>ERZ795048.223-NODE-223-length-63128-cov-39.186387_pt1 | contig 63128 bp, 65 predicted proteins | sample MGYA00375132_ERZ795048 | MGnify/ENA primary metagenome ERZ795048 (study PRJEB30177, sample SAMN05720225) | activated sludge metagenome | isolation source: Anaerobic digester | place: Hong Kong | collected 2014-12-17 ...
CGAAATTATCCCTGTGTCTGTTCCACTCACTCCACATGACAGTTTCAAAACCTTTGCGTGTAAAAGTTGAGATTACAGTCTCTTCAAGAACCTTCCCCTGACCGCTGGCGAGAGAGCCTTTTTTTCTACTCTGCTCAGCCATTTTTTTCCTTCATCTTTTCCACACGTTTCACAGTGAGGTCACAATAATCCCGGTTAAGCTCAATCCCTATATAATTTCTCCCGCCAAGAAGCCGCGAAGCGATTCCTGTTGTACCTGCACCATTAAAAGGATCAATAATCAGATCCCCTGGTTTTGTTGAAGCAGCCACTATCCTTTTAAGAAGAGCAAGGGGCTTCTGCGTGGGGTGTTTACCGGATCCCTTTTCATTCTGCGGAGGAGTGGGAATGCTCCACACAGAACGCATCTGTGTGTTCTCCTTTTTCATTTTGTCTTCAGGGAACTCGCCATTCTTCATCTCGTCATAATTAAAAGTATGCTTCGCTTTTTTATCCTTACGCGCCCAGAGAACAGTTTCATGTGATGCTGTAAAAAATCTGCAGCTCAGGTTGGGCGCAGCATTGGGCTTAAACCAGGTAATGTCATTGAGCAGGTGAAAGTTCAGTTTCTGAAGAAGAAAACCGCACTGGTAAATGCTGTGATATGTTCCGCTTATCCAGATTGTTCCTTCAGGCTTAAGCACCCTTCGGCATGCGGAGATCCATGCTTCATGAAATTTCATATCCTCATCAAAACCGCTGCTTTTGTCCCACTTACCCTTGTTAACGCTCACCATCCTTCCATTCTGGCATGTGAAACCGTCATTGGAGAGCATGTATGGAGGATCAGCAAAAATCATATCCACTGAATTTTCCGGAATACGCTCCAGTATTTCGAGGGAATCATCATTATATAGAACAAAACCCTCTGTTTCGTAATAAGGCATTATCGAACCATGTGACGGATGGGATATATTCTCCACAAGTTTAGTCAAACACCTGTTAGAGGATTTTCCTTTTTTTGATGCGGCAGTTTTTTTCTTTCCGGGATCTGAATTCATATATTTTCCGTTATGAATATATTTCAATTATCAATGTATCCCCTGGAATCCTCACTTACAGATTATTCTTTGCCCCCTCCGGGGGTGCGGGGGCTGCTGTTCAGAAACAATTTCCTGGGCCTTTCATGGGGAAAGATTCTGGAGATTAAGCGGCTTCATAACGCCCTGTATCCTATATCTTTCCTGTGAAATGCGCCGTCGAATTTAATTTCATCAATCTCTGCGTAAATTTTTTCTTTGGCCTCTTTCAGCGTATCCCCAAAAGCTGTAACATTCAGCACCCTGCCGCCCGACGTAATCACATCTCCGCCTTTTCTGTCTGTGCCCGCATGGAAGACCATTATTTCATCAGAGACTCTATCAAGACCGGAGATGACTTTCCCTTTTTCATAATTTCCCGGATAGCCCCCTGCTGCAACAACCACTGTCATTGCATGGGCCTTTTTGAATTTCAGATCTATATCCTTAAGCTTTCCATCAACTGATGCTTTCAGCAGATCTCCGAGTTTCATATCAAGGAGAGGGAGTATCACCTGTGTTTCAGGATCACCGAAACGAGCATTAAACTCCAGCACTTTAATCCCATCTTTTGTAATCATTACCCCTGCGTAAAGAATTCCTTTAAATGGAGTGCCTTCTTTTCTCATACCGTCAATTACAGGCTGAAGAACATGTGTGCGTATAAACTCAATCCTCTCAGGAGTTGCAACAGGAGCCGGAGCATAGGCCCCCATACCTCCGGTATTGGGCCCCTTATCCCCGTCAAAGACCCTTTTATGATCCTGCGCAGCGACAAGGGGAAGCACTGTGTAACCGTCTGATATGCCGAGAACAGAGGCCTCCTCTCCGTCAAGAAACTCTTCCACGTATACACGGCTGTCATCTTTAACATTCTCATTAATAAATGCTATTGCTTCATCTCTGCTTTCAGGGATACCTACCCCCTTTCCGGCAGCAAGGCCGTCGAGTTTTATTACTATGGGAAACTTCTCCTGTTTATTAACAAAATCAATCAGTCCGCTTTTTCCTGTAAAATCCCAGTGCCCTGCAGTTGGTACACCGTAAGTCTCCATTATCCTTTTAGCGAACAGTTTGCTCCCCTCAATCATTGCGGCTTTTCCTGAAGGTCCGAAACATGGAATCCCTTTCCCTTCAAAAAAATCAACGATCCCTGCGACCAGCGGGACTTCAGGCCCCACAACAACCATATCGATCAGTTTTTCTTTACAGAAGTTATGGAGCCCCTCAAAATCATCAGCTTTAATGCTTACCCTGAATTTATCTGCAATGCCCCCATTCCCGGGTGCAACATAAACCTCGGTTGCGCTGCCGTCACTAATAAGCCTCCAGGCAATAGCATGTTCCCTTCCGCCTGATCCAACAACAAGATATTTCATTCTGTTCTCCGTATATAGTTATTCATTAATTTCATTTTTATAATACTTTATCATCGAATCAGGAGACCACTTTGTCATTTCGAAGAAGCGATAGCGACTGAGAAATCTATTTTTTGTAAGCTAAACTTAAGGTTAGATTCCAGCTCTACTTCGGTCGTCTCAAATGCGTTCGAAATGACATTATGCCTGATATATGAAAAACTCACTCTCCGCAATACTTCATCAAAGCATCATAATTTATATTACTGAACTGTTTAAAAAACTCCGCGAGTTTTTCAGTAATTCTTTTCACTCCCCCATTCACTTCTGATTCAATATTAAGCGGAAGCACAGGATCATGGAGAGAGAGCCGCAGCAGGAACCACCCCTTCTCATCTTCGGAAGAACATGATATCCTAAGACCCTCATGGTTTACCGGTGCGGGGGTCCACCCCTCAATCTTCTCTATGAAGGTTTTCAGCTCATCAATAATCTTCTCACCCTGGGGCGCAAAATTTTCTTCAAGGAGCTTTACACGGAACTCCTTCTCCTCAGCAGGCTGTTTCAGCCCCTCAAGCATTGAAAGGAGCCCTGCATTTTTCTCAAGCCTTAGCCGTGCTGCCAAGATCAGGATCTTCGCCACAAGGTAAGCTCCGTCATCCAGAAAATAATTTTCCTTCATGGCACCGTGCCCGGATGTCTCAATTGCAAGGTGACACTCCTCCCCGATGCTATTGAGCCTGACCGCCTCATTAATTACGTTCTTGTATCCGCGCTTAAACCTGAGATGCTTACCTTTAAGTCTGTTTTCGATAAACCCGGTAAGGCCGTCAGATGTCACCGAATCTGTTACTATTGTTGTGCCGGGATGCTCCTCAAGAACTATTGCAGATAAAAGAGCTATCAGAGTATTCCTGTTTATAATTTCACCTGAGCCGTCAACAACAGCAGCCCTGTCAACATCAGTATCAAAGATTATGCCGAGGTCAGCCTTTGACGCAAGAACTGCTTTCTGTATAGATTCCATTGCCTCATCATTCTCCGGATTCGGTTCGTGGTTAGGGAACATCCCGTCAGGCTCAAGGAACTGGCTGCCTTTTGTATCTGCGCCAAGGGGCTTAAGAACTTTATCAACAAAGAACCCGCCGGCCCCGTTACCTGCATCAACAATTATCTTCATCCCGGAAAGAGGCTTTTCAAAATTATTTCTGCTATTGATGCCATCCCTTATCTTTTTTACAAAAAGTGACGCATACCTCTCCATAAGCTGAAGCTTACCGCCATTGTCAGCTGAAATGTTTCCGGGCAGAGGAACTTCTGATGCTGCTTTAAGTAGATCCGAAATGTCCCCCTTTTCAAGTCCCCCTTCTGATATAAAAAATTTGAATCCATTACGGTTAAACGGAAGGTGACTTGCAGTGATCATCACTGCACCGCTGCATCTGAATTCATCAAATATTGTACTCATAAACATTGCAGGAGTTGATGCAAGTCCGCAGTCTGCTACAGAAGCCCCTGAAGATGTAATCCCGTGAATAAGCCCCTCTTTCAGGGCAGGCCCTGTTATCCTTGAATCCATTCCGATGGAGATTTTTACATCAGCAGGAGCAATCCCCTTTTTTGCAGAGAGCCACTTCACAAAAGCACTGCCGATACATGAGGCTGTTTCAGGAGTGAGATTAACCTTCTCCTCCCCGCGCTCAATTGCAACTCCCCTTATATCTGATCCGTTCTGCAGTTTCTTCCAGTCAATAATCACTCGAAAACTCCTGAATTTTTTCAGAATCTACCAGTTTCTCCGGTATACTGTCAATGAATTTAATGAGACAAAATATTGTAAAAACCTCTATGTTGCGGTTTCCCCTGTCTTTATCATAATTGACAAAATTCCCTGTTCAATAAATCTTTAATTATTAATTAAAAATAAGGTTATATCATGAAAACTAAAATTACAGCCTTTGTACTTCTTCTTTTTATATCTCCCATGTTCCTTACAGCTGAAGAAGAGGGTGAATCTCTTACTCTTGAAAAACAGCTATACACAGATTTTTCCGGCAGCGTTATTAATTCAGCAGTTGTGAATCTGCGCGAAAAACCGGACACAGACTCAAAGGTAATCGCCAGGTTAAACAAAGGTGATAAAATCACTGTTATTGAGCAGACAGGGGCCGCTCTTTTTGTTGATAAGTATTTAGGAGTCTGGCTGAAAGTTAAATCCCCGAAAGGAAAAGATGGATACGTACTCAGCAGTTTTGTTAATGCCCCTGCAAATAAAGTGGAACACTTTCATCTCTTTTTCGATAGATTTAAAAAAGCATGGATAAAGAAAAACATTAAAGAGGTTTCAAAACATACAGACTTTCCTCTTCAATACTTAGAGGCCTTTGAAGGATCAGTTGAATCTCTTGAAATACCGGAAACAGATTTCTTTAAAAAAGCAGTAATCAAAGAACCTTACATGTATAAAATGACTTATGAAATAGAATCAGGCAATACAATCCTTGTACACTACGGTTATGAAGCTCAGCAGTACACGCTGTTTTTCATGATTGCTGACGGCAAATGGAGATTATTTAAAATAAAGATTTCTTCATGCTGAAAACATAAGTAAATTATTCTTTACAACGACACCCCTGAAAAATATCTATTCAGGGAATAAAAACATTTCCGGAGAGTTCTATGACAATTACATATAAAGACGCAGGCGTTGATGTTGAAGGTGGCAACAGGTTTGTAAAAAAAATTGCACCTTTTGTACGATCAACTTTTACAAAAAGCGTGCTGACTGATATCGGCGGATTCGGCGCGCTTTATGATGCGGGATTTAAAGATATGGAAGAGCCTGTGCTTGTCTCCGGAACTGACGGTGTAGGGACAAAACTCAAGATCGCCCAGATGATGGATAAACACGACACAATCGGCATAGATGCAGTTGCAATGTGCGTTAATGATATTATTGTAAGCGGAGCGAAACCGCTCTTTTTCCTCGATTATATTTCATGCGGCAGGCTCAATGTTGATAAGATGGCGGATGTTGTAAAAGGGATTGCCGAAGGCTGCCTCCGGGGGAAATGCTCCCTTATCGGCGGAGAGACTGCGGAACACCCCGGCGTAATGAAAGATGACGAATATGATATCGCCGGATTCTCAGTGGGCGTTGTGGACAGAAAAAAAATTATCAACGGAGAAAATATTGCTCCGGGAGATGTAATCATCGGCCTCCCCTCAAGCGGCATACACTCAAACGGCTATTCCCTTGTACGGAAGCTCCTGCTGGAGCAGAAGAAATATCAGCTCTCCATGACCTTTGCAGAATTAGGGATGACTCTTGGTGAGTCACTCCTCACTCCCACAATTATATACGTTGACCAGCTAATGGAGAGCCTGAACACAGGAGCTGATATTAAGGGAATTGTGCATATAACAGGGGGCGGGTTTTACGAAAATATACCGAGAATCCTTCCGGAAACAACCGCAGTAAAGATTGAAAAAAACTCCTACCCTGTTTTACCGGTTTTTAAACTGCTTCAGAGCGAGGGGAACATAGAGGAGAGGGAGATGTACACCACCTTTAATATGGGAATCGGAATGATGCTCTTTGCTGAGCGAAATTCTGCAAACACCATTGTGAATACGCTGAAAAAAGGAGGATACTCCCCTTACTTTATAGGGGAGGTTGTCAAAAGGACTGAAGCGCCGGTTATACTTGTATAATCCTTACAGCTGGTTATAATCATTATAATGAAATCCTGTACCCGGATAAGCTGATTTCCGGGTACAGCTGAACAGACTAATCCTCACTTTCGTCAAATGATTCAAAATCTTCCGTGTTTTCTCCGGCAGATTCCTTTTTCTGCTGCTCCTTAACATTTCGGATGAAATCAGTAACCAGCCTGGCCGGCACCCTGCTCCTGCTGTAAGATACACCTTTGCTGTACTTTGCAGAAAACAGTATATTTCTGTTCTGAAGATCGAGGTTTTGTATCATCTTTTTAAAACTATCAATGGAGGGATCATTAACTGATTTATCCTCATTGGCGAGGTCAATTATCCGTTCCATAAAGCTTATCAGATCCATATCAGCATAAGAATCCATACCCGGTCCGAAAGCCTTTCTGGAAAGGAGTTCAATAACTACCGGGACAGAACCTGTGTTAGCTATTATTTTATCAAGATTTTCAGGACTTGTAGATGCGGTAATAAATCCTCCGGATACAGCGAACTCCATGGTGAATTCCTTCCCGAACATTTTCTGCATCATCTCTTTTTCAGCATCAGATACTTTTGATAAATCGATATTCATAATAAATCTGTGAACATCAACATCACCGCTTTTCCTGTAATTCTTCTGCATGGAATAACCGGAAAAACCGGTCATACCTTCATACTTTTTCATTACACTGTTATATACTTCCATAAACCTGTCATTAGCTTTAAGATGCTCCTCATCGCTGCTGCCTGTTGCTGCTGCAACATCAATCTCAAGCCTGCCGCTGCTGCTGAAACCGTAAGTCACTGCAAATTCTCCCAGGTAGAGATCTGTGTAATCAAGATAGGCATTAACAAAATCCCTGTTTAAATGCTTTTCCAGAGAAGGATCTCTTTTAATACAAAGTGATAAAAGGTTTTCAGCAAGCTCCCTGAGCCTTTTCATATCCAGATAGCCGGCATAAGTCAGCTGTCCTCTCCCCGGAAGCAGTGCAAGGCTTCTGTTCTCTTTTTGTGTTTCACCGTCAAAAAAACGGCTGAGGTCAGAGCCGGGTACTGCTGAAAACTCACCTGAAAAATCTATATATTCCCTGTTTATCAGCACATCAATCTGGTAATCTTTTGACTGAAAAGCCAGCTCCAGCATTCCGTAAAGAAAAAACTTCCCCATTGCGAGCCCGGCCTCATCTTCAGAGTTTTTCCCTGAAAAATTATTCAGTTTATTAAAACCCTGCAGTACCTTCAATCCGGCTTCAATCGATGCCCTGTAGACTGACATAAAACTCTCTATTTTGGCAACTCCCCTGAAATCACAGTTATATTTCTCTCTTGATAATTTCCGGTAAAATTTCATCTCTCTCTGGGCAAAAAACAGGGCGGATTTTTTATTACTGATGATCATCCTGTCATCATTTGTTTCATAAAAAAAATTCATCTTCTGTAAAGATTCCACATACCTTTTTTTATCTTTTACAGGTAATACAACAGCAAACTCCATACGATTAAGTCTGTTCATCCCTGTATCATCCTGCCCGGTATTCTGAAAAAGCATAAATACTATCGGCATTTCTTTTTTTATATTATCAAGAGCAGGATCCCCCAGAAGAGATCCGGCTTTTCTGGTGAAATAGTCTTTGTCATACTTTCCCGGTTCAACTGCTTCAGCATATCCCCATAATCGCTCAGCCGTAATGGTAATATCAGGGATCACAATATAACCGAGAAGAGACGCACTCCTATCCTGTGCCGCAGCTGAAATCCACGAGCAGAGATAAAAAACAATGGCTAATACCGCTGTCCCGGTTTTCCTGTAGTTTTGCAGTCTTCTAAATTTCATAATTTAAACCTGTCCTCTAATCTTCTCTTTATGTTTGACATAATAATCTGAGCTTTACAGAAAAATCAATTTCTTTATTAATCATTAAAAATATCAGGAAATCATGGTATTTTCTGCCGATAAATTATTATAACTGATATAATATCCAGAGGGATAAACATGCGCAGAATAACAGGAATTCTCCTTATAATACTCTTTGCTCTTTCAGCATACGGGCAGAACCAGCCGGGAAATACAACCAACGGGAAAACCCCTGCGGCAGAGGAGAAAAAAGCTGATGTAAAACCGGCAGGAACTGAAGAGAAAAAAACTGATACAGGGGGAGATGCAACAGGTGATAAAATATCGACCCTCCCTGAAGGATATGCAAACCTCACATGGGGCACCTATCTTTCTGACGCAAAGGATAAAATAAACGGAAGACTGACTTATACAGATGATAAAACTGTAATTATATCAAAAGAAAACGAACTGCAATACTATTACGGTTTCTTCTATAAAGAACCTGAAACAGCAGAGAAAACAGCTGTAAAAACTGAGGATACCACAGGTACTGCAGATACAACGGGAAATGACGGAGCCGCCCCTCCGAAAGATGAAGGGAGACTTTTCTATGTTTCACTGAACTTCCCCTATCTGGACAAAGATGCTGTCTATGAAAAAATTAAAACTAAGTATGGAGTACATTCCGGTGAAACATTAAAGGACAACCAGGGGGCCATCGCATGGGACTCCGAAAAAACTGTAGTTCTGATGTGGGTTGACCGCTACGAAAACAAACCATACTGCCGCAGAATTATATATATAAGCAAAGATATATCAAAGGAACTTAATGATTACACTAATACCATATTTAACAAAACCGAGATTGAACTTATGAAAAAACTAAACCCGTGAAAAATACTATATCACTTAAATAAAAAAAGGGGCTTCCAATGCCCCTTTTTTTTTATTAATAATCAACGCAGAAATGCTACATATGAACAATAAACACAGGTACAAGCCCGATTCCATCGCTAAGCGAATCAAGTGCCTTCCCTATTACTGTACCGATTTTATCAAATGAATCAATTTTACCTTTCATCCCGCAGCCTGGTGTGTCTGAAGCAACAATAAGATCTCCCGGTTTGACCGGGTTGTTCCTTGCGTCAATTCTGCATAACGCTTTCCCTGAAAGAGAAACAGGATAGAGTTTCTCCTCCCTGCCCGAATTGTTTATAGCCAGATAAGGATTCCCTGAAACTATTCCGATAACACCCCTGTTATACAGGCTTTTAGATCTGGATAAAACTGAATTGCCGTTTTCACTTACAACCAGTAAGTCCCCCGGTGTCACAAACTCGGCTTCATCCACTTCAAATAGTTCAACTATCCCACCGGGAAACTCCAGGTTTTTTCCGTCACCTTTAAGATTCACCCTTCCGTGAAAATCTGAAATCCCCATTGCCAGTATAGCCTTACCCTCACCCTGAAGATTCATGGTGCTGTCGAAACTGTTCATAGTAGAGCCATAACCGTCAGCAATAAGAGAAAAATCGTGTTCACTACTGAAAATGCCCCCGGCTCCGAACCTTGATGACCCGGCAACACCGGCTCCTGTTCCGGAATCCCCTGTTGCCTGTCCCCGTACACCAACATGTCTGCTGTGCCCTATAACCCCATAAGCATTAATCTTCTCTTTTGCGTTAGCACCCGCGATACCTGTTACACCAATAGCAAATGTCTTCTCGGAAGTGTTGTTCGCATAAACAACAGAAGAACCGTCAGACGGCGGAGTTACATCGCTGAAAGGTTCATTTTTCTCTGCTCTGATTGCGACTGTTCCTGTATGACTGTTATGGTCATGCATAACATGGGCATATTCATGAGTATGGGGGAGAGGCTCCCTGCTGTCACTGAGCCGTATATCATCAGCCTGTACAACAGCCCCTGCTGTGCTCTCGCCATTTTTAGCAAGCTTTACAATACCTGCAGCAGATTCAGTTGCAGCTTTAAGTCTTCTGTCATCACCTTGTACAACAACGCCAGATGCATCCTCGCCATTCTCCGCAAGTTCAACGATACCGCTGCTGATTGTTGTTGCATATCTAAGCCTTTTATCGCTCCCCTGTACAACAACACCATCTTTATCCTCGCCATTCTCCGCAAGTTCAACTATACCTTTTGCAGAAGTTGTTGCATCGCGAAGCCTCTTATCATTACCCTGCACTGCAGTGAGGACATCCCGTCCGCCGTCAGCGGCAAACTTCATTATACCATAAGAGGTTTCTGAGGCCTCTTTCAGTCTCCTGTCGCTACCCTGAACAACAACCCCTTCCCTGTCTTCTCCGTCCTCAGCAAGTTCAACTATACCTTTAGCTGAGGTAGTTGCATCGCGAAGCCTCTTATCATTACCCTGCACTGCAGTAAATGGCTCTGTTCCGCCATCCTGAGAAAACCGGACTATACCTGTACTTATTGTTGTAGCCGGCTTTAATCTTTTATCATTTCCCTGAACCGCAACACCGTTTTTATCTTCCCCGTCTTCAGCAAGCTCTACTATACCCCTGGCTGTAGTTGTTGCGTCTTTTAATCTTCTATCATTACCCTGCACAACAACTCCGGGAGCCGTTTCACCATCCTCGGCAAGTTCAACTATACCTTTTGCTGACGTGGTGGCATCCTTAAGGCGGCTGTCGCTTCCCTGAACTGCGACTCCATCCCTCTCTTCCCCGTCCTCGGCCAGCTCAACAATGCCTTTAACGGAAGTGGTGGCATCCTTCAATCTTCTGTCATTACCCTGAACAGCAACCCCCGGACTATCTTCGCCATCCTCTGCAAGTTCAACTATACCTTTGCTCACAGTTGTTGCTTCCTTCAGTCTCCTGTCAGTGGAGAGTACAACAGAGCCCTCAACAACCGCTCCATCACCGGCAATCTGCACTATACCTTTAGAGTATGTTGTTGCGTCTTTAAGCCTCCTGTCATTACCCTGTACAACAGTCCCCTGTTTCTCCCCGCCGTCTTCTGCCAGTATTACTATACCGGAAGAAGTTGTTGTCGATTTCTGCAGTCTTGAATCATTGCCGGAAACAACTGAATGTTCCCTGTATTCACCGTCAGAACAGAGCCTTACTATTCCGAAATTATCCTCTGTAGCGTGCTGAAGCCTGGAATCGCTGGCCTGCACTGCAGATTCAGGAGTTGTCTCCCTGTCATAAGCCAGTTTCACAATACCGGGCTTGATTTCAGTAGCGGGCTGAATACGGCTGTCATTCGACTGAACAGCAATCCCCGCCCTTGACTCCCCGTCATTAGCAAGCTGCACAATACCCTTGAAAACAGTACTTGCATCCCTTAATCTCGCGTCAGTGGACTGAACAACCCTCCCCGGCTCGCTCTCTCCATCCCGGGCAAGACGCACCATGCCTGCATGAAAAACAGATGCATGGGGAGCAATATCCCCGACATTATGGGTATGCAGGTGGTTCACCGGAGCTGCAGAGATCCCTAAATCGGCAACCCTTACTCCATATTTCCCTGTCAGAAATTTCTTAGCCGGAGCTTCAAGCCTGACAAAGCGCGCCGGCCTTATATCCGTGAGCCAGCCGTATTTTCTGTTCGGTTCCGCCTCAAAACCATTTTCATGTATCAGTGTAATCCATATTTCATTATCAACAGAAGTCTCTATGTGAATCGTATCAGGGAAACCGTCTATTGAAGATGTCATCATAATTCTGTTTAAGCAGCATACTTTCCCAAGGTCAATGCAGACATTCTCCATTTTACCGGCTGCTGCCTGCTCTGTCTCCCAGAAACTGTTCCCGTCTGATAACAGATTTTCAGGACCGTTGCCCTCTGTATAGCTGCTTGCATTAATCTCTTCAACTCCGAAAATACCCGCTTCAACCTTACCTATTTCGGAATAATAGTTCGAGCCAAGCACAGCCGGATCTGTAATCAGAATTTTGAGATATCTTATAACAGTAAGAGGAAGATGTACTTCATGCACATTTGAATCGAGGGATGTATTGGTCTCGGAATAGAGAACGCTCCAGACCTCGGCATCATCGCTCCCCTCAAGCCTGAAGCCGCTGGGAAAAGCAGATGCACCATTCCCTGATGCCGTAATTTTTATATAATCAATGGCTGATTCCTTTTCAAAATCAATTACAACAAACTCCTTGATTCCGGCGCTTCTTTTTTTGGTACACCAGAAACCGTCATCTGTGAGCAGCTTCTCCGCTGAAGTTGTATCGCTTTCACAGCTTGAACTGCTGTGAATTCTGCCTTTATAAAATTTTCTCTGGCATATATTAATGAATTCCATTGTATCTCCGGTATGAATTTTTAATATAAAAGGTATTCTGAAGGCTGGTTATTCTTTGTCATTGCGAAAGACCGCCACAGCCTTTCATGCCTCACAGTGACAATAGACATCTCAGCAAACATCTTCCAAATCCAGAAGATTAACTAAAAAATTTTCAATTGTGTCAATTATAAAAAGGAGGGAAAACAGCAGCTCCTGATCAGCTTTTATAAAAACTCAGCACCATAATAAAACCTGCTGCCATCCTCATAACAGCATCGAATCTGACTATCTTTTTCAGGCTCCCCTCCTGAAAAGTTTCTGATGAAAAGCTGAATGCTTCACGAATCTTCTCCGGATAAATGAGGATCACAGGTCCGGTAAAAACTACAACCAGTCCGATAAGAAAGATAAGTGAAGAAAGATACCCGTTATATATGGTAAGAGGAAACCCTACAACAATAAGCGCTGCACCATGAATCGGGAAAAACCTGCATGAGACCCACACTTTCCACGTAAGGAATGATTTTTGCGGCATAATAATCTCAACTGAAGCAATAATAAGCTGAGTAATTCCGAAAAAAAGAATAAAATAATTAATCATTAAATCTCCCGAGCCACCCTGATATCTTCTGCAGCATAAATTCTATATCCGATTCCCTTGTGAGATTATGATCACCGTCAGAAATTACAAAAGGGTGCGCATCAGATTGAATATTTTTCATAAATATTTCATGATTACTGAATTTTACAACCTGATCCATGCCGCCATGAAAAAGAATAACAGGGGAGCTTATCCTTCTTACGGCACCAGCCATATCAATGTTCTTAATTTCTCTGAAAAAGGAATTTTTAAGCTTTATCCCCTGCACAATGGTGTATCCGTCAGGTTCAAGCATATCAACTTTTTCCGGAGTCATCCCGGGGATAATCCCCAGCAGATCCAGTGGTGTCGCGATAAGTATAAGTGATTCGAATTGATCATCAGATTCCGCAGCTGCGAGGAGAGAAACAGCAGCTCCCATACTTGACCCCATAAGATGAAGTCTGTTTATCCCCCTCCCCCGGAAAAACTTTATTGCTGAAACAAGATCATTAACCTCCTCCAGCACTGAAATATCCGCTATATTTCCCGGGGACTCCCCTGCGAATGTAAAATCAAAAGTCATCAATGTATACCCGCAGTTTACAATCCCTTCAGCCATCTTCCTGATTTTATAACCGTCTTTGCTGGAAAATAAGCCGTGACTGAAAATCACACCCTTTTCAGAGGGTGTGTCAGGGGAGTATATCCTTGCTAAAAGAGAAAGACCCGTCATATTACGGAAAGTGAAGTTTTCAATATTCATTATTTGCCTTCCCTTCCAAGTCTGATAAGGGGCTCAAAATAACCGCCTGAATCATTCCCGTCAATTGAGATTGTCGCAGGGCGGATCTCGAGAAATCTTTTGCCGGAATCATTAACAATTCTTGACTGGAAAAGAAAATATGAAGACTTGGCTTTTTTAAAACCTCCTGAAGTATTCAGGCCTTTAGTCTTCTCCTCCCTTTTCATCTCTGAAATATTTATTCTCAATATATTTTTTTCTTCAATAGTATAAACACCTTTAAAAATAATTGATGCTGTGCTCAGATAAAGAATCACAACCGCTTTATAGTTCTTTCCCAGTTTAAAACTGTACCCGTAATTATTATCATACATAAGTTTCCAGTTACCGCTTATGTTTTTAAAATCGATCTGTTCCACGGTTTCAGACCGCAAACTCCCATGAAAAAAGGTAATTACCAAAAAAACTGAAAAAATGAAAGTTTTAGCTCTTTTTTCCCGAAATTTCATATTATTTCCTGTAACTATAATATTTTTCATAAAACATACAATTCCGGGTAGTGTCAATCAGCATTTAATGTAATTGACAAATATCCTGCTGTTCAATTTGAATGGTGGAGGTAACCAGGGGACGATTTGGTTTCGACTGCAACAGTGGTCCTGGAGTTGCATGCCGAGTGCGCTGTCATCTCGTAAATAATGGCAGAATAAACATAATCGCAAACGAAAATTACGCTTTAGCAGCTTAATACCTGCTATGTCTTTAAGCATATTTCGCCTCTGGGTGGCTTAAGGGCATCAATTACAGAGGATAGCCTGATACAACGCTCCCGGGTTGATGGTGAAACTAAAGGGGGACAGGCCAACGGTACAGTTCTTCATCCTGGACTGAGGGCTTAAATCAAAAGATGAAGATAAGCATGTAGACGCTTCAGGGGTATTTTGTAGGACGCGGGTTCGACTCCCGCCGTCTCCAATAAGGTCAGCCGAGGATTTTAATTATCTCTCTTCCGTAATCATTAAGCATAATGTGAACCACTTCAGAATTGCTGCTTGTAATGTAATCAATAATTCCAAAATGCCTTAGCCAGGTAAGAAGATAGAAATCGAGGAATGATATCATGAAAAAATCATTCGCTGAGGCCATATCTGTCATTTCAAAAAAATCATTTGAGAGGTCCTCAACACTGACTTTTGTATAAAACTCTTCAAGGAAACCGATAAATACTTCACGGTTTGAAAAGAGTTTCACTGCAGCTTCAGGTGAGGATGGAAATATAGCAGCCCAGTCTGTTTCATTCCAGAATGATCTAAGGATTTTAAAATATAATTTTTCCCTGGATAAATCTTTTTCCGGCAGAAATGCTTTTCTCTTCTCTATCTTAACAAGTCCGCAGCTTTTCATTACGTTCATCATCTGCTTGAGATAAATAACAGTGAGATCCTCATCTTTCTGAGTATCATCCGCCTCAACAGATAACGCAAGTTCTGAATAGAACCTGTCACCTATGCTTCCGTCCTTATCCGTTGATACATCACCGGCAAGGATTCTCTCTTTTATCGCCTCAGCGAGTTTTAATGCATAGCAGTCTTTAATATTCATCTGATAACTTGTATCATCTCCTTCGAGTGATGAATAAAACCTGTTTATTGTTTCAAAGCGTTGCAGAAGATCCGTTTTCCTGACAGCGCCTTGCTGTTCTGTTCCTTTAAAAAAAAAGGGATTAAGGCCGTAATAATTTTTTTCTGCTATGGTTTTTTTAGAAGAAGCCATTCTTTTTTATCTGCAATAGTTTTATTAACCGGATGAATATTACCGGATTGATCTGAATGATAATAATAATACAAAGGTAAGTACTGTTGGTAATTTCTGGGATACTAACCCCGAAATTAATTTAAAGTCAATTAATTTTTCGGGGTTAGCTTTTTTTTTATGCTGTTGCAAGAATTCCTGCAAGCTCAGTGCTGATATTTCCCTGAGCATTCATACTGACAGACGGATTACCGGTGATAAGCCCGGCAGTGGAACTGTTGAGCCTGACATAATCCGTGCTGCTGTTACTGAACCGAACACCGGAAAACTGCGACATGATTGAAGAGATTCGTGAATCAAACTCATCAGCAGCGGGTCTGAGCTCAGCCTCCACTGCTGCAAAGAGTTCAGGATCAACTTTTCTCCCCTCCTTCAGTTCTCCGGCATAGGCATTGAGCTTCTGAATCCCCGCAGAGAGACTCTCACCGGTGCGGACAGCCGCAGGAGAACTTCTGTCAACCGGCACGGATACAGTTTCACCCTGCCCTGCAAAAGTCCCCTGAATGCCTGCAATCTCAACATTCAGCTGTTCAATGTTCACTCTTCCTGTAGTCATAGCCTCAAAGGCTATGGCCCGCATCCGTGACGAGGCATCAATTGCCTTCTGAACAATCTGCCTTGATGACTGAGCAATTACAAGTGCATCAGCCATTGCCCTGTCCCGTTGAAGTTTAGCAGTAAATTCCGCCGTGAAACGGCGATCTGATTCGGCGGTTTTATTCCCGCCGGCGGAAGCGCGTGTCATAACACTTCCTGCAGGGCGTGACCCTGCAAAATTAACATCCGTTGTTATTTTCATAATACCCCCTCCCTGGTATATGACTTACTATTAATTAGACCTTTATAGTTAAGGATGTCAAATTATTTTATTAAGCAGAGTGCTTTTATAACGGTAAATTGCTGTTTTTTATTGACCTTTTTGAATATTAATTACCTTATAAGACATAAATCAATCAGGATAAAAGGATGAAAGATTTCATAATTACTTTTAACGACTATATGAATGCCCAGCACCTGTTTCTCGGATGGAAAAGATGGATTATTCAACTGGCAATATTGCCGGTCATACTGTTTATCTTCTTTAACAGGGAAATTAATTATTTCTCATCTATCCTGATATCATTCATACTACTGCTGTTAGCTGTATTTCTTGTGCCGTCCCTGAACAGAAAACGTCTGCTTAAAATTTACCGTTCTCAACAGAATCTCAGGATAAACACTAAAGTAAATTTTAATGATGAATATGTCGAATGGATTACAGATTCAGGTTCAGACAGGATAAGATGGAATGATATATACCAATACAAAACCAGTAATAATATTATTATCATACTGAGTTCAAAAAAAATCATGCATCCCGTACCGGTTTCCGCTTTTGAAAGCAAAGACGAATTGAACCGGTTCTTAAATCTTCTTACAAAAAAAAGGTAAAACCTTTTATGAGACGACTAATCGCTTTTGTACTGATTCTTCTCACTGCCACCTGTGCATTCTCTGCTACAATTGCTGTGGTCCCCTACCGCGTGGACCATCCGCTTGAAAAAATTACAGGCAGGGACTACTCAAAACTTCTATCCCTGGGTATTCTTCTGATGAAAAATATTGAAGTCTCCTCACCTGAAGAGGTGGAGATTGCCATGCAGCAGACAGGTGTTAAACCCGAAGGGGCCATAAGCGGAGAGGATCTTCATGCGATAGGACTTAAATGCCGTGCGGATTATGTTCTCATAGGAACAATCAGAAAGATACAGGGTGTATACCAGTTTGAAAATGTTCTTTTTTCCGTAAAGGGTAACAGTGTTTTATCACGAAACTCGAACAGGGCACGGGACCTTTACAGCATAGTACATCAGGAGATAAAAGACACTCTTGTGAGCTTCAGTGAAAAGAAAACATCCTCCTCAAAAGGATCGGCTGATATTGCATTCTTAACTGACATGTCGTATTCAATGTCAACCGAGTGGCCTTTTGTGAGGGGAGCGATAACCGACTTCTCCGCAGCAATGATAAGCAGGTATGGAATAGATACGCGCATATACATTATACCATACTCCGATAAACGCTCTTTCGAAAGCGCCACAGTTCACCATAATTCAATTAAGGAACTCAGAGAGAGACTGAATTCACTGAGTCCTTCAGGTACTGCTGACACAAAAAACTTTTTATCAGCACTGAATTATTCCCTTGTCAACATCAAATGGAGAAGAGATGCATCAAAACAGATAATTGTCATCAACAATTCGAAAACGGATTCGCTCTTCCTTGCCGAAAAGTATTCTGCTGACGCCAAGAGAAGGGAGATCAGAATACATACCATAAGCGGCGGCCGTACCGGCTCTGAATTCAGTGACGCAGAAAGACTGGCAGATCTCACAGGTGGATTAAACTACACCATATCATATCACCAGCGCGTCCACGACAGAAACGGCGGCAAGCATGAAATCTACATGCAGAGGGGGAGAGTCTTCCACTCCCTTGCGGATTACCCCGGCTGGAGAGAGGGGATTCTTGCCTCAACAGGTAAAAATCCTAAATATGTCAGAACACCTGCCTCTCTTGATGAAATATACCAGAACAGAATTAATCCATGGCCTGAAAAACTTGTTCAGGTATTCTCTGCATCAACAGGGATTGAAGTAATGGAAAAAAATCCGGTACAGAGCAATATAGGGGACATCATTGCTTCAATGAGGGAAAATTTCTTCAATATATCGCATGAGAGTTTTTCAGGCAAAGCACTTATTTCTGACGGCAGGCTTTCAATGTGGGTTAAGGTGAAGGACCCCGGCGTTATGCGTCGCCTTGAGATGAATTCCGAAAAGGGGTTTTTCATAAAATGCGGATTCCAGGTCAGGACAGCTTCAAATGATGCTTATGGAGTTAATCTTACACCTGTAACTGCTGAGATCACCTCTGACTATATAACAGATTTTGTAAAAACAGACCTTACTGAAATCGTAAAAAACAAAGATTATTTTACATCAAAGGGGATCGGTAAACCACCAACCTGGTTTATTGATGTGAAAATAGAGAATACAGAAAGATACGATCTTAAGCCGGATGTTCGCGACTGATCATGATTGAAAAGGGGTACATTCATATTTATACAGGTAACGGCAAAGGGAAGACCACTGCTGCTCTCGGCCTATGCTTCAGGGCTGCGGGCTGCGGAATAAAATCCGCATTCATTCAATTTATGAAGGGGCAGGAGACAGGCGAACTGGCAGCAGCAAAGATGACTGGCTCCATGATTACAATAGAACAGTATGGCAGCCCGAAACTTCTTACTGATAATAATCCGGCAATATTTGAAGAACATAAATCTGAAGCCCTCAAAGGTTACGCCAGGGCAGTGGATCTGATAAGGGGGGATGAATTCCGGATAATTGTGCTGGATGAAATACTGAACCTGCTGAATTTCAAACTGATTGAACTCCCCGCAATCATAAAACTCATTAAAGCAAAACCGGAACACATTGAACTGGTTTTAACCGGCCGTGGCGCACCGGAGGAACTGGTGCGCCTTGCAGACCTTGTAACTGAAATGAAAGAAGTAAAACATTACTATATGTCCGGAGTAAAAGCAAGAAAAGGAATTGAATTCTGAACTATATCCTCTTTTCAAGATAATCGGAGATCATTTTATCATACTCAGAAGTTGTTTTAAATACCTTGTAAGCCAGCTCCATGTTAGTCTTATATGAAACCTCTCCTCCGCTGCTTCTCATTTCACCCAGAACTTTATTATAATCAGCGGGATCAATGACTACAGTAACACTCTGAAAATTTTTCGATGCTGACCGCAGCATTGTCGGCCCGCCGATATCTATATTTTCAATTGCGTCTTCAAATGTGCAGTCAGGCTTAGCGATTGTCTGCTTAAAGGGATAGAGATTAACCACAACCATATCTATCGGCTCAATACCGAATTTTTTCATTGTTTCAACATGTTCCGGTTTTCCCCGGAGCCCCAGAAGCCCGCCGTGAACTTTCGGATGCAGAGTCTTCACACGGCCGTCAAGCATTTCAGGAAAACCGGTATACTCAGATACATCCATAACATCGAGTCCCGCATCTCTCAATATAGCTGCTGTCCCTCCGGTAGAGAGAAACTGTACTCCGAACTCCGACAGCCCCTTTGCAAATTCAACAGCACCGGATTTATCTGAGAGGCTTATTAATACTCTTTTAATTTTAGCCATAAATTTACCCTTTTAAAATTTTTTTATCTACTAATAAGATACTCTATATAATTCAACTCTTTTTATTCAATCATCTATATGATATTACTTGACCACTATTGCCCCCGGATTATCCTGCTGATTTAAACAGGAAATATTCATATGAATTCAGGAAAAGCCCCATCATCTGCCACAGGCGCCCTGCTTGCTCTTGCTGCAACATTTATATGGTCATGGAACTATATTGTGGCCCGGGGAGTAATTGAAAACATACCCCCTGTGGCGTTATCCTTTTTCAGGTGGAGCACCGCTTTTCTGTTTTTAATGCCATTTGCACTTAAAAGCCTTTTCAGGGAAAAGAAAGCTGTAAAAGAAAATCTAAAATATCTCACCATAATGGCACTGCTAAGCGTGACGCTTTTCAACACATTAATCTATATTGCCGGACACTCAACAACAGCTATAAACCTTTCCCTTATAGCAATATCAACGCCTGTGTTTATAATTCTCATATCACATTATCTTCTTAAAGAAAAAACATCCATTGCAGGGTGGCTCGGTGTTGCTGTGACAATCTCGGGAGTAATACTCCTTGTATGCCGGGGATCACTTTCCATACTTTTATCAATCTCATTCAGCGCTGGAGACATATGGATGACCACAGCAGCAATAATTTTTGCTCTATACAGTATACTTCTGCGGCGTATCCCTTCCGGCATAGGGAGAATGACATTCCTCCTGGTTACTTTCGGCCTCGGCACCGGGATGCTCCTCCCCTTTTTTCTTATTGAGAGATTTTTTCAGCCTGTAATTAATTTTACTCCGGAAGTAATAATATCAATACTTTACACCGGTTTATTCGCTTCAATTACGGCTTTTTTTCTCTGGAACAAATCAGTAGAAATAATCGGAGCGGCAAAAGCCGGTATTATCTACTATACGCTTCCTCTCTTCAGCTCTTTATGGGCTTTTCTTTTTCTGGGGGAGGATTTTCTGCTGATCCACCTTTTCAGCATGCTGCTTATAATAGCGGGAATTATCATCGCAACTGATATTAAAAAGAATTTTACCCTGTAACATCAGCATACATAAACTCCCATATAACAAAATGAAGTTGACATATAACATTCGTCAAAAGTATTACAAATAGTATTCTTTTATTACTAATTATTAAGTCAGGATTAAAGTCAGTGAAAAGCAGAAAAAATTATTTTGAAGAGATAAAAAACCACAGGATTGAAGATAAATTTATTGAACACCTCATCAGGCTGCTATTCTTCACAATTGTAATTGGTATCGGCAGCATTTATCAGAGAGTCAAAGAACACTTTTTCCTTGTTAAAAATTTCTTTCTCAGCAGAAGGATGTCTGATGTACTGGAAAAATACACCAAATATAAAAATTCAGTTCACTCGCTCATGGAGAAAACAGTTCATAACAAAAAGCTTCCTCATCAGATTCATGAAGCAATTAATTCCCATTTTTCCGACTATGAAAAAAGAATTATTTTCGGACTTAAAGAGTCAAGAGACACTATTATCAGCAATTCAAAAAAACTTCTTCTTTCAGTTAAAGGCTATACCCGCAGTATAAGGATACGTTATTTCGAGTATAAACCTGACATGAGCCTTACCAGGAGGGTCTCTGCAGCATTAATATCCGTACAGTTTCTGAAAAGATCCGGGAGAAAAACGGAAGTAAAAAACAGCTGCCCTGAATTGGCTGAAACTGTTAAATATCTTCATTCGATTTCGGATGCTTATAAAAAATATATGACAAAGAAATTTGAAAAATTTTACACAGAGGAATTCAGGCAGAAAATCTCTCACTCCTCTGAAAAAATGAAAACAGTGCGCACCAATATTCAGAAGTTTACGGAAACTGTAAAAAAAGCCGAACAGAGGAATCGAAGCTACAGGTTCAGCAGTATATCACACTGATTTATCAGACAATTAAGTTTTGTTATATTATTACTCATAATTAACATCAGGAAAACTTAAATTTTTAACAAAAATAGAATTAAACCATGTTTTTATAATAAAAACTAAAGTGCGGCAATAAATACTTGTAAAATTTCACAACTCCTCTTTCTATTATTTCTAAATATATAAAAAGGGGGATTGTGAAATGGAAAATATATACATAAAGCTCAGGGAGCGCCTTGATACATACTCCTTTGGTTTCCCTGCAACAGAGTCAGGAATTGAAATTACCCTTCTGAAAAAATTATTCACTGAATCCGACGCTGCATTTTTTTTAAACCTCTCACTGAAACTTGAAGAATCTGAAAATATTGCGGAACGTCTTAATATGTCTCCTGATATTGTTAAGGATAAGCTCGAGGAACTCGCGTCAAAAGGGGTTATCTTCAGGCAGAAGTCCGGCGGTAAAGTGAGATATGGTGCGATCCCCTTCATGCATGGAGTTGCGGAGTTCCAGATAAAACGTGTGGACAGGGAACTTTCCAATCTACTTCAGCAGTTTTTTAAAGAGGCCTATAACAGGAATATTGCAGATAATGCGGAAAATTTTCTGCGGGTTATTCCGGTGCAGAAATATGTGGATATTGAACGTCACATTGCTGCTTATAATGATGTACAAGCAATTTTTGAAAACAGCGATCTGATTGTTGTGGCGGAGTGCCTCTGCCGAAAGCATAAAACACTTCTGGATGAAGGGTGCGGAAGGCCGATAGAAACATGCTTCATGTTCGGCTCAATGGCGCAATACTACATAGATAATAAATTAGGGAGAAAAGTGGAGAAGGAGGAGGCTCTCCGGATTGTAGCTGAAGCTCAAAAAGCAGGTTGTGTTACCCAGCCCGCGACATCTCAAAATCCCACGGGACTATGTAACTGCTGCGGAGACTGCTGTGCTGTTCTCGGTGCGATTAAGGCAAATCCTAAACCGGCTGAATTTGTATTCTCCAATTATTTTGCATCGATTGAACAGGAGGCATGCATAGGGTGCGAGGCATGCAAAGAGATATGTCCCATGGAAGCAATTTTCATGAATAGTGCAGGGAGAGCTGAAGTCAACCTTGACCGCTGTATAGGGTGCGGCCTCTGTCTTATGACATGTAACTATGACGCAGTAAAACTGAATGAAAAACCTGAGGGGAACCGGAAGGCTGTTCCTGTAAACACCAGGGATCAGATGATTCAGATGGCGAAGAAGAGGGGATTGATTTAAAGATATAAAGATACACATTTATCACACAGGTCGAACCATTATTCAGAAGATTTATTTTTTTTCTCCAGCTCTCTGTTCACAGGAGCTATGTCAAAATCAGTAATAACAGTGCAGAAATTATTCTCTGAGCATTCAGATAAAATCAGTTTTGATGCAGAGATAGAATCATTAATAAGCTTATTGAAAACAGCATCAGATTCCGGTGATACTTTTTCTCTTGGCAGGTTGATATTCACATAGCTTGCAAGAAGCAGAGAGCCTCTCTGTGCCACTCTCTCTTTAATGAGCCGGTGAGGTATTGCATCCGGATTATTTTCGTCAGGCATGAAGAATTCGGAAATGACAACACGCATCCTGTCACCGGCAAAACCCTCCCACATCTCCGGCTGAAGCTGAGACCTGCTGCATGAAAATACAGGGATCAATAAAAAAAGGAAAACTGATGTTATAATTTTTTTCATGGAATGAACATGCGACATAAACTTTTAAAATCAAGAGAAAAAAGGAACCCCCGGGTCGCGGGGGTTGAGAGAAAATCATGAATATGATACAACTTAAATGGTGATGAATTTATAGCATACAATTTCATTTCAGTCAATCGGGAAATAATCTTATTTTTATGTAAGGGAAACACTTATTTATTCTATTAGAGCAGGGAGTTTATTCCGATTCCCGGCGGGATATTTTATCAATAAAAGTCTTTATCCTCGGATGTTCAGGATTATTGAAAAGATCCGCAGGTTTCGCGTCTTCGATTATTTTCCCCTCATCCATGAAAATAATCCTGTCTGCAACCTCCCCTGCAAAACGCATTTCATGCGTAACAATGAGCATTGTCATATTCTCTTTCGCAAGATCACTTATAACTTTCTGTACTTCACCAATAAGCTCAGGGTCAAGGGCGGAGGTTGGCTCGTCAAATAACATTATGTCAGGATTCATTCCAAGTGCCCTGGCTATTGCAACCCTCTGTTTCTGACCGCCGGATATTTTTGACGGAAAAGCATCCTTTTTATCGATGAGACCAACTTTATCAAGAATCATCTCTGCATTTTTAATGACATCTGTTTTTTTCCTCCCGAGCACTGTTACCGGTGCTTCAATAACATTGCCGAGAACTGTCATGTGAGGAAAGAGATTAAAATGCTGGAAAACCATCCCTAATTTCTTTGCAATATCTCTCTTCGCTTTATGGTTTATTTTATCCTTATGGTGCTTTGCAGTTTTTTCAGAGAAAATATCTCCTTCGATTATTATCTTTCCGGAGTCTATCTCCTCAAGACCATTAAAACAGCGCAGCAGTGTACTCTTACCTGAACCTGATGGGCCGATAATTGCAATAACTTCACCCTTTTTAACCTCGAGAGAAACATTATCAAGAACAGTATGTGCCCCGAATGATTTGGTTATATTCAGAGCCTGTATCATCTTCATATCCGGATCTGTATTATTCATAAATGGAGTACTTATCCTCAAGCTTTCTGAAAAAGTAAACTATAACAGTTGTCATTAGCAGGTAGATTACTGCAGCAATGGCAAATGGTGTGATAGCGAAATCTCTTGAAAAAATCTCCTTTGCGGATCTGAGAAGATCACCCATGCCAATTACTACGACCAGAGCTGTATCTTTAACAAGTGTAATTGCTTCATTGCATGTCGGTGGAATTGTTCTGCGGACGACCTGCGGAAGGATTATCCTTCTCATGGTCTGGAAATAATCCATATTAAGAGCACGGGCCGCCTCGTACTGACCTTTATCTATCGATTCAATCCCCGCTCTGTAAATCTCAGTAAGGTATGCAGAGTAGTTTATTACAAATGTCAGTGCCGCTGCTGTGAAGGGCTGAAGATTGATTCCGATTATGGAAAGCCCGTAGTATGTAAAAAAAAGCTGCAAAAGAAGGGGTGTTCCGCGGAACACCCATGTGTAGAAACTGAGAAGATATCTCAGTGACTGATACTTCGATATCTTCATCAGGGCCAGCATTATCCCCAGGGGGATAGCAAAAATGATAGTTACAGCATAAAGCTGAAGTGTCAGTACGCTACCCTCGAGAATAAATACTGTTGAGTCTGCTACATATTGTAAGTAATTTTCCATCTTCTATTTAAGGAGAATGTTTTCTCCAAACCATTTCTTTGAAATTTCTTCGCCTGTTTTGTCACTTTTTATTTCATCAAGAGCTTTGTCCAGCGCTTCTTTAAAAGTGAGGTCAGTTTTTCTGATACCAACGCCGTAGAGTTCTTTGCCGAGATCATCATTAAGCACTTTGAAAGCTCCCGGTTTTTTCGCCATGTTCCAGCGGCCTACAATTTCATCTATTACAACAGCATCTACTCTCTTTGAAGCAAGGTCCATAAGAGCGAGAGTGTTGTTTTCATATTTTTTGATATCTTTCAGGCTCTTTTTAAGATCAGCTGCCTCGTTAAGAGCGTTTTCGCTGCTGCTTCCAAGCTGAAGCCCCACGATTTTACCTTTCAGCATATCTTTCCCTGTGATTGTGCTGTCAGCCTGAACCATTATTATCTGCCTGTTGTTGAGGTACGGTTTAGAGAATTCAATTTTCGCTTTTCTCTCATCAGTTATAGTCATACCGTTCCATACAACGTCAATATCACCTTTATTGAGAGAGAAAATGATCCCGTCCCATGCTACAGGTTTAAATTCAACTTTTACACCAAGTCTTTTTGCAGCTTCTTTTGCAAGATCAATATCAAAACCTATTATTTCATTGTTGTCTGTTCCCCTGAAGCCCATTGGGGGAAACTGATCATCAAGTCCCACAACAAAAACACCTTTAGCCTTAATCTGCTCCAGTGATTTGTCTTTTGCAGCATCTTTTCCGCAGCTTACAATAAAAACAGCAGCGATTAAAAAAGATACAAATTTTACAATACTCCTTTTCATTGACACTCTCCTTGAATTAATTGTCTTTTTACAGTATAAACCGGGACATTTATATTTAATATAGTGCCTGTTTTCCCCGACAGCCGAGCATGATATAAATATTGCCTGAAATTATACTGCATTTTTTCCAGTATAGGTAGTGGATATTATATAATTCAATTAAAATTTAATGCTCTGATAGGTTTTGATGGTGATAGAAAAAGGATATCAGTGGAAAATATCATATTATTTTTTAATTTACCAGTGAGATACTGAGAATTAATGACACTTTATAAAGCTGAACCGATGCAGGTTCAGCTTCACATCAATCTGGTTTATTTCTGCTTTCCCTGATCTTTTTAACAGCAAAAAAGGATACTGCAATAACAAGGATTATTGCCGCAACTGTATTATAACTCCCTGCAATTGACATAAATTTATCCCTGACATGCTCCCAGTTATTCCCAAGAGTATATCCAGTGTAAATCCAGATAAAGTTCCAGACCAATGCGCTTATATTGCAGTACAGAAAAACCTTCAGCGGTGAAAGCCCTGAAATACCTGATGCTATAGATATCACAGATCTGATTCCCGGGAGAAACCTGTTCCCTGCCACTACATAGTATCCGTACTTCCTGAACCACTCCTCTGCAGCAATGATACTCTTTGCCGAAAAGAACCTGTAATCCTTCTCAATAAAAAACTCCCTTTCAAGAAATGCTCCGAACATATAAAGCAGCAGAAATCCTGCTGCGCTCCCAAGTGTTGTCACAGCAAGCACAATAAAAAAATTCAATCTTCCTGTACCCACAAGGAATGCGCCGAATACAGTAATGGTATCTCCCGGTATGGGCGGGAAAAGATTTTCCACAACAGCGCTAAAAAAAAGAAAAGTGTACAGCCATACATCATGCATTTCTGTCAGTATTTGCAGAATATATTCTATAATAGATTCCATATTTTTAAATTGATATTAAGACTGATTCTATTTCAAATAAAAAATAATTCAACGTAATTATTTGTACCTTACCTGCATCACCCTACACATTAAAAACAGGTTCAATTTCAGGATACTGCGAAGCAGAGTTTCAGCTTCAGAAAGATTCTACTCCTAAAAATCCGCAGGATATTATTCAGGGTTTTAAATTATTTGACAAATATTTCTTCAGTATATGTCATCACTAATACAGATAATATAATAGTATTTTACGGTTATTAACCCTTACAAGACACCCATATGCATATAGATATAGATGAAAAAGCACATTTACATTCCATACTCCACAGGATGGATTTACGTTTAAAGATCATCTCTATCCTTGCTTCTTCATTGATTATTTCATCATGCAGAACTATATCATCAGCAGCAATTGCCATACTTTACGCTGCTATGCTTACTTTTTTTTCAGGCATACCCATTACCTATTATTTAAAAAAAACCTATCTTCCGCTTATATTTCTTCTTCCGCTGTTTCTGTTTCTCCCTCTTTCTTCCGGAGGTGATGTTTTGCTTTCTTTTACATATCTTTCTATTTATAAAGATGGCATTATCCTCTCTGTTCTCATAAGCTTTAAAGTAACAGCAATAATAATCCTTATAAATATTATGCTGAGCACCGCTCCATTCCGGGATATGGCTGCCGCACTCAGATCACTTAAAGTGCCTGACAAAATGCTTAACATTATCCTTTTCACCTACCGCTATTTTTTTGTTTTTTTTGAAGACCTGAGGAAGATGCGTGTAGCTCTTACTCTGCGCGGATTCAGAAACAGGAGCACATTAAAATCACTGCGGAGTTCAGCAAACCTTGCGGGATCGCTTCTAGTGAGGAGCTATGAGCAGACTGAAAGAATATACCGTTCGATGCTGCTGAGGGGCTATAACGGTCGCATAGTTTCTGATAAAACCTTTAAAACTGGTGCAGGAGACATCCTTCTTGCTATTATAATTATTGCAATACCGCTGATGATCCTGTTCTCTGAATTAAAGGGATTATTCATTTAAGAGGATTAAACATGATTAAAATTGAAAATATATCTTTTTCCTATGACCCGGGGCATCCTGTTTTAAATAATGTATCCCTCAACGTAAGCAAGGGTGAAAATCTTGGTGTTATCGGTCCCAACGGCGCGGGGAAAACCACACTTTTTCACCTGCTCTGCGGCATACTTTCCCCTGATAAGGGTGAGATAATTATAAATGGTAAAGTTATTAAAAACGCAGAATTTAATCCTGAAACCGGTCTTATTTTTCAGAATCCGGATGATCAGCTCTTTAATATTTCAGTATTTGAAGATATTGCTTTCGGGCCTGTAAATATGGGTATGAGTAAAGGTGAAGTATCAAAAAGGGTGGAGCAATCAATGAATATCACCGGAATATCCCACCTCGCTGAAAGGCCCCCGCACCATCTCTCCGGTGGAGAAAAAAGAATGGCAGCCATCGCGTCAGTAATAGCCCTTGAACCGGAACTGCTGATTTATGATGAACCTACTTCAAACCTCGATATGAGAGGGAGGAGGAGAGTAATTGACTTCATAAACGGTTCAAAACATACAAACCTTATTGCTTCTCATGATATGGAATTTATACTGGAAACTTGCGGCAGAGTAATAATCATAGATGAAGGGGGGATTACAGCTGATGGAGAAACATCTTCCATAATGGAAAACAAAGAACTGATGCATCGTCACGGACTTGAAAGCCCCCACTCACTTCAGCATAAAAAAGGGACTCACGTTCATATATGAAAGGGAATTTTTTATTACTCAGTTTTTTCTGATATTCAGTATATCCGGTTTTACCCTTAGAAGAAAAGAAACGATAAACACTGTAGCTATGCCCTCTATAACAGCTACAGGTATATTCATATACATAACAAGTTTAGCTGTATTGTAAAACTCCCTGCCAGCGATAAAAAGATAAAGCGCCACAGCCGCTGCTGAGAGCATTACAGCAATAAAGCCTGAAATAAAAGCACGTACCCCCATGGCAACAGAACCATTACTGCTCCTGTACCTGAAAATTATCCCCGAAAGGAGAGCCGGAATCCCCATTGTTAAAGCGTTCACCCCCAGGGTGGTTACCCCCCCGTGCTGAAACATTATTGCCTGGAAAACCAGAGCTGCAAGAATTGAAGGGAAAGCCGCTATACCAAGTACAGCTCCAAGGAGCCCGTTAAGCACAAGATGGCTGCTTGTCGGACCGATCTTTACATGAATAAGGGACGCCACAAAAAAGGCTGCCGTCATAACAGCAACCTTCGGAATTTCAGAGGTATCGGTTTTTTTAAGAGATACTGAAGCAATGGCAACAGCTGCTGCTGCAGAGATTATACAGACACTGCCTGGAAGAACGCCGTCGCTTATATGCATCCCCTATCCTTTTCTCCCTTTAAAATACAGAGCTGTACCCACTGCCCCCCAGACAACACAGAGAGCCATTATCACTTTCTGTGCAGTGTTCAGCCCTGAACCGTCAGGAGAATCACCTTTAATTGAAAGTGTTTCATCAATATCCAGGTTAATTCTCATTCCATGGCCTGTCTTATCCCTCACCTGCAGAGTCCAGGTTCCAGCCCTGTCAGGAGCGAAACTAAAAATACCTTTCGCATCCGCTCTCTCTGTGACTGAAGCTTTTGTGGAACCTGGAGGGAAAACAAGTATATCTGCATCTGACATTGGCTCACCTGAGTCAAACATGGCTTTAATATCTATTTTTCCGCTCCTGACAATCTCGTACTTGGTGCCATGGCTATATGCAGATGCCGCCAGGGCCAGAATTATCAGAAAAGAATAAAAACCTTTTACTTTCATTTTAACTCTATTTAAGATAGGAAGCTGAAGTCATATTTGAAACTTCACAATGACCCTCTCCCAGGTGACCGAGAGTGGCAATTGCATTGATCAGTTTACCATAATCCGCACTCTTTTTAAGCATTTCCTGTGTAACTTCCACCTTCCCGTCTTTCGCATAAGCATTAAAAAAATCGAATCCAACAGAACCTGTATTTATATGGTCAGTTGCCGCAGCCTCTTTATCCCCGAAAATATGATCAAAGTGAAATGTCATCTCAACCGTGGTTTTTCCGTTTTCAGCAAGAACTCCCTTCACCTCGTCACCTACAAAGCCCTCTTTTCCGTCAAAATCCATCTCCTCATCGAGCTTTATTACAAAGTTGGCGGTCTTGCCCCCTTTTTTTGCAGTACCGATCATAACTATAGATGCTCCTTTATAATCTCCTGATGCTGCTTTTTTTACTCCAAACTTCAGGGACTGGTAATTTCCATGAAGGACCTTCTCTGTCTGACCCACTAATACCGGTTCAGCCTTCGCGTCTCCTGCAGCAAGATCAGTAAAAAATGCACCCTGAAGTTTTGATTTCAGGCCTTCTTTATTGTAAGCTGTAGGGTCAACAATATTTACATATACTTTATCAAAAGAGATCTGCCATCCATCTTTTGACACAAATCCTTCACGAACAAAATCCTCACCATTGGCTGTGAATATTATTGTGCCGCTCCCTTCAGGGGCTTTCGTGCATGATGATAAAAAAAGTGCAGATAAAGAAATAATAAGAAACGTGGAAAACATTATTTTTTTCATTTCATCCAATCTCCGATAACATTTTTCAAAATTATATGCTACCAGTAATAGATGAAAATTTATTGTCAACGAAAAGATGTGAAAATTAAATAAAAAATAACACCACTCGTAAAATTAATCCCTGCAAATGTAATCTGTTTTTTAAACTACCCGCAAAAACTGCAGATATTACAATTTAAAGTCAATGTTTCCCCCTTAACTTCTTTCACATACTAAACGCTCTACTACCCCCGCCGCTGAAGGCGGCAGGGGTATATAATTCATTACTTTACACTAAAAAGTATCTTAAGGAATTATTACCGGTTTTTTAATATAAAAAAAGATGGTACAAAACAGTTCCCTTTAATTATATTTTTACTATGGGGGAGAGAGTGCAGAGAAAAAAAATATTCTGCTTTGGTGATTCAAACACCTGGGGGATCAATGCTATTGATGGAACCCGTTTCGATGAGTTGACCAGATGGCCCAAAGTTCTTGAAACATCTCTTGGCAAACGCTTTTTTATAATCGAAGAAGGACTTAACGGCAGAACCCTGCTCAATCTCAATCCTGATAATAACGAAGCCTGTGGAGTATCATGGATTGAAAAAGCTGCCGCTCCTCATATCCCGATAGATATAGTTATAATTGCTCTCGGCATGAACGATGTATTTGACCCTTCAGAAGTCCCCCTCTACGAAATTGATAAAGGGATGAGAGCATTGATCACAAAAATATTTAATGCCCACAGGGCCTCATCCTTTACTGTCCCTGTAATAATTCTCATGGGCCCGCCCTCCATAGACAGGAACTTCGATGGTTCACAGTTCTTTGAGCTGCAGATAAATAAAATGATCGCACTTGGCCCGCTGTATAAAAATATCGCGGAAGAGGAATCTGTAAAATTTTTTGAAGCCTCGCATTTTATAAAGACATCAGGAATAGACTGCTCGCATATAGATGGAGAAAACCACAGGATTTTAGGATGTGAATTGGCACGTTTTATAGAGGGGACACTTAAATGAGAGTTGATCCAATTCTCCGGAGAGTCGATCTCCATATAATTTTCTGCATAACAATGATTGCTGTTATGGAGGTATCAGTTGTTTCACCTGTGCTCCCGGCCGTGGCAACAGCGCTCCGTCTAACATCCCGTGAAGCGAATCTCCTCATAGTGGTATTCACCCTGCCGGGAATATTCCTCTCCCCTCTTATGGGAATTCTTGCAGACAGGTTCGGAAGAAAAAAAGTCCTTATTCCGTCCCTTATCACTTTTGGAATCTGCGGAAGCTCATGCTTCTTTGTGGACAGCTTCACTCTGCTCCTTGTGCTGCGGTTTCTGCAGGGAGCGGGATCAGCGTCAATCGGTTCATTAAACCAGACTATTATAGGAGATCTCTTTCCCGGCAGAGAGAGAATCAGGGCCATGGGCTATAACAGCTCAATTGTCTCAATCGGGACAATGATCTATCCGGCAATCGGCGGAGCTGTTGCGTTACTGGGGTGGCACTACCCTTTCCTTGTTTCATCTCTGGCCTTCCCTGTTGCCCTTCTTGCAGCCCTGAATCTTGATACTCCAAAAATAAATCATAACGGAAAATTCAGGGAATATCTGAAGACCTCCTTTCAGTTAATCAGGAAAAAAAATGTTCTCTCACTTTATTTCGGTACAATGTCCGCGTTTGTTCTTCTCTACGGGATACTGCTGGCCTTCTACCCTTTTCTTATGAGACACAGATTCGGTGCATCAACTTTTGAAATCGGCCTTGTTATATCTGCTACATCTGTTGGAGCAATTATCGGCGCACTGAATCTTGGGAGGCTCTCAGGCATTTTCTCTCCCAAAAAACTTATAATTGCGGCTTTTGCGATATACATAATCTCTTTCATAATTGCTTTTTATTCAGGAAACATTTTTCTTTTTGTATTGCCTGTATTTATCCACGGTTTTGCAAACGGGCTCCTCATTCCGAATATTCAGACACAGATTTCTATCATCGCGCCAATTGAGATACGGGGCGCATTCATGTCTATTAATTCATCAGTACTTCGGATGGGACAGACTTTTGGCCCCCTTGCTTCGGGAATAATACTTGCGGTTGCCGGCGAACCTTATGTTTTTCTTGCAGGAGTTGTTTTTGCTGCTGCTGCAATTATCACAGTAGCATGGGGCGTGAAGGATAACGTAGTCTTGAATTGAATCTGAGCTATGTTTTTATATTTTGTATTTCATTACGATTTTAAGGCACCCATGCAATATTCCATTTAAATTTATACAAACTGATTAATAATTGATTTTTAAAAAACTATAACGTACAGGTAACTGAAAGAGGAAAAAAATGAACCTGATCACCGAACTTTATTCGAAAACCGGGAAAAACCCCATTATCATAACAGCACTTGGGGATTCCCTGACTTACGGATGGCTTGTAAGCAAAGGTTATCTTGATTACCTTGGAGAGATGCTTCGTGACAAATATCCTGATCTTAAAGTTATAATTAAAAATCATGGAGTCCCCGGTGATACTGCTAATGACGGGCTCAGAAGAGTTAATCGTGTAATTGAGGACACCCCGGATCTATGCTTTATCCAGTTTGCGCTTAATGATGCTTTTACAGGAATGAGCCCCGCTGTTTTTAAAAGTAACATTGAACAGCTTATCCGGAAAATTAAATCTGCCACATCTGCTGAAATTCTGCTTCTTACATCTGTACCTGTAAATAACACAAATGAAAACAGAATTGCAGAATCCTTTTATGATAAAATAATTGAATGCTCCGGAGAATTTAATATCCCTGTTGTAAAAGTACATGAATACTGGAAGAGAAAAATCAGCGGCGGTGTAAGCCATGCATCACTTGTCCAGGGGGATGGAGTTCACCCCATGGAAAAAGGATACAAATATATGGCTGAAGCTGTTATGGAGATACTGTAGGTGTTATTCCAGAAGTCCCTCAAGTTTTCTTGCTAAATCACCGGAAATATTTACAAATTCAATGCCCATTCCTGCTTTCCCTGAATCAGTTTCATCTTCACGGACCCACCTTACTACACCCTGTACTTCAACTTCACCATTTCCCGGGAGCATTATTGTAAGATTCACAGTTGACCCATTATTAAGTGGTTCCGGCGTTGATATAAAAATTCCGCCTTTACTCACATCAACGGATGAACTAAGGGTAACTGCCTCTTCAGTTCTGACTTCAGATTTGACTTTTTTGTTTACCCTGTGGGTTTTTCTATGTTCAGTCATTTTATACCTCTCTGTTCAGGTTAAAGCCATACAATGCTTTAAAAATATACATATTGACAAAATTTACAATCTTTTTTTTCCTAAGTCTGCTTAATGAATTAAATATCTATTTAAACAGGATAGCCAAATAAAAATCTGATGGATGCTGCACCACTCAAAATTTTCTACCTTAAAAAAAAGGTACTCTTCCCCCACTGTACAGTATCAGTGAGGATGAGAGAATCGAAACATACACTCAGCCTTACGCAGGGGAATCAGATTATTGTCTACTCATTAAGGAACATTCCGGATATCCTCTTTATCAGACGAAGAATCTCTACCCTTGCGGAGATAATATCAATTGAAAAAGAGGAAAACACTATCCGCTTTCAGATTAAAGGGATTAAACGGGTCAGGGTAACATCTCTCAAAAGGTTCTTTGAAGCTGAATACTTAGAGATACCTGAAAACACTGCTCAGCATGACCCCGCTCTTACAAAAGAATTAAGAAAAAAAGCCCAGGAACTTATTTTTCTTATAAACGTTGAAGAATCGGACAGACTAATTGACCTGATGAATTTTCTCGTTGATCTGGGACAGATTACCGACTTCATTTCAAACTACTTTGTTCTTGATGACAGAATGAGAAACGACCTTTTAAATGAAACAGACATCTCAGCCAGAAGCCGCCTTCTTCAGGAAAAAATTCAGCAGATCATCGAAAAAATCGGGAAACAGGGATAAGTAAATGTTTAAAAAAGACGCGAGAGGGGAAGATGTATACTACTCACTGGAATGGTCGCGGCTTTTTGAGTACGACAGGTTCAACGCACGCAGAGTAATGCCCGAGCTCCCGGGAATAGTATGGCTGCAGCACCCTGTAAAAAAAGAGATGGAAAGCCTTCTCTTTTTCGCATGCTGGAGAGACGGACTCAGGGTGGGGCTTCGCAAACTTCTTGATGATTCATTTATTAACACCGGAAAGGAACAGTTAAGGGAAACACTGCTTGCTCATGAACTCCACTTCAGGTTTGCTGTTATTGACACAAGCCCCCTTGATATACAGGATATTATGTACTGGATGATCAAGGAATATAAACCGGTATACAATGATATAACTTCATTCAGCGACTCTAAACGATATATGAATATCTTTGTAAAAGAGAACGGCCCTGATATCGCGGATGTAAAAAGACGTTAAAATCAGGAAGCGATTCCAAACATCCGAATATCATCGGGTTTGTAGATATGGCGCACATCCTGCCTGATCTGAAAAAATTCCAGAATATATTTTAATCTGGCGCATGCGTCAAGGGGGAGTGACAGATTGTAATCTGACTGAGGTGAAAACTGCTGTATCCTCTTCACATTAAGCGACTTCTTTTCCGGTTCATATATAAATATATCCTTCTGAAAAAGTCTGAATGTCTCATAAACAGATCTTATAATAGCTTCTGACTCTACAAGATTTGCTATATACAGATTGCTGTCTGAATCGTGAATATTCCTCGTAAAAAATTTCAGGATACGGAGAACAATTTCAGGATAGAGGAGTTCATTAAACAGCCTGATGATCTTTGATTCAAGCTCAAGGTCATGCATCCTTTTGGTCGGGTAAGCCATATGCAGAACATGGAAAGAGCCTGTCTGCACCTTAAAGAAAGTGAAGTCAATGAGACGGTCAATTGCATCCTTTCTCATGAAGTGCTGTTCAGCAAATGTGGATTCTATGAGTTTTTCTGCGACATCCTCAAGCTTTTCGTTTTTTATAATCTTGTCAAAATTTATCAGCTGGCTTTTCCCGGGATCAATACTCTCCAGTGACTCAGGCCTGAATGTTCTGCTCTCCATAGCGAAACTCCTCCGTAATTTAAAAACCGGTTTTTATACCTGCCAGGATCTCTTTTTTCATGCTGCTGCTCTGATTATACTCATACGCGCTTTTTATTCCCCCAGCTATTGAATAATTATAGAAGGAGAACTCCACCACTGAAAAAAATATCATCTGAAAAGTGTTCCCTCTCCTGTACCCGTCATATGCAAGCAGAATAAGCGCACCGTTTGTAATCATAGATAAAGCGCCAAGCCTGTAATTCCCTGTATAAAAATATCCCGACCCAGGAACCACTGCAGATGAAAGCCCTGCGATAAAAGGACTCTTTTTTTTACGGGTCTTTTCGATATGAATCAACTCATACAGCCTGTCCGCTTCTGCTGAATATTTACCCTCAGGAAAATGAATTTTATATTCACCTAAATATCTTGCAGCATCATCATAATTTTCGGCAAGAGCACTGGCCCTGCATAAATTAAAAATGGAATCCTCGTAAAATAATCCCCCTTTATAGATAAAGTTATATTCCTGAAAAGTTCTTACTCCGAAAAAATATGAGCCGGATAGAATTCTCACAATTCCGGAATAGTAAAGCCCCTCCTGGCCCTGAGGTTCTTTTGTAAACCTGTTGTAGCAGTCAGAGAAAAGGTTTAAAGACCTCTCACGATTTCCCCCCATGTAATACGATTTACCCATAAGGATCATACTTGATGGATAGAGTTCACCTTCAGGGAAGAGGTGCTGGTACCTCATAGACTCGGTAATTGCATTATAATATTCGCCGTTAATATAATAATGCTCAGCTGTACGCATGATATTTTTCCCGTCAGCATAAAGGTTCACCTGGATAAATACGATAAATATTAAAACCAGACGTTTCACCTTAAAAGCTCCTCTATATCAATACATGCTTCAGGATTGTATCCGCCATATTGCCTGTTAATCAACCTGTACTCTTCGACAAGGGTATTCCGGTTTCTTCGTTCAGCGGAGTTCCAGCCTCCGTAAATATTCCCCGCATAGAAAAGTCCCGAAAAGAAGAAGAGAGTATATGAATAACCCTCTTTACCGCGATCCCGGAGGTAGATGCCTCCAAAAGCTGTTGCAGCCACAGAGGCTAATGAAATTAATCCCTCTCCTGCATATCCGGAATAAACCTGCCCCAGTCCCGGGATCAGTGCAGACATAAGAGCTCCCTTAACAGGAGACTTCAAACCCGCCTCTCTGAACCTGCCGAGTTCATCTCTTAAAGCTGTAAAATTATAATCATCCCTGAGAAACGGCTCTGCGCATTTCTCCTCATTTTCAATGGAAACAATATCCCCGGATAAAACAAGAGGCGCTGTCCTCCTGAGGAATAATTCCATATCCTTTGTTCTGCGGCCTGAATAATTATATGCCGAAAGAACTTTTACACTTTCTTCATACATCCCCAGGTTCAGAAATGCTTCAGACACAAGAAAACCGGGGCAAAAATCCAGCTGAGACCCGGCATAATTATATCGGGCAGTAACCGTTCTGTACTGCTCCGCAAAAAAATAATTCATATAAATGAAGTATTCCAGTTCCGGAGATTTATCCTCAACCTGAAGTCTTCTGGCCTCAGTAATGCTTTCAAAATATCTTTTTTCATTATACAATATACGTAAAAACTTTTTCTGTCTGGCAGGAAAACTTTCCATATCAGCAGATAGTCCCTGAAAGGATCCGAACAGGACTGCTATTACTGCAAAAATAAATTTTTTCATTTTTCGAATGGCTTTACCGGCACGGGATCTATTGACGGCGGATAAAAAGGATTACATCGAAGCAGCCTGTCCCCTGCAAGGATTGAGCCCAGGAATGCTCCATGCATAATAACAGCCTGTTTACCATAAGAACTGCATACCGGATCATGTCTGCAGTTGGGGCCGTCCTGCGGAGATATAACCAGCTGGAAAAAACGGAGGAGAAAAAAAGCACCCCCCTGTGCACCGTTATAAACTCCTTCCGAATGATGATGTTTATGCTGCACAAAAAGTTCATCACCTGCGAGCACATCACTGTTCCACGGCGCGAATTCTGCTGACACGTTTGAAGTTAAAAACGTCAGTATTATTGAAAGAATGACTGAGTTAATCATTTTAAAATTCATATATATCAGATAGATGGTGTATATGTTTTAGTCAAATATTTATTGGGACATTCTTCTTCTGTTTTCCGGATTATAAAATACTATAAACCGTTATTAACCGATAGATGAAAATTGCTTGATAATTTAAAAGATGTAATACATCATAGACGATTCTTTTATTTATGAATTGTTATTGCCCTCCGGGCAATTATTACCATTCCTTTTGTGAGGATTTTAATGAATCAGGAAAAAAAACTGGAAAAGATTCTGGACCGCGCCCTCTCTGAAGACCTCGACGAATACCTGACACTCCTGAAAGTCTTGAAAAAAAGACTCCCTCTGTTCGGGAGAACAAAGAGAATAACTGCAGCTCTCCTGAAAGAGCTCCTCGGTGACATCTCAAAGCTTGACATTGAATCATTTAAACTTGCCGGTAAAACTGAAACAGGTAAAATTATCTTTGAAGACATCAAAGATGGACGCGCACGGCTTTTTATCAATATCGGTAAGAGCCAGAACATTTCTACCGGTGACCTTATCCGTGAGATTGTAAAAAGATCGGGAATTGATGGTAAAACAATTGGTAAAATTGATATCCATTCAACTTACGCTTTTTTTGAAGTTCCTGAGCAGTACGCTGAACTTGTTCTCCACTCATTTGACAACGCAAGGATTAGAGGGGTCCCCGTTGTTGTAGAACCTGCCAAAAAGAAACAAAAGGTCAAATGAGACCGGATCCGGAAAAATGTCCCCTATGCGGGAGAAATGAAAAAAGAAAAATCAGCAGCAGCCTGAACCTGTGCAGAAACTGCCATATTATATTTAACTCAGACTGCAGGTCCCTGTCTTATGACAGGGACTATTTTATTAATGAATATAAAGAGCAGTACGGAAAAACCTATCTTGAAGATTACGGCAATATATACAGCCTCTCAATGACAAGGATCGACAGGATACAGCAGCTTCTCGCTGTGGATGGGAAACACTCTATTCTTGATATAGGGTGCGCTGCCGGTTTTTTTCTCAAAGCTGCCAGGGACCGCGGCATATCCACATTACTCGGAATTGAAATATCATCATACGCTGCTGATTACTGCAGGAAGACCTTTGGTATTGATGTGATTGAATCACCTTTTGACACTGTTGAACTTCACAAGAGGTTCGATATCATAACATCGTGGTTTTTTATAGAGCACTGCATGGACCCCATGGACGCGATGAAAAGGGTATACTCAATGCTGAACATGGGGGGAGTTTTTGCTCTTTCAGTCCCGTCATACTACGGCCCCATGTACTACTTTGACACGGAGAAATGGGTGGAAACCCACCCTGCTGATCACAGGATAGATCTCTCTCCATCCTCTGCTAAAAAAATTCTGAAAAATATCGGCTTCAGAAAAGTTCAGGTTATAAAAAGCGGATACCACCCGGAAAGAGTGCTGAAGAGCGGCTCAGTACTATATGGCATTCTTGAACCGCTATACAGAAAGTTCACTGATATCACAGCATTCTCTGACACCATTGAGATATATGCAGTGAAATAATAAAAATTATGAGCTCTTAACAACATCCCTCAGTATATCAGACTCAGTGAGCACACCGGTATACCTGTTCTTTTCGTCAAGCACAAGTACCTTGTACTGGTGACTCCTTTTCATCTGTTTAACAGCCTCTTTTACAGATGCGGTTTTTCTGACAGATACAACAGGCGACAATGGGATATCCTTTAATCTGCTACCTGAATCAATTCCATCAGCGAGAAGAGCTATAATGGATTCACTATAAAGCAAACCAACCGGGGTATTTGTACTGTCAATTACTGCCACTGAATGTATATGCTCTTCATCGAGAAGTTTTATTGCATCAAGAAGAGTGGATTCCTGATCCAGTGAAAATATCCCTTCATTCATCAGATCCCCGGCATTAGGCTCTTCCGCTTTACCGAAGATCCTGTCAGTAAACCTGACATACCATGCTCCAGCCTGAACCTGAACAATATAGGAGATAGCAATAATAAGAGCTATATCAGAACCCTTGGGTCCGAATGCGACCATGGCAATTGCAAGGGCAATAGAAAGATTCCGCATCACAGTTCCATAAACCAGAGCTATTGCATCCCCCCTCTTAAAAAAAAGCTTCCCGACAACAGTACTCACTGTAAAATTTACAATATACAGAAGTACAAGGGGTATAAAGACATAAAGAAGAGTTGAGGGATCTGTCAGTATATTTTCTGCTTTCAGAGCCATAGCCACAAAAACGATGCCCAGGACACCTGCTGTTGACAGAGCCGGAAACTTTTCCTTTAGATCCTTCTGGTAAACAGCCATCCCGTAATACCTGATAAGCGCTTTTCTGGTAAGATACCCCAGAATCATTGGAAGAAAAACAATAAGTAAAATCTGCCTGAAAACAGCTCCAACAGGGATATTTACCAGCGCCCCCATAAGCAGCTTCGCGTAAAGGGGTGTGAGAAGCGAACCGGCAACCAAACCGATAATTGTCATCTTTACTGCCGCATTCATGTTCCCCCTGGCAAAGCCTGTCCAGGATATAGTCATTCCGCTTGTGGGGAGTAGAGAAGCAAGGAGAAGACCGAATGCCGCCATATGATTCTCCGGGAAGAATATCCTGCCGAGAAAAAGCGCCACAAATGGAATTATCCCGAAATTAATAAGCTGTGTTGCAGCCTGAAGCTTCAGATCCCCGCCCTCCAGAAATTTTCTGAAATCAAGATTCACCATCATGGGATAAACCATCAAAAAAGTAAGAGGAACGATAAAAACCTTCAGCCCTGAGGGGTCAGTAAAACTCCCTGTAAAAAGTCCGAGTATAATAAACAGAGGTATTGTAATTGTAAGTTTTTTCTGCATTTTCAGTAAAATCTGCCACATATATCTCTCCACAATAAAGTTATTTAGTTTTTTATTAAAAACTAAATAACTTTATATTCCGTCAAGAAAAAAATTCGAATAATCTTTTTCTTTCAAATATTTCTACTGCTTGAGGTAATCCTTGTAATATTTTTTTGCGCAATCAGGGCAGAGTCCATGTGAAAATTCTGTATCTGTTTTACCTGTAATATAGCTCTCAATACTGTGCCAATTATTATCCTTATCACGGATCTTTTTACAGTAACTGCAGATAGGAAGAAACTTTTCCAGATTACTGACTCTTTCTGATAGTGCTTTTTTCTGCCTGACAACAACACTGATTAAAAAAGAAATAAAACTGAACATGAATACCCGTATAACAACATTAATGATGATATAAACTGCTTCCTGATTATCATTCCATAAGTAAATATAATATGTACTCACAACAGGGAGTAATATTGATAGAATCACTCCCCAGTATATATTTCTGTAACATGTTACAAGTATTACAGGAAGGATAAAAAGAACGGGAAACTGGATTTCAGGACCTGTAATATAATCAAGGTATAGAATGATTATTGCCAATAGAATAGAAAAAAGTGGATTTCTTATAATTCTGTGAGAGAAAACATATAATTTCATACACCACCTCTATTATGACGCCCGGATTCAATTTATTCAAATCCATAAATAAATCAAGATTTTCTTATAAAAACAGGTAGTGCCGGTTCCCGTTTTTTTTGGATATTTCACATTGACCTGAATAGCCGTGAAAATAAATCTGTATTATCTGCTACAACGAGGAGGATTATCATGACCGGATTGATCGCAAAAGGGGGTATAATGATGTATCCCATTCTACTATCTTCAATTATAGCAACAGCGGTCATTATTGACAGGATATATATCTTTTTTATAAAAACCAAGTTCCTGGAAAAGGAAAAGATATCGGAGATGTTTTCCCTGGCTGAGAATGGTGAAAAAGATAAAGCCAGGATATTGATGGAGAAAGAAAATTCCATCTTTGCTTCTCTCTTTATTTCAATTCTCAATGAAAAGGAACCTTCTGAAATGGAAGATGCCGCAACTCTTTCAGGTGAGGATATTCTCTTTTATCTTGGCAGAAGGCTCAATATTCTGTCAATCCTCGGTTCTGTGCTCCCGCTGATGGGACTCCTCGGCACTGTTATAGGTATGATTAAAGTGTTCGCGAAAGTTGCCAGTGCAGGTGATGCCGCTGATATAGCAATTCTCGCAGGGGGGATATGGGAAGCTTTGATTACCACTGCAGCAGGTATGATCATTGCAATACCTGTAATTCTGATATATCACTATTTTAACAGAACGCTTGAAAAGATTGCACACGCAATGCAGCAGAAATCATCACGCCTTATCATTATACTTAAAAAAAGGGGCGGTGAATAATGGTCCGTTTTAAAAATATCAGGAAAAACGAAGAGGGACTCGCCATTAACATGACCCCTCTCATAGATATTATCTTCAACCTCCTTATATTTTTTCTCATAACTGCCGCAATCACAGTCAAAGGAATTGACCTGGATCTCCCGGAGGCATCCACCGCTGAAAAGATGCCATCTAAAAGCTGGGAGATTATCATTGATGAAAATGAAAAAATAATTTTCAATGATGCCGCAATTGATGAATTCAGGTTAAAAAAAATTTTTGAGGCTGAAAAGATAAAACCTGAAAGCGAAAGGGTTTCCTCTATTATTTTAAAGGCTGACAGGAAAACGACCTTCGGGACCTTTGTGCGGGTAATGGATACTGCAAGACAATCCGGGTTTTACGATCTTGTTATAGCTACTGAACCGGGGAAGGAATGAATCTGAAAGAAAACCGGATATTTATTGCAGCAATCGCTCTTTCAATAACAATTCATATCTACCTCTATAAAGTTGACTTTTCACCTGATGAACCGGGGAGCGGTAAAATTGAAATTCCAGTTACCTTTATCCCTGATGCTAAAAGAAACTCTCCTGATAAACCAGCGAAAGAGGAAAAACAGATTACGCTCCCTGAAGATAAACCTGCTCGGGGAGGGTATTATAAATCATACGATAAGAACAGGCTCCTGAAAAAATACCTTGAACTGGTTAAAGATGAGATCGATAAAAGAAAGTTTTCTCCACCGGAATCTGTTTACTATGGACTGATAGGTAATGTAACAATAGGTTTTACAATAACAGGAAACGGCAGTTTTTCAGGGATGACTGTTCTACGCTCTTCAGGAGATCCCCTTCTGGACAAGACAGCTATTAATGCGGTTAAAGATGCTTCAAATAAAGTTAAAAGACCTGCTGCAGCGGGGAGGAATAATATACGGGTTAATTTTACTGTGAAATACCAGTATAGTCTCTGAAATTTTTCTGAGGCCGTCAGCTTCCGCCGCGGCCCCTGTAATTATTATCAGCCGGGAATTCTTTTAATTGTTCCGTTATCAAGCATATTCTGAAGCTCAGCGAGCTGTCTCCTCTCCTGGGCATCAATAACACCGTCTTCATCAGCAATCATCATTATTCTTTCATACTCGGTTGTTGTAATCTGATGGTCATCCATTGCTTTTTTGATCATTTCAGCAATTCTCTGACCTGAATCACCTTTAACTTTATCCATTGTACTCACTCCTCACAAAAAATTTTGGCCTTTATTAAATAAGTGAGGCGTTTAATAAAGTCAAGGAATTATTTTGGCCAGACTGAACCTAAATGAAAACATCCCTGGGCTTGCTCCCCTGCTGCGGTCCCACATAGCCGAGCTCCTCCATCTTCTCAATGAGCCTAGCCGCGCGGTTATAGCCTATACTCAGTCTTCTCTGAAGATAGGAGGCTGAAGCTTTCCTGGTCTCTTCTACAATCTTCAGGGCATCAACAAAAAGTTCGTCCTCATCTTCTGATAGTTCACCATCTTCATCTGTAAACAGTGACGCTTCAATATCTATATACTGCGGCTCGCCGAGAGCCCGCAGATGCTTGACTATGTCTTCAATTTCATCCTCTGAGATAAAAGCCCCCTGTATCCTCACCGGGTAAGAACTCATTGGTGACTGGTAAAGCATATCCCCTTTGCCGAGAAGTTTCTCCGCCCCATTCTGATCAATAATTGTACGGGAGTCTGTTTTCTGCGCCACCTGAAACGCAATACGTGCAGGGAAATTCGCTTTTATTATACCTGTGATAACATCAACTGACGGCCTCTGTGTTGCCAGCACAAGGTGAATTCCAACTGCCCGGGCCTTCTGTGCGATCCTCGTAATATAGCCTTCAATCTCTTTTGACGCAACCATCATAAGATCAGCAAGCTCATCGATTATTATTATAATGAAGGGGAGCTTCTCCTCTTTACTCTTCTCTTTATTAATCTTTTCATTATATGTTACAATATCCCTGGCATTCTTTGACGCAAGGAGTCTGTACCTTCTCTCCATCTCAAAAATAGACCATTTAAGAGCTGCGGGAGCAAGATGCGGCTCAGTGATAACAGGTGTCAGCAAATGAGGAACCCCGTTATAAAGCTGAAGCTCAACCATCTTAGGATCCACCATTATAAACCTTACATAGTTAGGATCATAATTATAAACGATACTTGTAATTATTGAGTTTACGCATACCGATTTACCTGCACCTGTTGCCCCTGCAATCAGCAGGTGCGGCTGCTTTTTAAGATCAAGCATAACCGGCACACCGAGAATATCTTTTCCCAGGCCCACCTTCAGACTCCCCTTCTGTTCCTGGTAGGATTTTGATTTTATAATATCCCCAAGAGTTACCATCTCTCTCTTCTTATTAGGGAGTTCAATACCTATTGCGGATTTTCCCGGTATAGGGGCAACAATTCTCACCCTGTAAGCTGCAAGGGCCATTGCAATATCATCGGCAAGGCCAACAACCCGGTTAATCTTAATACCCGCTGCTATCTGCATCTCGTAAAGTGTAATCACCGGTCCGCGGTTCACAGCAATTACCCTCGATTCGATACCGAAGTCAGCAAGCGTACGCACAAGAAGCTGTGAATTCTTTTTTATCTCACTCTCCCATGTCTCTGTATCAACAGGTTCGGAATTATGAAGAAATGCTGTGGGAATTATATAGTCTTTGTTGATTTTCAGATGGTTAAAGACCCGCTCTTCTATCGGCCCCCCGGGGCCTTTTTCAAATACACGTTTATTTCTATCAGGGGCTTCGGCTGTTTCCGGTTCTTTCTCTTTTTCAGGGTTTTCATTTCCTTCAGCGTCAATTCCGAAGATTCTGTTTTTACGGATTTCATACTCTTCCCTGCTGAATTTTACTTCAGTATCTTCCTCTACATCAGATTTTTCAGGAACATCCTGATATCCTTCAAAAGATTCATCTTCAAAAAAATCCTCATCTTCAAAAGACTCTGTTTCTGATTTAATAAAATCCTCATCTCTGTATGTTTTAACAGTTTCAGGGGAATAATCGAACTCGTAATCATTTTCTTTAAGGGAATTTTTTCTGCCGGAATCATCATTGATAACCGGTTCATAATCATTATATGAATTTGTTAAAACTCCTTTAAAAAGTTCATCATCAACTGCTGCAGGAACATTCATCTCAAGGAGTTTCACTGATTCAGATTTTTCCTTCTCTTTCTTTACTTCCCCTATGACTACTTTTTTCTTTATTATCCAGGGGACTTTTTTACCGGGTTTTATATCCTCCCCTATATAATTCAGAGGTATATCCTCTTTATTCTTTTCATCTGAGGATTTTTTCAAAGTAAAACGCCTGATAAAAGTTTTTGCACCCGCTCCGACTACTGTCAGTTTACCCCTGTTTTCAAAAACCGTTGTTAGTGAAACAACTCCAAGGAGAATGAGGCCCGCAAGGTTCATTACAACTATTATTAAATATGCCCCCAGTACCCCGGTTACTGATTTCAGAAACTGGTAAATATAATACCCGATAAACCCCCCGCTGTTCTGGTGGATATCAGCTATAGTTGTGGCAAGAAATGAGGCTGAACTTATGGTAAGGAAGAAAAGAGTAAAAAGCTTATCAATAACATCTCCCTGCTCCCCCTTCCTGAACTGGTTCCACCCTGATAAAAAAAACATAAGAACAAACATGTACGAAGCTACTCCGAAAGCTGACCTGAACAGGTGAGCCAGGAGAGCTCCCACCGGCCCTATTATATTGGAAACGGACCTGTTGAAAACCAGAGCACGGTAATCGCCCTCGCTGTAACTTGCTATGCTGCAAAAAACTATTATTCCCGCAAGGGAAAGTAAAATTCCTGAAATTTCCCTGTATCTTTTATCCTGTAACAATGCTCCCTCCGATCAGGGCAGATAATGATTATTTAAACGATGACTGCAGGTTTTGTTTCATTCAGTCTTATCTTCCGGAAACACAAAATCAATAAAAGTTCCCGCAGCCGGGAGATACCCTGTCTAATTTAATTTTCGGCTTTTTAAGTAATTTCTTTTAGTGATAGAGGGAGTTTATTCTGTTCCGGAGAATTTATTTTATCATCAATGAAGCAAGGGGTTGCAACCCCTTGCTTCATTGCAACCCCATGCTTGATTGCTGGCCTGCCTGTTAAACTTCCAGAACCCTGACAACAATGAGCGGATTGCGGCGTGTAATTTTGAAAAGATAGTTTCTTATGCTCTTCTGGAGCTGTTCCTCAATTTCCTCTCTTGACCGTCTCTCAATGAGAAGCCTGCGGATTTTATCCTCAATATCTTTTTTCAGGAGGTTGTGTATCTTGGTATTTTCCTTGCTGATAAAACCTTTAGCTTCAATTACCGGTTCACATAGCGCCATACCCTGAGCGATCACTGATGTGATAAATATTATTCCATCAGTGGACATCAGGTGACGCTCACGGATAACCTCTCCTGCAACATCGCCTATCTCTGTGCCGTCAACATACATTTCGGAAAGCTGAATTTTATCAACTGCCTTAAAAGATTTTTTAGTAAGCTCAAGAACATCGCCATTCCTGGCTATTAATATTCTTGAAGATTTTATATTGAGTGATTCAGCAATGTCAGCATGTCTTTTAAGGTGTTTGTACTCACCATGTACAGGCATGAAAAATTTCGGTTTTGTCACTGTTAGCATCAGCTTCAGTTCTTTTGAGGAACCGTGCCCTGATACATGTATATCCTCATCCTTGTCATAGTAAACATTAGCTCCTGTCTCCATGAGGGAGTTTACAATGTTGGTTACCATCCTTTCATTACCGGGGATTACGGATGCTGTTATTATTACGGTATCACCCTTTTCAACAATAAAGTGCCTGTGCGTTCCAAAAGCCATACGCGCCAGGGCTGACATCGGCTCACCCTGAGTTCCTGTACCGATTATCACGATCTTCTTATTCGGGTGTTTTGATGCCTCATCCAGACCGATAATAAGATCATCCTTTATTTCAAGAAAACCGAGAGACTGGGCAATCTCGATATTTTTCTGCATTGTAAGACCGGAAATTACAACTTTCCGGTTGAACTTCTGTGCAGTATCAAGAACCTGCTGTATCCTCTGAATATTTGACGCAAAGGATGCTACAATAATTCTTCCCTTTGAATAGGAAAAAATTTCAAAAAGTTTATCCAGTAGTACCGATTCTGATCTGGTAAAACCCTCCCGTTCGGAATTTGTACTGTCAGACATAAGGAGAAGCACCCCCTGCTCTCCATGGTGAGCAAACCTGTAGATATCTGTCACTTCACCTTCAGCAGAGGAAAAATCTATCTTGAAGTCCCCTGTATGAATTATTGTACCTATATTTGTCTGAATGGCAAGACCAACTCCGCCGATAATAGAATGATTTACCCTTATAAATTCTACTGAAAAAGAACCGATATTCTCAACCTGCCTTGGAATTACTTCAATAAATACCGGATCATATTTAAGAGGCTTCTCTGCAAGTCTGCTCTGCACAAGCCCTATTGTCAGTTTTGTTGCGTAGATGGGAGCCTTCACCTCCTGCAGTAGAAAAGCAATTGCTCCGATGTGGTCCTCATGCCCGTGTGTAAGGATTATCCCCTTAATCCTGTCTCTATTCTTCCTGATATATGTAAAATCCGGTATTATATAATCGATACCGGGCATTTCGTCCCTGGGGAACATTATGCCGCAATCAACAATTATTATATCATCACCCTGTTCAAAGAGGGTTATATTCTTCCCGACAGCTCCCAGTCCGCCAAGCGGTATTATATTCACTTTTGCATCTTTGCTGTTTTCACTCATACGCCGGTATGCCCGAACCCTCCATGATTCCTTTCTGTTTCATTAAGCCCGTCTTTTATAATAAATTCTCCCCTGTATACTTTTGAAAAAATCATCTGCCCGATTCTCATCCCGTTTTCAACCGCAAAATCCTTATCGCCGAGGTTTGTCATTATTATCCCGATCTCACCTCTGTAGTCGGAGTCTATTGTGCCGGGCGAGTTTAAAAAGGTGATCCCGTGTTTCAATGCAAGCCCGCTTCGGGGCCTTATTTGAGCTTCATAGCCGTCCGGTATCTCAACAAAAAGTCCCGTCGGGATAAGGGCTGTTTTCCCCGGTTTAAGTACAACCGGTTCATCAAGGAGAGCACAGAGGTCCGCACCTGCAGCACCGCGGCTCTGGTATTCAGGGAGTTTGGCCCCCTCTTTCAGTGTAATTTTAACAGGAATCATAGGTATTTCTTAATCTCCCTCATCAGGCAGGCTTCCACGTCGTCACACTTTATGCAGTAATCATCTGTGTAATCAAAGTCCTCTTCCACGCAGATATCCGTGCGTCCATCTGTCATAATCTCTTTCAGTTTTATATGCTGGTACTCATCATCAGTAAGAGCTTCGGGGCCTCCATCTTTTATCTTACGGAGAATGTTAAGGAGCCTTGCTGTTTCTTCACTCTTCCCCAGGGGGATTACATTATCCCGCGCCTTTATCTCTTTATTAATCTTAGCTCGAATCTTTTTTGCCTTGAATTCAATCCCCCTGCGCCGCATAACAAGAAAAAATATACCGCCGAAAAGAAGCCCTCCAAGGTGACCCACATGAGAAACATTGCTTTCACCGCCTGAAGAGATAAGGGCATAAATTTCAAGACCGCCATACATTACAACAAGATACTTCGCCTTCATCGGAATGAAGAAAAAAACCAGAAGCTCAACATCCGGGAAAAGCAGCCCGAAAGCAAGCAGGAGCCCGAAAACCGCGCCGGATGCTCCAATTGTGGGAATGTATGGAGAAAGCCCCCCCATAAACCAGTTGATAATCAGTATTGTTAAACCCGCACCAACACCTGTAAAAAAATAATAAAAAAGAAATTTTCTGCTCCCCCATAGCTGCTCCACTGGCATACCGAAAAGCATCAGCGCATACATATTCAGAAATATATGAAAAAATCCGCCATGCAGAAACATGTAGGAAACCACCTGCCACACATAAAACTTACCGATTACAAGTGCCGGTGTTAATCCGAAATAATACGTCAGCTCAGGTATGTTATGCTGAAACAACCTGTTCCCGAAAGGTATCTCAACAGGAACTCCTCTGGCAAAAACTCCCTGAAGAAGATATACTACTACATTTATAAATATAAGTTTCATTACCCAGTTTTCTGAACTGGCAAAACCGTTTCTTCTCATTATTTATTCCGTTCCATTTTTCATTTTGCTCTGCCCGCTTCGTATTGCCGGGACTTTTTTTACTTTGTAAGAATCTCCACCCCGCTATCTGTTACATATACAGTATGCTCCCACTGCGCTGAAAGAAGCCCGTCAACAGTAACAGCTGTCCACCCGTCGCTCAGGAGACCGGTCTGGTATTTACCCTCGTTTATCATAGGCTCAATTGTAAAGACCATGCCGGGGAACATCTGTATTCCGCGAAGTCCTGAATCATAATGATGAACATGGGGCTCTTCATGGAACTTTATCCCAATGCCGTGGCCGCCGTAATCCCTGACAACAGAAAAACCGTTATCCGATGCATGTTTCTGGATAACCTGACCGATCCTGCCGAAATCATTATAGGGGGCGACCTCCTGAATACCGAGATCCATACACTCCTTCGCCACGCGCACAAGTTTTTTTGCCCGTTCGGAGCCTTCTCCAATAATGAACATCCGGCTGGCATCACCATAGTATCCATCAAGGATACAGGTTACATCAACGTTTATTATATCGCCGTTTTTAAGTACTGTCTCATCAGGTATCCCGTGACAAATAACATTGTTTATTGATGTACAGACACTTTTAGGAAAGCCGTTATAGCCGAGAGGGGCGGGAGTTGCGCCGTGACTTATTGTGTAATCATGAACCCATTCATTAATCTCGTTGGTTGTTATCCCTTCTTTTATTTTGCCCGCCACCATAGTAAGTATTTCACTTGTAAGTCTGCTGGATTTCCTTATCCCTTCAACCTGTTCTTTTGTTTTTATGATTATCCCCTTTGGAGGCCTCTTGGCCTGCCTCTGCACTCCTTCCAGCGCATCAGATTCCATGTGGCACTTTTTATATTTTTTCCCGCTGCCGCACCAGCAGAGATCATTACGCAGTATTTTTCTCATTTAATTCAACCTGTGACTTTATTAATATAAACCTGACATTTTCTAACCGTTCCATTACAAATTTCAGCTTTTTTATTTTTAATAAACAATGAAAATGTTGATTTTATGACAGTACTTATATATTATATTAAAATTATATTATAATTGTGCAGTGCAAGCTTTTTTTATCATATACGATTTAACGTTTAACTGGTATTACTGAATTCCGATTCACCCTTTCATGAGTAATTTCAGGCGCTGATTAAAAATATTTAAAGATCATCCCGGAGGGTATAATGTATTCTGACATGAATAAAATACTCAACATGCTGGTTATTGCAATACTATCAATGATTGTATTGATTTCACTCCTGTTCTTCATAAGAGTGTCGGATAAATCACATCCATATATAAACGGAGCAGACATCCGGGACACATATGCGCCATATATCCCGTGGAACAGGGCTAAGAACCGCTAACCTTTTTTTAATAATTTAGCCTGGCTGTATTCCTTAAGCCTTTCATAAAGCACATTAAATTCAATGATGTATGTTTTACCTTTATATTGAACAAGAGCGCTGTCCCTGCAGATTCCTCTTACATCAAATTCAGCAGGGGCTTCCCATTTTTCCCCTTCAAAGGTCTCGATATATGTTCTTTTTTCATTTATATAAATAAACCCGCTTTCACCTATAAATACATCACTGATTTTCCCCAGCTTTTTTACTTCATTTCTTTTTTTTATCGGTATTTCAAACCTTACAACTGACCAGACACCTGTACCCCCTCTTACATAAAGAACATCGTTATCTTTTATGCTGAATTCGAACGAGGAAGAGGCGATATTTTTTACAAGAGAAGATCCTGAAGCAGCATCAAAAATGTTTATATAATATGAGCCCGCTATCCCTGTTATCAGGCCGTAATATTTATCATTTGAAATCATTGCTGAACGGAATAGTTTTTTATATGGGGGATTATACAAACCGGGATCAATCTTTTTAACCTTTTTCTCTTCTTCCGAAAGTTCCTGTATCCTTCCGCCTGAAAGAAAAACCGCGTTATCCCCACGAATGGCAGAGGCATCGATTCTCTCTTTTTTATCAGCCATATAGACATTCACAGGATCTCCCTCTATATCAAAAACACAAAAACCCTTGCTGTTCCCAAGCACAATCCTGTTCTGCCCGGCATCAGCATATAAAATATTATCACTGATTATTTTATCAGCATTAAGCTTAACTTCCAGCGGATACACAAGCGAGATATCTCCTCCGCTGCCTGTTATTACAGTACTTTTATTAAAATAAAAATTATCTGAATTTACTGATAATAATGAAAATGACTCAAGAATTGCTTCAGTGATAACTGAAGTATTATTCACTTCACCTTCAACGTAATCCTCCAGGAGATCTCTGTATTTACCTTCAGATGTAATGGAGCAGGATAATATAAAAAACGGAAGGATGCATATTATTATAAATTCTGAAAATTTCATATAAACCTTTTGCAAAAAATAATTTTTTTATAATAAGTTTCCTGTAAAGATCAGGAAAAAATATAAAAAACGAAGAATACCGGCCTGAAGTCTTAAAACAGGATAAATCAGGCTATTGCTGTAAAATCTTTAGTCAATGAATATTTCCGGCTTAATGGTTATTCAATACAAAAAGAGTTTATTTTCCCTTTTTTTCTTCAACAATTATTAATTATCAGCAGCAGATATCCCGTCTATTAATATATTAATCCATGAAAAATTACTTGAAATCTCAGATGTTAGAACCAACGATGATTGGACTTTACTGTCAGGAATTGCATTACCACTCAACACAGCGTTTCCAATACAGAAAACAATAACTAAATTTAAGAGCGTATAATGCCAGGTAAAATAATAACTATTTATGACACTACTCTCCGCGACGGGTCACAGACTGTGGGGATTTCACTTTCAATACAGGACAAGCTTAATATAGCAAAAATATTAGACTGGCTTAAAGTCGATTATATCGAAGGAGGCTGGCCCGGTTCGAACCCTAAAGATGATTCATTCTTTGCTGAGGTCAGAAAAAACGAAATTAAACATGCAAAAATTGCGGCTTTCGGATCAACGAGGAGAAAAGGATTTAAATGTAAAGACGACCCGATGCTCCAGTCTCTTGTTGCTTCAAAAGCCGATGTAATTACCCTTGTTGCAAAATCATGGGATTTCCAGGTAACAAAAGCCCTCGGGATGGAGCTTGATGAAAACCTTGAATTAATCTACGATTCAGTTGCATATCTTAAAGACCTGGGGTTTGAGGTTTTCCTTGACGCGGAACATTTTTTCGACGGACATAAAGCAAACCGGGACTACTCCTTCAATTGTATTGAAAAAGCATGCGAAGCCGGGGCAGACATGATCGTACTTTGTGATACAAACGGAGGGACTCTCCCTTCAGAAGTTTACAGTATAACATCCGCTGTTACTTCAAAAATCAGGACCCCTGTGGGAGGGCACTTCCACAATGACACAGGTGTTGCAGTGGCAAACTCCATGTATGCTCTCGATGCCGGGGCTGTATCAATCCAGGGTACAGTGAATGGTTATGGCGAAAGATGCGGTAACTGCGATATCATGACCCTTATACCAAATGCTGTACTTAAAATGGGATATAAATGCGCATCGGGAGATGCGCTCCAGCACCTCACAGAAGTAAGCAGAATGGTAAGTGAAATTGCAAATCTGCACCACATTGAAAACCGGCCATATGTCGGAGACAATGCTTTTGCCCACAAAGGGGGAATCCATGTTTCCGCCCTTCAGAAAGACACACGGACTTATGAGCATGTTAATCCTGAACTTGTGGGGAACAGACGGAAAGTCATGATATCAGAACTTTCCGGAAAGAGCAATATCGAATTCAAAGCCAGGGAGCTGGGGATTAATATTGACGGAGAGATCAGCATAACAAAAACTCTCCTCGACAAAATAAAAAACCTGGAGGATCAGGGTTTTCAGTTTGAAGCTGCCGAAGGTTCCTTCGAACTTCTGATACGGGAGGCAACCGGAGAATACAGACCTTTCTTTAATTTCCTGGGCTTCAGGCTCATTACAGAGATGGAAAGTGACGGAAAACTTGAAAGTGAAGCAACAATTAAAGTTGAGGTTGGCGGCACACTTGAGCATACTGCGGCAAACGGAAACGGACCTGTAGAAGCTATGGATAACGCACTTAGAAAAGCTCTCACAAAGTTCTATCCCGAAATTTCAAAAATGCACCTTACGGATTACAAGGTCAGGGTACTTGAAGATAACAGCGGCACAGCCTCAAGTGTCCGCGTACTGATAGATCAGACAGACGGTACAGACCACTGGGGCACTGTGGGAGTCTCTCCCAACATAATCGAAGCTTCATGGATGGCGCTTGTGGACGGCATTGAATATATGCTCTTTAAAAAACATAAAAACAAAAACAGCTAATTATCCATAAAGGAATTTGATATAATATGATCATCAGCAGAAAAATAATACTCATCAGCGGACTGTTTTTTTCCGTTTTATTTGCATCCGCAAACCATGTCTTTTCATGGGACAGTTATGACAGTGTTGCAGCTGTTGTAAACAACAGGCCCATAATGCAGAGCGAAGTAACCCTTCGATTTGAAAGGTTGAGGGGGACAAAAAAAATATCATCCGGCAGATATTCCGCAGAGAAAAGCCGTATACTGGACAGGCTTATTGAGAATGAAATAGTTTTTGAAACAGCTCAGAAAGAATCTATTGAAATCAGCAACAAGCGTGTAATAAACCAGCTTGAAGGTTTTATGACTAATTTTTTCAGTTCAAAGGGGAGCAAAAAAGAGATCTCCGCCACTGTTGAACGGGTTTCTCTGAATCTCGAAAAATATCTTGAAAACAGATTCGAACCAAAGGTTAAAATTGATCCTGATCTGCAGAAATTTATAGATCATATTGAAAAAAAGGAACGAACTGATTTCTTCACCTTTTTTGATGATCTCAGAGTAAAAATAGCAAAAGAGCAGATTATGTCAGTAGCTGTGGGAGCAAACCCGCCCTCAACTCAGGAAGCCAGAAAATGGTACAATGCAAATAAATCAAAATTAGGATATGAAGTTCATGTAAAGCATATACTGATAATACCTGATGGCCGTTCACTCTCTGAAGAAAAGAAAGCTAACAAGAAGATTGAGGGGATCCGGAAAAGAATAATGGCAGGTGAATCATTTGAAGCTTTAGCAGCACAATATTCGCAGGATCCCGGATCAGCTTCAAACGGCGGAGACCTCGGATGGCAGATACTTGCCCAGCTGGACCCCTATTTTGCCGGTAATGTTTTCCGTATGTCTAAAAGAGGGCAGATTTCACAGGTCTTTAAATCCGGATTCGGATATCACATCGCTAAATATATAGATAGAAGAGCTGTAACTTTTGACCGGGTGGAAAAAATGATTACATATAAACTCTATACCGAAAATATGGAATCCCAGTTTAAAAAATGGGTGGAACAGAGAAAAAAAGAGTCCGCCATCAAGATATACATGGAAGATTATGTAAAGGTTAAATAATGGATGAAAACAGAGTAGATATTATAATTCACATTGATGAAAACTTATCAGATTCTTCTCTCGATTTCAGAGGTGATTTTACACCTCATCTTATAGCCTCAAAAGTTAAATCCGCAAATCCTGAATCAGAAGTCTACTACTCTATACCCTCTGCTTATGACGGGCTTCTCAAGTCTGAAAAGAATTTAATAATCCGCGAATCTGCTGATGACGTCAATTACTGGAAAGGGATTTTCGCGAAAACGTCATCCCCCCATATAGCTGTAATAAAAGGTGATTCCCCGTTCTTTGACACTGATGTACTTAACGAGATGTCTGAACTTCATACAAAATACCTTGCTGAGTTTACATATTCTGAAAATCTTCCGGAGGGATTCACATGTGAAATAATTTCAGGTGAACTGATGAACCAGCTCCCTGAAATAAAAGAGAAAAGCCTCCCCCTTAATAAAGTAATCAAATCCAACATTAACCAGTTTGACGTTGAACTCTACTACCGTGAGCCTGATATCAGGGACAAGAGGATCTCTTTCCGTCTCTCAAACCTGAGAGATAAAAAGATCATGGAAAATTTCGCTGAAGCAAAAGGTGAAATCCCGCATTACAGTGAAATCCGGGACATGATAAAAAACAATCCGGAATTAGTTTTTACAGCTCCTTCATATCTTGAAATTGAGATCACAGGGGAATGTTCACTGGACTGCATCTTCTGCTACAGGAATACACTAAGCCATACTCACAGCAGAATGAGCATCGAAACAATGAAAAAACTTATTGGAGAGATGAAAGAATTTTCTCTCCCATATACAGTATGTTTCGGCGGCTCCGGGGAACCCATAGACCACCCTGATTTCTATGCGCTTATGGATTTAGTATGTTCAGAGCCTCTTGCAGAACAGCTTATTGTTGAAACAAACGGTATTAAGGCTGATGCGAATTTTAAATCATATCTAACTACTTCCGGACATGAAAAAGTAAAAGTAATTATTAATAACAACGGGATGGATAAAGCGTCTTATCAGAGATTACATGGCTCTGATTTCTTTGATAAAGTATTCAGCAATATAATATCTCTCAATGAGCTGAACAGCAGCGGAGAGAGAGTTTATATACAGATAATGAAGATCAATGAAACAGATGAATTCAGCGCCGGGGATGAGCAGAGATCATACCTTGATAAATTCTATGATTTCTGGGAAGGGTATAAAGTCCCGATTATTCTCCAGAAACAGAATACCTGCTCAGGGAGAATAAAGGACAGGAGATACTCTGATCTCTCTCCGCTTAAAAGAATCCCATGCTGGCATCTTCAGCGCGACCTCTATGTTCTGTCAGACGGAACTGTTGCCTACTGCAAACAGGACATAGACGGGGAGAAAGGATACGGAAATATCAACAGCACTCCTCTTAAAGAAATTCTGAAGAGTCAGAAAGAGTCTTTTGTTAAAAATTATTCTGATGTTTTTCCGGCAAAACCTGACTGCAAAAACTGTGATGAATGGTATACATTTAATTTTTAGATATTTTTAATATATGAAAGCAGCAGCTGTAATACAGGCAAGACTCAACTCCACCAGGCTCCCGTCAAAGGCGCTCCTCCCTATCTGCGGCATTCCAATGATTTCACTTGTTATAGAAAGGGCAAAAGCGATTAAAGGCGCATCAACTGTTATCCTTGCAACAGGTCGCGGGCAGGAGAATGATCCGCTTGCAGATATTGCGGCAAAATGCGGAATTAAACTATTTCGCGGCTCTGAATCCGATGTACTCGAAAGATACTACATGGCAACTGCAGAAATCGACTGCGACTATGTTATCAGAGTTACAGGTGACAACCCCCTGACAGACCATATCTCCGCTGCTTCCGCTCTTGAACATGCCTGTAAAACCGGAGCGGACCACTGCACAACTACAGGCATACCTCTCGGTACAGGGGTTGAAGTAATTAAAAAAACCGCTCTTGAAAAAGCTTATAATGAAGGTAAAGAACCCCATCACAGGGAGCATGTGACTCCATATATCAAAGAGCATCCTGAACTTTTCAGAACAGAAAAATTTATCTCACCCTTGAAAAACCCTTTTAATGACCTTAGACTTACAGTAGACACTTCAGAAGATTTTGAACTTATAAACCGGATTTACACTGAACTTTATAAAGGTATACCTATAAGGCTTGAAGAGGTGATAAACCTCATCATGCAGCACCCTGAACTCCGTTTTATTAACTCCGGGGTTGAACAGAGGCCAATGACACATCACAGCAATGAATAAAAAGAAGATTGTAATATTAACCGGCACAGGGGGAGATCTTGGAACAGGTCATCTCCAGAGGATGATGAACCTTGCCTCGTACATGAATGAAAAACATGATTTTGAAATATCTCTCCTTATTAAATCCGGAGATTACCCCCTGCCCCCTGAATTATCAATGATGAAAATATCTTCACTCCCCGGTTCATGTGATCTTATAATCAGGGATATGAGAAATTCATCAAAACAGGAGATGCTTGCACTTTCCGGAACAGCACCTGTACTTGCAGTTGACGATGCCGGCGAAGGTAAAAACAGTGCGGGGAATTCAATCGACCTTCTCCCGCTCCCATTATCTTCTTCAGCACAGATACAGGCAGACTACTGCCGGTTCCTTTATGGCTATACATTTAAACAAGGGATAAAAGAATTACGTGATGAAAATATTCAGAAGCGTGATATAGATGTAACAATTTACGCAGGGTTCTCCCCTCCGGAATCTCTTCTTGCACAGATCAGCAAATCCATCCCGGAAAATACCAGGGTCGTAATATTATCTGCCGGTAAACCGGTTGTCCTTACAGGAGATCCCCTCCCTGATAAAATTTCCTATTCCGGCATTCTTGCCCGTACAAAAATAGTTATGACCCATTTCGGAATCACTATGTTTGAAGCTCATATATGCGGATGCGAAATTGCAGCGCTCAATCCCACTAATTACCATAGCGAACTCACTGGCACAGTCCGTAGAGATATGAAAATAATACATTCCGCGGAATACGCAAATTTTGACCCAGTCATAATGAGTGATGACCTTATTCTTAATCTGAAAAAAAGCAACTTCCCGGTTTTATCCCCGGAGGATATTCTGGATAAAATCAATAACGGCCTTGAAAACTTCACCCGGTATATATATAAAATTTTAATGTGAGGTAGTATTATGGAACTGCATGAAGCGATTATGACAAGAAGGTCTGTGAGAAAATTCACTGATCACTATGTAACAGATGAAGAGATTTCGAAACTTCTTGAAGCGGCTCAATGGGCCCCTTCATGGAAAAACAGTCAATGCTGGGAGTTCATTGTAATCAGGGACAGAGAATTAATGAAAAAAGTTGCCGATACTTATTCAGCGACTAACCCTTCGAGAAAATGCTCTGAAACCGCATCAGTATTAATAGCTGTATGCGGAAAGAGGGATCTCCCCGGATACATGAAAGGTGAACAGGAAACAAAATTTGACTCGTGGTTCATGTTCGATCTCGGCATAACAGTCCAGAATATAGCTCTCCGGGCACATGACCTGGGGCTTGGAACTGTTGTTGTGGGATTAATGGATCATAATAAATGCGCGGATCTTCTTAATGTAAAATCACCATACGAAGTTGTAGCTATTCTTCCCATAGGCCAGCCTGTGGAATTTAAAAAAGAGGGGCCTAAACGGAGGGAGATAGCTGAATTCACCCATAAGGATACATTCGGGAATAAATAAAGAATGGAACTCAGTGATCTCAGAGCTAAATCAAAGGACAAAATTAAAAGCCACTGGAGGCTCCGGCTTCATGAAATTATTTTTGAAGCTGATACAGCCGCTGGCAAAGCCTTTGATATTATTCTTCTGATCCTGATACTTTCAAGCGTCACAGCAGTGATGCTTGAAAGCGTCGCATCAATTGAAACTGAATACGGGCTTTTACTGCGCGGCCTTGAATGGCTTTTCACAATACTATTCACTATAGAATATCTGGCCCGTATAATTACCATAGGTAAACCTGTAAAATATATCTTCAGTTTCCTCGGAATAATTGATCTCCTGGCAATTATACCTACATATATCAGTTTTTTTGTTACAGGCACACAGTTTCTTCTTGTTTTCAGAACATTCAGGCTTCTTCGAGTTTTCAGAATTTTTAAACTCGCAAGGTATCTCACTGCAGCGGATTCACTTCTTCTGGCGCTTAAAGCAAGCCGTTTCAAAATTACTGTTTTTCTCGGAACAGTGATCTCCATTGTTATAATATCAGGTACAATTATGTATCTTGTGGAGGGTCCGGAAAACGGTTTCACCAGTATACCTCAGAGTATCTACTGGTCAATAGTTACACTTACAACTGTTGGCTACGGTGATATTGCTCCAAAAACAATTTTAGGACAGATGCTTGCCTCTCTGATTATGATTATGGGTTACGGAATTATTGCGGTTCCCACAGGAATTGTAACAGTCGAAATGGCAAATCTGAAAAAAGATGAAAAGAGTATTACTACACAATCATGCCCGCAGTGTTCAAAGCAGGGGCATGATCATGATGCTCTTTTCTGTAAATACTGCGGAGAAAAACTTTAAAGAAGTTAAACTTTTTCAGAACCTGTCAGCAACTGTATAGTGTTTCACAACCGGTTCAGAAGATATCCCATATTTATAGTCCTGGGGATAGAGCACTGCCTTATCTATATTCTCCCCTGCAAAACTCCTTACTGAATCCATAGATTCCCAAAAGGTAATTACAGTAACCTCTATAGAACTCCCTGCATCTTTTTTAAATATTTCCGCGCCCTTGAATCCGGGAGTATCCTTCGCGTCTTTAATCCCTGTTATACTGAGGTACGGAATAAACTCATCAATATTATCTGCCGGGCAGATACATCTCCATTCCCTTGCTATCATATCTCTAAACCTCTCAATCAGTTTTTACAGAGCAGCCCCGTGAAAATTTTGCCTGAAAACAGAACAGGGAGCATCTGCTCCCTGTTATAACCTGTTTTATATCTGTTTACAACTATTTTTTTATTTAATCATCTCTCCGGCTGATTTAACTGCTTCAAGAATTGCCTTCTGCACATTGGCCGCATCCTTACCACCGGCCTGGGCCATATCCTTTCGCCCCCCTCCGCCGCCTCCAACAATTCCAACAGTGTCCTTGATAAGTTTCCCGCAGTCTATACCCTTATCAACAGCGGGCTTTGTTGCAGCATAGAGGAGCATTGCTTTTCCACCGGCAGATGAACCGAGGCATACAACAGAGTTCTGTACCCTCTCCCTTAGAGAATCTGAAAGGCTCCTTAAACCATCCACATCAAGGTCTGCTGAAACCATTGAAATGATTTTAACACCGTTAACCTCTTTTGCCCCGCTTATAAGTGAATCAACATCAGAAACAGCGGCAGCTTTTTTCAGCTTATCAAGCTCCTTCTCAGCAGCCTTGCCGCGGGCCATTATCTCATCCACTTTTTTAACAAGCCCTGTCTCAGGGATATTAACGGATTCTGTAAGAGTGGAGAGTATCTCATTCTGTTCATTAAACCTGTCGAGTAGACCTTTCAATGTAACAGCCTCGATCCTTCTGATTCCCGCGCCGGGAGAGCTCTCCTTCAGAATCTTGAAGAGGCCGATTTTACCTGTGTTGCTCACGTGTGTACCGCCGCAGAGCTCCATGCTGAAACCTGCAACAGTGAGAACACGTACAGTCTCCTCATACTTCTCATCAAACACAGCCATAGCTCCCATTTTAACAGCATCACTGATGTTCATAATATCTGTTGTAACATCAATGTTCTCCCAGATCTTTTCATTAACGAGGTTTTCAATCTGAGAAATATCATCACTGCTGAGAGCATTGAAATGAGAGAAGTCGAAACGGAGTTTTTCCGGGTCAACAATTGAGCCCGCCTGCTTCACGTGGCTACCAAGAACCTGGCGCAGAGCTGCCTGCAGCAGGTGTGTTGCCGTGTGGTTAGCGCGGATCAGGTTCCTGTTCACCCGGTTAATCTTTGCTTCTACTTTATCTCCCTCTTTGAATGAACCTTTAACAACGGTCCCTATATGTATATGTGTTTTATTGTGTTTCTTTGTATCCTCAACACTGAAAACAGCATCGCCGCATATAATCTCGCCGATATCGCCGACCTGCCCCCCTGACTCGCCGTAAAAAGGTGTGCGGTTAAGAACAACAATCCCCCTGTCACCTTCTGAAATCGTGCCGCTCTTTACTGTCTCTTTATACAGGAGGAGAACATTCGCCTCAGAGGATTCATGATCATAACCTAAGAACTCAGTGTTCCCCGCTGTTGCAATAATCTCATCGAAGACAGATTCGAAGCCGAGATCGGAGCCTTTCCAGCTCTGCTTGCCGCGTTCACGCTGCTTCTCCATCTCAGCAGAGAAAGCATCTGTGTCAACCTTCAGTCCCTGCTCAATAGCCATCTCAGTTGTCATCTCAAGGGGGAACCCGAAAGTATCGTAAAGCACAAAGGCATCCGCCCCTGTGATGAGCCCGGAGCCGCTCTTCTTCGCTGACTTCATCAGCTCCTCGAGCCTGTCCATACCGTTCTCTATTGTTTCGAGGAAACGCTTCTCCTCTGACTCAATTACGTTCTTAACGTTTGCAACAGTTTCTGTAATCTCCGGGTAGAAATCACCCATTGTGGCAACTATTGGATCAACAACCTTGTAAACAAAGGGTTCCTTTAAACCGAGGAGCCTGCTGAAACGGAGAGCTCTTCTGAGTATACGGCGGAGAACATAACCGCGCCCGTCATTTGAAGGGTATATACCGTCAGACATTGCGAATGTCAAAGTACGTCCATGCTCAACAATAACTTTTATGGGGAGCATGTTGGAGCCCTCATACTTCTTCCCTGATTCGCGGCTTACGAATTCAATGAGGGCTTTAAGCTCGTCAGTTTCAAAAACAGAGTCAACACCCTGAACAAGAGTTGCAAGCCTTTCAAGGCCCATACCTGTATCTATACCTGTACGTGGAAGGGGCTCAAACTCCCCTTTCTCATTCTGGTTGAACTGGTTGAAAACCAGGTTCCAGTACTCCATGTACCTGTCGCAGTCGCATCCGGGTTTACAGTCAGGGCTGCCGCAGCCGAACTGTTCACCACGGTCATAATAAAGCTCGGAGCATGGACCACATGCGCCCGTATCGCCAGCAGGGCCCCAGAAGTTGTCAGCCTTGCCGAGTCTTACGATCTTCTCAGCAGGTATGCCTATCCTTTTATTCCATAATTCAAATGCTTCGTCATCATTTTCGTAGATACTTGCCCAGAGCTTTTCTTTCTGAAAGCCTATAACATTAGTGGAGTATTCCCATGCGAAGTCAATTGCCTCCTCTTTGAAGTAATCTCCGAAGGAGAAGTTACCAAGCATCTCGAATAGTGTAAGGTGCCTCTTTGTACGGCCAACCTGCTCAAGGTCGCTTGTACGGAGACACTTCTGAATTGATGCAGCCCTTGTATATTCAAGGTCAACAGTTCCGGCAAACATCGGTTTAAACTGAACCATACCTGCAGTGGTAAACAGAAGTGTCGGGTCATCCTTAGGCACGAGGGAACTTGACGGGACAATCTTGTGTCCTTTACTTTTAAAATAATCTATGTATGAAGTACGTAAATCTCTTACCTTATGCATGAAAAATACCTTTTACCTGGGATTTTACTCTTTTCTGAAATATCTCCGGACAGTTTCCTCACAAATCCCGTTATTTCTGAAAATCAGCTTAAAAAACAATTAATGTATTTTTTCCGGAAAGTTGCGTTTTTTTTCAAGAATTAATTTAAAGGGGGTGATTTTAAGATAATTTTATATTAAGAGAAAAAAACATCCGGAGCAGCAGCATGAAAAAATTTCTATTTCTCCTGTTTATATCTATTTCTTTACTTCTTAATGCTCAGGCACCCTCTCTTATCGGTACATGGGATATTTCCCTGAGCACCGGAGGAGGAGGCGCATTCGGAAAAATGACCTTTGATAACAACGGGCATTTTACGATGAAGCTTGGAGAAGCTCCTGATACACATATTTTAAAAGGAAAATATTCATATTCCCCCTCAGAGAGATCATTAACACTCTCACATTCCCATGGAAAAAAATTGCAGTATACTCTTCAGAGAGTTACGGACACACAGCTTGTCTTTTCATGTGAATATGAGGGGATGATTGAACAGCTAAGAATAACACATCCGGATACTCTCTCCTTCAGGGAAAACAGCAGCAGTTCAGAAAAAATCTCCGGAACAATCATTCACTTAATCAAAAACAAAAAAGTCGAAGAAATAATAAAAATACTATCTTCTGACGCTGAAATTGATCTTAAAGTGGGAAAGAAAAGATACCGGGGTTCAGAGGCGCAGAAGCATATTGAAGCCCATTTGAATAAAATCTTTAAAAATATTAAAGAGCTTAAGCAATACAGTTCAAATGCTATACGGGTATATTCAAAGATAAGTGAATGGGAGGAGTGTGAGACCCTGATTATCTTCAGAATAGAGAATAATACACCTGTTATAACACTTGTTGTTGTTAAAACAATTATGATGGGATAATAACATCAGTACAAAAAGTTAAGAAAAGTCATTGATTATCCGCTCATCCTATTCCTGAAGGTGGAGTAAACGACACCGCAGTGTTTTTCAGGTGTAGTTATTGATAAAATGAAGGAATTTTAAATTAGAATAATGCATTAAGTAATAAGCAGGCATATGAAA
>ERZ795048.229-NODE-229-length-62288-cov-8.752543_pt1 | contig 62288 bp, 47 predicted proteins | sample MGYA00375132_ERZ795048 | MGnify/ENA primary metagenome ERZ795048 (study PRJEB30177, sample SAMN05720225) | activated sludge metagenome | isolation source: Anaerobic digester | place: Hong Kong | collected 2014-12-17 ...
AATTCGGCAGTCATCTGCCTGATCATTTCCTGTTCTTCTGTCAGTTTGAAACCAAAACCTTCAGTTGCTGTGGCATTTACGACTGTATTCATTTTTGTTCCTCCTGTAATCTGCTTATATTTTAGTTGTCCAGAGTGATGCCATTCCGGGGCCGGTTCCCACGCAGAGTGAAGCTCCGCCATATGTGTAACCCATTCTCTTCATTTCATAAAGGAGAGTAACAATAATACGGATACCGGTACATCCGATGGGGTGTCCAAGAGCAATACCTGACCCATATTTGTTGATGATATCACGTGAAATTTCAATGCCGTAATCCTGCTTCAGTTTTCTTTCACATCCGATAAACTGAGGCGCGAATGCTTCGTTTATTTCCCAGTAATCGATATCTGATGCCTTGAGGCCTGCTTCTTCGAGGCATTGAGGGATACAAACTGCCGGGCCGAGTCCCATAAATTTTGGGTCAACACCCGCATCAACTATATTAACAAGTTTAGCAAGAGGCTTGATGCCAAGCTCTTCAGCTTTTTTCTTTGACATTAGAACGAGCGCTGCTGCACCGTCGTTAATGCCTGAAGCGTTTGCAGCTGTTACAACACCGCCGTCAGGTTTAAATGCCGGCCTGAGCTTACCCATTGATTCAAGATTTGCATCGGGCAGAAAATGTTCGTCTTTGGCGAAAACAGTTGTGCCTTTTCTTGTTTTAATTTCAACGGGTATTATTTCTTCATCAAAAGCGCCTTCATTAACCGCTTTGGCCGCCCTCTGATGACTTAATAATGCCAGCTGATCGCATTCTTCACGTGTGATGTTATATTCCTGCGCTATATTTTCCGCAGTCATTCCCATATGACCGGGGACAAGTGCGTCATAAAGCGCATCATGGAGAAGCGCGTCTACGAGTTCACCACTGCCCATCCTGTAACCTGTTCTTCCATTAGGGATCATATATGGAACCCTTGTCATGTTCTCCACACCCACTGTAAGTGCTATGTCTGTTTTACCAAGCATAATTTTATAAGATGCTATTTCAACAGCCCTCATCGCTGATGAACAGTTCTGGTTAACAACCATGGCAGCACTTTTGAAGGGGAGACCGCATTCAAGCCCAACGGCCCTTGCTGGTAATGAATCCTGCATATGCTGATACACCTGGCCCATTACTATCTCGTCAATTGTTGAGGGGTCAACACCTGCTCTTTTAATAGCTTCTTTTCCGACAGTAACTGCAAGTTGTCTCGCCGGTACATCTTTAAGGCTTCCAAGAAATTTGCCGATTGGTGTTCTACATGCTCCAACTACTACTACTTCGTTCATACAGAGCCTCCATTATTTTGGAAAATATACCGGAAATTCCGGTCTTCTTTTTGCGGCATAGACCCCGGATGCCGGTGTTGTCAAGAGATAAAAATTTTTTCGAGAAAAAAAATATAACGCTTGTTATGTTATAGTGAAAAAAATGTGGTTACTCCGATCGTCGGTGTAGCTGTTTTAGTTACATAAAAAGTAAAATTTGTGGCCGGTCAAATTATCCCGAATTACTGAAAAATAATTAATGCGACCACGGTATTAAAAATAAACAGAGTATTGCGATTGATGCTGTTGTGATGTAAAAATTTATATCATCACCGCGGGTTTATCAGGTGATTTAACATATAGTATTTCCTGGCAGTCTAACCCGTTCGTTATTGAACGGGATAAAAAATCAGTTGTGAGGCAGATTATGAATGTGAAAGTAGATGTTCAGTTCGAGAATCTGAAGTACAGGAAAGAGGGGCATATAGGCATACTGACCCTGTCAAGACCCAAGTCCCTGAATGCTCTTAACACCAGGCTTCTCACCGAACTCGGTGACGCTGTTGATATGATTAATGCTGATGAAAGCGTTCATGTCCTTATTATCACAGGAGACGGCAAGGCTTTCGTGGCCGGAGCGGATATTACTGAGATGAAAGATTACAATAGCGAAGAGGGGCGTGCATGGGGTGAACTCGGTTCGTCGGTATTTAAAAAAGTTGAATTGATGCAAATCCCTACAATTGCTGCAGTAAATGGATTTGCCCTTGGAGGGGGCTGTGAACTGGCAATGAGTTGTGATATCAGAATTGCCAGCGATAATGCAAAGTTCGGACAGCCGGAAGTCGGTCTTGGCATAACTCCCGGTTATTCAGGATGTGTCAGGCTTCCAAGACTTATAGGACTGGCCAAAGCAAAAGAGTTAATCATGACCGGTGATTATATTTCGGCGTCAGAAGCGGAAAGACTTGGCCTTGTAAACAAGGTGGTTTCAACTGAAGAGCTTATGAATGTGGCAATTGAGCTTGCGGGAAAAATTGCTTCAAAAGCACAGATTGCGGTAAGGTATTCCAAACTTGCAATTAACAAGGGAATGGAAACTGATATTAATACTGCGATAGTTTTTGAAAATCAGGTTTTTGCTCTTTGTTTTGCAACAGAGGACCAGAAAGAGGGTATGACTGCTTTCGTGGAAAAGAGAAGTCCTCATTTTAAAACCAAATGAAAAAGATAAAGGGGAAGCAGAAATGAAAGTTACAGTTCTTGGTTCAGGTACAATGGGAGCAGGCATAGTGCAGGTTCTGGCTCAATACGGGCATGACGTAATAATGCGCGATCTTGAAGAATCATTCCTCACAAAAGGGATGTCAATTATTACCAAAAATCTTGATAAACTCGTTCAGAAAGAAAAATTAACTGCTGATGAGAAAGACAAAATAATCGGCAGGATTAAGACCACAGTCAATATTTCAGATATATCGGATTCTGATCTGGTAATAGAAGCCGCTGTGGAAAATATGGAAATAAAAAAGAAAATATTTAAAGAGCTTGATGAAGTATGCAAAGAGTCTGCAATACTTGCGACAAACACTTCATCACTTTCTATAACTGAAATAGCGTCATCAACAAAGAGGCCAGATAAAGTGATTGGCATGCATTTTTTCAACCCGGTGCCGATGATGAAACTTGTGGAGATAATCAGGGGAATTGCAACATCTGATGATGTTACTTCAGCTATAGTGAAGCTTACAAAAGAGATTGGGAAAACTCCCGTGGAAGTAAAAGAAGCACCGGGATTTGTTGTAAACAGAATTCTTGTCCCGATGATTAACGAGGCAATAGGAATACTGGGTGACGGCATAGCATCAGCGGCTGATATTGATGAAGCCATGAAACTCGGAGCCAATCATCCTATGGGACCGCTGGCACTTTCAGACCTTATCGGGAATGATATTATACTGTCAGTAATGAACACCCTATATACAGAGTTCGGAGATCCTAAATACAGGCCTGCGCCATTACTCAAGAAAATGGTCCGTGGCGGACTTCTCGGGATAAAAACAGGGAAAGGTTTCTTCGATTACAAGAAATGATAAAGAGGAGCAATACATACCGGCGTGAAAGATTAAACTAGAGATTTCCTGCCCGTCACCAACCCGCGGGCAGGAAATTTTTTTATTTTATTATTTCTCTGATCAGCTCCCTGTTTATATCAGAAAGACTTTTACATCCGGTAAGTATCATTGCTTTACGCAGCTCCTCCCTTATATTGTTCATGTAGAAAGCAGTTCCATCAATTCCCATTCCCACCGCTGCAATGGCAACAGGCCGTCCTATAAGAATATATTCAGCTCCCAGGGCCATGGCCTTTATAATGTCAACACCATCCCGAAAACCTCCATCAACCATTATCTTTATAGATTTCCCCACAGCGTTGACTATCTCTTCAAGGACATCCATTGAGCCCGGCATCTGGTCAAGCACTCTTCCTCCGTGGTTTGATACAATAATAGCATCAGCGCCGGCGTTAACTGCAAGTTCCGCGTCATGGGGGTTCATTATCCCTTTCAGAATAAAGGGCAGCTTCGTGGTTGATTTGATCTCCTTCAGTTCGTTTAAACTTTTCGGGCCTACTGACTGATTTTTCATGGCCATGGTTTTAAATACGATCGCGTCTATGTCAATGCCGACGGCTATGGCCCCGGCTTTTTCCGCTGCCCTGATTCTTTTTATTATTTCCCTGTTGTCCATTCTCGGTTTGAAGATCGGTATCCCCCAGCCATCCTCCTCTTCAACTGCCTGAAGGCCGATCTTGTATTTATCAGGAGTCGCCCCGTCTCCGACAAACGCTATCGTACCCGATTTTTTGCATCCTTTAACAACAGCGATGTTGTAATCGAGTTCATCAATTGCTCCTCCCATATTCGTAACTGAACCTGTTATGGGAGCGGCCATAACAGGGAGGGCAATCTTTTTCCCGAAAATTTCTGTCTCTGTATCCGGTTCGGAGGATTCGTAAATCAGTTTTGTTACTACCCTGTATTTTTTTAATGCTTCCGTGTTTCGCCTGAAAGACTCCCCTGTTCCGACGCCTCCCATGCCCGGTACACCGGAAGCGCAATTTGTGCCGTCGCAGTTTTTGCAGACAAAGCATATCTTTTTGAATTTTTCTCTCGCGGCAGCATGGATTGCTTTCATGGTAATTTCAGAATCATCAGTGGTTTCAATTTTGAGGAGCCCCATGCATTTTGCCACTGCCTGTTCGGCCTCTTTTAATGTCTTCCCTGATGCAATAATATTACCGGATTTTTCTACATTGGATCTCGGCATAACGACAAGATCCCCTTCCTTTATATTAAGAAAGATTCCCTCTATACCCGGGACCTTTAGAGCCTCTTCAAGGCCGGATATTTTTTTTACAATTCCCGGTTTACAGATTACAGCACGCTCAATAGCAACCCTGCTTAAAACCGGTTCAAGGTTGCCGGGCTCCTGCCCCAGGGAAATTTCAACAACCGCTTTCATTAAATCAACACCGCTTGAAATAGGATATGTATAGGCGGACATGAATCCCCCTGACAGGCGCGCAGCAAGTTCCCCTATCATTGGCCCGTCCTTTGTGATTTTGATGTCGCCCTTTGCCGCTCCTATGGTAATTCCAAGGGCGTTAATACCCTTTTTCATTACATCACAGGCTTCATTAAGTATCTCTTCAGGAAGGGCGGAGGGCATATTGTGCCCGGTTTCAACGAAGTTCGGGGGGAATTCGATAATCCTGTCCGCCACGCCCGTTATGGTGATTTCACCGTCGTAGACTATGGCATCTATCGAAAGCTCCGGTCCTTCCATAAACTGTTCAATAATAAGGTCGCCGCTGGGGGACGCGCTTTTGGCGAACTTGAAGGCGTCTGATACCTGGTTGGCGTTTTCAATCTTTATAACTCCGCGTGCTCCCATATTGTCTGACGGTTTTATTACCAGGGGGAATCCGAGAATTTTGCACGCCTTCTTTGCGTCTGAAAGTGACCATACAGGGAGAAAAGCAGGGGAGGGTACATCGTGCTCTTTGAATCTCATACGCATTTTGATTTTGTTTGTGGCAGCCTCTGCGTCTTCAAACCTTATCCCCGGGAGGTTAAGGGCATTGGCCACTGCGGCAACAGTCATCGATGCGTCGGTTCCCACTGTAAGGACCCCGCTTATGGGCGTAATTTCATTCTGCTGCTTGGCAATTCTCACAGAGCCCTGGATGTCCCTTGTGCTCATTACAATCGGTATATCAGCGTGTTTCATTCCGATTGCCTCGGGGTTGTAATCCGTGACGATTACCTGATAACCCATCTTTTTAGCTGTATCGATGGCAGGAGTCTGGAGGAGCCCCCCTCCTATAATCATGATCGTTTTTTTCACTTTTTTCCCCTGGAGATTTATGTCACATTACTATAAACTTCTATTATATACAGTCAATTAAAATCTTTTCCTGTAATAATTCCTTAATATATATTTTTAGTGTAAAAAAGTAAAAATTATATACCCCAGACGAAGGCGGCGGGGGTAATAGAGCATTTTTTGCCTGAAATAAGTTAAGGAGTAAATATTGAATTTTTTGAGTATTTTTTATTTGTTCAGCGGGAATTTTATGTAGATGGATTGAAGTTGCAGCCATCTGAAAAAGTCTTGAAAATATCATTTCATCCCGATAATATGACAGGCTATTATGATATCATTTGATCTTAACGATCCTTTCGGAGGTTATATGAACAGAAACCTCACCCTTGAGGCCACGAGACTGACAGAGCTTTCTGCGCTGTATGCCAGCAGATATATGGGCAAAGGGGATGATGAACTCTGTTATCGCTCCTCTGATGAGGCTATGTGGAAACTGCTCGAAAAGATGGATATAGAGGGTGATGTTATTATCGGTGCCGCCAACAGGGACCTCTACCTCTATGACGGGAGGAAGGTAGGCACAGGTGACGGGCCTAAAGTCGATATCGCAGTTAAGCCCCTTGAAGGAAAGAGGACATGCGCCCTGGGGGGGCATAATTCAATTTCCGTTGTTGCTATAGGCGGGGAGGGCTCATTTATGAAGGTTCCACCCTGCATGATGCAAAAAATAGCTGTGGGCCCTGACGCAAAAGGTGTAGTTGATATCAACCAGCCTCCTGACATAAATATTAAGAGGGTCGCAAGGGCTAAAGGTAAATATATTGAAGATATAACCGTCTGCGTGCTTGACAGGGAGATCAACTGGCAGCTTGTTGAGGATATAAGAAAAACCGGCGCAAGGATCAGCTTTATTACAGACGGGGATATTTCTGGAGTTATATCCACCGCGATTGAAGATTCTTCCATAGATATTATGATGGGTGTAGGCGGGGCAAAAGAGGCTGTTACAGCTGCAGCTGGACTTAAGTGTCTTGGCGGCGATATGCAGGCAAAGGTTTTTTATAACGATTATTTTGAAAAGACGGTGGCCGAAAATCTGGGAAGAGGTAATGCTGACAGAATTTACAAGATAAGGGACCTGGTAAGGGGTGATGATATCCTTATCGCTATAACCGGGGTAACTGATGGAGTGCTTCTGCCCGGTGTGCGTTACTTTTCAGGAGGGGCAAGGACCAACTCAATCGTTATCAGGCAGCAGACTCATACTGTCAGATTTATAAACGCGATACATAAATTTGATTATAAACCTATTTTTTAAAATGCGTAACATTAGTATAATAATACTCAGGGAAGAGATAATTATTGGAAAGGATGATTATGCCTGACGAGGGATCGCGGATTGATATTTCACTTTTTTTCAGAATAAACAGGGAGATATCTCCTGAAAAAAACCTGACCGAGCTGTTCAGTTCCATAGTAAAAATTTCCTGCGAGTTGACCGGATCTGAATCAGTGTCACTTCTTCTTTACAATAAAAATGAGGACAAACTTTATCTTAAAGCTGCTATATCCCGTGATATGGATAAGGCCGAAGGGGAATCCAGGCCTGTTGATGATGGCGTAGGGATTAATGTTTTCCGCACATGTGAGACTGTTGTTATAAATAATAATTCGTTTCGTCAGCCGTCTGTTCCGTCAGAGCATTCAGCAGACATTTCATTCAGAAATCTTATATGCACTCCTATGAACGCCAGGGGGGAACCCGTGGGCGTTCTTGAGGCTGTTAACTCTTCCTCCATTGACGGCTACACAGAAACAGAGAAGAATATCATTGAAATAATAGCCATGATTTCCGCGGCTGCCATTACAAACAGGCTTCTTTATGAAGACCTTAAAAAGAGGGTTGAGGAGCTGAATGCTCTTTATGAACTTTCAAGTGCAGCAGTTAAGGCAACTGATGAAACTGAGTTTTTTCATAAAGTACTCGGAATACTTGCTGACTCTCTTGATGTTGAGAGGGCGTCATTAATTTTTTATTACAGGGACAGAAAACAGCTTGAGGTTGTTGCTTCACATGGTTCAGAAATTCCTGAGGGAACAGTAATAAAGGAGGATTCCATTGCGGCCTATGTGTTCAGAACCGGGAAGGCGATGAATGTGCAGAATGTAACGACCGATCTTCCTGGTTCAGTTACTAAAAAAAGCGCGGGATACAAGTCGGACGCCTTTGTTTCAATCCCCCTGTTTTATAACGGCATTATTGTGGGGGTTCTGAATCTTACTGACAAGAAAAACCGTAGACTTTTTGATGAATTTGAGATGCATGTGCTGACGTCTCTGATAAACCATGTCACGGGTATTTACCGTAATTATGCTGACAGGAGAAGCGAGGAGAAGAGACGAAGGCTGAGACAGGAGATTAAAATCGCATCTGAAATACAGAGGAAAAACCTTACCCGCATTCCCAGGCAGGCAGGCGGGCTTTCAATAGCTCTTTTGTATGAACCGGCCAGAGATGTTGGAGGGGACTTTTTTGATTTTTACGATATAAATGAAAGTTTTTCAGCTTTTCTTATCGCGGATGTTTCCGGCAAGGGAATACCTGCCGCGCTCTTTACAGGAACAGTGAAAAATATATTAAGAGCAGAACAGAGAACGAATTATGAGCCGGTGTCTCTTTTCGCAGAGGCCAACAGGCAGATTTACTGTGAATCGGAATACGGGATGTTTGTCACCGCCTTTTATGCTATAATTGATGAAGATGGAGGAAATGTTTTCTTCTCCTCTGCCGGTCATAATGATCAGATGCTCATAAGCAGGTCTGAGGGGATTGTGTCTCTGAAAACTGCAGGTAAACCGCTTGGTGTCACTGATTCCGCAGGTTATTCATCAGGTGCCGTTGAATATAAAAAAGGGGACATCCTTCTTTTGTTTACTGACGGCCTTGTTGAGGCGCTTGGTGGAGATGATATGGATATCGATAAGGGGTTTGATCGTCTCGGAGCGATAGTCATTGAGAACATTGACAGTGACAGTGAAAATATACTTAACACTATAAGGAATGCCGTAAGAGCAAGTTCTATGGATATCGAACTTGCAGATGATCTGACAGTTATGGTTATACGGTTATAGATATTTTTAAAATCAGTATTATAGAAGGAAAGTAATGAAAATTTCAAAATACATATTTTTAGCTGCCGGTGCGCTGCTTCTTGTTTTTCTCTTTCAGAAACTGGGAATAACAACTACGATTGAGCATATAAGGAAAACAGGGTGGGGCGGATTCGCTTTGATATGCTCTATATTTATTCTGAGCAACATTTTTCTGGCATATGCCTGGCGGGTCCTGATTAATTATCCTGTTCCTCATGGAAATTTTTACAGGTTCGTTCTTGCCCGGGTTGCCGGGGATGCGACTTCTTCAATAAATGCTCTTGGTGCCGCGGCCGGGGAACCGCTGAAGGCTATGTATGTAAGGGACATTGTTCCATTCAGAACAGGGCTTGCAACAGTTGTTCTGGACAGACTGATACATATTATATCAAACGTGCTTATGGTCCTGACCGGGATGTTTGCCGGCCTGTTTGTTTTCAGGGAACAGTTCATGAACAATCTTGCCGTATTTATCGGGCTGCTGGTTTTTTTTATAGGGATGCTTGTTGTAACTTTCAGAATGATTAGAGCGCACAGCAGCGGGCTTGTTGCCGGGGTGATTAATAGGCTCCCTGAATTTATGAGTAAACGTTTAATGACTGAGGGAAGGAGAGAAAAAATTGAAAGGATAGACAGTGAAATATCGTTTATATTCAGCAGCAGGGACAATCTGAATCATTTTTATATTTCACTGGCCCTTCATTATTTCGCCATAGTTATTTCATGTTCCCTTGAAATCTGGCTTATCGTTAAATTCATATCACCGGTTGCAGGTTTTACATTTATTGAGGCCCTCTTTGTATACATTTTCGGATTTATAGCCACAAGTGCCCTTTTCTTTGTACCCGCGAATGTAGGGACAAGTGAAGGTTCCTATTCAATTGCGCTTAAAATACTCGGTTATGATCCGGTAATCGGATTATCTGTAGGTATAATCAGGAGGTTCAGGACTTTTGTCTGGGCCGGTATAGGCGTTGCGCTCCTCTTTTACGCGGGTTTAATAAAGAAAGAGATAAAAACTGACGAAGATATAACAGGCCGTTAGTTCACTGCTGCACAGGAGGTTCCGGTGATTAGACGCGGGTTTCTGTTTTTAATGATCGCTGTTATATGCTATTCAGGCTGCGGTAAAAAAATTATTTCCGGCGGGAAGGGGGAGGGGTCTTCCATCAATGGAGCCGCGGTAAACGGGGATATTTCAGGCAGCGGCAAACCGGTTATATTGAGAGGCAACAGTGTTGCTGAAAGCGGTATAAAAGACCCGGAAAACTATACCGGAACATACAGGGTTTCAATGTCAGGCTACAGGGGGGAGATATTTATAGGCATCTCAGACGGGATGTTTTACGGTACAATAAAATTTTATAACTGGGGGAACGGAATTCCCCAGCCCCTTAAAAACCTGAAAGTAAATGAAGAGAAGATATATTTTGTAAGGTCTATTACATCAAAGGAAGATGTTGAAAAATACGGGGGAACTGCCATGTTCAGCCAGGAGTTTTACGGTATTTTTTCAAAGGACGGAAAGATAGTCCGCGGATATTACAGATATGCCGGGACCCAGGACAGCTGGGAGGCCCGGAGAGATTAGTTCAGAAACCGGTCGTAAAATAATGAAAAGAAGAGTTGCAGTAATCGGGGCAGGTGCCTCCGGTCTTATCGCGTCAGTTGTGGCGTCTGAAAGTTGCGATGTAGTTTTATTTGAGAAGCAGAAAAAGATCGGGAGGAAACTTCTTGTTACAGGTAACGGAAGGTGTAATATTTCCAATACCGGCATAGAGAAAAACAGGTATCACGGCCATAATCCCGGGTTTGTAAATAACGTTTTCGCGAAGTTCGGGCTTCCTGAAACAGAGTCTTTTTTCAGTTCAATAGGCATTCCATTCGTGGAGGAGAATGAAGGGAAACTCTTCCCCGCCTCCCTTCAGGCATCACTTCTCCCTAAAGTTTTCGAATATGAACTTGCCTCAAGGAAGGTTGAGCTCAGGCTTCACAGGCGTATCGATAAAATCATACCATTAAAAAAGGGTTTCAGAGTTGTGACTGCCGGTATGGAGGAGGAGGAGTTTGATACGGTGGTCCTTTCCTGCGGGAGCTGTGCTTTCCCCCAGACAGGGGCTTCCCGTGCCGGTTATGAACTGGCGGAGTCCCTGGGGCATACTGTACATGAGCCTTTCCCGGTCATTACTCCACTGAATATTCCCTTAAAGGCCCTGCACAGGCTTCAGGGTATCAAATGGGACTGCGGGGTCAGGGTCTATCATAAAAAAAAGGTCGTTGCGGAGTCCTGTGATGAGCTTCTTTTTACCGCTTACGGGATTTCAGGCCCGGCTTCACTTAAGGTGTCACGCCGGCTCAATGAGCTTATACTGAAAAGTGAACGGCCTGAGATTGAAATTGATTTTTTCCCCGGTTCATCAGCTGCGGAGCTTCGCGGCATGATAGATATTTTAATGGAAAACAGGAGTAAGAAACTGGGATTCAGCCTTCTCGGCATACTGAAAGAGCGTGTTCCTGAAGTTGTTCTTCCCCTTGCGGGGATTGATCCGGAAAAGAGGAACGGCACCGTGACAGCAGGTGATATTGAGGCCATTGTTTCCGTGCTCAAGGGTCTGAGGCTTGAGCCGGGGAAATGCAGGGGTTTTGATGATGCGGTGGCTGCTGCAGGAGGGGTTTCTGTTGATGAAATAAATCCTCTGACAATGGAATCAAAAATTGTGAAAGGGGTGTATATTACGGGTGAGCTTCTTGATATTGACGGCGACAGCGGAGGGTTTAACCTTCAGTTCGCATGGAGCACCGGGGCCATCGCCGGGATGAGTCAGCTTTCAGAATAGGGACATGAAACCTTCGATCATTGTAATCTGGGTGCATACTGTATTCAGGTTTTCTTCGGAGGGGAAAATCCCTGTCACAGTGTAGGAAATAAATTTTCCACCTGAACTCTCTTTTGCAATAACATTACCCTGGTCAATGGAATGTTCGGCAAGAATGGTTTTAATGCTTTCCATAGTATAGGGCCTGTTTCTGAAAATCGATTTGAAAATTACTTCAGCCGGGAAATTAATCTCTTTTTTTGTTGTGTTGCCTTCAATCATTGCCTTACCTTCTTTTAACACCAATCAAATATTGCTTGATTTAGTCAAGTTTTATTCCTCTAAAAAGTTAATGACCGGCCTTGATCCAGGAGTAAAAAAATTTAATCTCCTGAGAGAAAACTGTATTTTTTGTAACAGTTTTTATAAGTTCCGCAGTTTCATGTCGTCTATAAATAGATCAGTAAAAAGGGAAAAAAACAGAAATGGTTCATGTTGATAATATTAAGGATAAGATATTGATAATTCGAGGTGAAAGGGTCATGATAGATCGTGATCTTGCAGAACTCTATGGCGTTGAGACTAAGCGGCTCAATGAACAGGTAAAAAGAAATATAAACCGTTTTCCGGCAGATTTTATGTTTCAACTTAACGATGGGGAAAGAAAAGAACTGGTCGCAAATTGCGACCGGTTAAAACCTTTAAAGCATTCAACGAATAATCCCTACGCATTTACAGAACATGGGGCAATAATGATAGCAACAATTCTTAATACTCCGCAGGCTGATAAGATGAGTGTGCTGGTTGTAAGGGCATTCGTTAAAATGAGGGAGTTTATTTCGGCACAGGCAGATATTGCCAAACGCCTTGACGAGCTTGAAAAAACGGCCGCAGGGCATGATAAAACTATACAGCAGCTTGTTGCCGCTATCAGGCAACTGATGATTCCTGTAAATAAATCGGAAAGAAAGATCGGCTTTGACAGGAAAAAGAACGGCTAAACCGATCTGTTGAGTATTATCCTGGGTACCCTGGTTGCAATTGATGTTACGATCTCATAGTTTATTGTTCCTGTTTTTGCGGCAAGTTCATCTGCGGATATCTCCTCCTCCCCCTGCCTCCCTATGATTACCACCTCATCATTTATGGAGACACCATCTATTTCTGTAACATCGATCATCGTAAGGTCCATGCAGACACGGCCTATTATGGGGGCGCGTTTTCCCCGTACAAGCATATACCCGTTTGAGGAGAGGAGCCTTTTTACCCCGTCCGCGTAACCTGCCGGGATGGTTGCTATAACAGTTTCCCTGTCGGTTATATAGGTGCTTCCGTAACTTACCCTGAATCCGGGGCCGACTTTTTTCAGGTGTGATATTTTTGACTTCAGGGACATCACAGGTTTAAGGTTGATTATGCCGCGGTCAACTTCATCGGAGGGGTAGAGGCCGTAGAGTATTATACCTGCCCTGACCATGTCAAAGTGGGATTCCGGTATCTCCATTATGGCGGCGCTGTTTGCCATGTGAAATAGCGGTTTCCCGCCAGCTAACGGCTTAAGGTCATCCGCGAGTTTTCTGAAAAGGGAGAGCTGCTCCATCGCATGGGTTTTGTCCCTTGTGTCAGCATTGGCGAAGTGTGTATATATTCCTTCAACTTCAATATTGGGGAGCCGTGATATCTCCATGATCTTCCGGGAAAGGGGGGCTGTCTCCTCCCCTGAAGTAAGGCCGTCAGCCAGGAACCCCAGTCTGCCCATGCCTGTATCGATCTTAATGTGTACCCGGAGTTTATCCGCGCAGCCTGAAGCGGACTCTGAGAAGTACCTGGCTTCATCCAGGGAGTTTACTGATGCGCGTATGCCGAGATCTATATATGTTGACGCACTGTAGGATGGGGAGTCGTCAAAGAGAAGTATCGGAGTCTCTATCCCCGCCTTACGGAGTACCCTGGCCTCGTTCATTCGCGCAACAGCGAAGAAGTTTATTCCCATGGCTATGGCTTCTTTCGCGATATCAACAACACCGTGGCCGTAGGCATCGGCCTTTATGACGGCCATTATCCCCGTACCCGGTGATATAACTCTTTTTATCTCAGAGATGTTATGCCTGAATGCTGCAAGATCAATTTCAGCGTATATGGGGGAATCTGTTTTATACAAGGCAAAACTCCATATTCATAAAGGTAGTTAATATATTAATCGGCGCTTATGGATACTTATGTCAAACTCAAATTTTGTTTATACAGGCGCTGAGAAAATTTATTTGAATTTCTTTAATAGTGATTTAATAACCCTGGTCCTCGCGGCGGCGGCTTTTCGCGCCTCCTCAATAGTCACCATCCTGAATTTTATAAATTCCCCGGGCATATATTGAGCCAGCAGATCAAGGTCCGGTGTAATAACACTGAATATTCTCGGGTATCCCCCCATTGTCTGCCTGTCCCGGTGAAGTATTACAGGCCCGGATGGTGTAAGCTGAACAGTGCCGTCTGCCACAGGATCTGAAATTATACCTTTTAAGTCTGTACTGAGGGGGTTCCCGGCAGTGCTGAGCCTGAGGCCCATGCTGTCTGAATCCTCGGATATCCTCCACATCCCGCTGAAAAAATCTTCCGGGTTGGAGAGGGAGTGATATTCAGGCCCGGGGATGACCCTTATATACCCTTCCTTATCGATCCATGAGACGATGAAGTTTTCATTTTCCCTCTCACGTCCTGCCGGGGATTTCTGTTTCCCGGATGATAAAACCTCCCTTGTGGAGAGATAGGTCCTGAAACCTCTCTCCCGTCTGCCCGGGCGGAGTATGTCGCCTTTACGTGCAGTGTAAACCTTTGCGTGGTTAACCGGAATTTTGCTGTTACCCTGTTCAAGAAAGGTGCCTGAACAGGGGGCGCCTGTGAGTATAAAAAAGAGATCCGCTGTAAAACGGATAACAGGCGGCAGTATGATTTCCAGGGAGGGGGCGTCCGGAGGATTGGAAAGCATTATGTTCCCTGTGTCGCAGGCGAACCTGTCCATTGCCCCTCCGGGAGAGATCCCCCTGTCCTGCCTGCCATACAGGGGCGCGTTTTTTATAAAACAGATTCCGTCAGAGAGAAATTCAATATGCAGCCTTGACGCGTCTGTCTCTCCTCCTTTGCCTTTTCCCCTTAATTCGGAGTGAAGGAACTCAGCGAGCCTGAGCGCGATAAGGGAATCGGAATGTATGCACAGTGTGTCTGCCTTAAGCGGGAAAACCCCTTTGTCCCCGTCAGGAAGGGAGGCCCTTACCTTTCCTGATTTAATAATAAGTGAAGAGTGTTCAGCGGCATCTTTATAGTCTGAAAGGACAGCGCCGGCGGCTGTACGCGGGGCAAGGTGGAGCCTGCCTGTTTCATGAACGTACTGGTAGCCCCTTTCAGCGAAGGCCTCATTTATTACCCTGATCCCGGCCTCTTCACATTTAAGCGCCAGTTCAGATCCCGGCATGGTAATTATCTCTTCAATCCCGTTGCCCGAGAGCCATTTCATCAGGTCTATTGCAAGCCCTGAATCGGCGCAGCTGTCGTTGTAGAGGGCTCCGTGAAATTTGATAGCCTTTACAGGTAGGAGTGCAAGCTGTTTGTCAAGTGAACTGAAAAGGCTCTCCCTGGAAAGGTCCATGCTTGTTCTGCCGAAATTTTTTCTGTCAGGGTATGACAGGTGGGCCGAGAGCCTGATCCCTTTTTCATCAGCTATCTTTTTAAAAACAGCTATTGTGTCCGGGTCACCTGCATGGCCCCCGCAGGCGATATTGGCGATATCGATATAATCCATCAGGCGGATGTCCTCCTGATTGTCAGATCCCCTCTCCCCTATGTCGCAGTTTAAAAGCACTACAGTTTTTTTACCTGTTTAAATTTTATAGATGTCCCCGGTTCAAGGATGCGGAGAATGCCGGGATCAGTTTTTCCTATGAGGTTCCAGCCGCCAGGAGAGATTTCAGGATAAATACCGGTCTGTTCCCCTCCTATCCCCACTGAACCTGCAGGGACCTTTTTTCTCGGGAATTCCAGCCTTGGTGTATGCAGCCTGGGGTCAAGGCCGATGAGGTATGGGAAGTATGGACGGAAAGCAATCATTGCAACTGTATAATCAGATGATGTGTGTATCTTCGGGACTTCTTCAACTCTCAGGCCGTTCAGTGACGCTACACGTTCAATGTCCGGGCCGTCATATACAACCGGGATAACTACGATAGCTGCAGGTGTTATCTCCGGCTCTTCGACCTCATCCGCGAGCAGGCTTTTTATGATTTTATCCGCTGCTTCAATTTGTGAATCGAGATTTGGCGTATAGGGATCAAAATAGATCGCGATTGATTTATATGAAGGAACAACATCAAGGATTTCCCTCCCCCCTGTTAAGGGGTTCTTCTTCAGGGATGAATAAAGATTTATGACCCTGCGGTTTATTGACCGGTCAATATCAGTGCCAAGTTCCCAGCATACAGCTGAATCATTTATAAAATAGCGTTTGATTTCAGGTGTCTGCACAAAATTTTTAGACTTCAGAAACATCCCTATTCACCTGAGAAAAAAAGGTTTATGTATGATTTAAGGGACTGGATGTAATCGAGTTTTATTTTTGATTCCACGGCCCATGACGAGTCCCCGTAAAGGCGGAGCGCATGCCTGAAACACTGTTCCGCGTCCATAATGTCAGGCCCGATTTTGTTTCTGCTTATATATCCCCTGTTGTGCCTGTCAAAGAAGAGTTCCTTGTCAGCTATATGGAGAAAGTCATCCCCCTTCCTGTAGAGGCGGTACGCGTCAACTTCGTATCGGTCGTTGTATGAGTCGATAATATTCACGCATTCAGATGCCCTGTAGAAATCAAATATAAGTTTGCTGAAAACACTGAAATGGTCAATCAGCTCGCTGTCTGTTGTGAGTGTGGCGAGTTTTTTGATCGCGTGGTATGTTTTGCGCAGCGACATTACTATGCCGTCGTATGTCCGCCTGTTCCCCGGCTCCTCCCTCCTGTGGAAGTTATAGAGTGAGTACTGGAAGTACCTGTACATCGCATCTTTCGCGGTTTCCCTGGCCTGGACAAACCTGTTTATCAGATACTCCCTCCTGGCCTCATCCCTCAGGCCGCGCAGCTTGTCCTGTTCCGCTTTTTTGCGGGCAGCTTCCCTTGCCGCGGCTTCTGCCTTCTCTTTTGTTTCGCGCGCCTCTGCTTCAAAGGCGGCTTCAGTCTCCCGGAACCGGTGGCTCATAAGGGTGGAATAGGCCGTGTTGAGAATGGCCATCTGCTCATTTGCCCATTCAGTTTTGCCCGGGTTTTTGTCCGGGTGGTATTTCATGGCCATTGCCCTGAAGGAGCGCATTATCTCCTCGTCAGTGGAGGTTTCCGATACGCTTAAGATAGTGTAGCACCTGTTGATGTCCATCGGTCCCGCTGTAGATTAGAAAGTGCCCTATGGTAAAAAAAGCAGAGGTAAAATCAATAACTATTTACAGGAGGCTTTTAACTGTACCCGGGTTGCCGTCGTTAACAATAAGAATCAACGGTTTATTTGTTTTTACGGATGGGGGAGATAGGTGAACCGGTTAAAAATGGTGAAATTTACTGTATTGAAATTTTTTTGTTGACTATATATTAAATATATATACCTTAACTTTAAGGTATATATATTTAATATAGGATATAATAATGTCAATTCCACATATGATACTGGGAGCTTTGCTTGAAACGCCGGACCATGGTTACAATCTTAAAAATCGCTTTTTCAGCAGGCTCACAACCGATTTTGGAATTAATGACGGTCAGCTCTATCCTGCCCTGAAAAAACTTGAAGAACAGGGTTTTATAACAAAGGAGATCCAAGTTCAGGAGGGGTCGCCAAACCGTCATTTTTACAGCATAACAGATTCGGGCAAAGATGAGTTTATGTCCTGGCTTGATAATAACGAGGGGGAAGACAGAACATTCAGGTATGAAGTACTGAGAAAGGATATATTTTTTAATAAATGCATGTATATCAGCTTTCTGCCGAAAGAAAAGGCCCTGGCAAAAATTCAAATTCAGATTGAGATTACACAAAAGCAGGTCAGTGATTTTAAAAGCGCGGTAAAGAAGATGATCAGTAAAGGCGTAAACCCGGCAAGGGTTAAAATTGCGGAATATGCACTGAGGAGCCAGGAAGCAAGATTTAAATGGCTCAATGAATTCTATGATACAATTAATAAACAGATGGAGGAATGATATGTCAGAGAAAATTACTCTCAGCAATGAAGGAACAGCAGCAATTATAACCATGCATAAGGGGGAGGATAATGCCTTTAACGGCCCGTTTCTTGATGAGATCTCTGAAAGCCTGAACGAGGTTAAAAAAAATGATTCATACAGAACCCTTATAGTGACCAGTTCACTTGAAAAATCTTTTTGTACCGGGTATGACCTTGGATGGTGGATGCAGAATGCAAAAGCTGAAGGTGTACTTGAAGCATTTTTTGAAAAAATGAATTCTATGCTGAAAGAACTCTCCCTTTTCCCGAAACCTGTTATTGCTGCAATAAACGGGCATATTTTCGGGCAGGGGATATTCTTTGCAGGATGTATGGATTACCGCATTATGAGGGACGACAGGGGGTGGGTCAACCTTCCGGAGGTTAATATAAACATTCCATTTGTGCCAAGCCAGATCGCAATCCTCCGTGAAATACTGCCGCCTGCTTCAATGAGAGATATGGCCTTTCTTGGTAAAAAATACTCACCCATAGAAGCGAAGGAACTCGGTTTTATTGACGAACTGACCGAGCTTGCTCAGCTGCAGAATAAAGCGCTGGAAAAGGCTAATGAATATTCAAAGGTGAATGCTGAAGCCTTTGCCGAGATAAAGTTCAGAATCCGTAAGCCGCTTGCAGATATTATTGAAAAGGATGATATCCCGTATATCAAAGCAGCCCTTAAAAAATCGAGAGGATAAGGAGGAGCAGGGCGGGTGGATTGATTAAAACGGTTTCGGTTTTATGCGGTTTCAGCCGCCCTAAGCCTGTGGTTCATAAGGGTGGAACAGGCTAAATTGAGAATGGCCATCTTCCCGTTCCTTAAATGCGGCAGTAACAGTGAAATAATTATCTAGGTTTTCCCTGGACACAGGGTTGTGAATCAAGCCCTGTGCTTGTAAGAACCTGAATATCCAACCCGTCGGGTGTCATACTGGAAATGTTACCGGTCGTGGCAGCAGTTGAATATATAATTCTATTGCCATCAGCTGTCCAGCATGGATCATAAAATGAACCCGTGGCTATCGTACTATAACTGTCATACCCCATGGGATCTCCAATATTCAGATCTGATGTGCCGTAGCTAAAACAAATAGTTCCTTTGTCAGGTGACCATGAATGCCCGCCATTGAATACTGTACTTGTAATATTAGTGAATACACCTGTTGAGGTATCCATTCTTGACAGATAACCCGGTCCAACAATAAAAATCGCGAATTTTCCGTCAGGAGAACATGTCGGTTTAAGAGGGGACAGTGATCCGTCCGGGAACTGTTTAATTACATCCCCGCTGTCAGAAATGATAAAAACATAAGCTGAACCGGATCTGTTCCCTCTGAAAATAATATTCTCCCCGTCAGGGAGCCATGTTGGATAGCTGCTGTAATCAGCACCTGCTGTGTAAGTAAGCTGTTTTATATTTGAACCGTCATAGTCCATGGTGAAGATTTCATCATTCCCGTCCCTTGAACTTTGAAAAACAATTTTCATCCCGTCTGGAGACCAGGAGGGGCGTGAATCGAGCCCTGAAAAAGTAAGCTGCTCCTGGTTGCCGCCGTCCATATCCATGATCCAGATATTACTGCTTCTGACAAAGCACACCTTTAAAGGTTCATCAAATTCCCTGTCATATATACATGAGACCAGGCCTGTAAGAAAAAAAAGCAGCAGGTATATTTTAAAATTTTTTTTATTCATAATAATTTAGACTCCTGTGATAACCTGAAAGAGTATACCTGAACCCAACGGAATACTGCATCCCCCCTGCAGTGTCCTCAATAGCACTGCCGAGACCAAAAGGCTGTTGGTAACCGGCTTTCATGATAAATGAAAAGTTCTGGGAGATTATCCACAGTATACCGAAATCCGCAGCGCAATAAGCGCCTGTTTCATTAAAGGCTTCGGTTGAGGATGGATCAGTATAAGGCCCGTATTGCTCCGGCGCTTCTTTTCTGTAATAGATGGCCCCGCCTTTTGCAGAGACGATTAAATAAAGAGGTAATGAAAACGCAAGGTATCTGTATTCGGCGCCCGCTGTTAGAGGGGCATAAAACCTGGTTGTTTCAGCAGGTTCGTTCTCATTTTCAATGCTACTTGCACCATACATGTCTACCAGAAGAAATATATTTTCCACGTTCCAGTTTTTTAAACCATCCCAGAGTACAGTAAGACCCGGGCCGTTCAGTTCTCCTTCATCCCCGAGCGTTACATGTGTACCGTATATGTCTGTGAACACAGCTCCGTTCAAAGGGCTGAATAATATGCAGACAATTATTAAAGAAAACAATGTATAAATATATTTCATGTCAATAATTCCTTTATAAGGAAAATTTAACTGCTTCCTGTTTTACAGCAACCTTAATATTTTGTACAAAATATTTAAGGCATATTATACGCAAGAAGAATTTAATTAAATAATGCAGGGAGATGACAAAGCCGTCAAAAGAGAATTAAATTTTTGGCTATAACTCTTTTATTTGAATTTTTCAGTACGGATAAGGGATGGAGTTTATAGGAGGTTTTAGTGCCCTGAGATTCGACCTATACCGGATGGAACGTACTGTGGTGAAATAGCAAGGCGGGTGAATTGATCACCCGCCTTTTATATCAGTAAATGCAATAAATATTACTTCTTGGTCATCTTGCCGTCTTTAACTACACGGCTTGCTTTTTTAACAACATCATCCGGAACCATTATTCCGAGTCTTTTGGCTACGTCGAGGTTTATTAAAAGGTCAACGTCAGAGGGATCTGTCATAAAAATTGTAGGTATAGACTCAGGTTTTTCCCCTTTGAGTATTCTTATTATGAGTTTGCCTGTAGCTCTTCCCATCTTGTAGTAATCAAAACCCCAGGCTGCGAATACTTCATATTTTTCAGCTGAACTCGGGTCAGCTGACATTATCGGGAGCTTATTGGCTTTTGCAACGTCAGCTACGGCCGCGAGAGCTGAAATAACAGTGTTGTCTGTGCTGAGGTAGAAAGCATCCACCCTTCCTGCTATTGACTGTGCCGCCTGTTTGACTTCTGATGAATTGGTAACTGTGGACTCAACGAATTCTATTCCAAGTTCATCGCATGCTTTTTTCGCCATCTTGGCGAGAGTAACGGCGTTAGCTTCGTGGCTTGCGTATATGTGGCCCAGTTTTTTTACGTCTTTAAGTTTTTTCAGGAATGTAATCTGGTCTTTGACCGGTGTCATATCGGAAACACCTGTAACGTTTTTATCTCCCGCTGAGAAGGATTTTACCAGTCCGGCGTCAACAGGATCTGTAACTGCCGCGTAGATGACAGTGGCGTCTTTAATTGTGTTTGTAAGTGCCTGTGCTGTTGGAGTAGCTATACCTACTGCAATATCAACCTTATCAGCTTTGAATTTCTGTGCTATTGAAGCGGCAGTTGAAATCTCGCCGTTGGCGTTCTGAAGGTCAAAAGATATGTTTGTATACCCCTGATCTTTAAGCTCGTCCTGTATCCCCTTTTCAACCGCATCAAGGGCCGGGTGAGATACTATTTTTGATATACCTATTTTTATTTTGTCAGACTTGCTGTCTTTGCATCCTGCAGTGAAGATGGCAATTGCCAGGATAATCAGGACAATTGATAATTTTTTCATAAAACTCTCCTGCCTATTTTATTTATGGATATAATTAACATTAACAATGTATCATTAGTCAAGAAATATGTTTTGTAACTGAATATTTTAATAAAATTTTACAGTAAATTAATCATTATCTCCGGAGGCTGAGGGGTGCCAGGGCATTTCTTACCTGAAAGAAATTAAGGAATAAACATCGTATAATTTTAGAATTAAAGTTGATTTTAAATAAACCGGGTAACAAATGGAACAGTATTTGTTCAAAGTTTTTCAGTATTAAATATCAATAGGATTATAGTTTCAGATTTTTGGCGATACAGAGATATAATATTTTTTATAAAGTTTTAAAAGGAGGATTTTCATGGAAAGAAATATAAACCAGGAATATCAGGAAGATCTCGGTTTTGTCCTTCAGCTTGACGGGGACCTTGCCAGGGTAAGGGTGGCTCCGAATGCGGATTGTGATAACTGCGGGTCGTGCAGTACCGTACATATGGAAATTTTTGCGTATAACCCTGTTATGGCTAAACCGGGGCAGAAGATAAGGTTTACCAGGAGCCAGCAGGGTATGTTTAAAATAGCTTTTATGATATTTATGCTGCCCCTTCTTTCTATTTTTGCAGGATTGTATGCGGGCTCTGTTGCGGCTTCTTTTCTGGGTTTCAATGAACCTTTGATGATGTTTGCGGGCGTGGCGTTTTTTCTTTCAGCAGCTATATATTCCGTTTATTTTTATGACAGGAGTTATAAGGAGAATAAAAACAACCTCCCCCGCATTGTTGAGGTTATTAATCAGCAGTAACACCTGCATTTAAGGAGAGCGTGACCCCTGTCCACGCTCTCTGCGGCATAAAGGGGCCTGCATTATATTATCCGTTTATCTGTATAAAACAGGTCGTGCCTGCATGAATTCCCCTCCCTAAATTATCATTTGACACGCAGCCTGCCAGGATTATATCATTGCCGGACTAAAGTATTAAACCGGTGGTAATTTGTTATAATGCAGAAAAAGATAAGGATAGGAACAAGAGGGAGTGAACTGGCCCTCTGGCAGGCTAACTACGTTGCAGGGCTCATAGGGGGGTCCTCAACTGAAATTGTAATCATAAAAACAGAGGGTGACAGAATTCAGAATGTCTCCTTTAACAAGATGGAGGGGAAGGGCTTTTTTACAAAAGAGATAGAGGAGGCCCTTCTGGATAACAGGATTGACCTGGCGGTCCATTCCCTCAAGGATCTCCCCACAGATGATGTTGAGGGACTCAGGGTGGCCGCGATACCTGAACGGGGGGATTACCACGATATACTTATAATGCACACCGATGTTTATGAAAACAACGGTGGCCTTGATATTAAAAGCGGATCACTGGTGGGGACAAGCTCCATGAGGAGGATGGCCCAGCTGAAATCCCTGGAGCCCTCCCTAAGGGTGGAGGCCCTTCGCGGCAATGTTAATACAAGACTGAGGAAACTCAAAGATAGGGAGTATGACGCCATAGTCATGGCAAAGGCCGGGGCTGAGCGTGTTTCCCTGGACCTCTCCGAATTCGCGGTCCTTGAGCTTGACGAGAGAATATTCCTCCCTGCTCCTGCCCAGGGCGCGCTGGGGCTGCAGATACGGGTTGGTGATGATTATACTGCTTCGGTTGTGGAGAAGCTCAGAGATCCGGAGACAGAGAGACTGGTCAAAGCTGAGCGTTCTTTTCTTAAACACTTCGGAGGGGGGTGTCATGTCCCTCTTGGCGCTCTTGCCGAGATTGACGGCGATGATATTATTCTCAGGGGGATAGTCGCATCACCTGACGGGACATTTGTCGCCCGGGAATTTGCCGCAGGCGCTGATCCGGAAGAGGTCGGGGCTGAACTTGCTGGATTAATAAAGGGTAAAGGGGCTGATAAATATATATGAATGATAAAGGATTCGTTTATCTTGTAGGAGCAGGTCCCGGCGATCCGGAACTCCTGACATTGAAGGGGATGAGGGTCCTCCGCGAAGCGGACTGCGTTATCTACGATTACCTTGCGGAAAAATCACTCCTTTCAGGCCTTGACTGTGAACTTATTTATGTTGGCAAGCAGGGGAGCGACCATACCCTTAAACAGGATGAGATTAATAAACTTATAGTGGATAAGGCGCGGGAGGGGAAAACAATCGTGCGCCTTAAAGGTGGCGATCCATTTATCTTCGGGCGCGGAGGGGAAGAGGCCGAGGAACTTGTCGAGGCAGGTATACCCTTTGCTGTTATACCCGGGATATCCTCTTTCTATTCAGCCCCCGCTTACGCAGGAATCCCCCTGACTCACAGGGACTTTTCAAACGCCTTTGAAGTTGTGAGCGGACACCGGAGATCAGACGCGGACGAAACTGAGGATGTGAACTTTCCTGAATATGATCCTGAAAAGACATTTGTTTTTCTCATGGGAATGAAGAACCTTCCGCATATAAGGGAAAAGCTTGTAAATGAAAAGAATTTTCCCCCTGACACACCGGTGGGAATAGTTACCTGGGGAACAAGGCCTGAGCAGAGGGTTGTAACAGCGCCTCTTTCTTCTATCGCGGAGGAGGTGGAAAAGGCGGGGCTGAAGCCTCCTGCAATAATCATAATGGGAGGGGTGGTCTCTCTCCGTGAGAAACTCAGGTGGTTCGACAACCAGCCTCTTTTCGGGAAAAGAATAGTTGTGACCCGTACGAGGGAACAGGCATCCAGGCTTACAGGTAAACTCGTGGCCGCCGGCGCGCGCGTCATAGAGTTCCCCACAATAGAGATAAAAAAAGAAAATGACATGTCCGGGCTCCACAGGAGTTTCGGAAAGATACATGAATACAACTGGGTGGTATTCACTTCACAGAACGCGGTAAATATATTTTTTGAAGAGCTGAATATTTACGGAAGGGACGTCCGCGCCCTTGGGGAATCAAGGATTGCGGTCATAGGGAGGGCGTCCGGTGATGAACTTAAAAAATACGGCCTTGTGCCTGATATTATACCTGAAAAGTTTGTGGCTGAATCCCTCCTTGAAGAGATGGGAAAACATGACATGAAGGGGAAGAGGGTGCTTATCCCCTGTTCCGCCGACGCGCGCATGACACTTACAGAGGGCCTCATGGAGCTGGGCGCGCATGTTGACAGGATTCATATATACACTGCTGAAAGGCCGGCCTCAATTGATGAAAAAGTAATGGATGAAGTGAAAAAGGCAGATATCGTTACTTTCACCAGTTCATCAACAGTGACGAATTTTTTTGAAATTATACCTGAGAGTAAGGCCCTTCCGGCAAGTATTGGCCCTGTGACAACAGAGACACTGGTGTCAAAGGGTTACACTCCTGCTGTTACGGCGGATGAGTATACAATTGACGGGTTGGTAAAGGCTTTGATTAAATATTATTCATAGATAAAATTACGCCCTCACCCCGTCCCTCTCCCGTTTTGAATAAATGAAGAGGGAGAGGGGGCTAGTGGTGAGGCGGGGAGGAGGATATTATGATACACAGGCCAAGGCGTCTTAGAACTTCACAGCTTATCAGGGACCTGGCGGCTGAGACAAAGCCTGACGCGTCCAAGCTTATAATGCCTCATTTCGTAAGGGAGGGGGTTAAGATCCGCGAATCGATATCTTCAATGCCGGATATTGACAGGGTCTCCCTTGACAATCTTCTGCACGACATAGAAGCGGACCTTAATCTCGGTATCAGTTCAATCCTCCTTTTCGGTATCCCTGATGAGAAGGACCATGCCGGTTCCGGGGCTTATTCTGAAAACGGAGTGGTGCAGAAAGCGGTGAGGAAGATAAAGAAGGAATTCAAGGATTCAGTACTGGTCACCACCGATGTCTGCCTCTGCGAGTTTACTGATCACGGGCACTGCGGGATTGTTGATCACGGGGTTGTGCTGAATGACCCCACTCTTGTTCTTCTTGCCCGTACTGCCCTGAGCCATGCCGAGGCTGGTGCTGATATTGTTGCCCCATCAGATATGATGGACGGAAGGGTCAACGCCATAAGGGAGATGCTGGACAGCAGCGGGTATTCACATACAGCAATAATGGCATACTCCGCGAAGTACTGTTCCGCGTTTTACGGCCCCTTCAGGGAGGCCGCCGGCAGCGCTCCGCAGTTCGGCGACAGGAGGAGCTATCAGATGGATATACGCAACGGGCGTGAGGCTGAGAAGGAGATACAGCTTGATATAGATGAAGGAGCTGATATCGTTATGGTTAAGCCTGCCCTTTCATACATGGATATTATACGCAGGGCGGCGGAGATCTCTCCTGTTCCCGTGTGCGCATATAACGTAAGCGGTGAATATTCAATGGTCAAGGCCGCGGCTGAAAAGGAATATGTTGACGAGCAGAAAGTTGTAACCGAGATAATGACCTCATTTTTCAGGGCCGGGTGCGATATGGTGATCACATATCACGCAAGAGATATACTGAAGAATAAGTGGTTTTAATAAACACCCCTTTTTATTTTCTGCAAACATCGCCCCCTAAATCCCCCCGAGGGGGTCTTGAGAAAGCTTTGCCCCCTTCTGGGGTGCGGGGGCAAAAATTTAACGGAGTAATAAATGACAATAGCAAAATCTGAAGAACTTTATAAACAGGCTGTGAACCTTCTGCCCGGCGGTGTTGATTCACCTGTAAGGGCATTCAAGTCTGTTGGAGGGACCCCTCTTTTTATCAGGGAGGGGAAGGGGAGCAGTATTACAGATGAGGATGGAAACAGTTACATAGATTACTGTATGTCCTGGGGGCCCATGATTCTGGGCCATGCTGATAAAGAAGTGGTTGAGGCAGTTCGGGAGACTGCTCTCAGCGGAACGAGTTTCGGCACTCCCCACAGGTACGAGGTTGAGCTTGCGGAAAAGGTAATCTCAATGGTCCCTTCCATGGAGAAGGTCAGGTTTGTATGTTCAGGCACAGAGGCAACCATGAGCGCCATAAGGCTTGCCAGGGGATTTACAGGCAGGGACAAAATAGTGAAACTGGACGGCTGCTATCACGGCCATGCTGACTTTCTCCTTGTTGCTGCAGGTTCAGGGCTTGCAACATTCGGGACTCCCGATTCCGCGGGTGTAACAGAGGGGAATGCAAAGGACACGCTGGTTGTTCCGTACAATGATATAGAAGAACTGGAGTCTCTTTTTAAGAAGGAGGGGGACAGTATTGCAGCCCTTATACTTGAGCCTGTTCCCTGTAATTACGGGCTCATTCTTCCGAAGGAGGGTTACCTGAAAAAGGTCAGGGAACTCTGTACAGAGTATGGAATACTCCTTATTTTTGACGAGGTAATCACAGGGTTCAGGCTTTCTGCAGGAGGGGCCCAGGAGCTGTTCGGGGTAAAACCTGATCTCACAACCCTTGGAAAGATAATAGGAGGGGGGCTCCCTGTGGGGGCTTACGGCGGAAGGGCTGACATAATGGCAAAGATAGCCCCTGAGGGGCCTGTATACCAGGCAGGGACTCTTTCCGGAAACCCTCTTGCCATGGCTGCAGGTATAGCGTCCCTTAAAAAGATTGAAGTATCGGGATTCCACGATAATTTAAGGAAGAAATGTGAAGCTTTTGCTGAAAGGATAAGGCCTGCCCTTGATCGGCATAAAGAGAGAGTGCAGTTCGGGCATATTGAATCTGTTTTCTGTTTCTACTTCACGGGGAACAGGGAGATTACTTATGTCGATGATGTCCGGAAAGCTGACATGAAGCTTTTTGCCGCTTTTCACGGGGCCATGCTTAAGCGCGGCATATACCTTTCACCTTCAGGCTATGAAGTCGGTTTTTTCTCTACAGCCCATACGGATGAGGATATAGAGAGAACTGCTGCGGCTGTTATTGAATCCCTGGAGGAGATATTTTAAATTTCATCTGTTTTTATATATTAACCTTTCACGCGGAAATTAAATAAATAGACTAAAAGAGCATAAATAAAACCCCTGCTGATCCGGGGGTTTTATTTATGCGTATATCCACGGCTGGAACTTCCTGAATACATTAGCTTTAATATCTTCAGTTCAGATTAATTGCATCTATGATAAAAATGGAAATATCAATAGCAAGAATATAAAAAAGATTCTTTTTATATGATAATTTTTTTAAATTATTATTTGACTAATGCTATTTAAATTTTATTTGTAACACAAAAATAAAGAGGAGGTTGCAATGAAAAGAATAGTTTTTTTAGCATTTTTTTTGCTGATTTCTGTGACACTCTTTGCACAGACAGCAGAGGATTCATCCCTTACTGATGAGCAGAAACTGGTTAAAGAGAGGGCTGCAAAATCAAAAGAGATTATAATTAAAGGTAAAAAAGATCAGCCCGGAGTTGTAACAATTATTGATGAAAAAACTGTTAAAGATTCATCTAAAACTGATCTTATCAATGTAATTAAAGAAAATGTACCCAGCTTCTATACGGGGAATAACAGGGTTATGGGTTTCGGGGTAGCATCCGGAGGATCTGCCGCAATGTCTATCAGGGGCATAGGGAAATCGGGATGGGGCCCCACAACGGGACTTCCTTTTCTCATCAATGGGCTGGATACTACAACATCTATAATGGGTCATCCCATAGCTGATATTTTCACAATGAAAAATATAGACAGAATTGAGGTCCTTCACGGGGCCCAGCCGGTTCTTTACGGCTCTGGAGCGCTTGGCGGGATCGTTAATATAATCACAAAAAGGCAGGAGGTTGAAGGTTTTTCAACGGAGCTGTCTGCCAGTTACGGGAGCTATCATTCCACTGACGACTATGTTATACACCAGGGGAAAACAGGAATCTTTGATTACGGTATATCGTATAATTTTCAGAAGACTGATGGAGACAGGGAAGAGACCACCCCTAATGGCAGCGAGGTAACATCAGAATACATGAATCAGAACGGTACCGCCCGTTTCGGTTTTGAACTTGGTGAAAACTGGTATGCCGGGATGAATGCCTATGTGATGAAAGAAGAGATTCACGATCCGGGCGAGGAGGGGGCTGCTACTGACAACCTGGAAACATTTGATATACTCAGGGATGGCGTATCTCTTAATATCCTTAATAACTATAAGAGCTTTGAGGGGATGATACATCTTTTTTATAATAACGGTCATCATGAAGCAGAGCGTACGGCAATTGATACGGATTCATACGAACATGATGACTACCTTTACGGCGTACGAGCTGTTGAATCAGCGACTCTCTTCGAAGGGAACAGGATAACGGTCGGTATTGATGTACGCAAATGGGGCGGCACAGCAAAAGACCGTGCTACAGATACCTACTATGTTAAAGATAAGTATCTCACTGATTCCTCGGTATTTGGTCTTGTTGAGCAGAGGTTCTTCAGGGCAGTGACTCTTTCAGGTGGCGCCCGTTATACTGATAACTCGAAGTATGGTGGCCACACTTCATGGCAGGGGGGGCTCATTATAAATCCTCTGGGGTGGTTCAAGATACACAGCAGCGTTGCTGAAGGATTTAAACTCCCCGATATAAGACAGGTATACCTTGCAAATATGTATGTTCTGCCCAACGAGGATCTTAAAGCTGAAACATTCACAACATATGATGCCGGTGTTGAGTTTAATCTTATAGAGTTTTTAACATTTGATGTTACAGGTTACAGGGTTTATTCTGAAAATAAGATAATGACAACAGGAAGCGGGCCTGCTACATGGATAAACGCAGATAAGTTTAACTATAACGGCGCTGAGATGTCGGCAAAATATACCCTGATGAATATGGTAGGTTTCAAGGCCGGTTATTCATATATTGATAATGAATATGACAATCAGAAGCTTACATATGTACCAGGGCATAAATTCAACGGTGGAGTTTCACTGGACTACGCGGGGTTCTATGCCGGTGTTGACTGCGAATATGTCAAAGATGTTTATGATGATGTCGACGGAATCAATAAGCTTTCAGATTATACTGTTTATAACGGAAAGCTCGCTTACGGTTTTCTTGATCATTACAGGGTGTTTGTCAACCTCTGTAATCTCGGCGATGAGGATTATGAAACATATGATGGTTATCCCATGCCGGGATTTACGGTTATGGGAGGTTTTTCCGTTACACTGTAAATACAGCAAGTAATTCAGAAAGGGTGGCCTCTTCAGGACACCCTTTCTTATAAAAGCAGGTCGTTGACATCTTTCCTTTTAACCGCTTCATCCCTGCTGTAGTACCCTGATATCTTTCCTGAATCCATTACTGCAACATGATCAGCAATGTTTTCCACAACAAATCTGCTGTGTGTTGCTATAAGCATTGTCATTTCAAGAGAGTTGAGTATTTCCGCGAGTTTGTTGCTGTTTTCCCTGTCAAGGTTCTGTAAAGGCTCGTCAAGAAGGAGGAGTTCAGGCTCGCGGACCAGGATTCCGGCAAGGGCGGCCCTTTTCATCTCCCCTGCGGAGAGTTCAAGGGGGTTTTTAGCGGAATATTTTTCCAGGTTAAAATATTTTATTATTTTAATTGCCTTTTCCCTCCCCGCCAAATCGCCTGAAGTTCCGAGGAGTATGTCGTTAATGAGATCCGGCATTATAAACTGATGCTCAACCTGGCTGAAAAGCAGCCCTGTTTTTTTTCGTATCTCCCCGGCAGTTTGCTTCGACCTTCTGAGACCCATGACTTCAATTATGCCGCTGCCATTTAACAGGCAGTTAATATTCAGAAGAAGCGTTGTTTTGCCGCTGCCGTTTTTACCTATAAGGCAGACTTTTGACCCTTTCGTGCAATCCAGGTTAACACCTGCAAGCCCCGGCCTTCCGTCTTTATATTTGAAGTGAAGATCTCTTATCTTAAGCGCGTTCATTTTATCATCCATCAGAATTGAATCAGTTGATTACAGGAAAAAATAAATTGATAATGAAGAACAAAAGGGAAAGCGGTATCAGAATTTCCGCAGGTCCGGCCTTCTGTTCGGGCAGGAAAAAATTAATCCTGTCAGGCAGCCTGGTATAGAGGGTCGCCTGAATATACTGCATTGAGTAAAGCTCCCTGAAGATTATATTTCTCGTATAATACCTGGCAAGTATTCGTCTGTTTTTTACAGTGCTGCCAAGCCTTGATTTTATCTGCATTACTATCATTTCACTGTTGCGTCTGAAAATATATATACCCTTAACGACAAGCAGCAGGTACAGCTTAAGCCTTTCCCACGGGATAAAAGCAATAATACCCATTAAGCCCCGTGTTCCCAGCCATTTAAAGGAAAACCAGATAACATTATATATCAGTATAATTTTCAGGCATATAATAAACATCAGCTCGTAACCTTTATCGCTTATTAATGCTGATATTGCGCCGAAAACCAGGTAAAAAACGGCGAATGACAATACGATAGTATTTTTTTTAAAAATTTCTATTACAGTAACATGAGCTGAAAGGGCTATTAACAGGAAAAAAATAAGCAGAACCAGAATCTTGAATATATCCACTGATACTGTGAGAGATATAAACAGTATGGCAAGTGAAGAAAAGGCCTTGAGAAAAGATATCATTTCTGGCATTCCATGAAATTCAATCCCGGTTCATCAATATAGGTATTAATTTTGAAACCGGCATCAGACAGAAGACGTTTCATCTCACTTTCTCCGGGTAGAAGATCATGTTTGACCGGGGCGTCGAGGTTTGAATGAAAATGGTTGAGATCATCAGTTGATGCGGGATGAAAAATATAGAGTTTCCCGCTCTCTTTAAGCATCCTGTTTATATTGGTAAGGGCGGAGGGGATATCATCAATATGAGGAATGACCGCGTAACATAAAGCGACATCGAAAGTTTTCTCAGGAAGAGAGATCTCTTCAATAAAACCAGTGACGTAATCTATGTTATCCAGGTCATCATGAAGTTCTTTAGCCTTTTTAATCATACCGGGCGCAGGATCAACAGCTGTTATTTTTCCTGTTTTGTCTGTTTTTTCATGAATAAAGCGCAGAAGAATACCGTTACCGCTTCCGACATCAAGAACAGAATTTTCAGGACTGATCTCGATCATCTTGAAAACTTCTTTCAGCTTTACCGCACGTTCGCTGTTATTGCCGACTCGCTCATCCCATCCCTCTGCAAGATTATGAAAATAGTCGGTTTTACTCTCTTTTATTCTTTTATTCATTATTTTCTCCATATTCTTCAAAGGGCAACAGGTTCATTCCAGCCACTAGTTTTCTGCACTGAGGTACAGTGAGAGGTACTATGACAAGCATTATTATTATACCAGGGAGTCCTTTAAGCAGATCGTATGCAGTTACAAGTAAGGGGTTAAGAGCAAAGAGAGGAAGAATAAAATAATTAATAACTGCAAGAATTATTCTGTCCAGAAGAATTGCCGGGATGAGTGCCACGTAATAATTGCTGTTTATCCTGCTTATGAATGAAATGGTAAAACAGAAAACCGGAAGCTGCATCATCATTATAAAGGCCACAGGAGGATAAAATGGCGGCATTCCGGTAAGAACTGCTGATATGAGCGGTGTAAGTAATCCGGCAATCAGGGCATCAGGTTTATCCATAAGATATGAACCTATTGCAAGCGGGATATACATGGGCAGAAAAATTGAGCCCAGCCCGAAAAGGTGAAAAAGCATCGGAACAGTGATTCCCAGGATTGTGAATATAACCGCAATGATCAGATTGATTATATTGTACTTTTCTTTCATAATAAAACTCCGGATTCCGTATATCTTTCAGTATTATGTGATCTTTTATGCTAATTTTTTTAATTTTGTAATACCGAGTCAACATTAATATTCGATAAACAGGACAAAAAATCGGAATCTGCAGTGAGAATCAAAAATTTTAAGTTAGAGGAGAACTATATTGAAAGTTTAAGGAAGTATTAATGAATCCGGGTCAGGCCGGTTTTAATAAGAGGTATTAAATAAAAAAGCCTCTCAGTTATGAGTGGCCTTTATGTTAAGCATCCCCGAGGGGATTCGAACCCCTGTTACCGGGATGAAAACCCGATGTCCTAGACCCCTAGACGACGGGGACATGCTATATAAAATTTGTTTTGTGAGTCGCCGGGGGATCGAACCCCGGACCCACTGCTTAAAAGGCAGTTGCTCTACCGACTGAGCTAGCGACTCAAATCAAAGTGATAACCTTGTACAAAATGCGTTTTTACCTGTCAATGAAATTCCAGAAAATAATAATTTTTTTTGACATTGGCATTATTTTTAAACCTGATATTCCTTTGAAACTATAGTATATTAAACATTTGCTCCACCGCGGAGCATTTCTTAATGATTAATTAATATGTTATTTATAATCAACTTTTTCTTATTTTTTAAATGTGAATTCTCTTCCCGGTCCTACTGAGATATATGAAATAGGGATGTTGAGTTCCTCTTCTATAAAGTTGAGGTAATTCTTTGTATTCGCCGGAAGTTCATCAAAGGACTTGCACCTTGAGATGTTCTCCTCCCATCCGTCCATTTCAATGAAAAGCGGTTTAACCGTTGATATCTTCGAAAGGCATATATCGTCGACCCTTTTGCCCTTTACATCATAGCCTATGCATATATTGATTTTGTCGAAACCTGTAAGCACGTCGAGCTTGGTTATTGCCAGTGAGTTAAGGCCGTTTATCTGTATCGATTTTTTCAGTAGAGGTATATCAAACCATCCGCACCTTCTCGGCCTTCCTGTAGTCGCACCGAATTCGTTGCCGTTTACCCTGAGCCTTTCACTGTCCTCTTCATCCGCTTCTGTAGGGAAGGGCCCTTCGCCCACCCTTGTAACATACGCTTTTGTTATGCCTATAACTTCTGTTATATCACCGGCGTTGAGGCCTGTGCCGAGAAGCGCTCCACCTATGGTCGGGTTGGACGATGTGACAAACGGATATGTGCCGTGATCTATATCAAGGGCGAATCCCTGGGCGCCTTCAAGCAGTATGTCTTTTCTCTGTTTCAGTGATTCATGGAGAAATATCTGGGTGTTGGTTATCATATCTCCCGCTTTTGCCTTGAAGTCGATAAGTATTTCCATTATCTCTTCGACTGATACAGTGGGAACCCCGTACATCTTTTCAAACTGCAGGTTTTTTACTTTAAGTGCTGCTGTTACCTTTTTTCTTAAATAGTCTTCATCGAAAATGTCCCCTGTTCTGATTCCGGCCCTGAGGCATTTGTCCGCATAACATGGTCCAATGCCGCGTTTTGTTGTGCCGATTTTCTCTTCGCTCCCCTCTTCAAGGAGACTGTCAAGGGTTTTGTGGTATGGAAGAATGAAATGAGCTGCGTCAGATATTTTAAGCCTTTCCTTTACGTTGTATCCCTTTTTTTCCAGAAGTTCAATCTCTTCAATAAGTTCAATAGGGTCGAGCACAACTCCGTTTCCTATAAGGCATGTTTTCCCTTCGTGTAAAATCCCTGAAGGGATTAAATGGAAAACGAATTTTTTATCATCAACAACAACTGTATGCCCGGCATTAGCACCACCCTGGTACCTGGCAACTATGTCTGCATCTCTGGTCAGGTAGTCGATCATTTTCGCTTTTCCTTCATCTCCCCACTGTGTTCCGATTGCTACTATGCAGCTCATAATGACCTCTTTTATTTAAATAATCTAATAATTTGTTCTTTCACACACAAAACTCAATTTTCAAATATATTATTATAATAAACAAGCATTTTTTTCAAGATAAAAACCTCAAAAAGGCTGCATTCCGGGGCGGAGCTAGCCGGATATATCAGGTATTGAGCCGCTGCCGTTTATCGTAATCTGAATAGCTATGTCAGATGGGGGAATAATAAGGCCGTATACCGTTGATGTTATACGGTCTATGGCCCTTATCATTTTTACAGCTTCGTCAAAAGAGACAGGCGGAGGCTGTATTTTCCTCATCATAAGATATTCCATGCCCCAGGTTTTAAGAAGCATGGCGAATTCCTCGTTTTGCGAAATTACACTTTCGTAATAATATTTTTTAACTTCAAGCGCGTCAAAAACTCTCTCTTCTCTGCCTGACAGTAATGATATAACCTGTTCAGCTATTTCGATTATCTCTTCATTATCCGTTTTTATAGCTGAATTAAGCCGGATGAGCCGGTTCATGAAATCCCCCCTGTCGCCCGCGGGGAAAAATTTTCTCCTCCTTAAAAGGGCCCTGATACTGTAATAAAGGCTTTCTGAATCAGCTGTTTCTTTCTCTCCGAGATAAGTTAAATCGATTTCAAGGTTAAGTCTTTTAATGAATGATAAGATGCATGATTTTTTATCAGTGCTTTCTATCTGAAGTTTTTCACCCGCCGCCATTATAAAGATGTCGGGTTCCATGGAGATAATTTTTTCAGATATGGCCGTTATTTCCGGTTCAGGTATGCCCCCGGGGGGGAGATGTTGTTCAACCTCCAGGCGGAAATTCGTGTCAGGATATATAGCCAGTTCATATACAGTACCGTCATTGAGGGAGCTGTCTTTCAGAAACTCTTTCAGGCCCTCTTCATTGGTAATTCCGCAGGAGGAGCGGAGAAAATGGAGTGTGTCAGAATCAAGGGAAAACCCCCTCTCAAGGCCGCTGTATATTATCTCAACAAGTTTTTCAGACAATAGAGTCCCCTCCTTTATATGGATATGCTTAGCTGTATATATGTTGTTTCATCAGTCTTTTTGAGTGCGGGCAGGGCCTCGAGAAGTTCCGGCGTGTAGGTGTTGAAGTCTCGCCTGTAGCCCGCCTTGATCCCTAAATACCCGGAGAGTTTAAAGTAGAGGTATACGTCCTGTATGAGCCTGTAGTTGTCGGTCTCTCCGAATACCGGTATATAATAGCCGTAGTACCGGAGGCTTATATCATCCCTGAAGGGGGCTATTTCCCCCCTCCATCTTACTGACCACCTCCACTCATCCTCTTTTTCGCGGTCCTTGAATTTTTCATACTGGTAGACAGGGGCTCCGCTAAGGTCCACCAGAAGGTATTTGTTCCTTATGAATATCAGTTTAAGGCCCGCGCCTGAATCGTTCCTGTGGTGCAGCCCAAGTATTTCATTATAGTCAGACATGGTGAAAGAGAAAAATTCAAGCCTGCTTACAAGGTAGCGGTCAAAGTTACCCTGGGCGTACCACCGGTTTTCATCTCTTTTGCCGTTTGTTTCGCCGTAGAAACCGAGCCAGCTGAGTTTGAGCGTTGTAATATTATTGTCGAACTTCAGGGCTGTTGAGTAAGTACAGTCCATTGATTCGATGTTCCCCTGTAATTTCAGGTAGCCCCCTCCTGCATTAAAACTCCATTTTTTTTCATTTTCACCTTTTTCAACCGGGTGCTCGTAGCTGAATATATCGAACAGGGAGAATTTTTTTCCCTCAGGGGCCGGCTCTTCCAGGGAATAGAGGGGTATGCTCAGTGCAATAAAAATAAAGATTATTAAAAATATGCGGCAGGGGTCTGTTTTCACATCTCAGCTCCTGAAAATTTAAAACTTTATTCAATTTAAGTATAGGGGGGTGCTTTTATAAGGCAATTAAATTTAAAAAGGCCGGATATATTTTTTAAACATCTTTACCGGCTTTCGTAACAATTATTAATTGCTTGAATTCAGCAGGGGAACTGTAAAAATAAAACCGGAAAATGATTTCCGGAACCCTGAATATTTAAATCTGAATTCTTCATTATCAGGAACTGCTGCATTACAGGAAAATAATTTAACAACGGAGAACCTGATGCGTTTTATACACACTGCCGACTGGCACCTGGGGAGGATCTTCCACGGAATGCATCTCACTGAGGACCAGTCCCGGATACTGGCCGGGATTGAACTTCTGCTCGGGGATGAAAAGCCGGATGCCTATGTAATATCCGGAGATATATATGACAGGGCTGTGCCGCCCACTGAGGCTGTTGAACTCCTCAGTTCGCACCTTGAAAAAGTCACCCGTGATCTGAAGGTGCCTGTTATAATTATTGCAGGGAACCATGACGGGGCGGAGCGTCTTGATTTCTGTTCAGGCATGATGTCAGGTTCCGGGCTTCATATAAGCGGTATTTTCAGGAGCGGCATCCCCCCTGTTGTTATAGAGGACAGCCATGGCCCGGTCTATTTTTATCCTGTTCCCTATGCTGATCCTGAAAGGATGAAGCTGACGCTTGGGGAGGAGAACACCGTGACGCATAACAGCGGGATTGCCATCTGTATAGAAAGGATACGGGCTTCCCATCCGTCGGGTAAAAGGGCTGTGGCAATGGCCCATGCTTTTGTAAACGGCGGTTCTGCAAGTGACTCGGAACGCCCGCTCTCTGTGGGAGGGGCGGGAATCGTTGACTCCTCACTGTTCAGCGGGTTCTGCTATACGGCCCTGGGCCATCTTCACGGCGCGCAGAGTATAAACGGGACTGTCCGCTACTCAGGTTCAATAATGAAGTATTCCATTTCAGAGGCTTGTCATAAAAAGTCGGTGTCACTGGTTGAGATAGACCGGGAGGGAAATTCCTCAGTTGAAGAGATCCCCCTCTCAGCGAAACGTGACCTGAGAATTGTGGAGGGGACTCTCGGCGAAATCCTGAAAGGTAATGACCCCTGCAGCAGGGAAGATTATGTGGCAGTGAAACTGACTGACCGCGAAGCTGTTTATGACGCCATGAACAGGCTCAGGGAGGTTTACCCGAACATTATCCACATGGAGAGGACCGGGTTTTCTCCTTCAGATGAAAAGCCGCGTGGAGAGAGGAAACTCATGCTCAGTGAGCTTGAACTCTTCTCATCCTTTTATTCGTCTGTCACAGAGGATGAGCTTTCCCCGGAGCAGGGTGCGTTCATGCGGGATATCATTGAGGATTCCCTGAAAGAGGAGGGTGAGAATGAGGCCCGTTAAACTTCATATACAGGCCATGGGGCCGTACAGGGGTGAGGAGGTGATAGACTTCACCCTTCTTGGAGACAGGAGGTTTTTTCTTATACACGGGCCTACAGGTTCAGGTAAAACATCTGTGCTGGATGCCATGACATACGCGCTTTACGGCAGCACAAGCGGGGACGAGAGGAGCCTTGAGCAGATGAGGAGCCACTGGGCAGACGGCGACACCGAGTCTTATGTACAGTTTGATTTTTTTATAGGTGACAGGCTATACAGGATCAGGCGAAGGCCCGGCCAGGTGCTGAATAAAAAGAGGGGAACAGGGACAAGGAGTATTGATCCTGATGCAACCCTCTGGAGTATAGGAGGGGAGGAGGCCGTACTCGCCTCCGGAGCGACAAAGGTCACAAAAAAGATTGAGTCTTTGCTGGGATTCAACGGTGAACAGTTCAGGCAGGTTATTGTGCTGCCCCAGGGTAAGTTCAGGGAACTTCTTTCAGCAAAGGCGGAGGGGCGCGAGGAGATACTGAAGGTGCTTTTCGGAACAGGGAGGTTCACTCTGATCCAGAATATGATTAAAGATCGGGCAGCATCTGTAAAGGGGAGGCTCGATCAGTTGAGGCTTGAGAGGAACACTGTTCTGGCCGGCGAGGGGGTTGAAAAAGAGGAGGAGATGAAAGAGGCTCTGTCCGGGGCTGGAGATGAAATAAAAGAACTTAACGTGCTTCTGAAAAAACTTAGAGCTGATGAAAAAACCCTGGATGCTGAATTTAAGAAGGCGTCGGTTGTTGAGTCGCGCTTTGTTGAAATGGAGAGCGCCATGGAATCTCTCAGCATTGCTGAATCTGAAAAACCTGAAATGGAAAGGCTGGAAGAGGTTCTTGATACCTGCCGCAGGGCTGCGGGGTTAAAGGATTTCTATAAATCCCTGAATGATGAAAGGACCGTTTGCGGGGAGCAGCAGAAGACCGTTAACTCTCTGCGTGATAAGGAGGGGGCCGCAGGGGAAGAGAAGAAATCCGCTGAGGAGGCATTCCGCACCCTTCCGGAAAAGGAGGCGGAGCTGAAAAGGCTTGAACAGGAGCTCTACAGCCTTGAGTCTGTAAGCGGAAGTTATACTGAACTTGACAGGCTTGAAAGCGGGATCGCGGTTCATGAAAAGAATAAAAAGTCTGCAGAAGACCTGCTCTCCTCCCTCACTGAAGAGAGAGAAAAGCTGCATGCCCTGCTTGCAAATCTTCAGGGGAAAATCAGCGGGGCGGAGATCGCGGCAGCAAAAATTCAGGTGCAGCAGAACCTGATGGAGAAGATAGTTGCCGTGGGGAAAAAAATTGCCGAGCAGGAAAAATTATCCGTTTCCTTTACTGAAACGGAGAGAGAGATATCAAAACTTGAGAAAGCCGCTGAGACAGCCATGAAAAAACTCCGGGAGAACGAATCCGCAAGGAAAAATAAGGAGGGACTCTGGATAAGGGGACAGGCCGCTGTCATATCCGGAACTCTTTCAGAGGGGGATCCCTGTCCTGTCTGCGGTTCAATTCACCATCCCTCTCCTGCAAGGGCGGGTGAGGATGTTCCTTCGATAGATGAAATTGAGTCGTTGCGCATGGCCGAAAAGGAGATTTCCGAAGAGCTGAAAAAGATTGAAAATGAGGTAATCCGGAAAAAGGCGTCTCTTGAATTTCTGCAGAAACAGAAAAATTCAGGGGATGATATCCCGGAGGAGTTCGGTCGAATGAGCAGGGATGAACTCAGGGTTTTATATGAAGCGGAAAGGGAAAACCTTAAGTCAATGGAGATCACTGCAGGTTCCTTGGATTCTTTAAAGGGAAAGCTGGCGGAGAATGAAAAAAGATCTGAACAGGTGAATTCGCAGATAGAGGAGAACTCTCTCATCCTGAAAAAAGCGGAGATTGAACTCACATCCCTGGAGGGGAGGATCAGTCAGCTGAGGAACGGACTTCCTGAAGGTATACCTGATATGAAATCTCTTAAAGAGAAAACGGGTAAGCTTGAGAAGAGGGCCGCGGAGCTTAAAGCGGAAATTAACGGCATCGATAAAAATTTCCACACCGCAAATCAAAAGTATACAGCTGTAAAAACACTTCTGGATAAATCTGAAAAAGATTTTATTGAGGCTGGGAAGAGGCTCTCTTCAAAAAACCTTCAGTTTCAGCAGAGACTTTCGGATGAGAAATTTCTTTCTGAAGATGAATTTAATGAAGCACTGAAAAATTCCGGAACAGTGAAGGATATTGAAGAGACACTGAAAAAATTTAAAGAGAGGCTGATTTCCGCCTCAGATCGTGCAAAGAGGGCTTCAGAAGGTATTGAAAATCTGGAGAGGCCTGACCTGGAATCGATGTCAGTCAGGATATCAGAACTTAAAGAGGAGACTGAAGATGTTATAGGAAGGATAAAGGGAGGTGAATCCGCTGTTGAGAGGATATCAAAGGCCCTGAAGAAAATAGAGGAACTGGACCTTCTGCTTGAGTCAGAGGAGAAGAATTACGGCATAATTCAGACCCTGTCGGAGACAGCGGGAGGGAGGAACAGGTTCAGGCTTACCTTTCAGCGTTACGTGCTTCAGTCCCTTTTTGAGGATGTTCTTATGATAGCTTCAAACCGGCTTGAAAGGATGAGCAGGGGAAGGTACAGGCTTATAAGCCCGGGCAAAGTCGAGGACCGCAGGATGGCCGGCGGTCTGGACCTTGAGATTTTTGACGAATACACCGGATACAGCAGGCCGGTCGTCACACTTTCGGGGGGGGAGGCGTTCCTTGCTTCATTATCACTTGCCCTGGGTCTCGCGGACCTGGTGCAGCAGTATTCCGGGGGTATATACCTTGATACGGTATTCATCGATGAGGGTTTCGGTTCGCTTGACAGTGAGACCCTTGATTTAGCTGTTAACACTCTTGTTGACCTTCAGAGCAGCGGAAGGCTTGTGGGAATAATTTCACACGTTAATGAATTGAGAGAGAGAATTGACGCACGCCTTGAGATTGTACCTGAAGCATGCGGGAGTATTACAAAATTCGTGGTGTAATTTTATAATCAGCAGTTTATGTTTTTATTGCGGCCCCGGATTTTTCTATAATTGAAATCAATAAATCCCGGTTTATAGGTTTACTGAGATACCCGTCAGCTCCTGCCTCAATAAAACTCTGTTTTTCCTCTGGCATGGCATAGGCGGTCAGGGCAATGATCGTTCCTTTATTCAGGGAGTGTTCAGATTCATAGGCTCTTATCTGTTTTATGGTCTCTATCCCGTCCATTACAGGCATCTGGCCGTCGATTATGAAAAGATCAAAGTCGATATCCATCCTGGCTGACAGTGCCTCCATGCCGTTTTTTACATGAACAACATCGCATGAAAGTTTATTGAGGATGCTTTTAAGATAGAGTGCGCTGACATTGTCATCTTCAGCAATAAGTACTGAAAGATTCCTGCTCTTAACAGGTGTAATCTGCGTATCAAATTCAGAATCCGGGCTTTCATCAATTTCCGGGGGAAGCTGCTTCTCCATTTTATCATAATAGAGAACAGTCTTGAAAACTGAACCTTTATTCTGAGAGGATTCTACTGTTATTTCCCCTCCTGACAGATCTATAAGATCTTTTACGATTGTAAGCCCGAGCCCTGTTCCATGTTTTCCCTCGGTAGCCGGCTCTTTCACCTGGTAAAAATAATTAAAAATTTTATCGGTCTCCGGTTCAGGGATTCCTATTCCGGTATCCTCTACCGTAATAATCAGTTTAATACGGTTGTCCGGAAGCTCTTCAGTTACTGCTGCAAAAAGAACATGCCCGATGTCTGTATATTTAACCGCATTACCGAGGAGGTTGTTAGTTATATGCTTGAGGATTTTTTCATCTCCCATGACATTACAGGTTTCCGGAGATATGTCCGGTTCGTAAAGAAATGTAAGGTTTTTATTTTTTGCAGTGAAGTGGAAAACCCTGGCTGTTTTATCTAATATATTTTTAAGAGAAAAAATTTTATTCTCGATTATAAACTTCCCGGCTTCAATTTTAGAAATATCGAGAAGCTGATTAATGTTTTCCATCAGATAATCTGATGAGGACTGTATGAGGTTTATATATTCCTTCTGCTCTTCGTTAAGTTCGGTTTCTGAAATCATATATGCAAGGCCCATAATATTATTTATAGGTGTCCTTATTTCGTGTGAAATATTTGAAAGAAAACGGCTTTTAGTTCTGTTTGCCTCTTCAGCGATTTTTTTCTCTTTAAGCAGCCGGTTTTCTTTTGAGATATTGTTCCGGTTCATAATAAATACTATTATGAAAATAATGATAAGTAATGATGTTTTCAGCCCGGAGTTGATCAGGCATTTTCTAAGGTATTGGTTCATACCGTTAGCTTCGAGAATTTCATTTTCAGGGGTTGAGAGGCCTATAGTCCATGTATCTTCCCCGACTTTAACCGAAGTCCATGAAACCCATTCTTTCCCTTTCTCTGGAAGCCATATGTACCATCCTGAACCTTCAGATGCGCTGAGAACTCCATTAACCAGCTCTTCATAATGCGAGGCACCATTATGTTTCTGAATTTCAAATATCTCTTTTATTGATTTACCTCGATATATATCAGGGTAATCACTGCTCTTATCATAGATGACATAGTTTTTATTATATATCCAGGCGTCTCCATTTTTAAAGAGAAGCACAGGAGCAACAAAATAATCAAAGACTTCGTTTTCAACAGTTTCTTTTTTCCTGTTTAATAAGAGAATATTGTGCCTGATCCATCGCTCCGCGGATCTTGATATCCCCTCTACAATATGCATTTCAGTCTGCAGGTGATTGTTTATAACCAGGTCTTTACGTTCTTTATAATCGGTGTATTCGAAAAACCCGTTTATAAGGATTAATAATACTGTAATTAAAGCGGTTGCATGCACGTAATTCATTTAAAATTTCTCGTTTACAGGATGCCGGGATTTTGCTGACAGTTAATAAAAAGCTTTAACATCTTAATTAATTAAAGCAAAAAATTAAGAATGTTCAAAGAAATATTACAGGCAGCATGGTAAAACTCTGCAAGCGCCCTTTTTTCCTGATAATAACAGTATAATATAATGTTTGTTGCGGACTACAGATAAAAAAAGCCGGTTCAGTATCTGAACCGGCGCGGGAACACTTGAATCAAGTGGAAAAAGACTAATTTTCAAATGGGACTGTAAGCATAACCTGCGTGTCAGCTGTTTTCCCGTAATAATATTTTATGTTAAATGGCCTGAGGCTCGGTTTTGAATAGAGCGGATCACTTGTATCTATAACCATTGCAAGATGATGACCTGCCGGGATGTCGTACGCTGTTGTTGTAATAGGAACAGTAACATCCATAACCTCTCCAGGTGTGGCATCCCAGAATGTATGGAAACCGTGTGTTATGTAGGTTGCGGTTCCCCATTTGTCCACGTCGTATAGGTAAATGATAATCTGCCCCTTTTTATATGAAAGAGAAAGACGAAGTTTTGCTTCGGATGCCCCTCTTATCTTTTTGTCCGTGCCGAAAGCAGAGGATTCCCATGCCACAGATTCAAGTCTGTTGAGAAGGAGCATACTTGTTGTCACGCCCACACCAAGCTGTTCCAGAATAGGGAATATAACCGCACCCGCAGTTGAACCGGAGAGAAGTCCTGAATACATACTGTCGGTTGAGGTTTTTGTATTCATCGAAGTCTTCAGTTTGCCGTTTGTGAAAAGTGTCCTTTCTGCGCAGTAGAATGTCTGCTCTTCAACATTGTTAGGTGGCCATGAATATTCCGTATCTGATTTTTTAAGGCTTGCGGTATCAAATTCGACCCTGTTGAGTGAGTTTTTGAGCTGCATTGTTACAACAGCACTTCTTTCCTGATCGGATATAATGCCTGTATCAATCCCCTTCAGCCAGTAGTCAAACCACATGTCAACATTGTTAAAAACGTAGTTAGGGAGGCCAAGGATTCCTGTAGCTTCAGGAGTAAAATGAGTTCCCAGGCTCAGGTCTGCTCTTTTGTGGCTTACGGTAAGGGCATTGAAAAAATTGAGCACTGTGTCGGGAGTGAAGAGATAGTCCTCCATTCCGTTTGCTATGTAGATCGGGCAGTCTCTTTCATTTATATTTTCAACAAATGTAAGAGGGGAACGTATTCCGCACCACTCCTTCAGCCACGATATGTTTGAATTTGACAGTGTGGCGTAGTAGATGGAATAGATATCGGGGTCAAGCCTTGCAAGAATTGTCCCTGTGATTACAAGGAGGCTCCCCCATACGAGTTTAGGTGTCTCTTCAGACCACATGTGGGTTTCAAGGTCTGTCCACGCGGATATTCCAACTGCTGTTTTTACCCTTTCGTCATGGGCTGCTGCATTAAGGGCGGTTCCGCCTCCAAGTGATATTCCGCAGACTCCGATATTAGACTCATCTACCGGGGAATTGGCGATGAGCCAGTCAACTACGGCGCTGAAGTCGGCCCAGTCTTCCGGGCTTCCAAGGGCTACCTGGCCTCCGGAGACCCCCCATCCTCTGCTTGAATAACTGAGTACGATGTATCCCTTTTTGGCAAAGTGTATTGCCTGGGCAAGGTATTCATGCTCCTCCAGGGCCCAGCTGTTTGCGAATATGATTGCCGGGAATGTCTCCCCTTCAGTAACGGCTTTAGGGATGAGAATATTACCCGCAATTGTTGCAGGTTCTTCATCTCCCCGGGATTCTATGTATACACATTCGGTGTATGTGTACTCATAGGTTGTTGTGGATGAGCTTGCGGATTTCAGAGTTCCGTCAACTCCGGGAAGAGTTGTGGATTTAACTGTTGCCGATGAACCGGAATCGGTTGTTTCTGTTTCTGTTGCATCCATGCAGGAAAGAAAAAAAATCATGCACAGAGCTGAAAGCAGTAGTGCAAAACGTTTCATGTTTTCTCCTCATAAAAAAGTAAGATTGTGGATTTACTGCATGGTAGGTTAGTGAACTTATGTGTCAATAAAAAACCGGCTATGCGGTCTTTTTTTTATTCAAAAAATGAAGTGTTATAATGATTTTTTGTGTAAATATTGTATGATATGAAGATAATTATATAATATTCATGTTATTGTGTTTTTTTAAAAAAAATTAATACAAAGCCTCTAAGAAATTAAGCGTTAAAATGAAGATTGACTAAAAATATTCAGAATTATTGATTCTGTTATGATTCACTCTCTTCCATGAAAATGCCGTATGAGAATGTATTTGCGAATCTTTCTGAAAGTTTATCTATATCTATGGAACCTTTATTTTTCCTGGTAACGCCGTAATAATATGCCATCCTCATGAAAGCCCCTCCTATGAGGTTTGCCACAAGTTCCACATCCGTGTCAGATTTTATCCTTTTAAGTTTGATCCCCACTGTAAGATATTTTTTTGCCAGCTCTACGATCTGGTAATCGAAGCGGCTTATGAGAATGTCGAAATTTTCCCCCAGGCCCAGGCCGATTTTCAGTAATAAATTGCAGTAGTCAGGATTGTCTGCAAAAAACTCAAAAGAATTTTTGATCTTATACCTGAAAAATTTAATTCCGCTTCTGTATTCTTCAGAACCGGGATCGGGGGTGTCGCTCAGGGCGGTTTTCCATTTTATGAAAAGGTCTTCCAGGATCGTTGTAAATATATCATCTTTACTTTTAAAGTACTGGTAAACAGTTCCCCGCGCGATATCTGACTCCTTCTGTATGTCCGATATCTGTGTCTGGTAGTAGCCCCCGGAAGCGAAGAGTTTTCTCGCGCTGTCAAGTATCTGGCTCCTCCTCTCTTCCGGTGACATCCGTACGATTATTTTTTTACCTGAGGGTTTTCTGGCTGCCATAATTTTCCGCCTTTAAGTTTCTGATTATACTGTTTTACATCTTTCTGAATGAATATGTAATTATAGCGGTTTACGGTTGAATTAATGCATCCGTTGTCATTCCCGCGAAGTGGGCGACCTTCGGAAGTCCCCTTGTGGGAAATCCCATAGTACTGGTTTTATGAGATTCCGGTATTTGTCTGCGACAAAACCGGAATGACGAAGCCCTAATCATTTCGTAAAATGCTATAGTTAACGGGATTCCTCTTTTTTCATTCTGTCAATGTATAAATATAAACTGATTATCGGCAGGGATGTGAGTATAAAAAAGTTTCGGGAATATCTATTTTCCTTACTTTAAAATTTATTGACACTGCTTTTTATGCTGAATTAATGACTCTGGAAATCCATAAATTGATTACGGAGTATTAATGATGCAGCTTCCCTCCACTTATGAACCTAAAGATGTTGAGAAAAAATGGTATGAACACTGGGAAAAAAGCGGGTATTTTCACGCCGATGTAAATGACGGTAAAGAGCCCTATTCAATAGTAATCCCTCCGCCTAACGTAACAGGTAACCTTCATATGGGGCATGCCCTTAACAATACTCTTCAGGATGTTCTCGCAAGATGGCAGAGGATGATGGGCAAGTCTGTTCTATGGATGCCGGGAATGGACCATGCTGGTATTGCCACGCAGAATGTTGTTGAGAGGCTCCTCGCTTCTGAGGGTAGCAGTAAATACGATCTGGGCCGTGAGGCTTTCGAGAAAAGGGTATGGGACTGGAAAGCACACTCCGGCGGGCAGATACAGGGGCAGCTGAGGCGCCTGGGCTCGTCTCTTGACTGGGAGAGGGAGAGGTTCACCCTTGACGGGGGGCTTTCAAAAGCTGTCAGAAAGGTCTTTGTTACTCTTTATGATGAAGGGCTGATTTACCAGGGTTACAGGATTATTAACTGGTGCCCCAGGTGCGAGACTGCTCTTTCAGATATTGAGACCGAGTACAGGGAGCTTGACGGAAATCTCTGGCACATAAAGTATCCCGTTAAGGGGAGCGATGAATATATAGTTGTGGCAACAACACGTCCTGAGACGATGCTCGGCGACACTGGTGTTGCTGTTAACCCGGAGGATGAGAGGCACAGTCGCCTTATAGGGAAGACCGTCATTCTTCCTCTCATGAACAGGGAGATCCCGATTTTCGCGGACAGTTATGTGGACATGGAGTTCGGTTCAGGATTTGTGAAGGTGACTCCTGCACATGACCCCAATGACTTTGATATGGGTAAGAGGCATAACCTTGAAGAGGTCATTATTATGGATGAACATGCCGTTATCAATGAAAACGGCGGAGAATATAACGGTCTTGACAGGTATGAGGCGCGTAAACGCGTTGTGGCGGACCTGGAAAAACTGGGCCTTCTTGAAAAGGTTGAAAAACATGTCCATTCTGTCGGGCACTGTTACAGGTGTAATACGGTAATTGAACCATATCTTTCAAAACAGTGGTTTGTTAAGATTAAACCCCTTGCTGACGAGGCGATCAGGGTTGTTGAGGAGGGGGATATACGGTTTGTGCCGGCCAACTGGGCAAAGACCTATTTCGAATGGATGTACAATATAAGGGACTGGTGTATTTCCAGGCAGCTCTGGTGGGGGCACAGGATCCCTGCCTTCTATTGTGAAGAGTGCGGTGAAATAACAGTAACAATGGATGACCCGGAAGTCTGCGCGAAGTGCGGGTCAAAAAATTTAAGACAGGATGAGGACGTGCTGGACACATGGTTCTCCTCCGCGCTGTGGCCCTTTTCAACGATGGGGTGGCCTGATGAAACACCTGAACTAAAAAAGTATTACCCTACAAGCGTTCTTGTTACCGGTTTTGATATAATTTTCTTCTGGGTCGCCAGGATGATTATGACAGGGGTCAAGTTCATGGATGATATACCCTTTAAGGATGTTTATATCCATGCCCTTGTGCGTGATGAGCACGGCCAGAAGATGAGCAAGTCGAAAGGTAATGTTATCGACCCTCTTATCATGATGGACAGGTATGGAACAGATGCCTTCAGGTTTACCCTTGCAGCCTTTGCGGCACAGGGGAGGGACATTATCCTCTCAGAGAAGAGGATTGAAGGTTACAGATCTTTCTGTAACAAGATATGGAACGCCACAAGATTTATCCTCATGAACCTGGGGGATGACTTCGCTCCGAAGATGCCCGATGTTTCAAAGCTTGAAGTTTTTGACAGATGGATGCTGCACACGACAAATATGGCGGTAAAAAACGTAAATGCCGCCCTTGAAGAGTACAGGTTCAACGAGGCGGCCAGTCTTATCTATGAGTTCTGGTGGAACGAGTTCTGTGACTGGTACCTTGAACTTGTGAAACAGAGAATTTATTCCAAGGACCCGGCTGCAGGTGAATCCTCTGATGCCGCAAAGCAGGTGCTCTACTATGTCCTTAAAACAGGGCTGAAGCTCCTCCACCCATTTATGCCTTTTATAACCGAGGAGATCTGGAGCATCATAAAAATCAAGGGTGAACCGGATATTATGGTATCGCAGTGGCCTGAGTCTGATGATTCCATGGTTTTTACAGATGAATCCGTTTATGCTGAAACCTTCAAGGAGATAATATATAAAATAAGAAATATAAGGGGGGAGATGAATATCCCGCCTGATAAAAAAGCGGCAGTTGTTTTTAAAACAGGGAGCGGTTCAATAACAGGAATAATTAATAATGAGTCTGTTCACATTCAGGCGCTGGCAAAGGTTGAATCTGTAACTGTAGACGCTGATTACGTTCCTGAAAAAACTGATGCTGCTGCGGTAATGTCAGATCTTGAAATATTTTTACCTCTTAAGGGCCTGATTGACACTGATAAGGAAAAAGCCAGACTTGAGAAGGAGATTGCGAAAATTACGCAGGAACTTCAGAGAGTTGAGGCTAAGCTCGGAAACGAGAGCTTTACAGGCAAGGCGCCGGCTGAAGTTATAGAAAAGGAGAGGGCAAAGCAGAAAGAGTACAATGATATGCTCGAGAAGCTGAAAGAGAGCCTTTCCAAGCTGGATTAATGTCTGTAAAAATATTCCGGAGGATAAAAATGAGAAAATCATTAATTTTTACAATATTGTTTTTTGTTCTCAGTTCATCGGCGTTTTCAATAGCGCTTGATGATCTTCAGGTCAATAAAGTCACAGCTCACAGGATAAAGCATTTTCCTGTACCTGACGATAACCGTAACTACATGTTTTTTCAGTCTGTCGGGAGTGACAGCTGCATTGTAATCGGTGATTTTTCAGGTGTCCAGAAGATGATTGTTCTTATAAATGATAAAAACAGTGATAACACAATTGATTCAGTTGTGGAATATTTCCCGGGCACAAAAAAATTCAGGATAAGAAAAACATCTGATTCTAAATTTTTCACAGATGATATTGCGAAGCTTAAAAGAGATATTATCTCAGGCACCGCTTTCAGGAAAAATTATACTGATCAAATGAGATCCCTTGATGCGTTAGAGAATACTTTAAAGAAAAATGACAATACTGCCGTGTTCGAGGATGTTTACGGTTTCAATATAAAGCTTATGGAAATAGACGAAACCAATAAATATGAAGCGCTTTTTACATACGGCAGAAATGCCGGCGGATATTACATGCAGTTTAAAACCGAGTATTACAGAAAGGGGTACTCTACAGTCACAAAGCCATTGCTGCGTTATTCTGTTTACTGCAGAGACAGCAGTGACCCTGTTGTAAAGGAGTATATTGATTCTCTCTTTAAAATCAGGGCACCCAGGGCTGTATCTATGAAATAATCTCCGTCTCCCCCTCTTTTAAGGGGGGGGAGCTACATACTGCATTTTTCTTTTCCCATTTCAATTGCATGGAGCCTTGCTTCTTTTCTCTGCTGCGCTTCACAGTTTCTTCTCTTCTCATCCTCTGTTTCAAGAATTATCGGGGGAATCCGGCGCGTTTTAAAATGCTCGTCAAGGGACACGAATGTCAGGTATGCTGAACCGGTATGCCTCCTTTCGCCTGTAAGGAAGTTTTCGGCTTCAACTCGTACGCCAATTTCCATCGATTTTGTCCCCACATAGTTTAAGCTTGCGCTTACCCTTAAAAGTTCGCCTACAAATACAGGGGAGTGGAAATCTAGCCTGTCAATTGAAGCTGTTACAACATTCCCTCCTGTATGCCGCACGCCGACGATACCTGCGGTGTTGTCTATGAGCTTCATTATTGTTCCGCCGTGAACGTTTCCGGCAAGGTTTGCATCCTGTTGAGTCATCTGCTGGACCACTGTTACACTGCTGTCGTTTATTTTTTTAGCTTCCATAGTTTTTCTCCGGTCTGGTTATAGTCTTTCAGTAAAATTTGAGTTTAAGATGTTTAAGTATTTTATAAAATACTGACAATTTTAAAATATAAACTTTTCACTAAACCGTCAAGGGGGCTTTTTTAAAAATATATATTTAAAAAACGGGTTTTGCTAAATATATATTTTTAAAAGATCATCTGATAAAGTTATCGTAAGATATTCATGGCAAAAACGGATATGAATTTTTCAATTAAGGAGTTAGTTATGGGTATCTATGATTCAAAATTCTGGCAGAAGTGGTATGAGGAAGGCATACCGAAATCTTTCGATTACTTAAAGGTTCCACTTAAGGATCAGTTTCTGAAATGGGTTGAAAAACATCCTGACAAAATTATGATTTATTCCGGAGACAGGGAGTTGAGTTATTCCACTGTTAATGATACAGCTGTCAGGCTGGCAAAGGTTCTTCTTGATCTTGGAGTAAAAAAGGGGGATCGGGTTGCATTGGGGCTTCCGAATATACCGGAATTTATTATCGCCTGTCATGCATGCATGAAGATAGGCGCGATTCTTGTACCGATGAATCCTCTTTACACTGTGCCTGAACTTACATTTTTTTTCACTGACAGCGGCGCAGAAACAGTAATTACCGTAAGCCCGGTTGCTGAAAAGTTCAGGGCGATAAAAGAGGGCGGTGAAAGCAGTCTTGATAATATACTGGTTATTCAGGTTCCGGGTAAAGAGGTCGTAACAGGTGTCCAGGCGGGTTTTATTGATCTTAATGAAGCAATATGGGGTGTAATGCCCGAGATTCCCGACAGGGCCGCTTCTGTTGAAGAGATTGTGAGTCTTCAGTATACAGGCGGGACAACCGGTGTGCCGAAAGGCTGCTGCCTCTCAAACGCGAATTTTATAACTGTTTCCACATGTTATTTAAAATGGGCATCGTCTCTAATCTCAAGTGAGCATTATAAATGCCTCTGTACTGTCCCTCTTTATCATATTTACGGGATCAATACAACTTTTAATTTTGCAACATATACAGGGGGAAGCATAGTCCTTATTCCGGAAGTTACTCCTGATAATATTATTGCAGCGATAAACAGGTATGAGCCGACTTTCTGGCCTACGGTCCCGACACTGCTGCATCTTCTTACCCTTCACCCTGAACTGAAAGCATCCAGGGTTAAAAGCATTCAATGTATACTTTCAGGCTCAGCCCCTCTTCCTGAAGAGACAATGAGAACTTTTGAGGAAATTTCAGGTGCAAAGATCCTTGAAGGTTACGGCGGTTCAGAGACAACAAACGGCATAACTACAAACCCGGTCAACAGACAGAAAGTCCGTTCAGTGGGAGTTCCATTTCCTGACATTGCTTGCAGGGTGGTGGACCTTGAAAAGGGGACAGATGATATGCCAATCGGGGAGCCGGGGGAGCTTATCTTTAAAGGGCCTCTGATTACTGAAAAGTACTGGAACAACCCGGAGGAGACAGCTATCGCGATAAGGGACGGCTGGCTGTATACGGGAGATATCGGTTACATGGATGAGGACGGTTATATCTTTATCGTGGACCGTAAAAAGGACATGATAATATGCAGCGGATTCAATGTTTATCCCCGCGATATAGACGAGGTCCTTTTCGCCCATCCGAAGATCCTTGAAGGGAGCGCTATAGGAATTCCTGATGCCAAACGCGGGGAGACTATCAAGGTTTTTGTTGTGACAAAACCGGGAGAGACCCTGAATGAAGACGAGGTTATTGAATGGTGCAGACAATCGCTGGCTCCATACAAGGTGCCGACTCAGGTGGAGTTTATTGATCAGCTTCCAAGAACAAATGTGAACAAGATTGACCGTAAGGAGCTCAGAAAGCGAGAGCTGGGAGGGGCCCTTTGATTTTACTGATTGAGTTTTAATGTCTGAAGTATTTCCTCCCTTCTTCCGGTGATTTTATACCGGCAGCACCGGGAGAGGGGATATTATTTATTCCGGGATGTTTTTTAACCGGTATTCCCTTGGAGTGCATTCTTCATACTTTGAGAATACAATGGAAAAGGTCGAACTGGAGTTGAACCCAACGGCATAGGCGATCGACGTTATGGATCTCTTCGGTTCATCACGGAGCATTTTTTTTGCCTCTTCAAGCCTGAATTCATTTACGTATCTGTTGAAGTTTTTATTGAGCCGTTCGTTGAGAATCTGGGAGAGCTGTTGGGGGCTTATGTTCAGTTCCCCGGCGAGTCCTTTCAGTGAAAGGTCTTCATCCGCATAGACCTTTTCATATCTCATCATGTCCGAGAGCCTGTTTATTATAAGATCAACATCAATGCCCCTTATTTTGGAATGTTCATATCTTGCCTTTATTACCTCAAAGTGGAGCCTGCCGTTAAAGTTTGGAAAACGGTGGGCATTTACAAATGTCGTTATATATGCCAGGTTCGCGAAGAGGAGACCTGTAAAGAGTATCACCCTGCTGAAAAGAAACCCTGTCATTAAAAAAACAGATGTAACAATCAGTAATGTATCACTTATATATGCGGCCTTTACAAAGTTAAGTGAACCGGCCTTGTTTTCCATTTTCCATATATAGGATATTGAAGCAAGGGGAGTTGCAAGGAGTATAATATGATATAAACTTATAAGAGGGAAGAGCAGGTGCAGCCCGCGGTAGTAGATCGGAAGGGCAGAGAACTCCCTGCTGCAGACAGGCACGAAATTCATCATATCCGTATTGTAGTCAGTTGCCGGTGATAACAGCGGGAACAGAATATATAAAAGAGCTATCAGAGCAGGAAGGGTTACAACCGGGGTCAGAAGCGATCCCCTGCTGTTTTCAAAAATCCATTTAAAACGCATCCCCTGCAGGGAGGCGGCATAAAAACCGAATGGCAGCAGAGCAGTGCAAATCACCTGGTAGTGTTTTATTATGCCAGTTGAATAAAGGGCAATCTGGAAAGCCCATATGCCGAGCATGAACTGTGAGAAGGTAAAAATTCTGGATTGTTTAGACTTGTCCGGCTTTGCCAGTTCGGCCATGAAAAGCACAGGGCCGAAAAAAGCGCTGAAGAAACTGAACACGATAAGTATTATATACGCATCACTATATCCGGTTATCATGAGAAACTCCAGATTATAAATATATTATTTCCTTTCGGGTAATGTAAAGCCATACTGATGAAGTGTATAATAACAATTTTATTCTGCATTTCAGGAACTTTTATTGTCATTAATTATTTATAATTTTTATCCTGAAATTATTTAAGTATAACCCTTTATTCTTCTTTCAGCAGTTTCACCGCAAGATGGGCAGCGTCAGTTCCTTTACCTTTTCTTACCAGCACAATGATCCCTTTCTCCCCTGTTCCCCCTGTGAAGAGACCGTATGAGAAATGGGAATTGGTTCCGGCAATCATGGTGCCTGTTTTGCCCCAGAGCTTTTCCGGGAGAGAAGCGAGGACCGGATCAGCCTCAATGTCTTTCTCCGTGATTTTTGCCGTGCCTGATATGAATGTGTTCCTTAACGCCTTTGATATCGTGTCCGCCTCCACCGGTGATATGTCCCCTCCGCCATTATTTATGTTTTTATTTATATAAATAGAGAGTATCATTATATCCTTTAGCGCGATGTCAGCCCTGAAGTTCAGGCCTGCAAGGAGTTCGCACCACTGGCTTTCGTTTTTTGTCCGGGGTATGCGCATTGAGATACCCTGCTTTTCAGTGAACGTTTTAAACCAACGGCGGAACCCGTTTTTGTCAATTTTGTCATGCAGTGAGGCGAACCATATGTTGCACGAGTTGCTCACGGCTTTTTTCAGATCCATTTCGCCGTGTCCCTTTTTGTCCCAGCAGTGTAAGGGGAGGGGGGAGGGGTGATCATCTTTACAGGTGAATTTATGGTTGAAGAAAATGTCTTTCCTTTCCTGCGCAAGGTATAAAACGGGGAACAGTTTAAATATGGATCCGCACGGTACCCGTCTGTCAAGGAGGGCAGGGCCGGAGGAGGACCGGATTACTTCCCCTGTATTAATATTATAAAGTATATACTGACTGCTCTGTGTGTTATTACCGGAAGAGATATATTTAAGGTCAGGGTAATAATGTTCAAGTATTTCATACCTTGAGTAACCGTGTGAAGCAAGCTGAAATGCGCCTTCCATACTCATCCCTGTACAGTGGCCCAGTCCTGAACCCCTGAAGATAAAATTATTGCCGTCAGATGTGAGAGTGTAGTTGTTGCTCTTTATGAAGTTCCACCCCTTTTTTCTGTTAATGAGCAGCCTGAATTTTTCAGGGGGCATCTTATTTACTGTTTCAGGCGTGTAGAGTAAAGTAATCTCCAGTTCAGGTTCATAGACTATATCCTTCAGAATGGTGTTTTTCCCCCGGAGCAGAATTTCAGCGGCTTCATTTCTGTGGAGCCTTGCCTCCCATGAACTGTGCATTTCCCTGCTGAGGTGAAGGTTTGCAGAGTAGAGCCTGTCTGCCGGCGGTTTATTTTTTCTTGTTTCACTGTTGAAGACCGATTCAGTGAAGAGCCTCCCTCCGCTGGATGAATGAAAGAAAAACCGGTTTTCAGTTGCTGAAGTGTCGATAAACGGTCCGGTCAGTGGAGGCAGCCCGCACCTTCCCCTGTATGTCTGGCAGCATGTAAGATCGCAGAAGTCGCAGTCGCTGTGCCTGCTGCGTGATGGCTTTATGCCGCACCGTGCATTGATGGCAAGTGCAAGGGCGTATAACGCTTCTGGTTCTCCTGCCAGTTCATGCCCGAGTTCAGAATAGGCTGAGTCTATTGCGTACTGCCCTGCATTTTCAGAGATGTAGATTCTGATGCTGTTTTTCTGCCGGATTATTTCAACCGGGAGAGGATAGACCCTCGCCTCCCCATTAAAAAATACCGTGCAGAGTGAACTATCTTTTTCTGAATGGAGGAGGTATTTCCCGGAATGCAATTCCCTTTCCCCTGCGGATATTCTGAACATTTCATTGGCGTACTTTATTTCGAGATCTTTGATGTATGTTTCGCTGTCATCTGTCCGTGCAAGTGTCCCTGCCGGCAGCCTGAAGTTCAGGCCCCCTTTGCTGTTTTTTCTGAAAGATTCAAGGTGTTTTGATAGTATGTTTATCCTGAGAATATTGTTTGAGGGCAACTGGTTCGGCGTTGCTGAATGATCGGTAAAGACTATAAAAAGCGTTAGCAGGAGGGGGATAATCCCCCTCCTGAAAAATTTATTCATTATTGACATCAATTATTGTGGGCTGGCTCCATCCCTGGATTTCATCCTGGTACATGCATCCTATCCTTGTGGGACGCATGATAAAACTGCCAGGCAGTTCGGCGCGTATAATGTAGGCCACCTCGTATTCTTTATCCTTTTCAATCCCGGTGAAGAAGAAGACCATACGGTTGTCTCGCCTCTCAACATGCGAGTACGGCTGGAATTCGTTATACGCTGACTCCTTCACAACCTCGAAACCGGAGGGGAGAAAGTCTTCAAGTATAAGGAAGCCGTAGCTTTCCTCCGGTCTGAATTTAAGCCTTACAAGGAGTTCATCCCCTACGCTGATTTTACCCTTCTCGCCGGCCTCCTGGGGTACCAGGTATTCCTGCATCTTGTGGTCCTTTACGCGGTTGAGGTAGAACATATCCCTCCTTGCATCAATGCCGTTGGAAAGGGCCTTTATGTTCCTCTTTTCAGATTTAAGAAAAGAGAAAAATCCTTTTGGCCTGAAGTAGAGTGTGCCGCTTACCGCTGCTGACACCACTGCTCCGCCCGAGAGATCGCCTTCGGCTTTAAGTTTATACGAACCGCTGCTGCTGTTCCGTGAGAGCCTGAAAGTCCTGGAAAGCTGGTTTAAGTTCCTGTTCTCTTTAAGGTTGTACGATATATCCCCCAGCCTGCTGCCGTTAAGGGAGAACGAGGCCTTTCCTGATGTTTTAAAGCCCGCGTCTTTTCCTTTAAGGTAATCACATATAGCAAGTATAACCGTGCCGCTCTCTTTTGTAGAGTTCCAGCACTCACCGTTAAACCTTTTTGACAGGGCTGCAAGGGCCTGCTCAGACATGGAGGATCTGTCACCTGAAAGAACCAGTGCCGACATCACGTGTGCCGTAATTTCGCCCCTTCCTCCGGGCCATGACCATGCCTGGCCTTCCGTTACAGGCCAGTATATACCGGATGCGTCTTTTCCGGCGGTTTCTGTTATAGTTTTTTTAAGCACATTTACAGACTGGCTTATTTCACGGGCCTCGAAATCCTGAAGTTTCCCCGCTCCCCTGAAGAGAGTAACCGCCTTAAGGAGGTTTGCCGCCTGGTACGGGTTGATCTTTTTGTCAAAGGCTATCCTTTTGAATGTGCCGTGGTCCCACCTCTGGTGAAGCGCATATATATACATGAGATATGAAAGTTCATCCCTGTTATGTTTTTTCTCTTCACGGAAGAACCGCTGCAGGGCGCCCAGGCCTTTATCTACAGCACTTTTGTTTATCCTGTAGCCGTACTCTTTCAGGCGGTAGAGAGAAAACAGAGCGTAGCCTGTTAAATAACCGTTTCCCCTGTCTCCGCTCCACCATCCCCATGTTCCGTCATAGTTCTGCGAGGTTTCGATTTTTTTGATCCCTTCAGGTATGTCATTCTTTATGCCGGTTTTCAGTTTTTCCGGTATCAGGTTTTCATACTCCCTGTTTTTAAGCAGGGAGAGTATGGCAAGTTTCGGTAAAAACCTGTTGATTGTCTGTTCAACGCAGCCGTAGGGGTAACTGTTAAGGTACTCGGCTGCCCTGAACATCTGCAGCAGCGGAGACGGTGTAAGCGTGACCCTTATCTCTTCCGGGACAAACTCAAAATCCTCATCCCCCTTAACAGGTCTGATTTCTATTTCACCGCCGGTTGAGGCGTCTCCTGAACCTGTGATTGAATATTTAATTCCCCTTTTTTCAACAGGTATGTTATGCTGAACAGCATCACCTTTCTTTTCCGGGGTAAGTACGGAGTACTGAAGTGCAATATTGTCTTTCCCCTCCGGAACGTCAAGTGTATAGAATTTCCTTGCTGAACCGAAACCTGTGAGGCTTACAGAGAAGTCTTTATCAGGCCTGACCTCTTTGCCGTCAATTTTCAGATCGGTTGAGATCTTTTCTATCCCTGAATCGGTATTGTTGTTTATGATCCCTATTATACCGGCCCGGTCACCTTCAACAAGAAATCTCGGTTTACCCAGCCTGGCTATAATGTCCTGTGTTGAAAGGAATTTTTTTCTAGCCTCGCCCATGCGTCCCTTTATGTCATGGCCGCGGGCTGTGAGTCTCCAGGTGGTTAGGTTGTCCGGGGCCTTGAATGAAATTTCCGCTTCTCCGTTTCTGTCGGTCTTTATTCCCGCTTTCCAGAATGCGGTGTCTTTAAAATCCTTCCGTACCTTCACCTGTGCGTCCTTTCCCGCCCCTGCAAGGAGGGTTATGGGGTACGAGTACGCGGTGAGTACCCAGTTTGATATCTTTGAGTAGAAGTATCCTGAAATTTCAGGTGTGTTGTCTGATCGTATCATGAAGATAGATTCATCAACAGCGGCAAGTGATACGTCAGCTGAAACAGGGGAGCCCTTCTCATCTGTTATCTTCATTTTTATTCTGATGGTTTCACCGGGCGAATATTTCTCCTTATCCGGTTTTAGGGCAAGGTTCAGTTTAACATCTTCAACCGGTATGGCTACCTCGCTTTCCGCGGTATACAGTGCCCGGCCGCGCTGCATCGCGCACCTTACAAACAGGTTGGGGGCGAGCTTCCTGTCTATTTTAAACTTAACGGGCATAATATTTTTTGACATTTTAATTACCCTGTACTCATAGAGGTCTCTTCCCTCAAGAGTGACAAGCGCGTATGAGTCTTTAAACCTGCTCTTAATAAGGCAGGTTATCTCTCCAGGTCCGCTGAGCTCAGACTTGTTGACAGTAAGCTCAAGGTTCCTGAATTTTGATTCTGAATCCCCTCCCGCGTCGTTGTATATCCATATTATCTTTGAGCCTGTAATTGAATTTCCCCTGGCGTCTGTTCCTGCAGCCGTGAGATCGAACTCACCGTATGCGGTGAAGTCAGAGGGGAGCCTGAATTCTGCTCTTCCCTTTTTATCTGTTGTGATCTTTTTCGTAAAATAGGGCCTGGTGTCGTGAACATATACTCTCTGCACAGGCTTCCATATATATTTGAGGAGGTTAAGTTCAAGTGATGTGCTCACCGGTTTACCCGAATGAGTAAGGGCTGTTACTGTTACCCTCTTCTCGCTTTTTGCTCCGAAGAAATTTTCTTCAGGTGTTATTTTAATGTAAAATTCACCGCGCCCTACCTTTACTGTTCTGGAAGAGGTGATTGTTACGTTTGATTTATCTGTAACTGATGCTTCAAGGGTAATCTCCCTGTCGTAGGGGTAGTTCCCCGCGGCAATTTTCAGAAGGGTGTTGCCGTTCGCATCAGTATATTTTTCACCTTCAAGTTTCATGCGGGAATATGATGATCGTGAGTTATATTCATCGGCCATTGGATCATCGCTGCTTTGAATTTTGCGCTCAAAGAAACGGTATTTCACCAGGGCGTTCGGGAGCGGTGCCCCGAAGAAATATTTTGATTCAACCTTGAACTCAGCGGTTTCTCCGTTTATAAAAAAGGCTTTTGACGGCATTATCTCTACTTTGAATTCGGGCTTTCTGTACTGCTCTATGTAGAAGGAGCCTGTGCCGTACATATCCTTTTTACTGAAACCTGCTTTTATAGTGAAATAGCCCAGCTCGGAGTCGGAGGGGATATCGGCACTGCCGTGAATAGTCCCCCATTCATCGAGCCTCATTTCCCCTGATGATATAATCTTCCCTGAGTATGATTTCTGAATAGAGTAGTAGAGGGTCCTGTTTTTTATCGGAATAAATTTTTGCTCCATCCTTTTGGCCAGTATCTTGAAATGCAGTTTGTCGCCGGTTCTGTATACAGGGCGGTCAGTGTATATGAAAAGCTTGTCCTTTTCACTCCTGTAGTAGTTGGATGCGCCTGCTCCGCATATGGCATAGCTTCCCTCATCTGAAACTGCCAGCAGAAACATCTTTTCACCAGAGCTGGCTCTTGATCTGAAGATGCCGTCTTTGTCTGTTTTTCCTTTTCCCAGGACCTTTACGGGGAGTCTTTCTATATCTATCCCCTGACTTTCATTGAGATAGGTTTCGTTATTTATTTTTTTAAACCTGTGGTCATATATTACGACAGTTACATTTTTCAGCGGCCTGTTCTGAACAAGGTCTGTTACGTATGCGCTTATGTTTTCGGGTGATCGTTTTACAACAACACCGAGATTGGTAACAGTGAAGAATTTTCTTGAAAGGATTCCCCCTTTTCCACTGGCCTCAATACAGTATCCTCCAGCGGCAAGCGGCTTGTTTACCCTGACTGAAAAATACATCCATTCATAGGGGTTGAAGTCTTTAACCCCCTGCTCCCATTCTGTTACGGTCTTAAATCCCGCCCTGGCGGGGTTAAGGTCTTCCGGGTCACGGTTGTCCGCGAGAAAGTTTTCTACCGGCACTCTGTAAACTTTTACGTGTACTGTATCTAGACGGAGTGTACGAAGGTTGAATTCCACTTCATTCCCGGGAGTGAAGGTGTACCTGTATGAGTGAATTTTTATGTCAGGGGATTTTGCCTTGATGCTGTATTTAAGGTTATCCCTGTTTTTTCCTTCCCGGACTTTCAGGTTTTTCACTTTGATGGTATTGAAGCCCTGGTGTGAGAGTGTAAGTGTATAGTTGCCCGGTTTTACGTCTTCAAGAAGAAATGAACCGTCGCGGTAAGTGATATTGGAATAATTGTATCTCCCCCCCGCGTTGACATTTATGTTTACAGCAGGGGAATCGATACCCTGAATTGATACTTTTCCTGAGACTGTTGCAGGCCTGTACATGACCATCTGGAGCCTGAAATCCTCGGCTGACTTGATACCTGAAAGGGATGCTGTTTCTGTGATATATCCCCCCCTGGTGAATGTAACAAGATAGGGGCCTGCCCTGAGCTTGTTGAACCTGTAGTTTCCTTTGCTGTCCGTTTTTGTGAAAACAGGCCTTGTGGGGTAATTTCCGCCGGCTCCGTTATAATAACCGTAAGAAGGTTTTAAAGAGACTTCAACATCGGGTAGTACCCTCCCTGAACTGTTTTTTACTGTTCCGGAAATAACCGATTCTTTAGTGAGCCTTATATCATTTTTTACCGAGGTTATGCTTGAAGTCTGGGTCCAGGAAACATACCCTTTAGCTGAAACTTCAATCTCATATTTTATATAGGGGATAAAGTTATCTATCCTGTAGAGACCTCTCCAGTTGGATTCTGTTTTATAATATCCAACACCTCTGTTCGCGTTTTTTATTTCAATAACAGCCCCTTTTACAGGCTTGCCTGTTGCGGAGTCTGTGATCTTCCCTTCAATGTACGCCTTCTGTTCGAGTTCATCTGTACCCGCGTAAGCCGGGTTAACGCTGCTGTCAAAAGTAACAGGTGCAATATCTGTAAGCACCATGGCGGATAGTATTAATGCGCAAAGAGCGGCTACCCGTGATTTTTTCATCTGTGGTCCTCCCTGATTGTTACTGCCCTGAAACGGCTAAGGCGGCAGTTTTTATATCTGTTGTTCCGGTTCAGCCTGCTGGCGGTTTTGTATTCGGCAGGCACAAGTACGGTCCCTGCTTTACCTTCACATTCAATAAACACCCCGAAATGAGTGATGTCAACATTATTTAAATTCTCAACCGGTTCGGGGCGGGATGTTATGGTTATTATTATATCTGTTTCATCCAGTTCATAAAGTTCAAGAGGGGCGTGCCTTGGATCATACGAAAGAGCACCTTTAAGGTATTTTGAAATTAGTATTGCAGTATCTGTTTCACTGTGGTCAAAAGCTCCGAAACATCCTCTTACTTTTCCGTTTTTGATCAATGTTATGAATAGCCCGGCCCTGCCATATGCGCCCGGGAGTTTTAAATTACATGGAGATATTTTTTTTTCACCGCTGCATATGGATAGAGCGCTTATTCTCAGCCATTTCATTAATACTTTTTTGTTCTTCAGGCGGGAAAACTCCTCCCACTCTTTCAGAGGCTCGGTGCTCTGCCATGAACACAAAGCAAGGATGAGCAGGATTGCTGCCGGCGTGATGAAATGTATCTTCATAAGACTGATTTTATAGGCAGGCATGCCGGCAGTCGAGAATTTTATTTTTTTCCAAGGTAAAGCTTTTTAAATCAGGAGTGTTCCTTTTTAAGGTACATCTGCCTGTCGGCTTCTGTAATTAGAGACTCAATTTCCCTTATGGAGCCCCTTGCAATCCCGTGAGAAATTGAAACATCTCTCTTCCCGTCGGGGGAGGTGTAAAAGGTGCTGTTGAAATCGTCAGTAATTCTTTCGATGATGTGTGAGATGTCTTCACCGATACTTACCTTCATAACAGCGAGAAATTCATCCCCTCCTATCCTGAAAAGCAGGTCTTCGCTTCTGAATATGTTTTTCAGTTTTCCCGTAACAGACACAAGTGCAAGGTCCCCTTCTCTGTGACCGTAGTTGTCGTTTATGTCCTTGAAATTGTCCAGGTCCATGTAAACAACAACAATCTCCTCCACCGAGTCGGAATGTCTGCGTGAAGGAACATTTTTCCCTGACCACTGGGAAATATAGTCATGGAGCATTCTGCGGTTAAAGAGCCCGGTGAGAGGATCATGACAGTTCTGCTCTATCACCTGGTGGTAAAGTGATGAGTTTGCCATTGCAATTGCCGTAAAATCAGCAATGGTCTTGAGTATCAGGTGGTCGTCTTCAGAAAAAAGTACCTCTTTGTCACAGTTAACAATTTCGATAACGCCGTAAGTGATGCCCCTGTGTATGAGGGGTACGGCGATAATAGAGCGGGTTTTAAAATTAATGAGTTTGTCAACCCTGTCAGAAAACCTGGGATCGGACCTTGCGTCAGGAACAAAGATTGATTCCCCGGTTTCGGCAACAGTCCCGGCGATTCCCTCACCTGGTTTAAGCCTGAACTTTTTAAGGGCTTCGATATCATTACCCTGAATATAAATGAAATAGAGTTCTCCCGATGTGTGATCAAGCCTTAACAGGCTCCAGTGCTCAGGATCGAAAAACTGTTTTATCTCCTCCATAACGCCGTCCACCACCTGGTGTATCTCAAGTGATGATGTGATCAGTTTACCTATATTGGCGTACATCTGATGAGTTCTGTTTCCCATAGCTTCCTGTCCTCAAATGTATTGTAAAAGGGCGAGGTGATGTGTGGGCAAGTATTTTTTTATATAAAAAATAATTATGCAGGATAAAATTCCGTCTTTAAAAATCTTCAATTTTGATGAGTTTCAGTACGTTTCTGAAGAACATCTTCTCTTTCTGCTCATCGGTAAGGGTTTCAGAATTCTGAATCAGCTGTACATAATGTTTCTGATCGCACCACGGAGTGTCCGTTCCGAAGAGGAAGTAATCATCATTCTGCCTGTACAGCTCCCTGGCGGTTTCGCTGGCTTTCATCTTCTCCAGTACCCATGCTATATCGAAATAACATCCCCTGTTCCCCAGCAGGTCATTTACTTTCAGCCATTCATCCATCCCGCCCGCATGGGCCAGCACAATTTTTGAACCGCTGAAGGCCTTTACCATTACTGCAAAGCGCTCGACAGAGGTGTAATCACATGCAGGGAGGCTGGGGTCAAATCCTGAATGAAAATGGAGAACCATGTCATTTTTAAGCGCCTCTTCATATACCCTGAAGGCCTCCGGTGAATCGGCCGGGAAGTTCTGGTAGCCGGGATG
>ERZ795048.233-NODE-233-length-61960-cov-26.878394_pt1 | contig 61960 bp, 45 predicted proteins | sample MGYA00375132_ERZ795048 | MGnify/ENA primary metagenome ERZ795048 (study PRJEB30177, sample SAMN05720225) | activated sludge metagenome | isolation source: Anaerobic digester | place: Hong Kong | collected 2014-12-17 ...
ATTATGTTGCTTATTTGTTTTTATTCATTTTCTAGTTGCATCTTCTATTATGAAAAACATTAACAAGTTTTCATATATTAATGGTTTTATGTAATTGATATTAAGTTTATTATAATGTAGAAAAACGATATTTAAACTTCTTTATTGGGGGTATCTTTTTTTCATCAGTATTCTGTTAATAAATACTTGTTAAATGGTTTTATGATTTCCCATTTTATGAGTATTTTAGCACACCCAAATAAATTGATATTATTAACATTAGACAGTATATTACTATAATTTTTTTAAAATGATTGAAGAAGAAAGGATTAAACAGGTACAGATAGAGGAGGAGATGAAAACTGCCTACATCGATTATTCGATGTCTGTTATTGTTTCCCGTGCGCTACCTGATGTACGTGATGGATTGAAACCTGTACACAGAAGAGTTCTCTTTGGTATGTCGGGGCTAGGGTTACAGCCGGGTAAACCGTATAAAAAATCAGCACGTATTGTTGGTGAAGTGCTAGGGAAGTATCATCCTCATGGCGATTCATCGGTTTACGACGCAATGGTTCGTATGGCTCAGGTTTGGTCGTTAAGGTACCCTCTGGTTGATGGACAGGGAAACTTTGGATCTATTGATGGAGATAGCCCAGCTGCCATGAGGTATACAGAGGCTAGGCTAATGAAAATTTCTGAAGATGTTCTGGCTGATATCGATAAAAATACTGTAGATTTTCAGCTTAACTTTGACGATAGTCTTGAAGAACCTACCGTATTACCCACACGAATTCCCTTACTTCTAGTCAATGGAACATCGGGAATTGCTGTGGGAATGGCAACTAACATGCCACCACACAATCTTTCTGAAGTGATTGATACATGTTGTGCATACATTGATAACCCAGAAATTGAGATTGAAGAGCTTATAAAGCATATTTCAGGCCCTGATTTCCCCACAGGGGGTATCATATATGGAACCCAAGGAGTAAAAGATGCTTATACGACTGGTAGGGGACGAGTGATAATAAGATCGCGTACTGAAGCAGAACAAACGGAATCAGGTAGAACAAAAATAATTGTTTCGGAAACCCCATATATGGTTAATAAAGCCGAAATGATTAAGAAGATAGCCGATTTAATAAATGAGAAGAAGTTAGAGGGGATTAGCTATATCAATGATGAATCGGATAGGAATGGAACTCGTGTAGTTATAATTCTTAAAAAGGATGCAGTTGCTAATGTTGTGTTAAACAACTTGTTTAAGCATACTCCATTACAAACCTCATTTGCAATCAATAGCATTGCTCTTGTTGATGGCAGGCCAAAATTACTTAATATCAAAGATTTAGTTAAGTACTTCATAAATCATAGGCACACTGTAGTTATTCGCCGTACGCAGTACGAGTTAGCAGAAGCTGAAAAAAGAGCTCATATTTTAGAAGGATTGCTCATTGCAATCGACAATATCGATGAAGTAATTAGAATTATTAGAGCAGCTCAAACACCAGATGATGCAAGGGAAGAGTTAATGAATAAGTTTAACCTAAGTGAAATCCAATCAAGAGCTATTATCGACATGCGCCTGCGAAGCCTTACTGGACTTGAGAGAAACAAGGTTAAAGAGGAGCATGCAGAACTCCTTAAAATGATCGATTACTACAGTCTGGTTCTAAGTAACGAATCGATGCAGATGCAAATAATTAAAGACGAATTACTTGAAGTTAAAGGAAAATATGGTGATGCCCGAAAAACAGAAATTGTTCCCAATGCAGAAGAGTTTAATCCTGAAGATTTCTATGCTGACGATGATGTGGTAATTACTATTTCCCATATGGGCTATATTAAACGTACTCCTTTAACTGAATACAGGCTGCAGGCTAGGGGAGGTGTTGGTACAAAAGGAAGCACTACCCGCGATGAAGATTTTATAGAGCACTTGTATGTTGCCTCTATGCACAATACAATGTTATTCTTCACCGAAAAAGGGAAATGTTTTTGGCTAAAAGTATACGAAATTCCAGAAGGAACCAAAACTTCAAAAGGTAGAGCAATTCAGAATCTTATAAACATTGAGCCTGAGGATAAGGTAATGGCTTATATTAATGTTAAGAAACTTACCGATGCTGAATATGTGAGAAACAATTTCATCATTCTGTGTACGAAGAAGGGCATAATTAAAAAAACCTCACTCGAAGCTTATAGCAGACCCCGACAGAATGGGGTTCTCGCAATAACTGTTAGGGAAGGCGACCAGCTGTTAGAAGCATGTTTAACGAATGGTTCCTGTGAAGTACTACTTGCTGCAAGGGAAGGTAAAGCCATACGATTTCCAGAAAAATTAGTCCGACCTATTGGTAGGACAGGGAGTGGAGTACGAGGAATCTCGCTTGGAACAAGCGATGAAGTTATTGGCATGGTTTGTGTTGAAGAGAATGAAGCAATGGATATTCTTGTTGTATCTGAGAAGGGGTACGGTAAACGGTCCGATTTGGATGATTACAGAGTAACAAACAGAGGCGGGAAAGGTGTAAAAACTATTAATATTACCGAAAAAACAGGGAAACTCATTGCAGTAAAAGGGGTTAACAACGCTGATGATTTAATGATTATTAACAGAAGCGGAATCACTATTCGTCTTTCGGTTGATAAGGTTAGATTGGCTGGACGTGCAACCCAGGGTGTAAGGTTAATTAACCTTAGAAATGGTGATAGTATTGCTGCCGTTGCAAAAGTTCAAAAGGACGAAGAAGAAACTAATCAAAACGAAGCAGATAGTTTTGTTAGCGAAGAGAGTCATGATATTACCCCAGAATAATTTTTTAACGATTATTAATTTAAACACTTCAAAATGAAAAGAATACTATTTTTATTTCTTGCAGTAATAGTAAGCACAAGTGCTATTTCGCAGCAAACCTCCAAAACAACTGATTTTGAAAAGTTGGAGAAAAAGTTACAGGAAAGTAACGCTGACACCGAGAACCCAAAAAAGAATATAAAAGCAAAAACCTGGTTGACCAGGGGCGATCTTTTATATGAAATAAACCAATCAATGCTACTTGGTACAAGTTCAGGAATGACGGCAAATAATTTTAAACTCATAGTTGGAAATCCTAACGAAGTAAAACAGGAGACCATTGACAGTGTTGAATATCAGGCTTTTGTTATGGATAGGATTAAGTTCTACTTTAATATAAATGAAGAACTTGAGAGCTGGGTGATAACCAAGCCTATTGTTGATAAACCTCTTTTCTTAGCATACGAAGCTTATATGAAATCCAAGGAGTTAGATGAAAAAGGAAAAATTGACAAGAATTTATCAGAGAGCCTACAAAATCTAAAGTATGCATTTCTCAGCGATGCAACCAATTTGTATTCATTAAAAGATTATGAAGGAGCTTATATAAATTTTAAAAAATCAGTTGAAATAGGGAAGAATCCATTAGTTAACCAGGTAGATACTTTAGTTTTATACTACACAGGCTTATCAGCCCAGCTTGCCAAGAAACTTGATGATGCCATCCCTTTTTACAAACAATACATCGAATATGGAAATACTGGCGATGGCAGCGTTTTCTATAACACTTTTGAAGCATATAAGGAGTTAGGCAAACCAGAAGAAGGATTACAATTCCTAGAGGAAGGATTTACAAAGTTTCCTAATAACCAAAATATTCTGTATAGTTTAATTCAGTACTATTTGGATCAAGGCGAGGACCCCTCAAAAGTATTTGTTTACCTTAATAAAGCAATTGAACAAAACCCAAATGAGTCTTCGTTACTTTTTGCTGCAGGCACACTTCACGATAAACTAGGAAACTTCGAGGAAGCTGTTAATTCTTACACGAAGGCGCTTGAAATCAATGCTGATTTTTTCGATGCTGCATATAATTTAGGAGCATTATACTATAATAGAGGGGTTAAATTTATTGAAGAAGCAAATAAAGTGCCTGCTAAGGAACTTGATAAGTACGATGCACTAATGGAAAAAGCGAACCTTGAGTTTAAAAAATGTATTCCTTTTATGGAAAAAGCACACGAAATTAATTCCACTGAAACAAATACCCTCGAAACCCTTAAAAATTTATACTTTCGCTTTAGAAACGAAAGTGAGGAGTATGCTAAAAAATTAGAAGAGACGAATAAAAAGATTGAACAGAATCAGTAAAAAACAATTAAAAACTATTAAAAACAAGCTGCATTTAGGTGCAGCTTTTTTTTTGAAAATATACTAGTACAACTCCTTATATTTAACATAATATTAATTATAAGACTATTTTTTTATAAAGAATTCCATAATAATTTCTAAAAAATAATATATAAATCTTTTCGTGTTTGTGTATTGTACCTATTTTTGATGTATAATTGCAAAAATTATTTTACACACTATGGAAAAACGAAAACTTGTTGTTAATTACAAAAACCTAACGCCAGAACTTATTGATTTAGTGAAGCAAAAGTATCCAAACGGATTTTTGAATCATGTAATTAAGGTTACAAAACCTAATAGCGAATTCTTCCATGCAATAACACTCGATACCGAGGACGCCAGCTACCTAATAAAAGTTAATGTAAAGATTGACACCAAACCCAAGGATGATGATGATGAGAAAGGCTTCTTCAGTGATTCTGATGACATAGGTACTGATGAGGACACCTTCCCTGATGATGTAGAAGATCAGGTGGATGATGAATATGGCGATGATTAGATTTTATTTTTAAAGGAATTTACATAATTCAAGTTTTGGCCTACCTTTTCTAAAACCAATAACCCTGCATTTCACATGGGTTTTGTTTTTATTTGAAGTATGAGTAGTTGTAAGGATGTTAAAGCTGCTTTTTATTCCATGATCATCGGATACTGATACAACCGTTGTTTCATCATTATCATCATATGTTTGGTTATCAGTAATTTTAAATACATATTCCTCATTTATTTTGTAGAATGGATTAACTGGCTCCACACCCAGAGAACCATCTTGATTTATCCTAGAAATTTCACATAAAACGGTTTTTCCTACTTTAATACCGTACACCTCAAAGTGTTTTACGCTAACATTTGAACGGTATCCTTCTTCTGATTCAAGAAGGAAAATATCTTCTCCAAATGAATCTTGGGATACACCAATAACTATGAATGGAAGTTTATCTTTTATAATGCTAGTTGGTGGTTTCTGACAATGAATATTTAATGATAAGGGTAAAAATATTGGAATCCCTTTTTTTATACGATCCACCTTAAGGATTATCTCCTCCCCTTCAATTTTATTATTGTGTCCGATGAAAGGCACTCTAATTTGATTGTTGAAACAATCAGAGATTAAAAAATATTGATTATTAGTATTTTCCTGATGTATTGAAACAATTTTAAAGGGGTAATTCCTTCCTTCTTCGTAAACAGGGTGTTTAGGCTCTAAAAAAACCTTTCCCGTACAATTAACCTTATCAACTCTACAATTAAGCTGTTGTCCTGTTTTAATGTTGTACTTCAAGTATGGTTTAACGGGAACAAGAATTCTTCTTCCTGTATTATGCCGGAGTAAATAAAAATCACCTTCTTCAACAATGTTAACGATACTAATTACATGGAAAAAATGGTTTTCTCCCTCGTTAAGTTTCATGGCATATTCCCATTTTTAAGCAATTCTTTACATATTTTTTTTACTATACCAGGCCCCTCATATATAAAACCTGTGTAAACTTGAATTAATGAGGCTCCTGCATCAATTTTTTCAATTGCATCCTTAGCGTCCATTATACCACCAACACCAATAATTGGCATTTTACCTCCGGTTTGCTTGGAAATAAACCGTATTACTTCAGTAGATTTTTGGGATAATGGTTTTCCACTTAACCCCCCATTGCCAATTTTTTCTACTTCATCAGGTTGCGACATTAAACCCTCTCTTGAGATTGTAGTATTTGTAGCTACAAATCCATCGATTCCAACTTCCTGAGCAATCTCGATGCTATCCGAAAGTTGTAATTCACTTAAATCTGGAGAAACCTTCAATAGAATTGGCTTGTATTGGTTTTGTTTTTTACGCAATTTAACGAGAGCTAACAAAATCTTTCTTTGGTTTTCCTTTTCCTGCAATTCCTTAAGATTAGCAATATTTGGACAACTAATATTTACCACAAAGTAATCTACAAAATGGTAAAGTTCTGTGAAGCATTGCACATAGTCCTCAACAGCTATATTATTTGGTGTTATTGTATTTTTTCCAATATTCCCCCCTATAACTAACTTCTTTTTTTTCTTTTCAAGATTACTTTTGACTCTAATAACGCCCTTATTATTAAATCCCATTCTGTTTATTAATGCAGAATCTTTTTTTAGCCTAAATGAACGTGGTTTTTGGTTACCAGGTTGGGGTTTTGGTGTAACTGTTCCTATCTCTACAAAAGAGAAACCGAAACATTCTAGCTCATTGAAAAACTCAGCATTCTTATCGAATCCAGCGGCAAACCCAACAGGATTTTTAAATTCAAAACCAAAAACATTTCTTTGTAGTTTTGGAGAATCTACAGCGTAAAAACTTCGGAGAATCGATTTTAAAAAAGGTACTTTGAACCCAATTTTTAGAAGACTTACTACAATTCCATGAATTGTTTCAGGCTGAAGAGTAAATAAGATTGGTCTGATAATGTGCTTATACATTGGTAGTTTTTTGCAAAACTACATCAAATCAATAATTACACAAAATATTTATTGCAATGAATCAATCAGGTTTGTATTCAATAAAGGTCTTATCGGTAAAGAATACGATAACACGCTCAACTTCCTTTTCAAATATTTGATTCTCGATGGCTTTCCCAGAAGTTGGAGTTTTTTGTTGGATAGTTTTTTTTATAGGACTAATATTTTCCTCAATTTTATTATTTGAAATTTGGTCGAATATACTTGTTTGAATCGCCTTCCTATACATATCTCCTTTGCCTGTAATAAGCCAATCTGGATTGATCTTTGGAAAATTTTCAATAATACTGGTTATTACATCGTACGATGGATTGTTTCTACCAGATAGAAAATGAGATACAGAACTTCGTTGTACCCCAATAATTTCAGCAAACTTAGCAGAAGATAAGTTTTCCACACTCATTATTTTCTGTAACCTTTCTTTCATAACAATGTAATAGTTTTACAAAAGTAAAAAGAAATGGTTACATATACAAACACATACTATGTTTACATATGTATCACGCACAGCTGGGGAGTAATGATTACATATGTACACCAAACCTGTTGGCGTTGCTGAATGGGTATGCCGATAGTTTTATTAATAGTGGGGATTGATTCTTTAATTCGCAAATATATTGAGAATTGAAAATATAATTTTAACTGATTTCTCGTTTCCTTCACTATATTGATTTGTTCTTTTTTACATAACAATTGATGATGCAAGGCCTTTTCTATTGTTTTATGCAATATTAATTTTTCCAGCTTAAGACAAACTCACATCTATGCTTTCCTCCTCTCGTTAATTACAGGTATAAAACAGTGTAATTCTAATATATAGTACATTAGAAACTATTAAAGATACTATCCATACCCATTGAGTGCTGCTATATCATTAATTAAAATTAAGACAAATACAAATATCATTTTAGAAGCTCAAATAATGCATTAAATAATAACTTCATATTAATATATATAAAATATTGGAATTAAATAACATAATACATAAAAATAATAAAACCATAGGCTGAAATTACATAAAACGTAACTGTAATTAAATAATAAGTAAAAAAGAATTTTGTAAAGTACAGATATACAGTATTATAAACAATACACATAACTATAATTGATACATCAAATATAGCAGGAGCCACTTTTGTGCTAGGTGGATTTGAGTAGAAGATAGAAAAGATTACATATGTAAACTTCATAAAGCATGATTGATACAAAGATTACATATGTATCCTTTTTTGAGTTTAATTTTCAAAATTTCTATTTAATATAAATAATGAAATGTGAGTAGGAAATTGAAGAAATAAAAACAGCAGGTCTGTAAGCCGGGTTCTGTTTCACATTGTGAATTCTACCATTTATCTGGGTTAAATGTTACCATTTAACTCGTTGCGACCTACCCTTCGTAACTTTCAACGAATCGAAATCAGAGCGGGCAGCTCTGTAATTTCAGGTTAACTGAAATAATTACGATATACATGGTCTTGCATCCCATCAGGCGTACGGCTTCTAATGTCACCACTAGAACCGGTGGGCTCTTACCCCTCCTTTTCACCCTTACCATAATATCCGAAGATAGAATGGCGGTTATTTTCTGTTACACTACTATACCCTCACGAGTATCTTCCAGTTAGGAAGCATGGTGCCCTGTGATGCCCGGACTTTCCTCTTCGTTATTTCACGAAGCGATAGAACGACCTGCTGTTATATTAAAGAACAAAATTGTGGTACCAGATTATTTTGTAAAAACCATTGTTGCACCAAAACCATACTCCTTGAACGATGCATCCTGGTAACGAAGTTTTGGATACTCCCTTTGGAGTTTACGTATTATCTCGTTTTTTAGTTTCCCATTACCCAACCCATGTATAAATACCATTTTACGGGTTGTATTACTTTTTATGCCAGTATCAAGTGCAGTTGAAAATCGTGCAAGCTGAATCTCCAGCATTTCTCCCGGTTGTAGTGAAGTATAGTTATCAACAATTTCATGAATATGCAGGTCAACCTCTACTAATTCAGGCTCTTGCACTTTTATTACCTGTTTTGGTTTTATATCTTTCTGTGCAATAGACTTTTCTATGACTTTATCAGATAGTGATTTGACTAGAACCTCTTTTTGTGTATCAACAATGGTAAAAACCATTGCGTTTTCTTCGAAAAAGTCATTTTCGGTAAAGCTACCCGGGCGATAGAACTTAACTGGATTTATTTCTAAATCAAAAAACTCTGGTTGCTGAGCTACGTAGCTCCTATTCTTATAAAAAACTGCCTGAATATTAATTGCTATTGGTGTTTTTAACTCGTTTTTGGTAAATGTTTTAACGAGTTCTTTGCTATCGGGTAGCAAATTACCTACATTGATTGGTTCAATAGCATTACGCTCTCTGTTCCATCGGCCAACTATATACACAACACGATAAGTACTATCGTTTATGATATAAAAATCCTGATCTGAGTCCACAGCATTTAATTGTTCGTGAGGCACAAAGGCAACATGTATGCTCAGTTCTTCCCCTTCTTCGTCTTCATTATCATCCATTCCTGTGAGGGAAAGGTGTTGAGTTGGGGTTTTCGTCTCAGTTACACTAACTTGAAGTTGTTGAACTTCACCTTTTCTTTTTTCAAATGTTTCATTTTCGTTTTCTTCATTGGTTTGTAAACCAATGACTTGATCAGAGGAGGAGTCCACAACAATTATTTCTGATACAAGAGTTGGTATTTCGAAACCATCCTCATTTAGAACAGCAACAGTTCTATTATTAATTACCCGAACAATCTTTCCTCCGCCAACATCGTTTAAAAAACGCACCTTATCTCCTACCTTACACTTCATAATTAAATACATTGATTAATATCAATCAGAACAATGCTACAAAAATAGCTATTTTTGTACTCATATTTAATTTTATTAAGCAGTGAGTACCATTCCAAAAGTTATTGTTTCAGATTTCGACTACATTCTTCCCAGCGAAAGAATTGCAAAGTTTCCTCTCCAAAATAGGCATGAGTCTAAATTACTAGTGTACAAAAATGGCGAAATATCACATACCTATTTTGAAAAAATACAAGAACTAATTAAATCTAATAACCTACTGATATTCAATAATACAAGGGTAGTTCAAGCTAGGTTAAACTTTAAAAGAAAGACTGGGGCAACCATAGAAATTTTTATTCTAGAACCGGTTGAGCCATCAGATTATGTTCTTAATTTTTCATCAACAAAGAGTTGTGTTTGGAAATGCATTGTAGGAAATCTAAAACGATGGAAGGAGGATGAGTTAGACTTTGAAGTTCCAAATTCAAAAATTACTCTAAAAGCCCGAAAAGTTGAGTTAATGAGAGAGGCTGTTATAGTTGAATTCACATGGAATGATGAAAACATTAACTTTGCTCATATTATTGAACTTTCTGGAGAGGTTCCAATCCCCCCCTACTTAAACAGGAATGCTGAAGATAGCGATAAAAAAACGTACCAAACAGTTTACGCAAAGCCTGAAGGATCAGTTGCTGCTCCCACGGCAGGATTACACTTTACCCCCCAAATTATTGAAAATATTGTGAATAAGGGGATTAAAACAAGTTTTGTAACTCTTCATGTTGGAGCGGGAACCTTTAAACCTGTTAAATCCGAAACCATTTCGGACCATGAAATGCACACTGAACACTTTTTTATAACCAAGGAAACCCTTTCTGAATTAAAGAATCATAATGGTGGAATTGTATCGGTTGGAACTACTACACTTCGAACTTTAGAAAGTATTTACTGGATTGGTGTAAAAATAAAATGCGGGTTCATGACTGATAATGTTCTCACACTAAAGCAGTGGGAACCATATAGCTTACCAGCAAATATTTCGTTAATAGAATCGCTCGAATCAATTGAAAATTTGCTGAATAAAATGAACTACAGTCATGTATCGGCTAAAACCCAGCTGTGTGTTGTTCCTGGTTATAGCTTCAAAGTGGTTGACACGCTTATAACAAACTATCACCAACCTCGTAGCACATTGCTTATGCTGGTTGCAGCATTTATTGGTGAGGACTGGGAGAAGGTTTACGATTATGCGCTTAGAAATGACTTTCGTTTTCTTAGCTATGGAGATAGTTCTATTCTATTCAGAAATAAACTATAAGTTAGAGGCTTTTATCTAAAAAAACGGGATAATTTATGAAATCAAGCAGGAATAGCAGCAACTTCCTTCCAACTTCCAAAAAAGAGATGGATGCTCTTGGCTGGGATAAAGCTGATATTATCCTGTTTACTGGAGATGCATACGTTGATCATCCCTCTTTTGGTGCCGCTGTAATTGGAAGGATATTGGAAAAAGAGGGGTATAAAGTTGCAGTAGTTCCTCAACCAAACTGGCGTGACGATCTTCGCGATTTTAAGAAACTAGGAACTCCCCGACTTTTTTTTGCTGTAACTTCAGGCAGTATGGATTCAATGGTTAACCATTATACTGCCAACAAACGACTTCGTAGCAATGATGCTTATACCCCAAATGGAAAATCGGGTTATCGACCCGACTATGCTGTTAAAACCTACTCAAAAATACTGAAACAATTATTTCCGGAAGTTCCTCTGGTTCTTGGAGGAGTTGAAGCTTCGCTTCGTAGGTTTACACATTACGATTACTGGGCAAACAAGCTTTTTCCAAGTATCCTAGTTGAATCGGGTGCAGATATTTTAGTATACGGTATGGGAGAAAAAGCAATCATTGAAGTTGCACACCGAATCAGCAAAGGACAATATATTAAAGAAATAAACGATATTCCACAAACTGCATTTGTTGACACATATAATTATAGTTATGATAGTGAATTAGTTAAACTAAATAGTTTAGACCAATGCGTTAAGGATAAAGTTATGTTTGGCGAAAATTTCAGAAAAATTGAGGAGGAGTCAAACAAAATAAATGCAAAACGTATTGTTGAACCGTATAAAGACCAGTATGTAATAGTAAATCCGCCCTTCCCCCCGTCAACCGAAACAGAGATGGATTCTTGGTGGAATTTACCTTTCACCCGTATGCCGCATCCTCGTTATCAAGGTAAAGAGATACCTGCGTGGGAAATGATTAAGTTTTCAATAAACATTCATCGGGGATGCTTTGGAGGTTGCAGTTTCTGCACGATTTCTGCCCATCAGGGCAAATTTGTTGCCAGCCGTTCAGAGAACTCTATTCTTAATGAAATTGAGCAAGTTAAAAAAATGCCTGACTTTAAAGGCTACCTTTCCGATTTGGGTGGACCTTCGGCAAATATGTACAAAATGAAAGGGAAAGATATTTCCATTTGTAAAAAATGCAAGAAACCTTCATGTATATTTCCAAAAATATGTAGCAACCTCAATACTAATCATAAAGATCTGCTTGATTTATACCGATTGGTGAATAATATACCTGGAATAAAAAAAGCATTTGTTGGAAGTGGTGTAAGGTATGATTTGTTTGGTGATTTTAGCAATAAAACTAATCGAGAATACTTTGAGGAACTGGTAGTTAACCATATCTCAGGAAGGCTCAAGGTTGCTCCAGAACACACCGAAGACGAGGTTCTAAAGGAGATGCGTAAACCTACTTTTCAACTATTCAAAATATTAAAGCAAAGATTCGATTCAATTAATCGGAAACATTCACTTAACCAGCAACTTATACCCTACTTTATTTCAAGCCATCCGGGATGCAAATTGCATCATATGCAGAATTTGGCGAAGGAAATGAGAAATATTGGAATTAACCCCGAGCAGGTTCAAGATTTTACACCAACACCCATGACGCTAGCTTCAACGATTTTTTATACTGGAGTAAACCCATATACTGCTAAATCAGTTTATGTTGCGAAATCGAAGGAGGAAAAAATCAAACAGAAAAGTTACTTCTTCGGTAAAGATAATATTAATAACAGATTACAAGGCAACAAAGGGAGTCGCTAATCCACTCTAAAGAATGAGATAAGGTCGATTAAATGTTGCGACCTCGCAGTAAGTTCCTCTGCGTTGGAAGCAAGCTCTTCTGCTGATGCTGCATTCTGTTGCGTGATGGAGTTAAGTTGCTGAACCGACTCGTTAACCTGCATTGAGCCTGATTTCTGTTCCAAGCTTGCTGCCGATATCTCCTGAATTAGCTGGGAAGTTTTTTTCATTTCGGGTAGGTTCTTATTCATAAGTTCCCTCGCCTTCTCAGAAACGGTAGCCCCTTTTTGCGAAACAGCAATGATTTCATTTGCAGCTAAGCTGCTACGTTCTGCCAATCGACGAACCTCAGCTGCCACAACCGCAAAGCCTTTCCCTTGATCTCCAGCACGAGCGGCTTCAACTGCCGCATTCAATGCTAGCAGGTTTGTTTGAAAAGCAATATCGTTGATTATGGTTATTTTCTCTGCTATCTCTTTCATGGAATCAAGAGCAACGTTGGTAGATTTGTTACCCTCTTCAAGCCCTTGGGTTGTACTTACAGCAATGGTTTCGGTTTGCTTTGAGTTGTCAGCATTTTGCTGTATGCTCGACACAATCTCTTCCATGGTAGCAGAAATCTCTTCGAGTGATGAGGCCTGTTCATTTACAGCTTGCGACAAATTGATAGAACTTGAACTTAGCTGTTGACCAGCATTATTAATCTCCTCTCCAGCTGTTGAAATGGCCTCAATAATTTCTTTAAGTTTTGCACTAACATCTTTCACCGAATTTGACAAGTCACCCAGCTCATCCTTTTTCTTTAAGAAATCTTTGTTTATCTCAATATTAAGATCTCCTTGACTTATCTTTTTAAGATTACTAATGCTTCCTTTTAAAGGATGAACAATGGTTGTGGAGACTTGACGAAACGATAAAATAACGACAATAATTGTAACGGGTGTTGTAATATACTGAGGAAACACATTCGGCAAAAGAGCACCCAGCTTTGTTACAAGATAAAGTAAAACGAGATTAGCAAGCCAATAGCTTGCAATTTTTATGAAAATTGATCCTTTGTAGTAGAATCTAATTGCTGCTACTCCTGAACCGAAACCAATGATTGTTATTAAAATCATTACCCATAAATCTTTTTGCATGGCTGTAATATTTTGAAATTTAACAACTTAATTTTTTGATAACATTTTCACAAATAAATATATGAATATTGTTTTTGTTAAACAAATAATTGTAAAAAATTAAACCCCTGATGAAATAGTTCATCAAGGGTAATATGCAAAAATACTGGTTATACGATGTAAAAGTATTTACATCTGAAAAAATGATATAAGATCCACCAAATGTTGCGACCTCGCAGTAAGTTCCTCTGCGTTGGAAGCAAGCTCTTCTGCTGATGCTGCATTCTGTTGCGTGATGGAGTTAAGTTGCTGAACCGACTCGTTAACCTGCATTGAGCCTGATTTCTGTTCCAAGCTTGCTGCCGATATCTCCTGAATTAGCTGGGAAGTTTTTTTCATTTCGGGTAGGTTCTTATTCATAAGTTCCCTCGCCTTCTCAGAAACGGTAGCCCCTTTTTGCGAAACAGCAATGATTTCATTTGCAGCTAAGCTGCTACGTTCTGCCAATCGACGAACCTCAGCTGCCACAACCGCAAAGCCTTTCCCTTGATCTCCAGCACGAGCGGCTTCAACTGCCGCATTCAATGCTAGCAGGTTTGTTTGAAAAGCAATATCGTTGATTATGGTTATTTTCTCTGCTATCTCTTTCATGGAATCAAGAGCAACGTTGGTAGATTTGTTACCCTCTTCAAGCCCTTGGGTTGTACTTACAGCAATGGTTTCGGTTTGCTTTGAGTTGTCAGCATTTTGCTGTATGCTCGATACAATCTCTTCCATGGTAGCAGAAATCTCTTCGAGTGATGAGGCCTGTTCATTAACAGCTTGGGATAGGTTAATTGAACTTGAACTTAGCTGTTGACCTGCATTGGCAATTTCTTCTGAAGCAGCTGCAATGCCCTCAATAACATCTTTCAATTTATCACCTAATATCCTGATACTTTTTGTCAGCCTTCCCATTTCATCTTCATCCTTCTCAAATGATGTATCAACATGCAAATTTAAGTCACCCTCTGAAAGTTGCTTCAATTGATTAATTGTATTATCCAAAGGTTTTCTGACTTTTTTATTGATTAGGTACATACAATAAACAGCAAATAGTATCCCAAGAGGAGTACTTATGTATACCGGAAAAATACTTGAGTAAGTGTACTTTAAATTTGCAAGAGTGGCTACTACTAAAAGTGATGCCAACCATAAAGAACTCATATAAAACATTATAGAGCCTTTAAAAAAATACCTAACAGTTAAGATTCCTACAGGTAATCCTACCATTAAAGGGATTAGTGCACCAATAAGTTCCTTTGACATGATTATGTAGTATTGATTACTATTTCCAAATATAAAAATTATATTGACCTATAAGCAAGAAATAATAACAAATAATTGATAAAAGAAAAACCCGATATGCTACATACCGGGTTTTTTCTGGTTTTTATTGAAAGATATTAAGCTAGCGATTGACCAATTAAGAAAACAGCAGCCAAAGCAACAATTGCGTAAAGTTCTGGGAAAACTGCAAGAATAAGCGTATTACCAAATACTTTATGGCCAGAACCGATAGCAGCAATACCATTAGCACATACCTGTCCTTGACGAAGAGCAGAGAACAGTCCAACAAAGCCCATTGCTAAACCAGCACCGAAAATGGCGCCAGCAGTTGCCCAAGTCATTTCAGGAGTTAAGTAGCCTGCAAGCATAAAGTAACCAGCAAAACCATATAAACCCTGAGTTCCGGGGAGAGCACTAAGTACCATGTAGTTACCAAAAGCAGTTGCATCTTTTTTCATTGCCCCAACAGAAGCGTTTCCACCATAGGTAACCCCAAAGGCACTTCCAACACCAGAAAGGATAATCATGATTCCGATTCCAAGATAAGCGAAAATAATTGGTTCCATAACGTTCAGATTAGTTTTTAGTTAATTAATTTATTTAGAAATACTATTTAATTGTTTCCTGTTTTTGAAATGGTTGATAGGATTTTCCACCACCTGTAAATCCAGCATTCTTATAGAACTCAACAAATGTTAAACGCATTGGGTGAACAAGCGAGCCCAATGCTGACATAAACAGGTTGATAGAGTGTCCAATAATCAGAATTATTATTGTAATTATTGCCCCTACCACAGGAATATCAGGCGACATACCAAAAGCAAGGCTGTTGAAAACGTTACCTAATATCGCGCTTGAAAGCCCAAGAGCGAACAAACGAATATAGGAAAGTATATCGCCAAACAAACCGGTTACCATGTTGTAAGTATCCCATAATCCCAGCCCGAAGTTAACAAATGGGTTTTTCCCAGGACTATTGAAAAATAAGATTCCAATTGCTGCAACTCCTAAAACAATTTTATGAGTGAGGCCAAAGAATTCAACGCTGACTCCCTCCCATTTCGAAAGCCCATAGAATACAGCTGTTCCAACAATTAGCAGTAACCATCCAAAAGTAGAAATAGCATGCTGCCATCCCCACAACTTTATTTGGTTAGCAGCTTTTACGCACATTCCAAACACGATTTGAATGGCTCCTACAACAAGCGCCAAAGCGAATAGCTGGTTCTGATCAAGGAAAAGATTGCGAAACTTTTCAAGTAACGGCAAATCAACCTTTACCAGTTCAATGCCAAACAGGGTGCCTGTAATTGTTCCGAAAATAACTGTAGAAATTGAAAGCCATTGGACTAGCGACATGAGTGGACGCATGTCTTTACTGGCCTTTAACTTGTACACAGTTGCTCCAATAAACATAACCAACCCGTAACCTGCATCACCGAGGCAAAAGCCAAAAAACATCATAAAGAACGGTGCGAAAAAGGGCGTTAAATCCAATTCTCCGTATGTTGGGTTTGTAAACAGGCTACCAATTGGTTCAAAAAGTTTAGCAAACTTATTGTTTTTCAACAATATTGGTGCATCATCGGTTTTTTGAGCCCTTTCTGAGATGAAGATGATATTCTCAGATTCAATGAACTCAACGAACTGCTTATTTTTGGGTTCTGGAACCCAACCCTGAAGTACAAGTAGCGTATTTTCAGCCTCTTTATCAGCACTTTGTTGCACAGTAGTGAATTCCAGCTTATTTACCAGCTGTAATTTTGCTGTTTCAAGCTGAGGAACAAACGAAGTTAATTTTTGAATTCCCTCGGTTAAGTTCTGGAGTTGCTGAAAAAGAGATTCACTCTCCTTTTCCTTATCGGAATAGCTATACTGTGGAGCACGAACCTCATTGGCATCAATTGAAAGCTGCTCATCGGTATTGGTTATACATACAAAGTAAACCTGTCCCGCTTCCCTATTAATTACCTGAATTGGGTACTCGCGTTCCCAATCCTCTGAATAGGTTTTCTCGTTAGTAATGAAGAAACGAAGCTTTAAACCACTCCCGGTAATTTTTTGAAGTAATGAGGTATCGAATCGTCCCCAAGGACGAACGTCAGTTAACTCCTTTTTAACCTTTCGAATAGAGCCTTCTACCTGTTCCTTCTCTTTAAGTAATTCATCGTACTGATTCAGAATAGAATCAGGGTTGATTTCTTCTGAGGATGGCTCGATTTGAGGCAATGTTTTAAGCTCTCGAATTGTAGAAGTGTATCGATTTATTTGAGACATTAAGGTTCGCTCATCGTCGAGCAAAGGTCTCTCTTGCCTAACAATATCAACCATGCCCAGTTCCTGGAGTTTTTGAAGGAAACCCTCAAAATCACGATGATATACCAGGAACGCATATTTTATCATTGGTACTATCATACTTCTACCTCCATATTCTGCTGACGATTTTTCACAATTTTCATTGACGATTTGGCGAGGTTCTCCTCGTCCTCCATAAAGCGTTTAATTTTCCTTATGGCAGTTTCGTAGCCGGGAATCTGAACTTTTTCGTAAAGATTAACCTTCTGAGTTGTCTTTTTTCGAGCATGATCGAGCAAACGCATTTTTTCACTATAGAAAACGCTTTCGATGCCAACGCTGGCCATTTCTTTAAGAATTTGAATCCCATCGGAATACCAGAAAGGTCGTGCAAAAATGCTGTAATCTTTAATCGAAAAAATAACTTCCTCAAGAACGGGTATCTTTACGCCGGCAATCTTTATCATGTTCAGATTTACATCCTCAACGGTAATCAAATTCTGCTCAAACTCGCCCCACAAGCTTGCCATGTACTCGTACTGCTCAATTTTTTGCTCGAGTAGCTCCTCCAACTCTTTTGCTTTGTCCTTAGCGCGCTTAACCTCTGCCCTGAGGGCAGATTCCTTGTTTTTAAGCGTAGGTAAGGCTCGCAATCGAATCTTTAGCTGCTTGTTAAGCTCGTTTAGCGAAGTTTTATTGAATTGATACTTAATTGCCATTACAATTTTTTTTACTGATTATTAGGCCAGTACTTATCAACAAATTCATTCCTGATAGCAACTTCGGCTTTCGAGAAATACTTAGCAAAAAGTTCCCACGCTTGATTCAACATTGAATCAACATCAATATTTACATCGATAGCTAGAAGTTTTACGGAATACTCATGAGCAAACTTTAGGGTACGCTCATCGTAGTCAGAAAGGTCGAAACCGTTTTCAAGTTTTGTTTTGGCGTTTGCCGCATCGGCGTATAGCCTAACAGCTGCGTTCATAACCTGAGGGTGATCCTCGCGGGTTTTCTTCCCAATAACAAGTTGCTTCAAACGAGAAAGACTCCGGAATGGGTCAACAATTACTTTGTTCGTGTCAGAATCCTTACGGAGGAAAAGCTGACCTTCAGTAATATACCCTGTGTTATCGGGGATAGCATGGGTAATATCACCACCCGAAAGGGTTGTTACTGCAACAATTGTAATGGATCCACCTGCGGGGAACTGAACCGCTTTCTCGTAAAGTTTTGCTAAATCGGAGTAAAGTGAACCAGGCATTGAATCCTTAGATGGGATTTGATCCATACGGTTTGATACGATACTTAAGGCATCAGCGTATAGCGTCATATCGGTTAGTAGCACAAGAACCTTCTCATTCTTCTCTGTTGCGAAGTATTCTGCAGCAGTTAGAGCCATATCGGGAACAAGAAGACGTTCAACGGGTGGCTGTTCAGTTGTGTTTACAAAACAAATAATCCTGTCGAGAGCACCCGCATTTTCGAATACATTCTTAAAGAACAGGAAGTCATCGTTTGTCAAACCCATTCCGCCCAGAATAATTTTATCGGCTTTTGCGCGTAGCGCAACCATTGCCATAACCTGGTTATAGGGTTGGTCGGGGTCGGCAAAGAAAGGAATTTTTTGGCCGGTAACTAGCGTGTTGTTAAGGTCGATACCAGCAATACCCGTTGCAATTAACTCCGATGGTTGCTTTCGCTTAAATGGGTTTACAGAGGGACCTCCAATTTCGATGTCCTTCCCTTCTATTTCGGTACCTCCGAACAAAGGTTGTCCGTATGCATTGAAGAAACGTCCTGCAAGATCATCACCAACCTTTAATTTAGGTGGTTCTCCAAAGAAAATAACTTCAGCATTGGTTGGTATTCCTTCGGTTCCTCCAAAAACCTGAAGTGTAACCATTTCGCCAAATATTTTCACAACCTGAGCCAACTTGCCATGTACCATGGCCAACTCCTCGTTGGAAACTCCCTGTGCTTTAAGAGTACAGGTTGCCTTTGTGATTCCAACCAGCTGTGTATAAATTTTTTGAAAAGCTTTTGTCTCCATTATTCGGCCTTTCTTTCGTTAAGTGTATTTGTTAGTTCTTCTTCGTATTTATCGAACTCATTGCTTTCAAAAACTGAGTAGTTCATTTGTCGCAATGTGTTAATAACCTTCTTATAGAAGTTTGTGCATTCTTCAAAGTTCTCAAACTCGAAGCTTGTTTGGCAAATTGAAATTACCCTTTCAAGCATGTACTTCTGCCTGTTGATTGGTGAGCTGGCATCAATGTTATCGAAAGCATCCTGCTGAAGAATAATAAAATCGATAAGTTCTGCTTTCCAGAAACGGTCGTGATAATCGAGAGGTACACCGTCGTCGCCAAGGATATTGATTTGCTCGTACGCTTCTTTTCCCCTTTGAACGTAGTTTTTGGCTTGTAAAACCGTTTCAACCCATGTTTCGGTGATATTTTTATTAAGGTACTCCTGAATTTCAGGATACTCTAGGTATTTCGAGTAGGATTCCATGGGGTCGATAGCAGGGTACCTTTTGCTATCAGCTCGCTGCTGCGAAAGGGCGTAGAAGCATCGTGCAGCTTTCTTTGTTGATTCGGTAACGGGTTCTTTAAGGTTACCACCAGCAGGTGATACAGTACCAATAAATGTTACGGAACCGGTTTGACCATTATTCAAGTACACCAAGCCTGCTCTTGAGTAGAAGTTTGCAATAACTGCTGGCAGGTCCATAGGGAATGCATCGGGTCCGGGAAGCTCTTCGAGCCTATTACTCATCTCGCGGAGCGCCTGAGCCCAACGAGAAGTTGAATCGGCCAAAAGAAGAACACGGAGTCCCATGCTACGGTAGTACTCCGCAATGGTCATTGCCGTGTAAACCGAAGCTTCCCTAGCGGCAACGGGCATGTTTGAAGTATTGGCAATAATAGTGGTTCGTTCCATTAGTTTTCTGCCGGTGCGTGGGTCGTCGAGGTGTGGGAATTCAGCAAAAATTTCAACAACCTCGTTGGCACGTTCGCCACAAGCAGCGATAACAATAAGATCGGCTTCGGCCTGCTTTGAAATTGCATGCTGAAGAACCGTTTTCCCGCAACCAAATGGGCCAGGAATAAACCCTGTTCCACCCTCGGCAATGGGATTAAAAGTATCGATAGCCCTAACACCCGTTTCCATAATTTTGAAGGGACGTGGCTTATCCTTAAATGCAGTGATAGCCATTTTTACTGGCCATTTCTGCTCCATGGTTACGTCTATGTCGTCGCCATTGCTGTTTGTTAAAACAGCAATAGTGTTGTTAATCCTATAATTCCCTTTTTCAACAATAGATTTTACCTTGTAATTTTCGGTCATTTTAAAGGGAACCATAATTTTATGGTTCACCCAGTTTTCGGGAACCTCACCAAGCCAATCGCCAGCAGAAACGGTATCACCAACCTTTGCAAGCGGAGTGAATTCCCAATCAACATCATAGTCGAGGGCTTCGGTGTAGTCGCCAGCTTTTAGGAAAATGCCGTCCATTTTAGCCAAGTCGTGCTGGAGACCATCGTAGTTTTTTGAAAGGAGGCCAGGCCCGAGAGTCGCTTCAAGCATGTGACCTTCAAACTCAACATCGTCGTTAACTTTCAGACCACGAGTACTTTCGAACACCTGCACGTAAGCGTATTTACCAACAACCTTAATAACCTCGGCCATGAGTTTGGTTTCGCCCCTTTGTATGTAGCATATCTCATTTTGCGCAACGGGAGCATTCACCTCAACCGTAACAAGGTTGGCAATTATTCCTGTTACTTTTCCTTTGGTTTTCATGTATTCGAATATTATTTATTTGTTAAATTTTTACTACTTAGAGAACTCCTTAGGAAGCGTGTACGATTCTTTGAGTTCGGTTGTTAACTTTTGGAACAGTTCGGCTCCAACCTTGGGGTCGAGCTTCATCCAGCGATGAACAATCCCGGCTTTTATGAAGAATGCTAGAATGCGATTGATATTGAAATAATCGAAAGTTGACATTTCATCTGCCATGTCCCATTTCAGCATGTCGAGCCTTCGTTCACGTTCAATAATGCTGGTTACTTCGGTAATTTGAAGCAAAGCTTCAATGTACTCCACCTCCTGTTTTAAACCAAAATCGGGAGCCTGACTACGATTAAGCGCTTCTACAACGACTCCATTTCCAATTAGTTGGTTTTGAGAGCTAATTCCCATATTCCTGCAGCTAATAGCTGTTAGGATATTGTTGAAATTGCGCAAAAATTGGAACCAATTGGACAGAAACTGGTTGCCCATTGAATTAATGTAAGCATAAAAAAGCTCGTAAAACTTAACCTCGTTATTCTTGGGGGTTTGCTCTGAATCGAAGAGGGTTCTCTCCTCGTCCTGCTCTTCATCTTCAGCCTGATTCCCTTTTATGAAATTGTGAAACTTTGCAACGTAGGAAGGGAATTCGTTCAGATTCTCTTCAAATTCCTCGTACATTTCTTCCGGGAATTTTCCGAGGGTGTTGAAATTTAGCTTACGATTAAGTAGGTGATTCAGGATGTTCTCATTATCGTAGGTAAGGTAAAGCAGTTCAACCAAACTATAGTCGCTTGGATGGAGAAACTCCATTGCTTCCTCTTTAACCCTTAGAAGGTTAAAATCCTTCCTTTCCTGATCGATAAATAGATCGGGTAAACCAGCAACAAAATAGTAGTAGTTTCTACCCATAACTACTTGCCTCCAAATAACAATTCAATGATTCTTGGGCGCATGTAAAGCCTGAAGAGATTCTCAAAATCTTTATCGGTGAAGCTGATATGGTACCCACCTTCCTGAGGGCCAATTTTAAAACCATACTTAATACCTTTATCAACCTCAAAAGTTACATTCTTATTGAGCTGCTGGAAGGTTTTGCTTTTCGAGAATTCGCTTAGGCTCTTTTCCATATCGGCAGGAATAAGAATCTGAAGATCGATTTTTTCGGTTGACTCAGGATTCCACCTATTTATGGCAGTTTCAATAACTTTTTTGAGGAACTCTGCATCGCCAAGACCTTCCTTTATGGGAGTTTCAACTATGCTGGTTTCGATAAGGCGAGCAATATCCTGTTTCAGAGCGCTGACTACCTGACGCGATGAGATTCCCACTTCAGTGTCGGCATTCTTTTTTAAATCCTCTACCTCTTTCTTTGCCTGACTAACAATTTGTTCAGCTTGCTTTTTGGCGTCAGACAAAATTTTTGATGCATCATCCTTGGCTTTTGTAACAATTTGCGATGCTTCTTCGGTTCCCTTTTCTAGGCCCTCCTTGTAAATTTTCTCGGTGAGCTCCTGTAGCTTATTCTGCATAATTATTCCTCCAGAAATTGGTTGTGATTTGATTAATATGCTATTTTTCTTATTGTTATAAGCAATTTGTATTGATAAATGATAACAAAAATAGTTTTTTTTAATTGATATAAAGTTGATAAATTTCATTATTTTTTCGATTTGTATAAAAACTAGCCCTGTACAAAAGTGAAATCTTTTCTGCTTAGCTAATACATCATTTTGAATAGTGATTGCTAAATTCTTTTTTTGTAATTTTACAGGTACTGAGAAACTGAACAAGTATGAGCCCACAAAGAAAAAATTGTATCCTAGTTTGCATTGACTTTCAGGAACAATCAATGATTGCACTGAGGCAGTGCTTCGACCTTGCAAAATTCATAAAAGCAGAAGTACTGCTACTTTACGTAATTGAGAGTAACGATTTCTTTTCGGGTTTCTTTGCTCCCGGCCTTGATAAGGTAAAAGATGAAGTTGAAGAGCGTTTGCAGAACCTATGCAAGCAGATGAATGAAGAAACGGGTATCCCGTTTCATTATTCAATTGAAAACGGGAAGGCTTACGAACGAATTGTGTTTAAGGCCGAGGAAATAAACGCTCGCTTTATTGTGATGGGGAAGAATGGCTCCAACCAGGGAATCAAGAGGTTTCTTGGGTCAAATACAATTCACGTAATATCTGAGTCAAAATGCCCTGTTATTTCTATAAAAGGGCGCGAAAGTATTGGTTACAAAAAAATAGTATTACCCCTAGACTTATCGAAAAGAACCCGAGAAAAGGTAGGTAGCGCAATTTCCTTTAGCAAGCATTTCGGTTCTGAGGTGCATGTTGTTTCTGTTTTAAGCGGTGGAGTATTCATTCAGCGAAGCCGAATTTATAAGAAAATGAAGAAGGTTCAGAAGGAGTTAGAATCGAATGGTGTGCCCTGTGTGCTGAAGCTGTACAACAAAACAAAGCAACCCGATTGGGAACGGGTTCTTGGGTACACGAACGAAATAAATGCTGATTTGATAATGGTTATGACCCATCAGGAAGGCAGGGCTAGGGATTACTACATTGGTTCATTCTCGCACCATATAATAAACGAGTCGGAAATACCAGTGCTAAGCATCATTCCCTCACGAGAACTCGACGAAGATGAAACAGTAATTGAAGCCTTGGTCGATCCCTTTGACATGGTATAACCACACTCCCGCTTACAAATTAATTTTTGAAGTTACATGAACGAATCGTTGCTGAAATCGTTAATTCGTCTTTTTGTTCTGATTTACAGAACCGATGGGAAACAGCTAACCGATTCGGCTAGAATTGTTATTTCAAATTTTTTGGAAAAAGAGTTTAACCGCGAGCAGATTAAGGAGTACCTTATTGAAATTGATAGCCAGATATCGCATAGGGTTGAAAAAGTTAGTGAAAATGAGACGAATCAAACCAATGAAATAGAGTTGGTTTGCAACGCCATAAATCATGAATTTGAACAGCACCAGAAAGTTTGGCTAATTCTTCAGCTAATAGAATTTATAAACGACATTGGTGAGCTAAATAGTACCATGCTTAATGTTGTTCGAATAGTTGCCGAGGAGTTTAATATTACAGATGAAGAGTTTGAAAATGGCAAGCAGTTTATTTCCGCAAGAAATCCTTATGAAATTCCCAAAAACTTCAGTATAACTCTGGTTGAAAACTCGGTAGAACCTACCATTGAGAATGTTAACCACATTTACCATGCAAAGTTGCCCGATAGGTTATTTGCTCTTCGCATTGCTAGCACAAATACCATTCTAGTTAAGTTTTTTGGTGATGGAGCCTTCTTCCTAAACAGCCGACCCTTGCAGCCGGAAAGAACCTACATACTCGCTATTGGTTCGGTTATTAGAAATCCCAAATGCGAACCAATATACTATAGTAAAATTGTAGGAACTTACTACCAAATATGGGGAAAGTCGAACATTCGGCTAACAGCCGAAAACATAAGCTACAGGCATAAGGGAAGTAAAAATGGTATTTACCCCTTCACTTTCGATTCGTATTCAGGCCAACTAGTAGCCGTTATCGGGGGAAGTGGTGTTGGGAAATCGACGCTGATAAACTTACTTAACGGAAACTTGAAACCTGCAACCGGCAAAATTCTTATAAATGGGTACGATTTACATGCCGAAAAGAAAAACTTAGAGGGAATAATTGGATACGTTCCACAGGACGATTTGCTGATTGAAGATTTAACCGTTTACCAAAACTTATACTACAGCGCTCGTTTCTGCTTTGGCGATAAATCAACCGTTGAAATAAAAACGATGGTTGAAGAAACCATAAAAGATTTTGACCTTTTTGAAGCCCATAACCTAAAGGTAGGCAACCCTGTAAACAAGTTCATAAGCGGAGGACAACGAAAAAGGCTTAACATAGCCATGGAGCTTATACGCGAACCTGCAATACTTTTCACCGATGAACCAACATCGGGGCTCTCCTCTTTCGATTCGGACAGGATAATGCTAATACTTAAACGGCAAACTTTCAAAGGGAAAATCGTAATTGTTAACATCCATCAACCCTCATCGGATATCTACAAGTTGTTCGACAAGGTTATAATTCTCGATCATGGAGGAAGGGTGGTTTTTCAGGGAAACCCAATGGATGCGATTGTGTACTTTAAAAAGGAAGGCAATTACTTAAAGGCGTACGAAAGTGAATGCTTATGCTGCGGGAACGTAAATACCGAACTAATTCTGAAAGTTGTTGAAGCTCGTGTTGTTAACGAGTATGGCAAGCTTACCCGAAAACGAAAACGTTCAGCACAGGAATGGTACGAAGCTTACTTGCAGAACACTCAAAGCAAAATAAACCCAACCACGCATGAGAAAAAGTTAGCACTTCCACCCAATAGCTTCAAAATTCCAAAGAGAAAACAGCAAACAGCTATTTATTTCAAGAGAAATATTTTATCGAAGTTAGCCAACCGGCAATTCATGGCGATTAGTTTACTTGAAGCACCTGTTCTTGCGTTTATATTAGCTTTCTTCTCAAAGTTTTCCAGCGGAACGCTAAATAACCCGAATCAGTACATCTTCAGCAATAACGATAATATTCCCAGTTTTCTATTTATGAGCGTGGTAGCGTGCATATTTATGGGGCTAACATTGAGTGCTGAAGAAATATTCAAGGACCAGCGGGTTAGGTTGAGAGAACGTTTTTTAAACCTTAGCTACTTGAGCTACATTAACTCGAAACTGTTGGTGTTATCGATTTTTTCATTGGTACAGACTTTACTATTTGTTTTGGTGGGAAATTATATTTTAGGAATTAACGGAGCTTTCTTCAGCACATGGATTATTCTTTTCTCTACAGCATTCTGTGCCAACCTAATAGGCCTCAATATTTCTGCTGCGCTAAACTCAGTAGTTGCAATTTACATTACAATACCGTTAATTATGGTTCCAATGCTTCTGCTAAGTGGAGTTATTGTAAGATACGATAAGCTACAAAAGTCGATAATGCATCCTGAATTCGTTCCGGTTATTGGCGACTTAGTACCAATTCGCTGGTCGTACGAAGCTTTATGCGTTGAACTTTTTAAGAACAACAAATTCAACAAACATTTTTTTGATCTGGAACAAAAGATTAGCAACAACACCTACTACTCAAACATACTAATTCCTAAATTGATAGTAAAGCTTGATGAATCGAATAAAAGTATTATATCAGGGAAAGTTACCAAAAAAACGAAGGACGATCTAATCTTGGTTCAACATGAAATTCCTAAAATAAAGAATGGCATAAACTTTACAATATCCACTCCCGATGTTTCACTTCTTAGCATTGAACCCTTCTCAGTTAGAGAAATATCAAGAGTTAAACATGAACTTGAGTTAGTTAGAACTATATTGCAAGATTCCAATAAATTAATAGTTCAGAGAAAAGATAAAACATACCTTAATTTATTACATCTTTATGGAAGTTCTGAGAAAGTATATGCGCTAAAGAGAGACAACCACAACAAGGCTTTGGAAGAGTTAGTGTTAAACAGAAACGAAACAGAGCTTATTGCTTCATACAAAAACAAGTTAGTTAGAAAGTATAATGCTGGTTACGCACTACCAACTTCTACTATTGGGAGAGCCCATCTCTTTTCGCCTGTCAAAATCTTAGGAACTGTAAAAATTGAAACCTTATGGTTTAACACCATGGTAATCTGGTCAATTAGTTTATTCTTTTATTTTGCGCTACTTGTGAATTTCTTTAGGGCACTTAATAAGTATATTGAACGTTTCCATTTTTGGAGGTTAGCGAAGAGGATTTCAAAATATATACCGCATTAATTAATGTATATGAACTAGATAACAAGTTTAAAATAAATTTATTCCCATATTTTGCCTTACAATCTACTATTTATTATCTTTGATAAAAAAGTAATTGCCTTATGAAGCTTGGCATGATGACCAAGGATGAATGTGTCGATTTTGTTGAGTTCAACATTACCGGTGATAACGAGAACTATAACAAATGCGATCCGGAATCATTTTACTTGAACAGCAACGTATTCAATATATACGCAGGCTGCTTCGAGCGAAGCAACCATTTATTTGAGTTTATTGGTCAAACCAAATATAATAGTAGAAAGATTGTTCCGTTAAAAAACGAGTTAGAAGAAAACCATCAAAGCCTTACAAAAATTCAATCGTTAGGAGAATTTAAGGAATACGTAACTGGTATTTTTCTTGGGCGTGATTTACTAATCGATTTGGCAAAGGCCGATCCTAACTGGCAAACATGTTGGCGCTTCTATCAACGAAGGCTTACTGTAATAAATAGGGATCTGCTAAAAATTGTTGACCTCTGCATTAACGAAGAGCGGGTTTTGTGGGTAATTGGGTATTAATCATCGGTATAGGTATTAAACCCCAGCATGTGAAACAATTCTTGGTTTTCTGATTTTACACAAACTTTATAAGCACTGTTTTCCCTTCTGTATTTATAAGAATTCCTGAGCATTTCGAAATTCGATGGATTCTCTCTTAATGCCCAATCATCTGCAAATATATCGTACACTTCTTTAAGGATTTTTTCTAAAATAATATATTTATTATCAGTATATATAGTTGTGTCTATGTAAAGATTATGTTCAAGTGAATCTATCTGTGGCAACCATTCCTCATTTATTCCTAAATAGGTAAATAATGAATCGACCACCATTTTTGTTGCATTAATTTTACCTTCAAGGCTATAACCCGCTATATGTGGAGTTGCAATTGTTGCATTTTTAAGCAAATTGCCATTTATCTCAGGTTCATTTTCCCAAACATCAAGAATGTAGCTTATTTTTTTGTTTGCATTTGTTTGCATTAGTTCTGCTTCGTTAACGATACCGCCTCGCGAAGTATTTATTATTAATGCATTAGACTTAACATTCTTAAAAAATAAGTTATCAGCTAAGTTGTAGGTTGGGTCAATCCCCGATTTACTAAAAGGGACATGAAACGATATAATATCGCTCTCTTTTGCTACTGTTTCAATGCTAACAAATTGAGAGCTCCCCTCTACCCTTTCCCTTGGAGGATCATTAAGTAAAACCTTCATTCCAAGAGCGTTTCCAATATTGCAAACCAACTTCCCAATATTACCTACACCAACTACTCCAAGAGTAAGTTTACCAGATTGATTGGATGTATAAATGTGTTCCACAATTGCAGCGAGAACATACTGCTGCACCGCAGCAGAGTTACAACCCGGAGCGCTAAATATTTTAATTCCTGTTGCTCTACAGTAATCTAAATCGATATGATCAGTACCGATAGTTGCTGTGGCTATTACGCTAACTTTTGAATCCTTTAGGAGCTCTTCGTTGCACCTTGTGCGGGTTCGAATAACAAGTAAATCAACATTCTTCACATCGTTGTTTTGAATATCCGAGCCTTTTTTGTACACTACCGAATTGACGAAAGGTTCAAATACGCCATTTATAAAAGGAATGTCAATGTCAGCGAGAAGGTTCATTTTAGAAAATTACTCGTTTAAAAGATTGAAAAAGAACAGGAAAGTTCCTGTAAAGTAATCGGTTACGGAAGTTTCGTGGTCGCCACCAATAATGGGAATTAGCTCAACATTAGTAGCACCATTGTTAACCATAGCCTCGTATGCAGTTGAAGAGTTAAAGTAAGGAACATAAACATCATTTGTTCCATGATACATTTGTAACGGTGAATATGGAATCCAGTTATAGCAATCATTATCAGCCAACGCAGCGTTTAGTTCAATATCGTTTCCAGCAGAAAAGTTTTGAATGAAATCTTCATTAAAAAGTAGATGAGGATTTTGCTCAATGTCTGAAAAAGGGCCATAGTTAGCAATAGTAGTAGCCCATGGTTCATTGAAATAGTAGTTTAACGGACGCTTCAGGTTTGGGTAGATAGCGTTGTACACATCCAGAACCCATACAAAACTATTTATATGTTGCTGATTTTCTGTAGAATTAATTATGTAATTTGCAAACTCAGTTTTATTATAGGCTCCTGCTCCAACGGTTACACCTGTAATAATAAACTCATTGGAATGCTGCTCCTGTAAAAGTTTATATGTAGCCATTGTTGCAAATCCACCCTCTGAATAGCCTGATAAAAATAGTTGTTGGCTAGGTTGTTCAATTTTCTGAACTTTAAAAAACTCGTATGTTGCTCTAATCATGTCGCGGCAGGAAGTAGCTAAAGATGCTCTATGCTCGTAGGGATGGGGAATACTTTTTGATTCTCCATAACCTATGTAATCAGGAAGGGCAATAATAAATCCTGTTGATGCAAAAACCGTTGCAGCATCGGTGTAGAACGATTGGAAGTTTGATGGAGCACTACTCTCCTCAGTAATGGTTCCATGTTGGAAACTTAGCAAAGGCAGCGAATTTTGTGCGTCAGGAACCAATAAAGCGCCAGAGGCAACAATGGGGTCATTGTTATGAGATACAGTAAAGTAGGTAATTCTGTATACTTTTACATTGTATTGAACAAAAACGGAGGTTTCTGAGGGAAATATTCCCGTTTCAGAAATTGATGATACAATTTCTGTTGTTGATACCTCTTCAAATAGCTCATATTCATTAAGGTAAACTGGCTGGTAAGGGGTATCATCTATGGGATTTTTTTCACAAGCAGGAAATATTAATAGATTTGCTAATATCAATATAATTGTATAACGAGAGAGTTTATTTTTCATAACAAGATTTTGTTAGTTAGCTAGTTAAGGTGAAGTATGATTGCATTCTAATCAATTTGCCAATCGATTTCTTGTAATCCTTGCTGTTTTAAGTAACAATTAGTTTTAGAGAAATGTTTACAACCAAAGAAGCCCCGGTATACCGAAAGCGGTGAAGGATGTGGGGCTTTTAGAACATAATGCCTATTCTCGTTAATAATTTTTGTTTTTGCCTGAGCGTATGAACCCCAAAGCAAAAAAACAAGATTTTCTTTATGCTCAGAAAGTGCTTTAATTGCAGCATCGGTAAAAGTTTCCCAGCCTTTATTCTGATGAGAACCCGCCTGATGAGCCCTTACTGTCAAAGTTGCATTAAGCAGTAAAACTCCTTGTTCTGCCCACTTCTGGAGATTTCCATGTTTTGGAATAGGAATACCCAAATCGCTGTTCAACTCCTTGAATATGTTTACCAACGAAGGGGGTTGCACCACTCCGTTGGGCACAGAGAAGCAAAGGCCATGTGCTTGACCTGATCCGTGGTATGGATCCTGCCCGAGAATTACAACCTTTACATTGGTGAAGGGTGTGAAATTAAATGCGTTAAAAATATGACCTCCAGGAGGAAAAATTTTATAATTCTTTTTCTCCTCAATTAAAAACTGCTTTAAGAGAACAAAATATTCTTGTTTAAACTCATTGAGAAGTTGCTGTTTCCACGATTCTTCAATAATAGGGTCAATAGTAGAGGTTCCCATTTAAACTAAAACTTTAAAAACGCTATATTTTTATTCCAATAACAGTAATATCATCAATCTGATCGTTTGCGCCTACCCACCTAAAAAAGGCATCCTCAAGAATGTTTTTTTGTTCATCCATTGGTTTATGCGAATTGCTTATTAAAAGTTGCTTAAAGTTCTCTTTCCCATACTTTTCCCGGAAGTTCTCACCACCAATTTGATCTCGAAATCCATCGGAGAATAGATAGATTTGATCGTTAGGCTCAACTTCAATTTTCATGGAATTAAATGGTTTCATATTAAAATGGTAAGATATAGACATCCTATCGCCTTTGTACTCAGAAAAACTAGACTTGGTTTTTATTTTTTCATGTTTAATTAACCATAAAGGGTGGTTAGCGCCAGCAAATTGTATGAAGGAGTCCCCTTTTTTGTAGGTAAAAAGTGACATGTCCATACCGTCTTGGTGCTCACCAATTTTTCCACTTTGCTTAAATGATTCAATTACAAGCAAACGTAGATTATCAAGAATATCTGCAGGATCAGTTATTTCTCGAACCATTAGCTCAGTTAAAGCAGAAATTCCAAGCATACTCATAAAACCACCGGGAACCCCGTGTCCTGTACAATCGGAGAGCACCACAAAAATGGTATCGTTTTTAGTATATGCCCAGTAAAAGTCGCCGCTTACAACATCTTTGGGGAAATACATAATGAAATGATCGGAGAAGAAGTGTTCAAATATGGTTGAATCAGGCATTAATGCATCCTGAATGCTTGATGCATAATCGATACTATCGGTTAGTAACCAGTTGAACTTTTCGAGTTGGTCGCTCTTCTCTTTCATTATTTCTTTTTGGTGTTCTAGCTCATTGCGTTGCGATTCAATCTCTTCTTTTTGAGCAAGAATCTCTTCGTTTTTTTGATGGATCTCAGCGTATTGAATTTTTAAATCTTTATTTGATTTTCGTTTTGCCCTAAACTGAATGTATAGCATGAAAAGAATGAACGTAAGGAATGAAAGAACTCCAAGTGATATGTATGAATGAATTCGTTGCCAGGTAATTGTGCTTTCTGCTTTGGTTAACTCAATTTCCTTTAGGGCTTTTTCCTTTTCAAGTTCATTTATCTCCCTTTGCTTCTGTTCAAGTTGGTATAGAGTCTCCATATCGGAGAATTTCTGGGTAATATCCTTTGAATTGATGCTATCATATAGTAAAAAAAACTCCTCATGATGCTGTAGGGATTTTTCATATTGCTGTTGGGATTTATACAACTTGCTGAGAGTTTTGTGAATATCTCTTTTTTGGAGTAATAAATCGTATTCGTTGGCTATGCTGAGAGCTTGATTTGCATATTCAAGACCTTTTATGAAGTTACCTTTCATGTAGTATGCTAGAGAAATACTATGCTTACACTTAGCTATTTGTAGATAAACGCCAATGCTTTCAGCGAACTTCTCAGCTCGTTGAAAAAAACGAAGTGCAGAATCGTAACTTTTTCGTTCGTAATACACTTGTCCAAGCTCCTGGTAAACACCAGATAGGCCAATTTTATCGCCAATTTCTTCAAAAATATCCTTTGATTCTGAAAGAAAAAATAGCGCTGAATCTAAGTATCCCTGTTTAGTATAGCATACTCCCAAGTCCAAAAAACTGTTGGCTAAACCATTCCTATCTTTCACTTCTATATAAGCGTTCTTGGCATAAACATAATTTTGCATCGCTTTAGGCCAATTGCTGCTGTTTGAGTAAACATCACCAATATTGAGATATGTTGCTGCCAGCGAGGATAAAATGTTAAACTTTTTGAATATTTCTGCCGCTTTAAAGAAATTATGCAGGGACAAATCGTAAACGCCAATTTCTTTTGCAACAACAGCAATATTTACCATGACATTAGCTATGCTGATGCTATCTCCGTTTTGCTCAAAAAAATCGAGAGCTTTTTGATGATATATAATTGATTGGGAGTAATTTGCCTGTTGTCTGTAGAGTAAGCCTAGATTGTTATACATTTTTGCCAATCCATCTTCAGCTTTGAGCTGCTCCTGTATTTCAAGTGCATTGGTATAGTAGTTAATTGCAGCCTTTAAATCGCCTCTAGTGTATGCAATTCTACCCAATATGCTATATGAAACAGAAAGACCATGTAACGAGTTTCTGACTAGATTTTTACTAGAATAATTTTCTTTCAGAAATGAAAAGATTGTGACGCTTGAATCGATTTGCGCTTCTGCAAAATCAAGTTCCTTGCTTTGGGTAGCATATGAAATTGCAATGGAAGCATGCGCTACTCCTTTGTAATAAATTAGTAATGTGTCGTTTGGGTTTTCAAAAGAAGCTTGTTTTGTAACTTCGTATAGTTTATTAAGATAGAATAAGGTTGAGTCGTGGTTTTTGAATTTCTGCGAAAGTTCAAACAGAGTTCTCGATTTTAGGGTATCTGAATCGGCGTTTCGAAGAATAATTTTTAAAGAATCGATGCTTGAATTACAATTTGAAATAATTGCAATAAAAAGCAACGCACACAGAAATATAAACTTCTTAAGCATTTCAGCCTCAATAAAAATAGTTCGATTAAAGTTAATAATTTTTAATGTTTTTTCAATTTTTTAATTGAAAACAACCATTTACTCGAATTACAAGAAAACCGAGTTTAAAATTCAGAGGTAAAGAAGAACGATATTTCAGGGAACTTTTCCTGTGCCATCTGAAGGGCATAGGGTGAATCGGCTAAGAAAACTTCTCTTCCCCATTTGTCGGATGCGAGATTACTATACTTCCGTTTTCGGAATTCTTCTATTTGTTCCTTGTTACTACTTTTTATCCAGCAAGCTTTATAAAGATTTATTGGCTCGTACCTACACAACGCACCGTACTCATGCTCAAGCCTATACTGAATAACATCGAACTGAAGTGCACCAACTGTTCCGATTATTTTTCGACCGTTCGATTTTGAGATAAAAAGCTGCGCAACTCCCTCGTCCATTAGCTGGTCGATTCCCTTTGCCAGCTGCTTGTACTTCATCGGGTCGGCATTTTCAATGTAACGGAAGAGTTCGGGTGAGAAGCTGGGAATTCCTTTAAACTGTAGAGTTTCACCTTCGGTGAGGGTATCGCCAATTTTAAAGTTTCCGGTATCGTGTAAACCAACAATATCGCCGGGATAGGCAGCATCAACAATCGACTTTTTATCGGCCATAAAAGCGGTTGGACTAGAGAATTTAATCTTTTTTCCGGTACCAACATGTAGGTATGGTTTATTTCGCTCAAAGGTTCCTGAGCATATTTTAAGGAAGGCTATCCTATCGCGATGGTTAGGATCCATGTTTGCATGAATTTTAAAAATAAACCCTGTAAGCTGCTCTTCGAAAGGTGATACATCGCGACTTTCAGTTTGGCTGGGCTTTGGATGAGGTGCTATTTCAATAAAACAATCGAGTAACTCTTTAACACCAAAGTTGTTAAGTGCACTTCCAAAGAAAACCGGAGCAACCTCTCCTGCCAAGTAGTTTTGTATGTCGAATTGTGGGTAAACTCCTTGAATCAGTTCAAGATCATCGCGAAGCGGTTTGGCGAAATTGCCCACGTATTTATCAATTTCAGGCGACTGAACATTGGAAATTTCAACCACATCCTGGCTTACGGTTTGCTTGTCGTCCGAGAAGAAAAGGTTGAGCTTCTGCTCAAACATATTGTAAACACCCTTAAAGGTTGGTCCCATACTTATTGGCCAGCTTAGCGGATGAACCTTAATATTAAGCTCCTTCTCAATTTCATCGAGCAAATCGAACGGATCCTTGCCCATCCTGTCCAACTTGTTAATAAATACAATAACCGGAGTGTTACGCATGCGGCAAACATTCATTAGCTTACGTGTTTGCGCTTCAACCCCCTTTGCGCAGTCAATTACAATTATTACGCTATCAACAGCGGAAAGAGTCCGGTAGGTATCTTCGGCAAAATCTTCGTGTCCTGGAGTATCGAGAATATTTATTTTTAAACCTCGGTAATCAAATCCCATAACCGATGTGGCAACCGAAATTCCACGCTGTCGTTCAATCTCCATAAAGTCGGAGGTTGCTCCCTTTTTTATTTTGTTACTTTTAACAGCGCCCGCAACATGAATTGCACCACCAAAAAGCAGCAACTTTTCGGTAAGGGTTGTTTTTCCAGCATCGGGATGGCTAATAATGGCGAAGGTTCGCCTGCGTTTTATTTCTATGTCAAGTACCATTTACTGCTCATTTTTCGGAGCGCAAAGGTAGCTATTTTGCAGAATTTTGTGAACTATATTTTTGATACTTCAACCATGTTATCGTGAAAAGCTGAGCCATGTCCCATATCGGTTTCTCTTCCCTTCGACAATGAGTTGAGAGAGCATCCCTCGGCTCCCCACCATCCGTTATGAATTACCACACAACCTGTTCGTAACGAGTAGGTTGTTATAGCCTTCACTTCAACGCTTCCTCTATTATTGAAAACCTTAACCCTATCGCCATTCTTTATTCTACGAACTTTTGCATCGGAAACGTTAATTTCAACGAAAGGCTCTGGGTTGAGCATTTTAATAACAGCTAGATTGTTAAACTGTGAGTGAATACGGTTTTTAGTATTTGGAGACATTAAATACAAGGGGAAATTGCCGTTGGAGTTACTGTTTACGTTGCTTTCAGCTAATTCATCGTACGATGGTAAAGAATTTACACCCCACAATTTGTTTGCTTGATGTGAAACCAGCTCAATTTTTCCGCTTGGGGTTGAAAATATAAAATCGGAGAATGCAATTTCCTGCAGGCCAGGTGCAAGAATTGGCCCCTTCTTCAGTTCATCGAATGAAAGCTCTGGAAAACGATTTAACTTTGAAACCAGGAAGCTATTTACGCTTTCGTCGCCGGGAGGGATTAAAACCTTTTCAACCTCCTCCTTTGAATACCCAAGTTTTAGTGCTAAATGGTAGTATATTTCGTTTTCAGGCAAAACTTCGCCCGCAGGTTCAACAACTTTTTGCTTAAGTTGAACGTATGGGTTCCAGTATGAACCAATTATGTCGCTTTGCTCGAACATATTCTTAGCAGGGAGAACAATATCAGCCTCAAGGGCTGTATCGGTGAAGAATTGTTCTACTACAACCCGAAAGTCGAGCTTTCGGAATGCTTTTAGAACAGTATTTGTATCAGGATTTTGTGTAACAGGATTTCCGCGTTCAACCCAAATCATTTTAAGGGGCGGATTACTTGTACTTAGCATCACCTCTCCTAGTTGAGCAGTTGGAATTGACCGACGAACTATTCCATCGGGTTTATCAGGAGGATAGTAACATAAAGGTTCAAGCACATCATCGAAAACGTAGCTTTGAAGGTTGGCGTAGTGCCAGCAAGCACCAGATTTTCCTATATTTCCAGTTAGTACCGAAAGGGCTAGCAAGCATCTAACTGTTTGACCGCCATTCGTGTATCGCTGCATACCATAACCTGGAATTAGGGTCATGGGTTTTACATTACCAATTGTCCAGGCCAACTTGTAAATAATATCTTCTGAAACTCCGGTAATTTTCGATGCCCAAAGCGAATTGTATTTACTCACATGGTTCTTAAACTCATTGAATCCTATAACATGCTGATTTATAAAATCCCTATCAATCCAATCGTTAAGAATGAGCAGGTTGGCAATGGCCAAAGCAAGAGCAGCATCGGTTCCAGGAATGGGTTGGGCAAGCAACGACGCCCTCTGGGAGGAATCAGTTCTTCGAGGATCGATAACAATTAACTTACTTCCGTTATCGATAGCTTTTCCTAAGGGAATCATCTCCTGAATATTATTTTCAGCCGGATTTTTTCCCCACAGAATAATTAGCTTTGCGTTTTCGAGATCCCAGGGAACGTTATGCTTGTTTTCGCCAAGGGTAAGGCGGGTTGCTTCTAAACCAGCCGGCCAGCATAGATTCCCGTAAACAGTTGTTGCTCCACCGTAAATTTCACGCCAAAATTTTCCGCTTAACTCATTAATAAGCCCAGACATGCCGCTGGCGGCATAAAATAGTACGCTTTGCTGTCCGTAATGGTCGCGGTAATGTTTCAGCCTTCCAACAATTGTATCGAATGCTTGATCCCAAGAAATTCTGGCAAAAGTACCATCCTTTTGTTTTTTATAGGGATACAGAATTCGTTTAGGTGAGTTTGCGCGTTCAATGTAACTTAAACCTTTAAGACAGATTCCTTCGGGTGTTGCCTTGTTTTCGGGATGTGGTTCAACATTAACAACCTTTCCGTCGTTTACAAAAACTTTGAAAGTACATGTACTGTAGCAATTTCGCGGACAAGCAGTTGTGTATACTTGCATTATTCAAAAAAATGAAGGTAAGAACTAGTCCTTTGTTTCGTAGTTGTATTGCCACTCAGAAATGTTCTCGCCGTTTTTAAAGAAGTACACTGAACCGTTATCGTGTTCTACCTTTGAGTAAAATGTAACTACTCCGTTGCGGTTATAAACGGTTCTTTTAAGGGTAATCAAATTTAGTTCGATTATTTCATGGGTTCTATCAGCAGCATAACGCTTAGAAAGATCTTCAGGAGGTATGGTTACCCCTTTATCGGCACTTACAATTTGAGCCATCATCTGGCGTTTACGTTCCTCTGTTTGTTTTTTTAGCTCTTCTTGCTTTCGTATTCTCTCCTCCTCAATTTCCTTACGCAAGCGTTCCTCGTTTTCACGAATTCGTTCAACTTCTTTTTGAAGCCTTTCGGCTTCAAGCTTGCGTTCCTCCTCTTTCTTTGCGGCAGCAATATCGGCAGTACGACGTGCCTCCTCTTCGGCTTTTGCCTGTTCTTCAGCAATTTTCTTCAAAGCTTCTTCACGAGCAGTAGCTTCTGCAATGGCGCGGGCTTCAGCCTCTTTATGAAGACGTTCCTGCTCTGCGAGTTTTGCCTGTTCAGCGGCTATACGTTTTGCTTCCTCCTCCTGCTTGCGTTTTTCTGCTTCGAGCCTAACTCTTTCCTGTTCAGCCAAACGAGCTTCCTCTTCGGCTTTTTTCCTTGCTTCTTCAGCTATACGAATTTTTTCAGCCTCTTCCTTTCTTTTCTCCTCCTGTATCCTTCTCTCTTCTTCTTTCTTGGCGGCTTCAATATCAGCCAATCTTCGGGCATCCTCTTCAGCTTTCGCTTTCTCTTCAGCTAATTTTTTCAGAGCCTCTTCCCGGGCGGATTCTTCAGCAATTGCGCGTGCTTCAGCCTCTTTCCTAATTCTTTCCTGTTCTGCTAATCGGGCCTGTTCCTCGGCTTTTTTTCGAGCTTCTTCGGCTAGGCGAATTTTTTCTGCTTCCTGCTTTTTGCGCTCCTCCTCCTGCTTACGTTGTTCTTCTTTCAAACGTGCTATTTCCTCGGCTTTACGTTTTGCTTCTGCTTCAGCCCTAGCTTTTTCTTCTGCAATTTTTCTTTCGGCTTCTTCACGAGCTTTGGCTTCGGCAATTGCCCGAGCCTCGGCCTCTTTTTTCAGTCTTTCCTGTTCGGCAATACGTGCTTCTTCCTCGGCTTTTTTCTTTGCTGCCTCCTCTGCTAAACGTTTTTCTTTTTCAACCTTAATTCTCTCTTCTTCCTGTTTCCGTTTCTCTTCCTTTATTCTAGCCTCTTCTGCTGCTTTTCTTTGGGCTTCTTCTGCTGCTTTTTTCTTTTCTTCTTCGGCTTTTAAACGAGCTTCTTCACGGGCTTTTGCTTCGGCTTGAGCCCGCGCTTCAGCCTCTTTCCTTTGCCTTTCCTGCTCAGCTTTAAGTGCTTCTTGCGCAGCTAAACGTCGGGCTTCTTCAAGTTTACGCTGATTTTCTGCTTCTGCGGCAATTCGCGCTTGTTCCGCTGCGGCTTCTTGTTTTTTTGCTTCTTCAGCCTGTCTTTGCTCTTCCTGGGCTATTTTCTTTTCCTCTTCCTTTACTAACTTCTGAAATGAAGCGGAGTAATCAATATCGTAATCAAAAAATTGTGATTTGGTATCAAATCGAATTTTAGCAACTGGATTGTCATATACTTTAACAGCACCCTCATCCTCCTGAGGAACAAGTTCAACCTCAAAGTCGATTATTTCCTCCTGTTTACGAACAAAGTCGTTAGGAACGTTGGTATTAATGCTAATTTTCTTTGAAACGAAATCGGCCTTCTCGAACGATAAGATATACTGAGTATTGTATTCTAGTCCAACCTCAAACCTACCGCCACGACTTACGGGTAATGTTTCAATAAGCTGGTTGTTTTTATACAAAAGAATTTTTGCTCCCTCGGTTCCACCTTTTTTAACTCTGAGCCTAACGTATGCCTGTAGCCGTTCCTGTCCGAAAGCAACATCGCTAACAGTGAACAGAATAGAAAAAAATCCAATAAATATGAGAAACCTCTTTAAAAACATTGATAACAAAAGAGTTACATTAATATTATTATCTACTTATTGCTCTGCAAAAGTAGATTATAATCAATAAAATATTTACGAACAAACCCTAAAAAAGTTCCAAAACTATCATTCTGCTTCCAAAGAAAACAAGTTCAACCATTAGGGTTTCTTCTTTCACTGGTAAAGATATAACTTTTACTTAATAGTAAATATTATACTTTAAACCGTTTTCTTAAATTTTCCGATTGCCAGTGAAAACATACCTACTGCAAGAAATGTAATGGAAAGAAAATATGGAAGTATTTCTTTAAAATTGGCTCCTTTTAGAAGTACCATCCTGATTACCTTCATAAAATAGTAAAGAGGATTAATTAGGTTGAAATATTGTGCCCATTGGGGCATACTTTCTGCAGGTGTAAAAATTCCACTCATTAGCACGAAAACAATCATAAAGAAGAATGCCATAAACATTACTTGCTGTTGCGAAGAAGCAGATGATGAAAGAAATAATCCTACACTTAGCGCAAAAACTAAATATACTGCCGCAAATCCGAATAAAAGGAACAAACTTCCTTCTATTGGAATATTAAATATCAACCTTCCAATAAATAGTCCGAATGCTAACTCAACAAGTCCAATAACCCAAAATGGAACTAATTTCCCAATAATGAAATGGTGTTTCCTAATTGGTGTTACATTTATTTGCTCTATGGTTCCCATCTCCTTTTCCCTTACAAGATTTATTGCAGTTAAAAACATTCCAATAATCGTAACAAGAATTGCTAATATTCCGGGAACCATAAAATGAGAATAGTTGATTTCCTGATTATACCAATATCGTGGAACAACATTTATTTGCGGAATTTTAAAATTTTCTGCATGAACCGATTTTGATAAATCACCTTGGATTGTCTTTAAAAGGATACTACTTGTGTAAGCATTGGTTAATCCTGCCACCGACCCATTTATTGAATTTATAAGTAGTTGAACTGAAGGCTTCTGGTTATTCCGAAGATTGCTTTCAAATTTATTTGGAATTATCAAAGCCGCATCGGCTTTATTTTGGTGAATTAGGTTAATTGCATTGTCAACTGATTGCTCTGTAGGAATAATTGTATAAAATGGAGAACCTTCGATATGCGAAATAATTTCGCGAGAAATAGCAGAGTGATCATTATCAACAATTGCAATATTAACATTCTTCATCTCAAAAGTTGCTGCATTTACTAGCACTAGCAGTTGAACTATCGGTACTACGAAAATGATTGGAAGCATCGTTTTATTCCTAAAAACCTGAATAAATTCCTTCTGTAGCAAAAAAAGTATTTTCCTCATTTCAGTTTCACTTAAATAAATTTTCTAAAAAATCATCCTCATAAAGCAGTTTTGAATACTACTCCAATCGTACTTTGAACTTTTTAATACTAATGACAATGAATAAAATTGACATAGAAAACATAATCAGCATCTCCTTCCAAACAAATAATATTCCTTCACCCTTGAGCATAATTGTTTTTATTGCCGAAATAAACCAGCGTGGTGGCATTATTACACTTAACCATTGGAGAATTTTGGGCATATTTTCAATAGGGAAAATAAATCCAGATAGAAGAATTGTCGGCAAGAGTAACCCAACCATAGAAATAAACATGGCAATTTGCTGCGTTTTTACTGCTGTAGAAATAAGAATTCCCAGAGATAACGCAAGAAGAATAAAAATAAAGCAAACTCCAATAAGCAAACCCAAACTTCCCCTCATTGGCAATCCGAATACAGTATATCCCATTAGCAGAATTACCAGTGAATTAGTAAATGCCAAGCCAACATATGGAAGCACTTTCCCAAGAATAATTTGCGTTGGACGCAAAGGAGAAACCAGAAGTATTTCCATTGTACCAAGTTCCTTTTCCCTTGCAATGGAAATTGATGTCATCATTGCAGTTATAAGCATCAGAATAAGCGCCATTGTTCCCGGAACAAACATGAAAACTGATTTCATATCCTGATTGTAAAGCATCCTTACTCTGATATCAAAGGGAGTTGTTGACTGTCCGGAAATACCTTTTTGAACCGCAAAATCGTTAACAATTGCTGTTGCGTAGTTTACCAGTAAAGTTGCTGTATTGGGGTCAGAAGCATCTGTAATTAGCTGAACCGATGAAATTCCTTCCTTGAAAAACTTTTGCGCAAAATCCGGTTGGTATGCAACAACCATCCTAACCTTTCCGCTTCGTAGCGCAGGCTCAATCTCCTGCTGGGAATTTAAAATCATTTCAGGAATGAAATAACCCGATGAAGTTAGCTTTGTTGTTAATTCCATCGAAAGATAATCGCCTGAGGGATTGTAAATACCAATTTTTGCATCCTTTATTTCGTTAGAAATAACATACCCAAAAATTAACAATTGCAAAATTGGCATCCCAAAAATGATGAGCAGGGTTCTTTTGTCCCTGAATATATGTCGAAACTCCTTGACTGCAAAGTTTATAAATCGACTTTTCATTCTATCAATATTTTAATTGTTAACTTTTTTCCTTGCCAACTTCACAAAAACTTCGTCCATAGTTGCAGAATCAAATTTGCTTTTGAGATTCTGCGGTGTGTCCAGCGCTTCAATTACTCCATCAACCAGAATACAAACCTCATCGCAGTATTCTGCCTCGTCCATGTAGTGAGTTGTAACAAAAACCGTTGTTCCGCTTTTGGCAACGTTGTAAATCATCTCCCAAAATTTTCTACGGGTAATTGGATCAACTCCGCCAGTTGGTTCATCGAGAAATACAATTTTGGGATTATGAACCATTGCAACCGAAAATGCCAAACGTTGCTTCCAGCCAAGCGGCAAGGCAGAAATAAGCCAATCGGCTTGCTCATGCATATCAAGCGAATCAAGCAGCTGAGCAGTTCTGGTTTTTATCTGTTTTGACGATAATCCGTAAATCCCTCCAAAAAGCCGGATATTTTCCTTTACTGTCAAATCCTCATACAGCGAAAAGCGCTGGCTCATGTAGCCAATATTCGATTTTATTTTATTGCGCTGTGTGTATCCATCGAAACCGGCAACTTTTATTTCGCCCGAAGTTGGTTCGAGCAGACCGCAAAGAATCCTGATTGCCGTGGTTTTTCCGGCTCCATTTGCACCTAAAAATCCAAAAATTTCTCCTTTTTTTACGTCGAAAGTCAACCTGTCATTCGCAGTAAAACCACCAAACTTTTTGACTAAATCCTTAACTTCTATTACATTTTCTGATGAAATCATAACTAACAAATTAGTTGTTATCCTCTTTCCCCATTAGTAGCATAAATGAATCTTCAACTGTTGCAGTTATTAGTTCACTTTCTGCATTGACAAATCCGGCTGTTTCAAGAATATTGTTTAACTCATCTTTTTGCAGCGTGTTTTTTATTACCGATAAATGAATTTCCTGCCCAAACAGGAATGCACTCTGAGCAAAATCTTTTGTCCTTAAAAAGTTCAGCAACTTGTACGAATCGGGATGCTTTACGCTGAAAATATCGTTTTGATATTTCTCTACCAGCGATTTTGGTGTATCCTTCCCCAAAACAATTCCATTCTGCATTAGTGCAATCGAATCGCAAAGCGATGCTTCATCCATGTATGCTGTTGATACAAGAATTGTAATTCCTTCACTTTTAAGTTTTCGTAACATTTCCCAGAATTCACGTCGCGATACGGCGTCAACTCCGGTAGTTGGCTCATCCAGAAGTAACAGTTTCGGTTTGTGGATTAACGCGCAACTTAGCGCAAGTTTCTGCTTCATTCCTCCAGAAAGTTTTCCTGCCGGACGATCACGAAAAGGTTCTAAGTGCTCGTAAATATCCTGAATCAGGTAATAGTTTTCCTTGATTGTTGTTCCGAACACTCCTGCAAAAAATTCTAAATTTTCCTGAACAGTTAAATCTGAGTAAAGTGAAAACCTTCCGGGCATATAACCAACAATACTTCTTATTTTTCGATATTCCTTAGTGCTGTCCAGTCCGAATACTTCTGCTGTACCCGAATCGGGCAGAATAAGTGAAGTAATAATTCTCATTAATGTTGTTTTCCCTGCACCATCGGGCCCAATAAGCCCGAAAAGTTCTCCATCGTTTACAGCTAGCGAAAGGTTATTTAGCGCTTTCACTTTCCCATATGTTTTTGAGAGTTCGGAAATATTTATTGGTATCATGAAACTAATTTTTCAAGATTCTTAATTTGTTACAAACAGCAAATCAACCTAGTAGCGTAATTATTCTACAACTTGTTTCTTAAGAAAAACCTCTCCCGGCATTCCGATTTTCAAATCGCCATCATTCTTAACTTTCACTTTTACAGCGTAAACCATTTTAACTCGTTCATCGCGGGTTTGAATGATTTTTGGAGTAAACTCTGCACTCGACGAAACCCAGGAAACAGTTCCTTCCTTCTCTAAAAGTTCTCCATTTTCACCATCAACAAAAACGTTCATCTTCTCACCTATCGCAAAGCTTGAAAGCTGATCGCCAGTTACAAAAACTTTCAGGTACAGAAAATCCATATTTGCAATCTTGTACAAAGGTTTCCCCATTGCAACAATCTCGCCTTGCTGTGCAAATCGAACCAGAACAGTTCCTGCAACCGGATTTACAACCCTGCATCGTTGCAGCTGATCGTCAATTTGAACAAGCTGAGTTTTGAGAACATCAATCTCTGCAACAACCGATTTGCGTTGTGTTTCAATTGCATCAATCTGTTTGTTAGCCAAGCTGATTCTTCCTTCTACATCATCCAACTGTTTTTGGGTTGCCGCTCCATCTGCAAGCATATTTTTGAATCGCTCATGATCAACTTCCAAAATCCTAATCTGCTCGCGCTGAACATCTGCTTGGGCAACAATATTTGGGAGTCGCGATGCAGCAGCATTAATTTGCGCAGCAACCTGCTTGCGTTTCAGAACAATCTGTGATGTGTCCACCAATCCCACAATAACTCCTTCCTTTAAACTTTCTCCTTCATCAACTGAAAAGTTTAGTAATCGCCCTGTTGCTTCGGACGAAACGGTTACCTCATCGGTTTCAAAATTTCCGTAAGCATCGGCTTTTTCGCCATTACCATTGCACGATACAATTGCTACAGCCAAAGCTGAAATGAAAAACATTGATTTAATTTTCATGACTGTCAATATTTAAAATATTTACTGGTTTAAATTCTTTCCCATTAAAAAGTAAAGTTTCGTTTTTTCCTTATCGAGAAGCACTTTCCTGTACTCCATATCAAGAGATGCGCGCGCTGCAGAGTTAAAATCACTCAAGTATTCTGATGATGATATTACTCCGTTATCAAGCTTTGAAGAACTCTTCTCCTTTACTGTATTTAGCAGGGAAACAATTTCTTCATCTTTCTCAAGTTGCTGATTTAAAGTATGGATATCGTTTAAGCAACTTTCAATTTGTGAATTTACAGCATCGCAAAACGATTCTTTCCTTCTATTTACAATGCTTTTCTGAATCATTAACTGCTGTTTTTCACGCTTGGTTGAGTTCCAATCCCAGATATTCCATGAAAGTTTTGCTCCTGCAAGTACGTATGTATTCCAATCGTTACTTAACATATTTAATCCGGGTTTTCCGTAACCAGCGCTCACAAAAGCGCCAAGTGTTGGCATTCGTTTTTTTGAAGTTAAATCCGACATTGAGTCGAACACTTTTTTCTGAAGTTCGAACGATTCCAACTCCGGGCGAAATAGTGTAACCTCGCTTTCATTGCTTAATCCCGATAATATAAATTCAGGATTCTCAGCAAGATCAGCACCCGTAAACGTTTCTATCATAGAAATTAGCGAAGCTTTTTTTGATGGAATTTCCAGCATTTTCTGTTCGAGCCGAACAATCTCCGCTTGTATTGAGAGCATATTTGATTCGAGAATAACTCCCTGGCGAACTCCCGACTGAATAGATTCCAACCTCGACTGCAACTCATCCTTCATCAACTTTAGTTGATTACTACTGATATCCAAGAGAATAACAGCGTAAAACGCATCGTTTATCTTTTCTCTCAGGGAGTAAATCTCATTTTTAACTACTGATTTTTCAGCAAGATTTTGTGATTCTGCCAAGCCTTTTCTAGCTTTCGTTGCGCCTCCATCCCAAATTACCTGCGTTGCATCAATTGTAAGTTTATACTGATCAGCATCGGGACTAGGAATTGATATTCCGGGAAAAGGAATGTTAATCTCAATCACCTCCGATTGCCAGGTTGCCGTTGCATTAAAATCCAACTTTGGATACCAAATCGTACTCATGTTCCTAGTCTGAATTGCTAGCGACGAATCCATTGCAGGCATAATTCCAGCAATTGGATGGTTTTGCTCTAATGCCTCGTAAAGCATAGACAGGCTTACCTGTTTTGATGTTTGCGAATTACAAACCGAAACAACAAAAATTAGCATAAATAACAACTGTAAACGTCTCATTTCTTTTAATTTATTTAAAATCTACTTTTCTTTTTTTGGTAAAGAGGTCATTATCAAATCAACAACAACCTTTTTCCTTTCATTTAGGAAGTTTTCGTATGCTTTCTTGTCTCCCTCAAAAATTATCTTTTCAAGTAAAGGTCTTCCAACAAAAGGGAAAATACTTAGTGAAATAATATTTACTATTAAGTGCTTTGCCTGATTAAAACTCACGCCTGCTTCTTTGGCAACAATCTCCTTAATTACATATTGTATCCGTTGAGTCTCTAGCCCAGCTTCGTCAAAAAAAACTGAAAGCTTTTCTGGATTTTTGTTTAGCTCTCCAATTATAAAAGCAGGAATAAATGGGTTTTCCAGAATGAGTTTTAAATAATTTTCAACGAATGCTTCAATTTTATCTTTAAAATTCAAATTTTCAGAAGCCATCATTGCAAATACTTTGGGAAAAAACTTTGTTAAAGCTTCCTTAAACACCATTTGAAATAGCTTCTCCTTGCTTCGAAAGTAGTAGTGCAGCAACGCTTTGTTTATCCCTGCTTCATCAGCAATCTCCTGCATTCGGGCTCCATCTAAACCTTTTAGAATAAAAACTTTTCTTGCGGCTACCAATATAGCCTTTTCTGTATCTAACTTTTCATCAACCATTTGTGTTTATTTTTAATTTAACCATATGGTTAAAATGTTTGGGCAAATATACAAAACAAAAAACAGCAAATGCAAATAATTAACCATTTAATTTAACTATATGGTTAATTATTTTATAAAAAAAGAGGTTACGAATTGTAACCTCTTGTATGTCAATTACTGTTTACCTACTGGTCCGTTGTATTTTGCATCGCCAAATGCTAATATTGGTAAGAAAATAAAACCAAGGAAAATTAATCCGATAGTAAATCCAACACCTTTACCAAAGCTAATGGATAAAAGATTTATCATCCAAATCATAAAAACAATGTTTACAACAGGAATAAGGAAAAGAAGAATCCACCACCAAGGTTTTCCAACAATTTCGAGCATAACAATAATGTTATAAATCGGAATAATTGCAGCCCAACCTGGCTTATCAGCCTTTGTAAAAACAACCCACATCGAAGCGATGTAAAGAACAAAAATAATTAATGATAGTAAAGAGCTCATAGTAGTTAAGGTTTAGTTTTTCCTACTCGTAAGGCTTTTCGGATTCGCCCTTGTACTTTTACCTGTACAAGTTAGGTTAATTAGGGAGTGTGTTAAAATTCAATGCTAATTTATAAAAAATCATTGAAACGCTAATCCTGGAAATGCAATTATTTGAAGATTGCAACTCCCCTTTCTTCATTCTCCTTCGCATATGCTCGGAACATGCCTGAAGTATTAAACGATAGATGGACGTTACCCTTTTTATCAACGGCAATTACTCCGCCACTTCCTTCAACCTCTACCAATTTATTTTGAATTACCTCATCAACAGCCTGGGCTAAGGTTAAGTTTCTATACTCCATAAGTGCAGAAATATCGTGAGCAACCGTGTAGCGAATAAAATACTCGCCGTGCCCTGTTGCAGAAACTGCACAAGTGCTATTATTTGCGTAGGTTCCCGCACCAATAATGGGAACATCGCCAACTCGTCCGTACTGTTTATTTGTCATTCCACCTGTTGACGTTGCAGCAGCAAGATTTCCATTTTTATCGAGCGCAACGCAACCAACCGTTCCCATTTTTTTGTCTTTTTGTAGTGATCGTTGAAGCGATTGCCAGCTTTTTTCTGTAAAAAAGTAGGAGCTATCAACAATTTCTTGTCCGTTTTGGGCAGCAAAGAGCGATGCTCCTTTTCCAACCATCAAAACGTGAGGAGATTTCTCCATAACCAATCTAGCCGTGGAAATTGGATTTTTAATGTTTCCAACCCCTGCAACTGCTCCGGCATTTAAATCTCTACCGTCCATTATTGCAGCATCCAGCTCATTTTTTCCATCGTGGGTAAAAACGGCTCCGCGTCCGGCGTTAAAAAGCGGACAATCCTCCATGTAACGAACAACATTTTCTACAGCATCAAGACTTGTACCGCCATTTTCAAGGATTTTCACGCCAATTTCAAGCGCGTTGGAAAGTTCTTTCTCAAAAATTTCAACCTCTTCCTTCGAATAATTTTCAGGAACCATGCTACCCGCACCACCATGTAAAGCAATAGACCAAGTTTTTTCGTTTTCTTGCTTTTGGTTTTGGCAAGAAGTGAATACTGTTATCATTACAGCAAAAAACAAAAAGGAAATTTTTGATTTCATCACATTAACTTTTCAAAATTAATCAGGATAGATGTCTAATTTAAAACGGAAATTCCTCCATGTCCGATTCTTGGGGCTTATCGTCATATTTTTCAGGCAGTTCGGCAACCTGGTGTTCTGCGTTTCCATTTACGTAAATGGCTTTGTACGGTTTTGTTGGGCAAGCATACTCGCAAGCACCACAGCCAATGCAAATTTCTTCGCGAACTTCTGGCAGAAAAAGACCTTTGTAAGGAACCATGTGAACAGCCTTGGTTGGGCAATGCTCCGAGCAAGCCCCACAATCAGTTCCATCAACATGAACAATGCAGTTTGCCTTATGAAAACTTGCTATTCCGGTTTGGGTTCGCTGTTTAGTTTCAATTTGCAACGGCCGAATTGCCCCAGTGGGGCAAACCTCGCCACAAAGGGTGCAGTCGAAGTTACAGAAACCTGAGTGGAAATCCATATGGGGTTGCAGCAACCCGAAAAAACCGTACTCCTTTAGAGAGGGCTGAATTACGTGAGTTGGGCAAACGGAAACGCATAGATGGCAAGCGGTACATGCATTAAGGAACTGATTTAGGGAATAGGAACCTGGAGGCGTTATGGGTGCTGAACGTTCGTTATAAACTGCACCAGCAACCCTACTTTTGCTTGCTTTTTCTGCTCCCTCACTCTTTACAGTAGCAAGCGATTTAATAGTCTTTCCAATTAATGAAGTTCCTAAAATCATTCCTGAAGAAACTGCTAAAAAATTTCGTCGTGATTTGTCCTCTATTTCCTTGCCCAACTCCTGCTTCGGCTTGAATGCAAAAGAGTAACCTATTCCTCCCTCATTACAGCTGTCGATACAGTTGTAGCATGCAACGCAGCGTGAAAAATCGATAGATTGGTTCTTTACATCGATGCAGCTGGCTTTACAGTCTCTTGCGCAACGGTTACAGAGTGTGCAAGCACTCTTATCGATTTGAAGTTTGAAAACTGAATACCTTGAAATAAGGCTTAAAACTGCCCCAACGGGGCAAAATGAGTTGCAAAAAATTCTTCCCCAACGCACTGATACGATAAAAAGAACTAGTGTAAGAGTTGCAGTAATAATCATTCCTTGCCACGGCATTCCCTTAAAAGGAACGTGGTGTAACGCATAGCTATCGAACAAACCGAGCACTTTAACCAGCAGGTTATTACCCCAGTAATAAAGCGGACGAACAATGTCGGAGAAAATTCTTCCTGCAAAACTGTAGGGATCCAAAAAGTTGAGCAAAAAGAGGAAGCCAAAAAGAGCAAAAATAACAACGATGGCAAGTGTTGAGTAACGAATAATATTCCAAGGCACTAAATACTTATAACGTGACTTTTTGGCTCGGAAACGAGCCATTAAATCCTGTAGTATTCCCAATGGACAAAGTACTGAACAGTAAACCCTTCCAAATAAAGCAGTAAGGATTGTAACTACCAGAAAACCTGTAGCCAGCCAGCCTCCTACTCTTAGGAATTTAAGCACAGATGGAGTGAACTGGAAGTAAAGAATTTCATTGATGAAACTTGAGGAAAAGAAATTTGAAAAATCAATGAAAATAAAGGTGAAGAGGAGAAAGTAAATGGTAGCAATTACTTGCCTAAGTCGTTTAAGGGTAAATAGTTTTGACATGTTTTTACAATCTATTTTTTACGAAAACCATATAATTTTACCCGATTTGTCGGGTTACCGTAAATGTCCTACAGACAAACAGTTTGATAATACGTACTCTTTTACTGATATAAAAGCCCTACGGGCTAAGTATAAATCGTTACTACCGAAAAGAACCATTTGCTAACATGCATGCTATTAACAAAATACAAGCATATTATTTATTATAATTGAAAACAATAACCTATGGGCAATATAAAAAATATAATTTCGAAAAACACCCTATTTATTTGCCCGTAGGGCATAAAAATCAATAAAAAAAAAATCAAAAAACACACTTTCCCCGTAGGGTATTTATTATTTAAAGCACTACTCAGCTGGTTTAAAGATGTATCTTTCATCAAAATCAATATCATTTTCTTTTAAAAACTGAAGGTATTCTTCCTGAAAGCTCCTTTTACTATGATGTTCCTGCTGATTTTCAATATACATAATTTTATCCCTTAACTGAGATTTGCCCAAGGAGAATGCTCCAAAACCCTCTTGCCATGAGAATTTTCCTATTGATAACTTATTATTGTTAATCCACAATGATGAGCTTCGCTTGATATGGTACATCAAATCGGATGGTGCTTGTTTCGGACTCATACTGATAAGAATATGGATATGGTCTGGCATACCATTTATTACATATAACTTATGACCTTGCTGCTCGATTATTCCATTGATATACTTATATAAATCATTTTGCCATTTATTATGAATTAAACACATACGATTTTGTACAGCAAAAACGAAATGAACGTACAGCTGATTGTATGTATTTGCCATTGTTGGGTTACTTTTAATGTCCTACGGACAAATAGTTTGATAATACGTACTCTTTTACTGATATTAAAGCCCTACGGGCTATTTATGAATTGTTATTAGTGAAAAGAATTCCTTGTTAACATATTTACTACAGAATAAAAGAAGTATTAATTAAATTGGTGTTTAGTATTTTTGTAAACAATGTCCTACGAGCAAAAAAAACTTTGTAAATAAACATATTAATTTGCCCGTAGGGCTATAATATCAGTAAAAAAGTTATTCAAAAACCACACTTTCCCCGTAGGGGATAAATTATTTAAAGCACTAATTAGCAGGCTGAAAAACGTATCAGTCAAAATACTTGTAAGCTTTAGCTAACTTTTATTCGTTCAATATTCAGTTCCTCCAAGTTCATATTTCCCACACCCATTTCGTGGGCAATTTTAATGTATGGAATGCTTGACGGTTCGGAACCAAATATTTTTGCTGCTGCAGCATCAGCAGCTACCATGTCGGTTGATAGAATTAACGATTTTTTGATAACAATGTCGGCTTCGCTAACGCCCCGAGGTCCATTTCGGGTCATAACCCGGTATGCATCAATAATGTTTAAATCGGGTTTTCGCCAAGTTGCAAAATCGGCAATACACTGGTGCAAATCGTTGCGATGCCAGTAACGCCTGTCCCATACAATTCCCATTAGGTTTTTCATGGCAATTGTTAGCTTTGCAGAACTATGATGCTTGAGCACAGGAACGTTAATAAAAACGTCGGAATTTAGAATAAGCTCGTGAACTTTGGCTTCGGTTAACTTTTTGCCTTTCGGAACCGAAACAGGTTTGTAGTAGTTTTCGGTATTCCCGGGAACAACTTTACCACCAGCACTTTTAACGGCATCTTCTATTCCGCTATTTTTGTAGCATCGTCCCCACTCATCGCAAGTGTTATCAAAAACAAAAACATCCTTTGCGCCGGCCTGAAAGCAATGCTCAATAATTCTTCCTACAAGATGAGGGTTTGTATCACCCCCGCGCTCGGGTGATGTGTCCCAACCAATATTTGGTTTAACCACCACGGTTTGTCCCTTCTTTACAAACTTGCCCATGCCGCCTACTGCAGCAATGGCTTTATCGAACATTTCTGAGGGCTCACCGCCAAGTACGGCAACTAAATCGTATGGCTTGGATGCATCAGCCGTTGAACCAAAAGCGTTTGTGCTAGCAGCACCTAGCCTCATTAAAGCACCTGCTGCTACACCTGCTCCTATTCCCTTTTTTAAAAAATCCCTGCGCTTCATAGTTTTGAATTTTTATTTCAACTAATACAATTTTGATTCAAACCAAATATCTAAGTTTAAAAATAATGACAATAAATATATTAAAACTTTCATTATCTTTTATATTTGTCATGGCATATTTAACTTGCTTAAACCAATCAAACTAAACAGTATCAAATTTGAAACTAAACTTTTCAAACATGACAACAATGCAATTAACCAAAAGGAAAACAATAGGTTATATTCTATTCGACCTAGTAGCTATAGCATTTATTTACTTTGTTCCTACCTTTTCACATCTTCTGAATTTTCCTTTGTATCTTATTGAACCCATGCGTATTGCATTAGTAATTGCGTTAGTTCATACAAACAGGTACAATGCCTATATAATTGCGTTAACGCTTCCCCTATTCAGTTTTGCAGTTTCAGCCCATCCGGTTTTTCTGAAAATGTTGCTAATTACTGGTGAACTTGTACTTAATGCATGGATTTTTTATTTGCTTTTCAGTAAAACAAAGAATGCTTTTGTTTCAATTCTTTCGTCAATAATTATTAGTAAGGGTTTGTATTACCTTGCAAAGTATAGTTTAATAAGCTTTTCGTTGCTTTCCGCATCGAAATTGGTTGCAACTCCCATTTATATTCAGGCAATTACTACGCTTGTTTTTAGTTTATACGTTGGTTATATTTTTTGGAAAAGGAAATAGTAAGAAACAGAAATTGTATAAAAAAAACGGACTGCATTTTTGTAGTCCGTTTTTATAATGAGTTGTACCCTAACTATTGTTCCAAGTTTCGTCCGTGGCAATTCTTAAATTTTTTGCCACTTCCGCATGGGCATGGGTCGTTGCGGCCAACCTTTTTCTCTACCCTTACCGGTTCGCGGTTGCGTTCCTGAGTATTTGAAGCGGCAAGCGCATCGGTACGACTGGTTTCATACTTACTCATGTCGAGTTTTTGGCGTTGGCGAGCCTCCTGAACCTGACTTGGGTCGCGAAGTGGTATGTGCGCTTTCATAAGCAGCGAAACAACTTCACGATTCATCTTATCAATCATGTTCTTAAAGAGCTCATATGCTTCGAACTTGTATATCAGTAGCGGATCTTTCTGCTCGTAAGCAGCATTCTGAACGCTCTGCTTCAAGTCGTCCATTTCACGAAGATGCTCTTTCCAATGCTCATCAATAATGTACAGAATCATTGTTTTGGTGAAAGAGCGAATTAAATCCTTTGCGCCGGTTTCGTAAGCCTTCTTCAAATTGGTAACAATTTGGAAAACTTTCTGTCCGTCGGAAATGGGAACAACAATGTTCTCGTAAATGGCCGACTGTTTCTCGTACACTTCTTTTATAACAGGAAATGCTTGACGGGCAATACTTTCCGCTTTCCGGTCGAAATTATCGCGGGCAGCCTTATATATTCGTTCGGTAAGATCATTGGGCGAAAGTTGCATAAACTCTTTTTCAGAGAAGGGTGCCTCGATGGAAAGGTTGCGAATAAGTTCGAGGTTAAAATCCTCAAACTCCATACTACCGTGGGCATCGTTTACGATTGCTGTGCTAACATCGAAAAGCATGTTGGCAATATCAACATCGATACGCTCACCGTAGAGCGCATGTCGACGACGTTTATAGATAACTTCTCGCTGTGAGTTCATTACATCGTCGTACTCAAGTAAACGCTTCCGAATGCCGAAGTTGTTTTCTTCAACTTTCTTCTGGGCTCGTTCAATGGATTTTGAAATCATGGAGTGCTGAATAACTTCACCTTCCTGAAGTCCAAGCCTATCCATAATTCTAGCAATCCTATCGGAACCGAAAAGTCGCATCAAATCGTCTTCCAACGAAACGAAAAACTGTGATGAGCCCGGGTCACCCTGACGACCGGAACGTCCCCGTAGCTGGCGGTCGACCCTACGCGATTCGTGACGCTCGGTACCAATAATTGCCAAACCGCCCGCTTCCTTTACTTCTGGACTAAGCTTGATATCGGTTCCCCTACCGGCCATGTTGGTAGCAATGGTAACGGTTTTGGCCCTACCCGCTTCGGCAACAATTTCGGCTTCGCGTTGGTGTAACTTTGCGTTCAGCACATTATGCTTAATGCCTTTAATTTTCAGCATTCTGCTAAGCAACTCGGATATTTCAACAGATGTTGTACCAACAAGCACCGGGCGATTTGCCTGGGTGAGTTTTACAATTTCATCAATTACCGCAACATACTTTTCACGCTTGGTTTTGTACACCAAGTCCTCCATATCCTTACGAACAATTGGACGGTTGGTTGGGATTACAACCACATCCAACTTGTAGATTGACCAGAACTCGCCCGCTTCGGTTTCAGCTGTACCCGTCATACCTGATAATTTGTGGTACATTCTGAAATAGTTCTGTAATGTAACTGTTGCAAAGGTTTGGGTTGCTGCTTCAACCTTTACTTTTTCCTTTGCTTCAATTGCCTGATGCAAACCGTCGGAGTAACGGCGCCCCTCGAGAATACGGCCAGTTTGCTCGTCAACAATCTTCACTTTGTTGTCCATTACAACGTACTCCACATCCTTCTCGAACATGGCGTAAGCTTTTAGTAGCTGATGCACTGTATGCACCCGTTCGGATTTTATGGCGTAATCGCGCAGCATGTTCTCCTTGGCTTCCAACTTTTTTTGTGCTGGTAAATTCTGCTTTTCAAGCTCAGCAATTTCAGTACCTATGTCGGGAAGAATAAAGAATTTTGAGTCTTCAGATGCGCTAGTAATCAGGTCAATTCCTTTTTCTGTCAGTTCAACGGAGTTCATCTTCTCCTCGATAACAAAGAACAAATCATCCGTTACAATATGCATGTTCTTGTTGTTCTCCTGCATGTAGAAGTTTTCGGTTTTTAGCAAGAGCGCTTTTATTCCGGTTTCGCTGAGGTACTTGATAAGCGGTTTATACTTGGGGAATCCTTTAAATGCTCGTAGGAGAATCTTTCCGCCCTCCTCGGTTTTATTCTCAGCAATAAGCTTTTTTGCCTCGGCAAGAAGCTGGGTTACCAAGTTACGCTGAGCGTTAACTAACTTCTCAACCTTTGGTTTGTACTCATCAAACATTTGGTCGTCGCCCTTGGGGACTGGACCGGAAATAATGAGCGGAGTACGAGCATCGTCGATAAGAACCGAGTCAACCTCGTCGACAATGGCATAGTGGTGCTTGCGTTGAACCAAATCGGCTGGAGCAAGCGACATGTTATCGCGAAGGTAGTCGAAGCCAAACTCGTTGTTGGTTCCGAAGGTAATATCTGCCAAATAGGCATTTCTTCGTGCTTCGCTATTGGGTTGATGCTTATCAATACAATCTACTGATAACCCGTGGAATTCATATAGCGGACCCATCCACTCAGAGTCACGACGGGCAAGGTAATCGTTCACGGTAACCAAGTGAACTCCCATTCCCGAAAGCGCATTAAGGAAAACTGGTAAGGTTGCAACCAAAGTTTTTCCTTCCCCAGTTGCCATCTCTGAAATTTTCCCTTGGTGGAGAACCACACCTCCAATAAGCTGCACATCGTAGTGCACCATATCCCAAGTAATTTCGTTTCCCCCGGCAACCCAACGGTTTTTATAGATTGCCTTATCGCCTTCTATTGTGACAAAGTCCTTCTTTGCTGCTAAATTCTTATCGAATTCGCTTGCCGTAACCTCTATGGTTTCGTTCTCGGTAAACCTTCGAGCGGTTTCCTTAACTATGGCAAAGGCTTCGGGGAGAACCTCGTTGAGAATCTCCTCAATCTTTTCGTCGATTCTTTTCTTAAGCTTGTCAACATCATTGTATAGGTCCTCTTTCTCCTCGTATCCAATTTCGTCGGACTCCATTTTTGCCTTCATCTCCTCTACCTTATTGAGGTCATCGGCAATGTAGCCACGTACTTTCTCTTTTAATTTTTGGGATTCGGCACGAAGTTCATCGTGCGAAAGTTTTGTGAACCTTGGGTAAACATCCTTAATTTTTTGAACGTAAGGCATTAGTTCCTGCATGTCGCGCTTGGCCTTATCGCCAAAAAATAATGATAAAACTTTGTCAATAATACTCATGGGATATATTCCTATTAATTTTTCGAATTCTCAATACAATCTGCAAAATTAGCAGAAAAATACAAGTTGTTTATAAAATATGTGATTTTTAAACAAAAAGACTGCCATTACGAAACAATGTCATACATTTTTACAAAAATATGCTTAATAATATTTGTTTCACCAGCAAACAGTGGAGTTCTGTATGATTTGATGCTCAAATGAATTTCATGCCATATAGTCATACTCTATTAACTTTCAATTTGATAATAAGTAAATATTTGACATTCAAATCATAAATTCATAACTTTATTCATTCGTTCAAAAAACTTATATCGAAAAAGCCATGAAAAAAATTATTGTATTTGCAATGCTTGCTATAATAGCATCAGCATGCGGTGACGATTATGGAGATGTTGATTTTAAAGAGGAGATGCGAAACTTTGTTGTAGGAATCAGTCAATATTCCAAAGGAATAAATCCTGATTTTATTGTTATTCCACAGAATGGTCAGGAATTGGTAACTGTTGATGGCGAAGAAAATAGTTCGCCACATTCAACCTATCTTAACGCGATTGATGGTGTTGGCCGCGAGGACCTGTTTTTTGGTTACGATGAGGATGATGTAGCCACTCCTTCCGTTGACCGTAATTACATGTTATCGTTCCTGCTCACTTGCGTAAGCAACAGTGTTTCAGTTCTGGTAACCGACTACTGCTGGACTGAGGAAAACATGGACTTATCGTACGCTCAGAACGAAGCGAGAGGTTTTATCTCTTTTGCTGCGCCAAACAGGGAACTTGATATAATTCCTGAATATCCTATCGTTCCTTACCATGTAAATACCGATGATATTAACACTCTTGCTGAAGCAAAAAATTTCCTTTACCTGCTAAATCCACAGAATTTTTCATCAAGAGAAGATTTTGTTGCTGCTGTTTCCCAAACAAACTACGATGCAATTATTATGGATTACTTCTTTGAGGATGATGAATTTACGCCAGCGCAAATTGAAGCATTGAAAACAAAAGCAAACGGTGGAAAAAGGTTAGTGATTTCCTACATGAGTATTGGCGAAGCCGAAGATTACAGGTATTACTGGCAAAGTTCTTGGAACAACGATCCTCCAGATTGGGTTGAGGAGGAAAACCCCGAATGGGAAGGAAACTACAAAGTAAGATATTGGGACAAAGATTGGCAAGCGATAATTTTTGGTAATGATAATTCTTATCTTAAGAAAATTCTGGATGCTGGTTTCGATGGTGTTTACCTTGATATAATTGATGCTTTTGAATATTTTGAGGATTAAAAGGCTGAACGCAGATTACGCTGATAAACAGATATTCACAGATTAAGTAGATAAAACGATTAAGTGCGAATTTGTAATCCGCACTTAAATATTCAAAATATTTAAAAAATTTCTAAGCAATCACTCCGGAACCAACCAGTTCATCTTCAAGGTAAAATGCTGCGAATTGCCCGGGAGCAATTCCTCTTTGGGGTTGCTTAAATTGTATGTACATACCATCCTCCATTCTGTAAAGTGTGGCATTTTGAAGAGGCTGACGGTAGCGGATTCTTACAAGAAACTCTTTTGATTCACCAACTTTCATCGACAAATCGGGGCGAATCCAGTGAATATCGTTCGCAGCAATGAATAATCCTTTTCGAAATAAACCCGGATGCTCCTGTCCTTGCCCAACGTAAACAACATTCTCTTCAACATCGATGGAAATTACAAATAACGGATCAGGCGTTCCGCCAACATTCAACCCCTTACGCTGTCCAATTGTAAAAAAATGTGCTCCCTGATGGGTTCCAACAACCTTCCCATCGGTTGGTGAGTATTTTACTGGTTTTACAATTTCATTAAGCAATTCCTGCTCAGCAGGTTTCGTAGTATTGTAAAAGTTTGCAGGAATTTCAACAATGTTTCCCTTTTTTGCTTTGAGTTTCTGCTGAAGGAAAACCGGTAGGTCAACCTTGCCAACAAAGCATATACCCTGCGAATCTTTACGCTGGGCTGTTGCCAAACCTAACTTGGTTGCAATTTCACGAACCTTTGGTTTGTCAATGTCCCCAATTGGGAAAAGTGCCTTTTCAAGCTGCGCTTGATTTAGCTGGCAAAGGAAATAGCTCTGATCTTTATTAGAATCGCTTCCTGCTAAAAGACGAAAAACAGGTTTTCCTTCAATTTCAATAGTTTCTTTACGGCAATAATGACCGGTTGCAACAAAATCGGCGCCAAGTTCAAGGGCCGCATTCATAAATTCATCGAATTTTATTTCGCGGTTACAAAGCACATCGGGGTTTGGAGTTCTTCCTTTTGCATACTCATCGAACATGTAGTCAACAACTCTTTTACGATATGGCTTACTCAAATCAACCATGTGAAAAGGAATATCGAGTTTTCGGGCAACAAGCTTTGCAAAATCGCTATCCTCATCGAACGGACAATCGCCGTGGAGAACACCGGTGGTGTCGTGCCAGTTCTTCATGAAAAGTCCAACTACGTCGTATCCCTGCTCCTTTAAAATGTATGCAGCTACGCTTGAATCAACTCCACCCGATAAACCTACTACAACCTTACTCATTATTTTTTCAAAAAAATAAACTATTGTAAACTAAAAAAGTCAAAAATTTGTTATCATTAATTTGGATGCAAAGTTAGTAAGAATGTTTCAGAATTATTTCCGTACATGAATCCACAAAAACAAATTTGGTATTTTACTCATTGATCAATATTTTAAACTTTAACCCTAAATTTAACTAACAAATCAAATTCAACATGAAAAAACTACATGCAACCTTTAAGTTGATTTTAGCCGTTGTTTTTATGGCAGGTTTGCTTACATCGTGCCAGAAAAATTATGAAACTGTTCCGGGTGACCCTTTGAATACCAGAATTTACACTCTGCCCAATGGTTTAAAAGTGTACATGAGCGTTTACAAGGATGAACCCCGAATTCAAACCTACGTTGCGGTTAAGGTTGGAAGCAAAAACGATCCTTCGGAAACTACCGGGCTAGCTCACTACTTCGAGCATATGATGTTTAAGGGAACCCAGAAAATTGGAACGCTCGACTGGGAAAAAGAGGGCAAAATGATTGCCGAAATCGAATCACTCTTTGAGGAGTACAGGCAAGAAACTGACGCCGACATTAGGGCTGCCATTTACAAAAAAATTGACAGCGTTTCCTTCGAAGCCTCAAAGCTGGCTGTTCCAAACGAGTACGATAAACTTATGAAGCTTATCGGTTCTAAGGGAACCAATGCAGGAACATCAAATGATTACACGGTTTACATTGAAAATATCCCAAGCAACCAGCTTGAAAATTGGGCAATGATACAGGCCGAGCGTTTCTCGAATCCTGTTTTACGACTCTTCCATACCGAGTTGGAAACCGTTTACGAGGAGAAAAACATGTCGCTTACCAAGGACAATCGCAAAGCATGGGAAGCCATGTACAAGGCTCTATTTCCTAACCACCCATATGGAAAGCAAACTACTCTGGGTGAAGCCGAACATCTGAAAAACCCATCAATGAAGAACATTCGTGAGTTTTTCGATAAATACTACGTACCAAATAATATGGCCATTATTATGTCGGGTGATTTCAACCCCGATGAGGCCATAAAAATAATTGAAAAAGAGTTTGGCGTTCTTAAGTCGAAGGAAGTACCAAAACTCGAGTTCGAAGCTGAGAACCCAATTGCTGAACCCATTGAGGTTGATGTTATTGGACAAGAAGCTGAGCAGCTTAGCATTGGTTTCCGTTTCCCGGGTGCTGCTAGCCGCGAAGCCATGATGGCCGATATGTTATCAGAGATTCTATCGAATGGAAAAACCGGATTGATTGACCTTAATGTGAATTTGCAGCAAAGAACCCTTTCCGCTGGTGCATACTGTAACAAACTTGCCGACTATTCGAGCCTTATTCTTTACGCTCGCAACAGAAATGGCCAAACCCTTGAAGAAGCGAGAGATATTCTGCTTGAACAGGTTGAACTATTGAAGAAAGGCGAGTTCCCTGACTGGATGCTTGAGGCAACAATTAACAACTTGAAACTTTACGAAATGAAGTGGCTCGAAAGCAACTACGGTAGAGTTTACATGATGTCGAATAGCTTCCTTAACGATATTCCATGGAAGGATGCTATTAGTTATATCGATGAGCTGGGTAAGGTTACGAAAGAGGATCTTGTGAAGTTTGCACAGGAAAACCTGAATGACAACTATGCAGTTGTGTACAAGCGTAAAGGCGAACCAAGCGCTGAGTTGGTTCAGAAACCTGCAATTACTCCAATTCATATAAACAGAAATGAGGAATCGGAGTTTATTAAAGCGTTCAAAGAACGCAAAGTTACTGATATTGAACCCGTATTTGTTGATTTTACAAAAGATTTCAACAAGTTTGAAGTAAAAGGGCTCGAAGTTCTTCATAAAGAAAACGTTGAGAACGAAACTTTCTCACTTTACTACTACTTCCCATTCGGAAGCGATAACGATAAGTTGCTAAACATTGCTGCCGAATACCTGAACTACGTTGGAACTTCTGAACTTACTGCCGAAGAGGTTGCACAGGAATTCTACAAGCTGGCTTGTTCGTTCGGAGTGTTTGCTTCAGATGAGGAAACCTACGTTTACGTTAGCGGACTTAGTGAGAACCAAGAAAAAGCAGCAGAACTACTTGATGCAATGCTAAACGATTGCCAGCCAAACGAAGATGCTTTACAAAAGTACATCGATTCTATTCTGAAAGAAAGAGAAAACTCAATGCTTAACCAGCGTGTAATTTTCTCGGGACTGGTTGATTATGGTACCTTCGGCCCCAAGTCGCCATTTACCAACGTTGTACCTTCTGAGGAACTAAGGCAAATGAAGGCCGAAACCCTCACCAATAAAATTAAGGAGTTGGCAAACTATCCTCACAAGGTTCTGTATTACGGACCGTCGAGTACAGATGATTTGAAAAAAATGGTTGAAGAAAAACACAAAGTTGCCGAACAGTTTATGGAAATTCCTGAATCGGCTAATTTTGTGGAACTTGAAACAAAAGAGAATAAAGTTTACTTTTCGCACTACGAGGCAAATCAATCGTATCTGCAAATGGTAAACAGAAGCATCGACTACAACTTCGATTTGCTCCCAACAGTTAGAATGTACAATGCATATTTTGGTGGTGGTATGAATACTATTGTTTTTCAAGAACTTCGCGAGAAACGCGGACTTGCTTACCAAGCGTATTCATATTTTGGAACACCGTCAAATCCTGATAAACCTTTCATGAACAATGCATTTATTGCAACTCAAAACGATAAGGTAATAGAAGCATTTGCTGCATACAACGAACTATTCAATGAGATTCCAACATCTGAAACTGCATTTACCCTTGCAAAAGAATCACTTTTGAATGGAATTAGGAACGAAAGGATAACGAAAATGCGTGTAATATGGACTTACATTAACGCCGAAAAAATGGGCTATAAGGAAGATATTCGTAAAACTTACTTTGAGAAGATACCCGCAATTACGCTCGATGATATTGTTAGCTTCAACAACGAGTACCTAAAGAATAAACCGAATACATATATTATTTTAGGTAACGAAAAAGCTGTTGATTTCAAACAAATTGAACAGAAGTTTGGATCGGTTGAAAAAGTTGAGAGAGACAAGATATTTGGTTTCTAAAGGTAAAAAATGGATGAAAGTCCGAGGGAAAATCCCCTCGGACTTTTTTATTCAATTTTGTTTCAAAAAAACTATTTTTGCGGTCATTATCAACTCTAAATAACCAAAAATGCTTCGGAACCTTTTTATAATCGTTTTATCCTTAATTTCTTATAATCTTTTTGCTCAGGAACAGCCACTCCCTAGGAGTATGACCCCCGCCGAAAGGCTCATTTGGGATGATTACCTAAAAAACTATCCTAAGGACAGGGGAACAAACCCTCCCGTTGGAATTCCACGTACTCCAGGAGAGTGGGAAGAGATGCAGGGAGTTGTGATTACATGGGAAGATGATTATTCCGGTAACTATTTACCAAACCTCCGGGAAATTGTTCGCTACGCGAAAGATTACGTAAAAGTATACATTGTGTGTAGTAATGCGTCAAACGTACTAAGCTATTTAAGTCAGGGAGGCGTTGATTCAGAGAATGTTGAATGTGTTATTGGCGATTACAACTCGGTTTGGGTTCGCGATTACGGCCCGCAAAGTATTTACTTAAATGGTACGAATGAGCTGGCAATCGTTGACTGGGTTTACAATCGACCTCGTCCGCAGGACGATGAGGTTCCTTCGTTAATTGCAACACACCTAAATTTACCAATATACCAAATGACAATCTATCCTAACAGTTTGGTTGCAACGGGTGGTAATTTTATGGCCGATGGTTTTAACAAAGGTTTCTCCTCGGAGCTCATTCTTGACGAAAACGACAACTTAACTCAAAGTGAAGTAAATTCAATAGTATATAGTTACATGGGTATCAACCCTTACATTTTCATGGAAACCCTTCCCTACGATGGAATCCATCATATCGACATGCACATAAAACTCC
>ERZ795048.234-NODE-234-length-61869-cov-55.665949_pt1 | contig 61869 bp, 57 predicted proteins | sample MGYA00375132_ERZ795048 | MGnify/ENA primary metagenome ERZ795048 (study PRJEB30177, sample SAMN05720225) | activated sludge metagenome | isolation source: Anaerobic digester | place: Hong Kong | collected 2014-12-17 ...
CTGAAGCTACAAAGGCATTACATTAATTTGCAGAATTAATGTTACAAAGCACTAGAAGCGATCGCTGGTGTTAGGATCTTATATTGAAACCTAACTTCGTTAGGGATACCGATTTATCTGCCTACAGCAGACCTTTGGATGACCTAAATCTAAAAGGATGAATCAGCCGCAAAACGCTGGAAATCACAAGGGCGCCAGCTGAAGCGTGATCTCATGATGAGCAAGCTATCAAGAAAAGCAGAGGATTATCTCGAAGCGATCTTCGAAATATCGCAGGAAAAGGGGTATGCGAGGGTGCGGGACATATCACAAAAGCTTGGAATCAGGCCCCCGAGCGTCGTCGAGATGGTTAAAAAGCTGGACGGTCTGGGCTACGTCGTTCACAAGAAGCAGGAAGGGGTGTTTTTGACCCCCAAGGGTGAAGAGATCGGGAGGGTCATAAAGGATCGGCACGACACGATTAAGGTGTTTTTGATGCTGATCAACGTGCCCGAACCGATCGCAGATAAAGATGCGTGCATAATGGAGCACAAGCTGGACACGAGAACCGTAGAACAGATAAAAAACTTGGTTAAATTTATCCAGCTCAGCCCGGAACGGCCCCCGTGGCTGGATCATTTCGACGTCTTCTGCAGAACGGGTGAACACGTCTGCGGCGTGTCCGAAGAGTGCAGATACCGTCGAAAACGCGTCGAAGCCATCATAAACTGATTTTAAAGCGGAAATGGAAGTGCTCCGCGGGCAGAGGGGTGGCCGGACCGCCGCAAGAAGATGCGATCTTCGACCAAAGCTTCGCTACCAAGGGTGTCTCGGCCCTCGGTTCGTTCTTCTACGAGGACGGATGCGGCCGGAGGCGTGGCGCCAGCTTTTCGAAGGATGCCGATTTTCTCTTTTGCTTCTGCAATGGTGCCAGTTTTCTTATGTAACAGTGGCCTCCCCCCCCCGAACGTCCCGGTGTCAAATCCTGCCGTCTGAAAAATGCAGTTCTGTGAACCGGGGGCGTACGTTTCAGATTGGAGTCGGACAGCTGTGCGGTCGCCGCCACCTTGGGTATATTTAAAACTATATTTTAACAACTCAATATGTCCTCGGCGGCCTCTCCCGCCACCCTTCGATGGAGCCCCGCCGGGAATATGCTCGCTCCGGGCGGGCGGATGGCGAAGGCGACATATCGGCTGGAAGCTGGCATCCTCAGCGCCTGGATCGATGGCGGACCGGCTGATCGACATCGACGCCCTCGTCCACGGGCTTCGCGGGCCGCCTGAGGAGGAGATCGCCATCGTCGAGGAGGCCGCAGCCGGGTGATCCGCGCCGCCCGGTGGGCGCGGCCTGGCGGTCCCCGCCGCACGGGATATATTTAAAAATCTATTTTAACAATCCGATATATGGCAGCCTACTCGGCGAGACCCCCGCTCCCCTATCCGCTGTCGCCACCTACGCTTTCGCGATCTCCTCGAAGTCCAGCCCCGCGTCCCCGGTCCTCTGGCGAAGGTGACTTAGGTCGATGTCGAGGGATTTTATGACGCGCCAGAGGGCTTTCGAGGCGGGGCGAGCGAGTCGGGATTGGATTCCCAGGTCATCCTCGTCCGCTCTAACCGGACCCTCAATCCCGACTCCCGGGCAAACGAGTTGCCGGACCTGTAGGGCGGATATCACATCACAGCTGCACCCGAGAGCGTTCGGTGAGGACGCGGATCGGCGTTAGGCGGACCTGCTTTGGTGTTACTAATTTAGTATAAGGTATGATTAAGTATTTGGGTATAATTATCTGACGGGACGGCGCCTTCGGGATGCGCCGAACGCCCCGGCAGGTTATGCGATTCGATGCCAAAAAGAGGGTCAGCGATGCCTCAATCTCAATGCACCAACGCCTCCACCTTCGGCTTTGGGCTTTCACTGGTGCCGCCGACACCTCCATCTATCACCCTATGTCACCCTACAGCCTTATGGACATCTGGGTTGGGCGGGGGTCGGGCCCGATCCTTCAAATCTCCCCCGCGATCGGGTCTCCCCGATTTCGCCAACCTAATCGTAATAATCCGCTGGAATTAGAATCGGCCTCTCGTAGTGCTGAGACAAGAACCAGGGGTCGTTTGAGTAAAAGGGATACAGGAAATTCGCGGCTCCGGTGCTGGCGCTTTGATTTAGCTTTATTGGAGTTCCTTTAAACTCCGTCCCGAGCCACCCGATGTCGTCATAATCGATATCTTCATCGTCTTCTTCAGGAACCAGGGAACCATTCAACACCTTCATCCCGCTAGGGGTGCCTCCCCAGGTCCACAGGCCACCGCCATTGTCGGTGGATAGCCTCTCAGGCTGACCCGCAAGCCACGCCGCTCCATAGTCGCCTCCGACGCTCACCATCCCCGCCCCGAAGGCCGTGACCCCGGCCGCTAGAAGGGCCAGGAAGGATAACGCCATAACCGTTCTCATAGACAAACCCCACACTATCCTTGGCGTCCGGTGATGCTAGCCGTCGATAAAAGCCTTTCGAGAATCCAGCAGAACCGCCTGCCCCACCCGGTCGTCCCGAATCCGCCGGAAAAGATCGGGGCTTAAAGCCTTAAACCGATCGGAGAACCTAATCGGCATCAGGAGATGCAGGCCCGTCCATCCGGAACGAGCAAGATCCCGGACCGAGAGGACTTAAAAACTGATGCGGCAGGACTTTATGCTCTTCTTCGACGCCAGCTGACCGCCACGTATAATGCAGTTGATTTAATTAATAGTAAATATTATGAATAAGATAGATAAACTTCTCGCCGAATTTCCTCCTTACTCTGAGGTGCTGGGGATAGACCTGACGATGCCTGCTGGCAGGTTCAGGTGGTTTCTCGCATCCATCCTCTTCGGAGCGCGGATCAGCGAAAAGATAGCAGCTAACGCTTATAGAGAATTCGAGAAGGCTGGGGTCGACGCTCCAGAGAAGATCCTGTCAGCCGGTTGGGATGAGCTTGTCAGAATCTTGGATGAGGGTGGATACGTCCGCTACGACGAATCCACCGCCACCAACCTCCTCAACATAATGGAGGATCTGATGGAGAGATACGGATCGCTGGAGGGTCTTCATTCAGGATCGTCCGATACAGAGGACCTGGAAAAGAGGCTCCAGGATTTCAAGGGCATCGGTCCGGTCACAGCCCAGATCTTCTTGAGAGAATTGAGGGGCGTTTGGGACGTGGCTCCAGAGCCGTCGGAAAGGGCAGAAGAGGCCGCTCGGTGTTTGGAAATAGACCTGCAGGAGTTCGAGGGCGAGAAGCTCTCGCGGGTCGAGGCCGCCCTCGTCAGGCTCCATCTTAGATTCTGCAAGAGGGAGAAGTGCCCAGAATGTCCCATGAAGGAGTATTGCGGTTGCGGTTTTAGGCATGGCCAGCTAAACACGAACGAAAAAGAGGGATATAGGGGGGTTAGCCCCTGATTTTAGCCAACGCCTCTGATGCTGCTTCTCGGACCCACATAGCTTCATCCTCGAGCGCCAGGGTAAGAGGATCGACAGCTTTTGGATCACCTATTTTGCCGAGAGCTTCGGCAGCATAATGCCGGAGATTTAAGTCCTCGTCCTTCAGAGCTACAATGAGAGGATCGACGGCCTCGGCGTCGCCTATCTCGCCAAGAGCCCAAGCCGCGTTAATCTGGACCCCCGAGTTTTGGTCCTTGAGCGCCTCTATCAGAGCGGCTACCGCCCTTTGATCGCCTATCTTGCCAAGAGCCTCGGCGGCATGCAATCGAAGATCTTCATCGTCATCCTTGAGAGCAACGATAAGTGGATCGACGGCCTTCGGGTCGCCTATCTCACCAAGAGCCCAAGCCGCGTTAATTTGAACCCGCCCATACCAATCGTTTAGAGCTACAATCAGAGGGTCAACGGCCCGTGGATCACCTACATCGCCTAGATAATAGGCTGCATTTGCTCGGGCATTGCTGTCTACATTCTCGATGCTCACAATAATCTGATCGAGATACTCTGTGTGTCCTAGTTTAACCAACGAACCTGCAGCCGCCATTTGGACGCCCGAGGAATCATCTTCAAGTGCCGCTGCTCTTCCTAGTTTCATCGACGAACCTGCAGCCCCATTTTGGGCGCCTGAGGAGCAATTTTCAAACACCTCTATCAGCGGATCGACGGCTCTTGTATCGTTTATCTCGCCGAGAGCCCAGGCAGCATGTTCTCGTGCCCGTTGAGTCCCAACATCGAGAGACTCGATGAGAGGATCGACTGCTGGTTCACCAATTTTGACAAGAGCTTTAGCAGCCTCGCTTCTGACGGTTAAGAAAAAATCATCCAATGCAGCGATGAGAGGACCGACGGCTTTCGGATCGCCTATCTCGCCGAGAGCCCAGGCGACTTTCTCGCGGGGTTCCACCGGATTATTTATGACAAACGAGATCTTATTGAGAGCTGAGATGAGAGGATCGACGGCCTTTGGATCTCCTATCTTGCCAAGAGCCTCAGCAGCATTCAATTGGACATATTCATTATCGTCGTTGAGAGCTGAGATGAGAGGATCAACAGCCTTCGGGTCTCCTATCTTGCCGAGAGCCTCAGCAGCGGCCTTTCGGACGTTCCAGTCCCAATCCTTGAGAGCCTCGGCTAGTGGTTCGGTTGCCCTTTGATCGCCTATCTCGCCTAGTGCATAGGCGGCAAGCTCTCGAACGTTCCAGTCCTCATCCTTGAGAGCTTCGGCTAGTGGTTCGGTTGCCCTTTGATCGCCTATATCACCTAGTGCATAGGCAGCATTCGCTCTGACGACTCCTTCTTCGTCCTTCAGATCCAGTATGAGATCATTGACGTTGTCAGCTGCAACTTCGGTTACCAATGTCGCCAGCACAAATATGGCCAAAGCAAATTTCGTTCTCATCTCCTCTACTCTCCCTATTGGTGGGATGAATCTGTCAGCATCTATGAAAAATGTTTCTACGTACGCCCCCGCGTGCCGAATGGTAGATCCGGCATTTCGCATTAACGGTTTGAACGCTCACCATTTTTCCGGCTATCGATTTTTTGAGAATCGATATCCTCCGAAGCTATGTTGAGCTTAGATGGATCCGCGCCACAACGATAAAGAGTATAATATACACAATTTTATAAAATATCGATTGTTGATACCGTATTAACAAATTTAATCAAAATTATTATTGGCAAAGATTAGGAATTGGATTTGAATTTGTGCACATCAAGATAAGCCAAAAATTCTCATTTTTGCATAGCCTACTGCGGAATGCCGGGTTGATGCGGAAAGCCGAGTTTATCTTAATAAAAGGCACTCTCCAATTCACTGCAGGATCATACTGCCACTATCGGATCATACTGCCACTATCTCGAATGGGATTCAGAAATATGCTTTGCTTTAATGTAATGAAGGTTAAAATGAGTAGAGCGAGAACCTCTGAGTGGTCTGCGCTCTTCTCAGTTTACAGGCGAATTAGTGCCCAGACCCGGATTCGAACCGGGGACAGCCAGATCTTCAGTCTGGCGCTCTCCCGGACTGAGCTACCTGGGCAAAGTTAGGTGGGCTCGATGCGATTCGAACGCATGATCCCCGCCATGTCAAGGCGATGTCATAACCAGCTAGACCACGAGCCCACAGCTGACGGATGCTCCCAGTGAGCTTTTCGGAGATAAATCCTTCGGTCAGGCCGGAGATGGCGGGATGCGAAATGAGACGAGAGGCAGAGACCCTCAGCTTTGCCCCGCCTCATTTCTCCTCGTCTCACCTCCCCACCCCTTCGTCTAGTCTCGCCTCACCGCACTTCCTGGTGATACTCACCCAGCGCCTTGATGGTGATCTCGCCGGCCTTGGCGATGGAGATCGCCTGGGCCGCAGCTCTCGCCGCCTGGACGGTGGTGATGTAGGGGACGCGGTAGTCCACAGCGTTCCGCCTGATCTGGAACCCATCCTTCACCGACTGCTTCGTCGTGGGGGTGTTTATGATCAGGCTAACCTCGCCCCTCTTGATGTAGTCGAGGACGTTCGGGCTTCCGACGTAGATCTTCTTCACCTTCTCGACGGGGATCCCCATACCAGCGAGGAAGTCTGCCGTTCCGTCGGTGGCGATGATCTTGAGATCCGACTCGACGAGCTTCCTCGCCACCTCGGCGATCGGCCCCTTGTCCTCGTCCCTCACTGAGATGAAGACGATCCCCTTCGTCGGAAGGGTGTTGTCGGCAGATAGCTCCGCCTTGAAGAAGGCGAGGCCCGGAACGTAATCGACCCCCATCACCTCGCCCGTCGACCTCATCTCCGGCCCCAGGAGGGTGTCGGCCCCCGGGAGCTTGTCGAAGGGGAGGAGCACCTCCTTCACCGAGACGTAAGGGAGGGTCGGCTCCTTGGTGTAGCCGAGCTCCTGGAGGGTCTTTCCCGCCATCACCCCTGCGGCGATCTTGGCGAGGGGGAGGCCCACGGTCTTCGAGACGAAGGGGATGGTCCTGCTCGACCGGGGGTTCGCCTCCAGGACGTAGACGATCCCGTCCTTGTAGGCCATCTGGATGTTGAGGATCCCCTTAACCTCCAGGGCGAGGGCGATCTTCCTCACGTACTCCCGGACGGTGTCCTGGACGGCGGCGGGGATCGTTTGGGGCGGGATGATGCAGGCGCTGTCGCCGGAATGGATCCCCGCCTCCTCGATATGCTCCATGATAGCCCCGATGAGGACGTCCTGGCCGTCGGAGACGGCGTCGACGTCGATCTCGACGGCGTTCTGGAGGAAGTCGTCGATGAGGATCGGGTGCTCCGGCGAGACCCTCACCGCCTCCCTCATGTAGACCTCCAACTCCTTCTCGTCGTAGACGATCTCCATCGCTCTTCCGCCGAGGACGTAGCTCGGCCTCACCAGGACGGGGTAGCCGATCCTCTTCGCCTCGGCCTTGGCCTGGTCAGGGCTGGTGGCGTAGCCGGCCTCGGGCTGGGGTATCCCCATCTCCCGGAGGGCGAGGTTGAACCTCTCCCTGTCCTCAGCCATGTCGATCTTCTCGGGGGTCGTCCCCAGGATCTTCGTCGCGAGGCCCCTTCTAGCGATCTCTTTTTCAAGGGGGACGGCGAGGTTCACCGCCGTCTGGCCACCGAACTGGACCATGACGCCAAAGTACCTCTCCTTCTCGATGATGTTCATCACGTCCTCGAGGGTGAGAGGCTCGAAGAAGAGCTTGTCCGAGGTGTCGTAATCGGTCGAGACGGTCTCGGGGTTGTTGTTGGCGATGTGGGCCTCGATCCCCTGCTCCCGGAGGGCGAGAACCGCGTGGACGGTGGAGTAGTCAAACTCGATCCCCTGGCCGATCCTGATGGGTCCGGACCCTATGATCAGGACCTTCTTGTTATCGGTGGGAAGAAGCTCGCACTCGTCCTCGTAGGATGAGTAGTAGTAAGGGGTCTTGGCCGCGAACTCGGCAGCGCAGGTGTCGACCATCTTGTAGGTGGGAACGATCCCGTTTTCGATCCGGAGGTCTGTGATCTCCGTCCTTTTTTTGCCGAGGAGTTTTGCGATCCTGTCGTCGGTGAACCCCGTCCTCTTCGCTCTCCTCAGGACCGGGACGGAGAAGCTCTCGGCTATCTCCTTCTCCATGAAGATGATGTTCTCGATCCTCCAGATGAAGTAGGGGTGGATTTTGGTCAGATCCGATATCTCCTCGACGGAAAATCCGCGCCGGAGGGCCTGGTAGATGGCGAAGAGCCTCTCGTCCGTCGGCGTGATGAGGAGCCGCCTCACATCGTCGTCGGTCCAGGTGGTGTACTTCCCCTGGTATCCGAGGTCCATATCGATCTCCAGGGACCTGACCGCTTTCATGAAGGCCTCCTCGTAGCTCCTGCCGATTGACATCACCTCGCCCGTCGACTTCATGGAGGTGGTGAGGGTCTTGTCGGCCCGTACGAACTTGTCGAAGGGCCACCTCGGGATCTTCATCACCACGTAGTCGACCGTCGGCTCGAAGGAGGCCGGGGTCTCGCCGGTGACGTCGTTTGAGATCTCGTCGAGGGTCATACCGATGGCGATCTTGGCCGTGACCCGGGCGATGGGGTATCCCGTCGCCTTGGAGGCGAGAGCCGAGCTTCTCGAGACCCTGGGGTTCACCTCGATCACCCTATACTCGCCGTCCTTTGCCGCGAACTGGATGTTGCAGCCACCCTCGATCTTGAGAGCCCTGATGATGTTTATCGCGGCAGACCGGAGGATCTGGACCTCCTCGTCGGTGAGGGTCTGGATGGGGGTTACGACGATCGACTCGCCGGTGTGAATCCCCATGGGGTCCATATTCTCCATGTTGCAGATGGTGATGCAGGTGTCGTTTGAGTCGCGCATCACCTCGTACTCAAGCTCCGTCCAGCCGACGAGGCTCTCCTCGATCAGGACCTGATGGATGCGAGACCTTTTCATCCCCATCTCGACGATCCTGAAGAAATCCTCCTCGGTCTCGGCGGACCCTCCGCCCGACCCGCCCAGGGTGTAGGCGGGCCTTATGATGAGGGGAAGCCCCAATTCCTTCAGGGCCTCTTTCGCCTCCTCTACGGAGTCGACGGCCCGGCTCTTGGGGACGGGCTCGCCGACCCTGATCATGGCGCTCTTGAAGAGGTCGCGGTCCTCGGTCTCCTGGATGGCGTGGACCGATGTGCCCAGCACCTCGACGTTGAACTTATCGAGGACCCCCATCTCGGCGAGCTCGCTCGTTATGTTGAGGCCGGTCTGGCCGCCTATCCCGGCGATGATCCCGTCGGGCCTCTCCTTCTCGATGATCTTGGCGACGATCTCGGGTACGAGGGGCTCGATGTAGATCCTGTCTGCCATCTCCGGGTCGGTCATGATGGTGGCGGGGTTGGAGTTGACGAGGACCACCTCGACCCCCTCCTCCCGGAGGGACTTGCAGGCCTGGGACCCCGAGAAGTCGAACTCTGCAGCCTGGCCGATCTGGATCGGTCCCGATCCTATGAGAAGAACTTTCTTAATTTCAGGTCTCTTCGGCAACTCTGATCACCTCCTCCTCGCTTCGATCTGCTTTGCAACCGATGTGAAGAACCTCTCTTTCGTGCAGAGGGGGCCGGGCCTTGCTTCGGGATGGTACTGGACTGCCTCCATCCCCAGGTAGTTGCTTTTGATCCCCTCCACCGTCCCGTCGTTGGCGTTTATCTGGGTGATCTTGAGGCCCGTACCCTCCGCCGACTCGGGGAGGAGGGCGAAGTTGTGGTTCTGGGATGTGATGTAGACGATCCCAGTCGCCAGGTCTTTAACAGGCTGGTTTCCGCCGTGATGGCCGAACTTGAGCTTGTAGGTCTCAGCCCCCATGGCGAGGCAGATCACCTGCAGGCCGAGGCATATCCCGAAGACCGGCTTCTCGCCCGCGAAGTGTTTCACAGCCTCGATGGCCCTCGTCGCCTGCTCGGGGTCGCCCGGTCCGTTGGATAAGAAGATGGCGTCGGGCTCGTACTTTTCGATATCCGATACCCTCGCGTCCGATGGCACCACCACGATGTCGAACCCCTGGCAGGCCATGGAATCGAGGATGTTCCTCTTGATTCCCAGGTCCATCATCACGACCCTCGGCCCGTCTCCTGGTATCCTGTAAGCTCGCTTGCAGGAGACGGCGCTTATCAGGTCGAGGCTTGAGATGTTGGGCTGGTCTTTGGCATGCTGGACGATGTCGATGCCCTCAACCTCCGACCTCTCGCCGACGGCGAGGGCGGCCCTCATAGCCCCCTGGTTTCTGATCTTTATTGTGAGCATCCTCGTATCGAGGCCGGAGATTCCGGGAACCCCCTCGTCCTCCAGGAACTTCGAGATGGTTCTATTGGATCTGTAGTGAAGGGGCCTGTCCCAGATCTCCCTGCAGACCATGGCCGTAGCACCGATGGTGTCCGACTGAAAGTTGTCGCCGCTCACACCGTAGTTTCCCATGAGGGGATATGTGAACATCAGAAGCTGCCCTTTGTAGGAGGGATCGGTCAGAGCCTCCTCGTAGCCGGACATGACCGTCACGAAAACCAGTTCGCCAGAGACGACGCCAGGTGCTCCGAAGCCCACCCCTTCGACCCTGGTGCCGTCTTCCAACCCTAAGACGCCGATCATAGTATCGCCACCACAAGTAAGGAGGTCATCTAAATAGGTTTCGACGGGATCGGATGGCGAAGGGCGCGAGGTCCAGCCGGAAACCGGTTGCCGGGGCCGCCGAAATCGACCCTGCTAAACTTTTGATGGGTTCGATGGCCGGGTTCAACGAGGTTTGGAGAAGTTCGGTGCCGAAGAAAGAAAAAGAAGAAAGAGATCCGGGAGCCGCCTTGCGTTGTCCCGGTCATCCCCGTCTGCTTCAGAATCAGGGTATGAGGCGAAGCTCCGGCAGGATTAGCTGCTCGGTACGGTTGTCTTCAGAGCCGAAGATTTGCAAAATGAACCCGTTTAAATTATTAGCCGTCACCTCGTTAAAATAGGTGGCTTGATCGTTATAGTAATCCGACAACGTCATGGTTTTATTCTCAAAAACTATGGTCTCGTTTGTCGGTTCTCCACCCAGATAATTGTATAGGTCTTCGAGGCCTGAGCCATCCATATACGCCATCATTAGGGCCAATCCGCCTTCATAAAAGCCGGCCTTGTACCCTTCCATGAACTCCTCAGAGGGCTCCTCTTGAGCGCTGGCCGCTCCTATGGCGCCGCACAGCAGCACTCCTATCACCAACCCGAATATCACAATCTCTTTCATGAGTTATCACTCACCGGTCGCCGATACGCACACCTCCTTAAAAACTCTGTCGGATCGGGATCTGTGCCTGGCACGAAAATCGGGGCGGGCGAGGGAGGGCACTTCTTGCCTTGAAACGTCTCCAAATCTCTGTCTGGACACTCTGTGAGGATGCGGAGAGTATGGGGGCCGAGTCCTTTCTTCGAGGCCCCAGGGTGGCTAGGCCAGAATGGCATCTCGCTTCGACCAAACCAGCCCCAGCATAAAAATGAATAGAGAATAATATATTTCAGCAAATCAGTTCTTCGTTTTTCTGAGCCTCCAGAGATTGGAAATATACTCGCTTATTCAACCCGGTGTGGAATAGATAAATTGAGGCGTTGCCCTTTGAAGGAATCCCGATTCCTGACGTCAAAAGATTAGCCGTAACGCCCCCGCCACTTACTTAGTTCCAACCGCTCCAAGTTTCAGTGCTGCTATTTCATGCGCGTTCTAGCACGTTATAGTAGATGCGTTTGGAATTCGGTTCGGAACTGAAGAGGTATAACTTACCCCAAAAGCGTTGAGCCCCTGGAGGCCACATGGCCCACGAGTCGGGAACCCTAACACATTCGCTCCATGTTCGATCGGGCATCATGTAATTATAATATATATATATATATAATTATCACCTAATTTGATTCTGCGATGGAATACGTAGACTTTGGAAGTGCTCATCGAGCTATATGGCACATGATGCAATTCTGCGGCCAAGGGGTAAGAAGTTGAACCCCCTCCAGGAACCTTATGCCAGCCGCTCCATCTTTGCTCATAGTCCATGGAATTCATGTAAATGCTGCTATCATCTCCGGTGTGAAAGAGCCTAAGTTTCTCGAAGGTGCATACAGCCAATCTCATATTCGTTGAACCAGATCCCGGCACTTCCCTCCAACTGCCCCAATACCCTTGCATGTCTACGGAATTATAATAAATTCGACGATTTTGGCCTTTGGGAAAATCGTAGCCTTTTAGGAAAAGCCAAACTCTATCACCAAAACGACATGCTCTCAAACCTACATCGGTTGTAGCACCACCAGGCACTTCCTTCCAGACGCCGACCATAATCTTGGAACCTCTTATCAACTTCTGTTGCAGATTGTGATTAGGTTAATCCCACACTTCAGTTGGAAAGACGATCGTTTTTGGCATAATGTAAGATCCATATCTATAAGTTTTCTAACAGTGAGCATGGAGTCGGTTGATGTATCCGAATAGATTGGATATCGTCCCGATTTTGCAGCTGCCTATTTAAATATATTTTATATTACTAAGTTCTGTTGCGCAAAGCATCTAGGAATTGCAAATGAAACGAAACCGAATCTAAGAGCACTACAGAAAATCCATCGCGGTGATTTTAAATGAGATCAGGTGCTGTAAGCGGATTCCAGAAACTTCGGCCCATTTCATTGCAGCGACCCCTCCGGCCCAAACGACAAAGGTTAAATGATCTCTCGCGGTCTAGGTGAGGCGAGGATTGGCTTATGGACATGTACGAGAAGGTGATCGAGCTTGCACGCAGGCGCGGCTTCATATGGCCCGCCTTCGAGCTCTACGGCGGAGCTGCGGGCTTTTACGATTATGGGCCCCTGGGAGCCCCGCTGAAGAGAGGGATCGAGGACCTCTGGAGGGCTTTCTTCGTGATCCGGGAGGGGTTCTGCGAGATCGAGTGCCCCACCATCGGGGTGGAGGATATCTTCAAGGCCTCAGGCCACCTCTCAGGCTTCTCCGACCCCCTCACCGAGTGCAAGGAGTGCGGCGAGATCTATCGGGCAGACCACCTCATAAAGCACATCATCGAGGTCCCCGACGCCCTCGCGAACGAGGAGATATACCGGGTGATTCAGGAGAACGACGTCTTCTGTCCCGAGTGCGGCGGCGACCTATCCGAGATCTACGAGTTCAACCTGATGTTCAAGACCTGGATCGGACCCGGCGGAAAGCAGCCCGGCTACCTCCGGCCCGAGACCGCCCAGGGGATGTTCGTCAACTTCCAGAGGCTTCTCCGCCACTACCGCGACCGCCTCCCCTTCGGCGCCGTCCAGATCGGAAAGTCCTACCGAAACGAGATCTCGCCCCGCCAGGGGGTGATAAGGCTCCGGGAGTTCTCCCAGGCCGAGGCTGAGATCTTCATCAACCCGAAGGACAAGAGCCACCCAAGGTTCGGCGAGGTGGCAGACCTGGTCATGACCCTCTACTCCAAGCAGGGCCAAGAGCGGGGCGAGACCGTGGAGATGACCGTCGGCGAGGCGGTGGAGAAGGGGATCATGGCCCACGAGACCCTCGCCTACTACGTCGCCCGGACCTGCCAGTTTTTGATGGAGGCCGGCCTCTCGAAGGAGAGGCTCAGGTTCAGGCAGCACAAGGACGACGAGATGGCCCACTACGCCGCCGACTGCTGGGATGCTGAGGCGCTCCTGGATCGGTTCGGCTGGATCGAGATCGTGGGGGTCGCCGACAGGACGAACTACGACCTCCGGTCTCACATGGCCCAGAGCCAGGCGAACCTCACCGTCTTCCTCCCCTTCGACGAGCCGATAAAGCAGGATAAGCTCGTCGTCAAGCCCGACATGAAGAAGCTCGGCCCCCTCTTTCGGAAAGGGGCGAAGGCCGTCGCCGACGCCTTACAGGCCCTGCCCATGGAGGAGCTGAAGAAAGACCCAATCGTCGTCGAGGTGGACGGCGAGAGGCAGGAGATCGATCCGGCCCTCGTCTCCTTCGAGATGGTGGAGGAGGAGATCCGGGGCGAGGAGGTCGTCCCCCACGTCATCGAGCCCTCTTTCGGGATAGACCGGATACTCTACTCCGTCCTCGAACACTCCTACCGGGAGGAGATGGTGGAAGGAGAGACGAGGGCGGTCCTGGCCCTGAAAAACAGGGTCGTCCCGATCCAGGTGGCGGTCCTCCCCCTGATGGACCGATCCGAGCTGATCGGGCCCGCCGAGGAGATAGCCCGGGAGCTGAGAGATCTGAACCTCAGAGTCGAGTACGACTCCTCGGGGTCCATCGGCAGGAGATACCGGCGAAACGACGAGGTGGGAACGCCTTACTCCGTCACCGTCGACTACGAGACCCTGGAGGAGGGGACGGTCACCATCAGGGACCGGGACTCCATGTCCCAGATCAGGGTCGCGAGGTCCGATGTCGCCGAGAGGGTTTTTGCCCTTTTGAGGGAGGAGAAGGAGTTCTCCGAGGCGGGATCGTCCCTTCGGAGCTGAAAACTCCCCTTTGGGCTCATTGAATAATTTGATTTGGAGGTATGAAAGATGGGGTCAAAGATGCGTGCTTCTCTGGTGATGGAGGTGAAGAGAAAGGGGATCCATCTTTCAGGCCTCTCGGTCCCGGCGTCGATCCTCTTATTTGGAAAAGCCGTTACTATCGGCCTCGTCGCCGTCGCTCTTTTGGCGGCGCTGTTCTTGGAACGAAGGCGTCTATCTGGAAAGATAGGGCTTCCTGCAGTCAGGGGCCACGAGGCGGATAGGGTGGCGGGCTACATCTACTACATCTTTGGGGCTTTCCTCGCGGTCCTTCTTTTTCCCCCGGCCATCGCCATCGCCGCCATGCTGATGCTCTCGCTTGGCGATGCGGCGAGCGGGATCATCGGCTCGATCGTCAGGGGTTCGGCCGTCAGGACCGGGATAATGGAGGGCCAGAGCTGGAGGCCAAAGCCTCTTCCGGTGGTGGCGGGAACCTTCGCCGTCTGCCTTCTGGTGGGCTACGCCGCCTACTTTTTCGAGGGGAACTTCTTTCCCGGACCCGAGTTGCTCTCATTTCCGATCTATCTCATCGGCGCGGCGACGGCCACTTTTGCGGACGCCGTCCCTCTATCCTTTCGCAAAAGGGTCATCGACGACAACTTATCGATCCCCGTCCTTTCGGGGTCGGCGATGTTCGTCGCAAGCATTCTTTGACTTTAAATCTGATCTGATCGTCTTCGTGCAGAAAGGTTTTTTAACGCTGGGGAGAGTCAACTTCCCAGAGAGCGAAGCAACTGCAGCTTGCCGCACCGTCCGGCTCCGGGGAAAGATATTCTCAGCTTTCAACGAAAACTGCGATTCCTGCCCCCGGCGAGAAGGGCCGGGCCGCCAGCGTCGAGAGGTTGCTTTTCATCGAGAGGAGATAGGAGGGATATTATGAATATAGTACTACTCGGTCCACCAGGATCCGGAAAGGGCACTCAGGCCAAGATGATCGCAGAGAAGTACGGCGTGGTTCACATCTCCACCGGGGATATCCTGAGAGAGAACGTCAGGAACGGCACCCCTCTGGGAGTGGAGGCGAAGAAGTTCATGGAAGCCGGGAAGCTCGTTCCCGACAGCCTTCTCATCGACATCATCAAGGACAGGCTGGCAAAAGACGACGTCAAGGGCGGCTGGATGCTGGACGGCTATCCCCGGACGATGCCCCAGGCCGAGGCGATGGACAAGATCCTGCCCAATCTTGGCCAGAAGATCGATGTGGTCCTGAACATCGACGTTCCCGACGCGGAGCTCGTCAAGAGGGTCACCGGCCGCCGGATGTGCAAGTGCGGCGCCACCTATCACGTTCAGTTCAACCCGCCGAAGGTTGCCGGCAAGTGCGATGCCTGCGGCGGCGAGCTCTACCAGAGGGCGGACGACACCGAGGAGACGGTCAAGGAGAGGCTCCAGGCCTATCACGCCCAGACTCAGCCCCTCATCGACTACTACGACAAGAGGGGAATCGTGGCCACGGTGCTCGGAGTGGGCGACATCAAGGCCATCTTCGGGAAGGTCGCCGAGGCTCTGGATAAGATTTAAAGAGTCTCTTCACAACTCTTTTTTTGGTTCTTTTTGTTTGACCTCCAAAAACTTATTATCTTCATTCATCAGTCAATCTCTTGATTGAAATGGTACTTGATCCGGTCAGTTTGGCTGCCTTTGCCGCACCGCTGTTAGCCAAAGGCGCAGAAGCTTTCACCAAGACTGCTGGAGAGAAATTGGGCGGGAAGATGGTTGATTTTTGTCAGAATGCAGCCAATAAATTCAAAGGTGACTCCTACGCTGAGCAGACCTTGGCCCGCGCCAAAGAGATGCCTGAATCAGAAGACCGGCAGATGGCGCTCAAAGGAATCTTAGCTGAGAAGATGAAAGAAGACCCGGATTTTGCTGAAGAGGTCAAAAAGCTATTCGATGAAATTAATAAAGAGGATTCCTCAAACCGCACTGTCTTTGATCAGCGTGGACAGAACGTTGATACTCAGACCAATATCGGAAATGTGCAAGGCTCAGTAAATATCGGCACCAAATAGAGATGACGAAGATGACGGGGCCATCCGACTTCGACCAAAAAGGCCAATCTGTAAACACACAGACCAACATTGACTATGCTGGTCAGGTGGTCATTGGTTCAGCCCCGGCTTTGCCAGTTCCTCAGGAAATCCCGCTTCAACCGGCGGACTTCACAGGCCGTGAGGACGAAATCAAAGCCCTTCTTGAGATATTCGGCCAGGGTGCGACCATCACAGGTTTGCGCGGCCTGGGCGGGGTGGGCAAGACTGCTCTGGCACTGGTTCTGGCCGATCGACTCAAAAATCGTTTTCCAGACGGTCAGCTCTTCTTGAACATGGAGGGCACAAGCAAGAGCCCTCTGAAACCCGAAGATGCCATGGCTCATGTCATTCGCTCCTACCTAGGGGTTGATGCCTCAGTGCCGGAGGAGTTGAACGGCTTGAGTGGGCTTTATCAGTCTGTCCTCTCTGACAAGAAAGCCCTAATCTTGCTCGACAACGCCGCCAGCCGAGAGCAGGTGGAGCCGCTCCTGCCGCCAAGTTACTGCGCCCTGCTGGTGACCTCCCGCAATAAGTTTGCACTCCCAGGCTTGACGGAAAAGGATCTGGACGTCCTGCCCCTCGATGATGCCAATAAACTCCTGCTGGAGATATGCGAGCGCATTGGCGATCATGCGGAAAAGCTGGCAACTCTGTGCGGCTGCCTTCCCATCGCCCTGAGAAACGCCGCTTCAATCCTGAAAGAGAAGCCGAATTTGAACGTTGCCAATTACATCAAACGATTGGGAGATGCTACGGAGCGCCTGGAGCTGGTAGAAGCCTCCTTCAGCCTGAGCTACGACCTTCTCCCCCCGAAGTTGCAGGGGCTCTGGTCCATGCTCTCCGCCTTCCCCGCAGACTTCGACCTGGCCGGAGCGGCGGCTGTCTGGGAGATGGAAGAAAACCTCACTGAGGACGATCTCGGCGAGCTGATCAGGTGGAGCCTGGTGGACTTCCTGCCATCTGCCACCGGCGACGGGGGACGATATCGGCTGCACGACCTGGCGCGCGATTTCGCCGGATCACGCCTGGATGAGGCTCTCCGTGAGCCAGCTCTTCTACGACATGCCGAGCATTACAAGGATGTGCTCTCCGAAGCTGATGAATGGTTCTTGAAGGGAAAGGAGGGCGTTCTGAAGGGCCTGCGGCTATTCGACCAGGAGAGGGCGAATATCCTGGCCGGACGGTCCTGGGCAGAGAAAAATCTGGATCAAAATTATTCTGCTGCAATCGATCTCTGCAAATCCTATCCAAATGCCGGGGCCTATGTTCTCGGTCTGCGCCTCTCTCCCCGTGAAAGGATTCTCTGGCTTGAAACTGCATTGGCGGCGTGCAGGAAATCAAATGACAAAGCAGCGGAAGGGTATCATCTGGGCAACCTGGGTCTTGCTTACTCTCATCTTGGCGATCCCCGGAAGGCGATCGAGTTCCACGAGCAGGCTCTCGCCATCTCGCGGGAGATCGGCGACCGCCGGGGCGAGGGAAACCGCCTGGGCAACCTGGGTCTTGCTTACCGTCATCTTGGCGATCCCCGGAAGGCGATCGAGTTCCACGAGCAGGCTCTTGCCATCTCCCGTGAGATCGGCGACCGCCGGGGCGAGGGAAACCGCCTGGGCAACCTGGGGAGTGCTTACTATCTTCTTGGCGATCTCCGGAAGGCCATCGAGTTCTACGAGCAGGCTCTTGCCATCTCTCGTGAGATCGGCGACCGCCGGAACGAAGGTGTTCACCTGGGCAACCTGGGGAATGCTTACTTTTATCTTGGCGATCCCCGGAAGGCGATTGATTTCTACGGACAGGCTCTTGCCATCTCCCGCGAGATCGGCGACCGCCGGGGCGAGGGAGGCCACCTCTTCAATATGAGCCTCTCTCTTCACGCCTTGGACCAAAATGAGAAGTCCGTCTCTCTGGCCAAGTCCGCCCTTGCTATCTACGAAGAGATTGAAAGCCCCTACGCCGAGACCGTCCGCAAAACGCTGGCCGAGTGGGGCGGCTAGATCACAAGGAACCTTTTTATCCGCCCATAATCCTGCCCTCCCCCATGATACTCGTCTATTCCCTCGGCGGCTCCATCCTGGCGGGCCGCGATGCTGAAAGCCTCAAGGAGTATGCCACGGCTTTAAAGAACCTCGCCCAAGAGCACCAGATCTTCGTAGTCGTGGGCGGGGGCAAGATCGCCCGCGAGTACATCGGAAAGGCCCGCGCCCTGGGGGCGAGCGAGGCCTTCTGCGACCTGATCGGCATCGAGGCCACCAGGCTCAACTCAGCGCTGCTCATCGCCGCCCTGGGCGAGGCCGCGCCCCAGGAGATCCCGGACAGCTACGCCCTGGCCGCTCGGCTGGGAGAGAGGGGCAAGATCGTCGTCCTGGGGGGCATGGCCCCCGGCCAGACCACCGACGCCGTCGCGGCCCTCCTGGCCGAGCTCGTCCACGCCGATAAGCTGATCGTGGCCACCTCCGTCGACGGCGTCTATTCCGCCGACCCCGAGGTCGACCCAGAGGCGAAGAAGTACACGAAGATGACCTGCCGGGAGCTCGCCAGCCTCTCCATGGAGACGACGCTATCGGCGGGGTCGAGATCGCCCGTGGACCCCCTGGCCGCGAAGATCATCGAGCGAAGCTCCATCCCCACCGTCGTCGTTCACGGCGGGGACGTCGGAAACCTGAAAAAAGCGGCCGAAGGCGGCCACTCTGGAACTGAGATATCCTGAATGGGGGGCTTATGCCCCCGATCCTCTCCTAATACCGGATCATGCAGCGTATGAGGTCCGTCGCCTCCAGCATCCCGCTCGGGGCGTCGGGGTTGACGACGACGACCTGGCAGGCTCCGGTTTTCCCCAGCTTGCTTATGGCGACGTGAAGCGGCTCATCGGCCTCGACGGTGGGAAACTCCCTCTCCATCGACTCTTTCACTGCTAGGTTCTCCTTCCCCTCGGCTATGCCTCTGACCACATCTTCCAGGGTTATGAGACCTCGCGGGTCGCCGTTCTGCGATACGAGGGCCGCCCGGACCTTCGACGCGTTCAGCTTCTTGCACGCTTCCAAAAGCGACATCTCGGGATCTAAGGTGATCGCCTGACGGGCCAGGTTTTTCACCGGGATCTTCGGTATCGAGGCCATCTCTTTTATATCAAATATCAGCCGGTTGGTGGTGTCGTCTCTTCCTGTCACCACGCCCTTAATGTGGGTCTTGTTGACGGGGGTCGGCCCTATCTCGATCTCGTCGTCGACGTTGAACTCTCTGATGTTTCCTATAATCTGGACGATGCCGCTGCACTGGTTGGGGCGCATGACGGTGTAGAAGGTGATCTCATTGGCGGTGGCCCCCTCGACGAACGATCCGTTCCTCATCACCGGCACGTCCACTACATCGTCGTTGCCGTCCAGGTTTATCGCTTCGTATGCTGCAGCTATGGCCCGATAACCACCCTTGGGTCCGGGAACTCCCTCCACCAGGTGGAGAGCTTTCAGAGACTGCATCTGGTTTCTGATGGTGCCAGGGTTTCGGTCGATGATCGAGGCGATCTCCTCGCCCTTTATGGCCCTGCCCTCTCGGCGTTGTAAGTTTATCAGCGCAGTTAGTATCTCTCTCTGTATCTGTGTAAGTTCCATCCTGATCGGAAGGTCGTTCATGATTATCGGCTATATATACATGTTGATATTAGACTAAAAAGCTAAAATTTGCGCGCTGGGCAGGTTTTGTCGCCGCTAAATGGCAATTTCGCCATTTTCCGCCAAATTTCCTTGATTGAATCGCTCCGAACGTTTCCGATCGTCATGGGAAGGCAGGCGCAAGGATAGACGTCTCCCTCCGGGGTGATGTGCATCCAATTTCTCCCGGCAAAGCAGCCGAACTCCCGGAAGGCAGCCGGCACGGAGAATATTCGAGGGGCTGGTGCCCCTAAAACGAACTCGTCGAGAAGGGCGTGGTCCTCCTCTGAAAGGGTGATACCACCCTTGTCGGACCACCTGCCCACCGGCACCACCTCGAAGAAGGTCAGCTCGTGAGCACCAACCTCTCTCGCCAGCCGATGGAAATCCTCGATCTCGGAGACGTTATCAGACCTCAACACCACGTAGAGGTCGACAAGAAGTCCGGCGTCGAGGGCGTTTTTTACAGCTTTCATGGCGTCGCGAAAGGCGCCAGACCTCCCCCTCATCCGGTCGTGCTCGTCCTCCCTCGCGCTGTCGAGGCTGACGTTGACGGCATAGAGCCCCGCATCCTTAAGCTCCCGGGCGAGTTTGGGGGTGAAACCCGCCCCCGATGTGAACATGGTGGAGATCGCCCGGTCGTCGACGGACTGGACCAGGTCGGGAAGCTCTCGGTAGGTGGTGGGCTCTCCACCGTCGAAGATGACGAGAGTGGTTCCCAAATCGAGGATCTGGCCGACGACGTCCTCGACCTCGTCGGGCTCCAGACGGTGGTGGCTGCCCGAGTCGGGCAGGGCGCAGTGGAGGCAGCGGTTGGGGCACTCCTCGGTGATCGATATCGTCACCTGGTCTGGGGTCCGGATCCCAAAGGACGACTTGAGGTAGCTTTTCACGAGGCGGTCGAAGGCCCTGCTCGGTATCGGCGGAAACCAGGTCGAGAGATAAAGCCTATCTTTTGTCGCCACCGGGATCTGGCCGTCGGCGACCTTGAGGGCTGACTTGACGAAGGGAAGATGGGCCAGGGGTCCCGAAGCTCTCAGCCTGATCTTGTCGTCCTCGACTGCTGCCTCGGCTCGCAGTAGGAGGCCAGAGGCGAGGGTGTACCTTGGAGCTTCGCTTGTTTCGTTCTTCACCTATAGACCTCGTCCGGATCAAAGACCTTCTCTCCCACCACCTTCCCCTCAAGGTCCCTGTAAAAGCAGGACCGGTAGCCGGTGTGGCAGGCTCCTCCCTCCTGTTCGACCTTCAGGAGGATGGCGTCCTGGTCGCAGTCGATCCTCGCCTCCACAACCCTCTGGAAGTGGCCCGAGGACTCGCCCTTCAGCCAGAGTTTCTTTCGAGACCGCGACCAGTAGTGGGCCTTCCCCGTCTCCAGGGTCTTCGCCAGAGCTTCCCGGTTCATGTAGGCGAGCATCAGGACCTCGCCGGTCTGTGCGTCCTGGACGATCGCCGGGACGAGGTCGCCATTGATCTCCATCATGGCTCGATGATAGGCCTATATCCTATAAAAGCAGTTTTGATTCGAGATGACTCGGTGCGTTCGGTGCAAGGGGCGGGGGCTCTGCGGAAGGCCTGTATGTCCGATCCTGAGGAGCTTCCGGGTGGCATCAGAGCTCCCGAAGCTCGGGACGACGATCGAGGGGCCGTCGCCGCCGGAGGTCTTCGTGGGGAGGTTCGGCTACCCTCGGGTCTCCGCCGGCCCCCTGGTCCCGGCAGACGAGAGAGGGGGCCTCGATCTCGGGTCGAGTTCAGGCTCAGGCACAGGCTCAGCCCCCGACCTTGGTTCCCTCCTCTTCTCCCGGCCTGCCGATCTGGCCAGGATGGACGTGGGCGAGATCGTAGCCCTTCGGTCATCGATGGTGAGGTCGGGGTCGAAGGTGGAGGTCGCTGACGCCCGGAACCCTGGGAGGCTCCTGGAGATGGCTCAGGAGATCGCCATGTCATCGACCCCCGTCGGGACGGAGGTGACCTTCGAAAAGCCCCCCCGAGGCCGCCTGAGGTTCGACGGGTTCATGATGCCCTCGGGACCGTCGGGATCGGTCAAGGAGATGGAGATCACATCAAACCCGTCGATCCCACGGAAGGTCGATGCGGTCGTTGAAGACTCAGACCTCTTGGCCGCCAGAGCCGTCGGCGAGCTCTACGCCTCAGGGGTCGAGGTGGACGGGATATCGAGGCTTCTCTCCCTGGGGCTTCTAGGCAAAAAAAGAAAGCTAGTTCCGACGAGGTGGTCGATCACCGCCTCCGACGACATCGCGGGAAAGCATCTCGCCGCCGCGATCCAGGACCTGCCGCCGGTAAATGAGTACCTTCTCTTCTCGGGCGAGAGGCTCGGGAACCATTTCGAGGTCCTGCTGGCGCCGGGGACGTTTACCTACGAGCTGATCGAGATCTGGCTCCCGAGGTCTGTCTGGTCCGGCGAGGAGGCCTGGATCGGCGCCGATCGGGAGGGCCCCGGGCCGAAGAAGGGGTACAGCGATCTTGCCGGAGGGTATTACGCGGCCCGCCTCGCGCTTCTCGAACGCCTGGCCGAGGTGAGGCGGCAAGCCTCGGCCCTTCTCGTCCGGGAGATCACCGAGAAGTACTGGGCGCCCCTGGGGGTCTGGGTCGTCCGGGAGGCGGCGAGGGAGGCCCTGAGAAATCCGCCGCAGAAGTTCGAGACGCTGGAGGCGGCGCTGGCCGACATAGCCACGCGGATCAGAACGCCCGCGCGGGACTGGCGGCCGCACTCGGAGCTGGTGCGGGGAGCGGGGCAGACGACGCTCGCGAAGTTCTTTTGAGGGGGCGCATAGTGGGAGCGCCTGAAGTAGCAGCTTGGATTGCAGGCGGCACCTCCTTCATGAACAGAGTAGCGTTTCACGCTCTTCTTCAGGTCGAGGATCTTCGCAAAGATTGATCTACTGAACGATAGTTTTATTTCATCGAACGATCGTTTAATGATTTGAGATGATCTGGTCCGAGAAGTTCGTCGGCCTGAAGGTGCTGGGATACTTTCTGACCCATCCTTCCGAAGAGATCCACCTTAAAGAGCTCGGCAGAGTTTTGGAGATCAGTCCGGGAAGCGTGAAGAAGTACTGCGACGACCTGGTGGCTGCCGGTCTGATCCAGGAGAGCGCTCTGGAGAATCTCCGCATTTTGAGGTTGAATCGAGACGATTTCGCCGTTCGAGGAATGATGACGGCATGCCACCTCTTCCTCTTCAAGGAGCTGGGGATCGAGGAACTCGTTGAAGGGTGCACATCTTTCGCCATATACGGCAGCTTCGCCTCCGGCAACTTCGACGAGCAGAGCGATCTCGACCTTCTGGTGGTAGGCGAGGAGGCGGATGTGAAGAGAGATCGGGTTCTGGCGTTTCAGGAGGAGCTGGGAATATCCGTCCAGCTGACGGTTCTGCCCTACTATCGGTGGGAGGCTTTGAAGAAGGAGGGCGACGGTTTCGCGGAGAGCGTCTTGAGAGATCACGTCCTGGTCAAGGGGGTCGAGCTGTGAGGTTCGAGGAGTGCGTCGAGAAGGGCATGATCAAACGCGATCCCAAGGCGGCAGTGCGGGTTGATACCTCTCTCTCTCGACGCTGCAGAGCGTTTCCTCTCGTCTTCGAAGCGAAACCTGGAGATCCAGGAGTATGAGATGGTGGAGATCGCAGCCTACAACAGCGCTTTCCATTCGGCAAGATCTCTTCTCTTTGCTCGAGGGTACGTGGAGCGGAGCCATTACTGCCTCGGCCTAGCCATCAGAGCCCTTTACAGCGGTCCTGTCGTTGATCTGATCAAGACGTGGGACAAAATAAGGCTCTCCCGTCACAACGTGCAGTATGGTGGTGGTCTTGTCAGTCCTGAAGAGGCCGAATTTGTGATAGATTTTGCCGAGGAGTTTCTCGAAGCCGTAAGGAAGGAACTTGGAAAGGCGGATTGATGGATCGAAATACATCTTGAAGGGCGACGTAGGAGCTTCAAATCAGGGCGCGGTGGCCGCCAGCCTCGCCCTCCTCGCCAGGGGTTCAGCCCAGACGACGCTTGCGAGCTTCTTTTGAGAATAGAATGTCACTGGGTGGGCTTCAACTTCATATTTAATGTAGGCCGAACCGAAGGACGGCAAAAGTCGCCGCCCTTCGAAGCCCCAGACCGAAACCCGCTATCTTCCAACTATCCCACGTTTGTCGACTCGTGTATCTCCACGTCGCCGCTTCCCTGGTAGTCGATCTCCCCACCGGTGCCGCTGATATCGATATCCTTCCCGCCGAGCCAGTCGGGATGGGGTTGGCCGTTGACGTAGTAGGGCGAGTACGGCACGACGTCGATCCAGATGGGGTTGCTCCAGCCGGAGACGTCGCCGTAGATGGCGATCAGGTGCCAGCCGTTGGCATCGCCCGAGAACCAGGTGTTGTAGTTTCCGGGTCGCCAGTAGCCCCAGTAATTCCAGACCTCGTACCCTCCTGGGTACTCTTCGTAGGACCAGATGTTCTGGGCCTGGCTGTTGGAGACGACGCAGTTCGTTCTTTGGCCGTGGTAAATCGCGGCAGGTCCGTAAGACCAGGCCCCATTGTAGAGGACCCAGTAGTTGATGCCGCCAAACCCGGTCGCTCCGACGGCGCCCGTTCCCGTGGCGCCCAATAGGTCTCTCGCCCCGCCTTCGATGCTACCTGCGCTCATCATCTGACTTTCTGTGATCGGCTCGCCCTGGCCGAGGTTTGAGGCAGTGGCGCCCGTGGAGGCGGCGAGGTCGGTCGTTGGCGTAGATCCTGTAGCAGGTCGGGTGGTGGTGGGGGCGGCATTCGTCCCGGCGTCCGGCCCGAAGTTCGTGGGTCCGACGTTTGGGGGCATCTCGTCCGGCTGGGCCGCAGAGATGAAAGCCACCAGTATCAGGATCGAGATGGCCAAAATGGATCTTTTCGTCGTAGTCGATCTGTTCATTTCAAGTCTCCTCCTTTCCAAGGTTTTGGGACATAATTCCCCTTTAGACAATTTATACGAACGTTTGAGAGATATAACTTTTGACGACATGGGATTGGGTTTCGCCTTTTCTCTTTGGGGTGAAGGAACTCCCATTTGACCTAATCGGACCTTTCGCCGATCGCAGTCCGATCACCAAAAAGCGTATATCTCAGCGCCACAATAATAATGAGTTCGACCGATAAAAAGAGGTGAAAAAGTCCATGAGAAAGAGAAGATACCCATCCATATTCGACGCCTTCGAGAGCCTCATGAGAGGCTTTCCCTTCGAGGAGGAGCGCGAGGAGGGGATGTACCGAGACCCCTTCGAGGACCTGATCAGGAGGTTCCAGGAGGGGATCCCCGAGGAGTTCAAGGAGCTGGTGAAGGAGGAGGAGACGCCTGCGGGGACCGCCCGCCGTTATGGCCCCTTCGTCTACGGCTTCAGCTACACCGCAGAGCCAGGAAAGGAGCCGACCTTCAGAGAGTTCGGAAACATCCGGCCCAGCCTCGGCGGGATCGAGCCGAGCGCCGGAAGGGAGCCCCTCGTCGACGTGATGGAGGATGGCGACCTCTACAAGATCTTCGCCGAGCTTCCCGGAGTCGAGAAGGAGTCGATCAAGCTCGACTCGACGGAGAGGGCCGTCAGGATCGAGACGACCGGCGAGAAGAAGTTTGCAAAGACCATCAACCTCGACTCCGAGGTCGACCCCGACAGCGCGCGTGCGTCGTACAAGAACGGCGTCCTCTCCGTCGAGCTGGAGAAGAAGGTGAAGGCCGAGAAGGGCAAGGAGATCAAGATCGAGTAAATCTATCTCGGATAGATTTATACTCTGATAAAATCTATTTTTTAATGCGGGCGCGCCGGCGGTTGCCTGCAACACCACAGGCCAGTTGACCCAGAAACGTTCTCCTCCCCGCAAGTCTGCAAGCGACAGTTATCCGCGGTAGGTCTGCTCCCTTCCGGGCCTGAACCGGTCCCCGCAGTTGAGATGAACAGATCTGCCCTCCGGCAGGCCCGGACATCAATGCTGTCCCCACAGGGCGGAGAATCACAGTCGGCAACTGGACTGAACCTGCAGCACACGCAGTCGTCCACCAGCTTCGTCCCCCGCATATCGGCGATCTCGGGTTACAGGTGACGCCGAGCCACCCGGACTAGCCCGCGACATTCAGTGTCATCTGGTGGAACATAAACCTAACGCAAGATTTGACCCAAGATCTGAGCTGGGATTTGATCCGGAGTTAATTTGCTATTTGAACCATGATTTGAACAAGGAGGCGCAAGATTATGGAAGAGATGATAGGGTTTGTGATGGGAAACAAGCAGAGGATAAGGGTGATGGAGGTCATCGAGTCGAAGGGGCCCCAGCCTGCAGCCAAGATCGCCAAGTTCAGCCACCTGACGGCCCCTGCCACTGGAAGGGTGCTGGAAGAGGTATCGGGGAAGGGGCTCATAAAGGAGAACGATGGGGTCTGGAACTTCACGGACCTGGGGATCGAGGTCCAAAAAGAGCTGAAGAAGAGGGCGTGATCGGGATGGACGTCTCCGAGGCGATCCAGAAGAGGAGGAGCATAAGAAAGTACCAGGCCCGGAAGGTCGAGAACGACAAGCTCGACAGGGTCCTGGAGGCGGGAAGGCTCGCCCCCTCTGCCAGGAACCTCCAGGAGTGGAGGTTCATAGTCGTTCGGGACGATGGCAGGAGGAAACGGCTCGCCGAGGCAGCCAAGGGCCAGACCTTCGTCGGCGAGGCCCCGGTGGTGATCGCCGCCTGCGCCACGGTGACCGATTACGTAATGACCTGCGGCCAGCTCACCTACCCCATCGACCTCGCCATCGCCGTCGAGCATATGGTCCTACAGGCCGCGGCCGAGGGGCTCGGGACCTGCTGGATCGGGGCCTTCTACGAGGAGGAGGTTAAGAAGGTCCTGAACGTACCGCCCGAGGTGAGGGTGGTGGCGCTCCTTCCCTTGGGCTACCCCGACGAGTCGCCCTTCCCGAGGCCGAGGAAGGAGATGGATGAGATCGTCGCCTTCGAGAGCTGGAAATGAGGGTATCTGGATAGAACTCCGGGGGCTTTCGCGAGGCGGTGGTGGGGCAGATGGCAGAAAAGGTCGTCAAAACCGACGAGGAGTGGAAGAAGATCCTCAGCCGGGAGGAGTACATCGTCACCAGGAAGCGGGGGACGGAGCCTCCCTTCTCCGGCAAGTACTATCGCTTCGAGGAGACGGGGATCTATCGGTGCGTCGCCTGCGGAAACGACCTATTCTCCTCGGAGACGAAGTTCGACTCGGGGTCGGGCTGGCCGAGCTTCTGGGCTCCGATATCCGAGGAGAAGGTCGATGAGAGAGAGGACAGAAGCTACGGGATGGTCAGGACCGAGGTAGTCTGTGCGAGGTGCGACTCCCACCTCGGCCACGTCTTTGAGGATGGTCCTCCACCGACGGGCAAAAGGTACTGCATCAACTCGGCGGCCCTGAAGTTCATCCCGGAGGACGAGATCTGATCCAAACGGGATAAAAGAAAAAGCGATTTTGGAAGGAGGATCTCTTTGGCGGAGCACATCGTGGAGATGGCGGGGGCCCTGGTGAGGGTGAAGGACGGCGAAGTTGAAGTTCTCTCTGACCCGAAGGTTAGGTGGTGCCCCCTGCGAAGCGGCCTTTACGGCCTCAAGGCCGAGTCGAGAGAGACCGTCAAATCGGTCCTCAAAAGTCACATCGAGGAGCTGGGGATGTATGGCCCCCGTCGGGTCCTAGAGCTAGCTGAGCGGCCCGTCAGCTTTGGCGCCTCCGAGATGATCTCTGACGGTATGAAGGAGGGGCTCGTCGATGCTGCCGTCGTCGTATGCGAGGGCGCGGGAACGGTCGTCGCCACAAGAACCGAGGTGGTCGCAGCCCTCGGCGCCCACATGACGGGCCTTGTCAAGACAGAGCCGATCGGTGAGATCCAGGCGGGCCTCCGGAAGCGGGGATGCATCCTCCTCGACGACCTCTGCACCATCAATCAGGTCGAGGGGTACAGGAGGGCCGTTGCCGCCGGCTACAAAAAGATCGTCGTCACCATCACGGGAAGGAGGGCCTTCGAGGCTGAGGTGATCCGAAAGACGGCTTCAACTTCTGCGGGCGAATCGATGGGTGAGGGGCCGATGATATTCGCGGTCCACAACCTCGACGTCGCCGAGGATCAGGCGGAGGTCCTGGCCGAAACTTGCGACGTCGTCTGGGCCTGCGCCTCAAGGCAGGTCAGGGAGGTCGTCGGAAAACGGGCGAAGCTCCAGATCGGGATCGCGATACCCGTCTACGCCCTGACCGATCCGGGAAAGCGGCTGGTCCTCAATCGAGCGCTCCACTTCGAGTCCGGCCTAGTCATGCACAGGGCGACGCTTCCTTACGGGCCGGAGGAGAAACTGCCAGAGCCCTTGGACTAGGTGGAGGGTGAAAATACTTATTGCTGATCTGAATATCGGTCGGTAGTAACAATTCTTTTGAAGTTAATCCGCTTAGATCTGAGTACACGTAACCGAAATGTTTAAGGTAGTTAGATATGATGGCCACCTGATGAGCGTCTTAGACTGCGAAACGATCGAGTCCCTGGAATGTTCGTTGGAATCTATTTTGAACATTCCAATCCGAAACCTAAAAATGTTTTTACTTGATCTTGATACAAATCGATTAGAATCTAAAATTATTCTTGATATTAATTGTATAGAAACTGTTTTACTTGAAGAAGTGATAACTAAATTTAAAATTAAGCCTTCATTTGATGCTACATGTTGGTTTCATTTGACTCGAACTTCCAGGCCAGAGGACTTCAAAAAGGGCATATATCCCTTGGGTGATATTATAAGTACTATCTGGAATGATTTGTATTTATGTATACGCAGTGAATTTCCAAAACAGAAATGGCTCGAATTTAAAAACGCCTTTGAAAGCGGTCAACTTCGATCCCCCTGCTCACAGTCATACCGATTATATACAGCTAAAATGAACCGTGCTTGTCAGGCTTGTCAGGGCCCTTTTGCTGTTTTAATCAAGGATGTCTCCTTAATGCCGAGAGGCTATGATACTAATGATTATTTGGATGCACCAGAGACTGTCAGAGATATATGTACTTGCTTTGAGAGGATTTATAACATAGATCTCTTCAGACGATATCTAAATAATACTCACAAATATGTGATTAAGTTCAAATCCGATGAACACGAAGCACGCCATTTAGGATATGCAATTATATATTTATATAAAATTATCCACCAAAAGAGAATAGGGCCTTATGACAATCGCTTTTTTGGTGGAAACGGGCATATGATACCACCAGAAAATATTATGAAGATTATACCAATAAATACAATTTAAACTCTCTTATTAAATGTGACTGCCTCTAAGCCTGTTGCATAGTATGTCGTTACCAGTTTGATTGGCGGTAGAATCTCCACATCTTTAAATCTACTTGATCCGCTCGACCTTCAGCCCCTCGTTATCCACCTTCGTCGATATCGCAATCTTCAGGCCCATCGGCTTAAGGATCTCAGCCATCTCCGTCTCCGATCTGTCGGTGACGACGGCGATCGACGGCCCGACGGAGCTCATCCCGACGAACTCGAGGCCCGCCTCCCGGAGCCTGCTCATGTGCTCGTAGATCTCAAAGCCGTGGTGCTCCACTTCGGCCCGTTTCGACCCCCGAAACTCGATCTCCCAGATGACGTCTCCGATCTTTCGAAGGTCTCCCCGCTCCAGGGCGGGGATCAGGTCCATCAGGATGAAGTAGGCCTTCAGCTCCCGGTCCTGGTAGTCGAGGTTTCGAGCCCGGTTCATCAGAAGGTCGAACTCCTCCCTCCCCGAGGATGAGACGGTGGTCTGGGGGATGATGACAAAGACGTTCTTTCCCTCGGCGAAGGGGTGGTGGTAGGCGAGGGCCAGCTCGTCGCCGGTCACCGCCATCCCGCCGTAGGTGACGGCGGCGGGGCCGACGCCGGTCTCAAAGCCGAGGGTGACCCGGCCGTCCTCGGTCTCCTCGACGTAGTTGTTCCCGATCAATAGCCTGATCTCATCTTTTGTCAGTTGTGAGCCGACGGCCTCGTTCATGGCGGTGGCCAGGGCCACCAGGACCGAGCCCGTCGACCCGAGGCCGACGTGCTTTTGCTCGTGGTCTCGGACCAATATTTTAAAGCCGCCAGAGTAGTCGGTCGTCTTCTTGAATACCTCGACAAAATGGCGGACGATCGGCTCTCTCGAGTAGTCGACGACCGTCTCTTCCGGCGTGCACTCCACCTCGGCGAGGCAATAAATCTGAAGGGCGAAGCCGACCCCGCCGCCGCCGGGCCTGTTCGGCGCAAACCGGTTCATGTCCAGGACCGTCAGGTGGATCCTTCCTGGGGTTGTGACCCTCACCTTTCCCTCGACCGGCGAAAGCTTCTGGGCCGGTTTGATCCCCAGGGTGTTGACCTTATCGCCGGGGGAGAAGGGGCTGAACTCGTACTCCACCAGGTCCAGGTCCCCGCCCCGGATCTTCATCGTGGGCATCTCCGGCCCCTCCCGCATCGGGTTCTTCTCTTCAAACTCCCTACGACCATGAAATAACTGGCTCTGTCGAGCTATATCTTATTGCCGGAGTCCGGTCCGGCGGGCCGGGCCGCGGCTGGAGCTGGCGGGCTGCCGCCCCGGCGACCGCCGTTGGCGCTACTCTTTCCCGCCTCCGACCGAAATTATCTGAGAGGAGTCTGGCGGCTTCGTTGCGAGGCTTGCCGCCAGGTACGCCACCGTCCCGACGACGATGCCGACCATCACCGGGTGGATCAGGGGGTTGCCGTAGAAGTTCCAGATGACGATGGAGGCGAAGGTGGCGACAAGGCCGGTGACAAAGCCCGCCGAGGTCCCCCGGTCCCAGTAGAGGCCGAATATCAGGGGGATGAAGACGCAGCAGGCGATGACGCCCATGCTGAGGGAGACGAGCGGCACTATCAGCTCCGGGACGTTTCTTGCCATCAGGGCCGAGACGACGATGATCAGAACGCCCACGACCCTCGTCAGGATGAGGACCCGGTCGTCGGGGATCTCGGGCCGGAGGTACCGGAGGGTATCGGCGGTGAGGGACGTCGTCGTCACGAGGACGATGGCGCTGATCGTCGACATCGCCGCCGATATCGCCGCAAGGAGGATGATTGCGTCAAAGCCGGGCGGCAATAGCGACGTGGCGACGAAGGGGACGAGGCTGTCGGGGTTTGCGATGAAGGGCGCCAGCTCCTCGGCGGTGAAGACGCCGTAGGCCAGAATCCCTATCGAGAAGATGCAGAGGGCGTATATGGCGATCGCTATCGGGCTGTAAATCCCGGCGAACCGGACCACCCGGCCGTCTTTCGCCGAGAAGATCATGATGAGAAGGTCTGGGAGGGCGAGAAGCCCCAAACTTATCGAGAAGGCCGTCCCGACCGTCTTCTGCCAGGGGACGAGGTCTCCGGACATGCTCGTCACCGCCGCGGGGATGTTCGCCCAGATCTCCGTCCCGCCGCCGTTGTAGAGGAGGGCGGCGTAGAGGAGGGCCGCCCCGACGACCATGATGATCCCCTGGATGAAGCTGATCCAGAGGATGGCGGGCAGGCCCCCGATGGCGTAGTAGATGGCGACGATGACGACGGCGATGAGGAGGCCCTGGATGTAGCTGATCCCGAGGAGCCCCTCGAAGAGGTGGGCGCAGCCCTTGAAGATCGCGATCAGGTAGACGGTGTACATCACCAGCATTATCATCGCGAGGAGGACCCGGCCGCTCGGCGAGCCGTACCGTCTCTCAAGAAGCTGCGGGACGGTCTTGGCGTCGTAGGACTTGGCCATCGCCCAGATTTTTGGGGCCATCAGCCAGGCGAGGCAGGCGAAGGCGACGTGCATGAAGGTCGCCCAGATCACCCAGGGGAAGCCGGCGATGAGGCCGTACCCGCCGCCGCCGAGAAACGAGGCCGCGCTGAAGTAGGCGGCGGTGAAGGCGATCCCGATGACGGCGGGGTACATGACGTTTCGATCGGAGATGACGAATCCCGCAAAGGTCCCCTGCCGGAGCCTTATGGAGAGGATGACGATGACGGCGACGTAGGCGACGAGAAGGATCTGGTTAATCATCGGATCTCCTCAAAATTACAAAGAAGGTAATCGCGAGCATAATTATCATCGAGGCGATGAGGGCCAGGTACGGCGTCGGCGCGAGGAACATCAGGTCCGCCTCCGCGTCGGGGAATTGTGAGCGTTAGGGTACGTCGGTGCAAGGTCTCTTGGAATCAAATCGATCTCTCCTCCAATCATGTACGATAATATACAATGATGATCGACGGAGGGCGATTTTGGTTGAAAAGGGTTTCGCTGACTGAGCTATCAGGGATTTGTATCCTTGCGGCCATATAATATTAGACCATTATCAAATGGCTTGAATCGCGTCTACAAAGGCTGAAGGGCTAGAGGTGAGGTCCCCGAGCCGAAAGTGCGGCCGATTTTAACTCTTTTGGACTTCATGGAGGTGATCAAAGCTGGAAGAGGTGTGCAACTTTGACACGATCACAGAGTCGTTGCTGAAATTGCTACATGAAACGCTACACGACTTGAAAGCGAGGTGAGATATTGAAAACGGCCAGGATTGAACGGCTCCTTTCGTCCCTGGTGTGTGGCAAGGTCGGGCGGGATAGACGAGGAAATTGTGGCGTGGACCATCGCTGAAGTGACCAGTTGATCCGGTTGCTTTGGACTGGTGAAGTGGGATATGAAGCTAGGCATTGAACTGCATATTGAACGATCCATTTACTCATTAAAGAAACCTATTTATTGACGTGATTTGATATCTGTGATTGAGGTTGGTCTTTGAAAATTGGGCTGGTTTTGATATCTCTGCTTCTGCAGTTATTAGCGGTAGCAGTAGGTGTGACAGCATTTGCTGATAATATGACAAATGAGAACGTCTCAATTGCAGATGACTCTAGCCTAATGGACAGTCTAGGCCTATCTGTTACAACTATAATTTCTATCATTCTTTCTATTTTTGCTTTAGTGATTTCTGGTAAGAGCTATCAGATATCGAAAACCTCAGAACAAGATCGCCAAAGGGAGATCAGAACGGCCACACTCGCTGCGCAATTAAATAAGAAAATAATCGATGATGAAGACAGATTCGAATTTTCATTGAAAATTATGAATCGAGGAAAAGCCGTGGCAAAAGACATTAAAATTCTAATAAACGGAACTCCTGCCACAAAATATCAAAATCTCATTTGGGGAGCAGCAAGATGGGGTGGATTGAGCGAAAATGATATTATTAAAGAGTTGGGAGCAGGGTCAGAAATTGAATACCCATTATTTTATGGAGTGGGAGATCCTGCCAGAATGAATATAAAATTGACGTGGTCGGATGAGTTAAATGAACAAAATGTTTTCGAAGGTTTATTATTGCCTATAACGGTACGCAAATAAATCTGCATTACTGGCAAAATAATGCGAAAATCCCGCCCCCTGCATCATTTACTAAAGATATTTAAATTGGGTCCACTCATCATATCGAGCATTATCTGGCGTAATGCCATATTTGGTCGTGGGTGCAGACCATTAAACCAGATCTATAAAACCGATTTTATGCACATGATTTGGGGAATCTCAACGAATGAGCCGGAGATGTATCTAGCTACGAAATATATGATCAATTTAAAATATCAGATCATTAGATGACTGCATGAAAATACTCTTTAAAAGCAGTTCTATGCACCCGTAATCCACCCAAGCGATCAAACGGTAAATTTATATCTAATAAATTTGAGTGGAGATAACATACATGTCCAGAAAACATTGGTTTATTGAAGATCAGCCGCAAAGCCCAACAGAGTTTACAGTTACTAGATATCTTGGCGAGGGAAATGCAAGTGATGAGTGGAGGAAATTTGAAAAAAGATCTGTGGAGGTATTCTTACATACTAAAAGCTATGATGCTTTTTGCAAAAACGAGTGCTTATGCATGTTTGGACATCGGGGGTCTGGGAAAACAGCGATATTGAAGATGTTAGAATATGAGATTAAAAACAATAAAATAAAAGATTACGCATTTGCGAGAGTAATTGATCAAGAAGAGGCATATAATGATTTGATAACTAGTATAACTTTAACTCCGCTACAAAATTTGCCCGATAGTACGTTTATTAATAACATTAAAGAGAAATGGATTTGGATACTTACAGTTTCCGCTATGGATGCAGTTACTAAAGCTGTAAATGCCAGTGTCGTGCCGAGCGCCGATCTGAATTTAATAAAAGATTATCTAAAATCACAAGATTCTTTATATGTGGGCGAGGATGTCCGACCTATTAGAAGGTTATCTAAAATAATATCTGATGAACTTGAGAATGTAAATGTATGGCAGCTAAAAGGTGCATCAGTTTTTGCGCGAATACTCGACAAACTTTTCACACCAAGCTATGCAAATGCAGAAACAGCACTATTTAATATTTTAAAAAAATATAATAAAAAATGCCTCGTTATGGTTGACAGCCTAGACGCTTACGATGTTAGAAATAATATCGTAAAACTGGTTTCTGTAGCGCTTATGGAGGCCGCAAGGGATTTTCACAAGAGGGAATTTGAGAAACATATAGATATTAAGGTGGTATTTCCGTCCGAAGTGGCATCTTATTTGTTGGACAGTAGTCCCAACTCAGAAAAAATTGTTCCTCATATAATATACATTTATTGGAGTTATGGTGATCTAGTCGCTATTATAGCAAAGCGATATTATAAATTAATAAATAAAAATAAAAATATTCCCGTTGATCTTGACACCTCCAAGGCCGCAAGGGAATTTCTTTATCAGCATTTCCCTGAAAAGGTCTTATGCACATATAATAATATTGAATTTGATACACTTTCATATGTCATTTTGCACACACATAAAAAACCTAGACAAATTATTTATCTATTTAATGCAATTTTATCTTGCGCATATGACGAAAATAAAAATTGGTATAATATTAAAGAGCAATGTATAACTAGCGCTATATTCATGTATGTTGATGCTCTTGTTACAAATACATACCGTGTATATAACCGAATATATCCAAATACCAGAAAAATAGTTGAAAGGGCCCTATCTGGTCAACCCCAAATTTTCGATTTTTCAGACGTAGACCCGATGATAAAGAAAACAAAGTCTGTTAGAGGGAATCTTAACTCAGACGAAGTAAAACAACTATTGATTGACTGCGGCGCTTTGGGATTCGAGGCAAAACGTTATGACTTGCAAAAAGAGAAAACAATTATAGAAGGAAAATTCCAATATCAAATGACCGATAGTCTTCCATATGAGAATTTTTGTGTCATTCATCCAATGTATTATCATAGACTTAATATAATTAAGGATCGAAACATTCTTGTTTATCCCAGACCTTCTGACAAAGAAGAAGATGAAAGCTTATGTAACATTTCCATAAGAAAAACGCATATGTAAAAACAACGACTTCAGATACGGTTTTCTGCCCCCATATCTCAATATAACGGACCGTGGCGAACCGTCGCGGTGTCGAGAGAACGAGGAGAACAAAAATCATATGCTAGAGCCAGAACCGAACCCGCCAGAACGACACACGATAGACTAGACTGATACTCTGACACATACGAATCACTGATAAATTAATACTTTTAACCTACAAATCTTAGTCGCACACGAACCGAGGAGGTATCGATTCACCCATCCCAAGGTACCCGATCTCTTCGGCACCGTGGCATCCCGCCACCTCCTCCGAGTTCGTGCTTTCCGTCTAAACCATCTGGTGAGGGCCATCCAAGTGAACGATAGCGCGATGATAAGACGAGTCGGCTGATCCATCCAACCTTATCCACAGTGGCTCGCAAGATTGACAATTCGCTTTGTAGGGGTGCTAATCCCCCTTGGAGAACGATGGCTTGATTCTTCAAAACCGCTCGAATTCGCAGAATAAGGATTTTTGTTGGTTGGTGCAAGCTATTGAATACTGCCAACTTTTGACTGATTCACTAAAATTCGATAAATTGGAATGACGGCTCTAATCTCCCACCCGCCCCGCATCCTCGAACACCTCACGCTGGCCGGTCCCAGCCTCTCGGGTGAGCCTCTCGGGATAGTAGAGGAGCTTGATGACGTTTGCGGCGTGCTCGCGCGTCCGCCCCTCGGCGAGGAAGGCGATCTCCTTCTCGGACTCTGCCTCGTCCTCGTGGACGAAGACCTCGATGATGTGGGTGTTCGTCAAGAGCTGCGCCATGATCAGGCCCGTCGAGGCCTCGTGGGCGCAGGTCTTGTCGATGGGCTTTGGCCCCGGCATCCCCAGGGCCATCACCAGGTCGCAGCCCCGCTCCTCGATCAGGATCTTGGAGGCGACCGGCAGGTCCTTGACGCCGGTGACGGTGTAGCGTATGATCTAGCTTTCTGTACCCGCCGCCAACTTGACAGAACATGATACGGGAAATCAGAGATCGCCGGGAACTTGGGGCATGTGCGAGCAGCCATGGTAAACGTTTGTGCTTACATTATGCTATAATAGTAAACACATGTAGAAACATTCTTAAACCCCATTGCATTACAAGTGAACGACAGGAGCCTTACCATGGAAAGGAGCGCAGAATCGACAGCAGATCTAGATGCACATCCTCAGCAAGGGAACGCCGAGCCTTTGCTTTCCCCAGTTGGGGAACTTGAGAAAGATGTCTGGGAGAGAAATGCTTGTTCCGGTTGCAGGGCCTGTATCTCGATATGTCCCGTTGGCGCCCTTGAGTATGAGATTGGGCGAAATCACCCGTATCAGATTTTGCCATGCGTGGATTGCAGAGCCTGCCTTGAAGTCTGCCCTCGCCTTCCAGCCAATGGTCAGAATGCCCTCTCGTCCCAAATCCTTGGACATTACATAGCTATTATGAACGCCAGGTCGAAGACAGACTATGCAAGAACCCAAACCGGCGGTGCAGCCACTGCATTATTGGCAGCAGCTCTTGATGAGGATTTGATCGATTGCGCATTAGTAATGGGCCTAGACCCATGGTCACAAGAGCCGTATCCACGAATCGTCCATGACTCGAAAGATCTAAAAAAGTGTGCCGGGAGCAAATATACAAGCAATGCGATACTGGAGCCGATAAAGGATATCATGAAAAGCGCAAAAAATATTGCACTTATCGGTACGCCATGCTCTGTACAAGCGGTGGGACTGATGAGAGAATCCACCAATGAATTTGCTGCAAGAGTCGCCCAGAGAGTGCGATTTGTAATAGGGTTGTTCTGCTTCGAGGCGTATGATGACTCACTGATACCAGAGGTCTCCAGGCTCATTGGCATCCAGCCGTGGTATTTGCATAAAATGAACATAAGCGAGGGAAAAATGTCCATAAAACTGCGTGATGGCAACCACAGGTCCATTTCGCTGCGGGCCCTCGCAGAACATGTCAAGCCCGGCTGCAAAGCCTGTGAAGACTTCACAGCGAAGCTATCAGATATTTCTATAGGCAGCACCGGAAGCGCTCCAGGCATGAGCACCGTCATCGTAAGAACCCCAGAAGGTAAGGGCTTATTCGATATCGCCAATGAGATGGGGTTTTTGGAAGTTGCGGATGGTGTGGACATCGAAGCCATCGAGAAGACTGGCAGACTGAAGCTCAAAAAGAGTGGCATCTAACTCTCTATTTCTGCAAGGTTGTGTGGGCAAATTTAAGAGATCTCAGATCCAGTAGTCCGGTCCTGGCTACCACATGATTTTTTGGAATCGGAACGCTCTGGGATGTTTCGCTACCAATCGACCTAGAGCAGGACTCATGGTAGGCATTTGTATGATTGAGCCCGCTCATCACTATCTCGAATTTACCAACTCGAAATGGGTAAGAGCCTTTATTATGATCAATACCCCACCGGCCCCGCGTCCTCAAACCCCTCCCGCTGGCCGGTCCCAGCCTCCCGGGTGAGCCGCTCGGGATAGTAGAGGAGCTTGATGACGTTCTGCGCGTGCTCGCGCGTTCGCCTCTCTGCGAGGAAGGCGAGCTCCCTCTCAGACTCCGCCTCGTCCTCGTGGACGAAGACCTCGATGATGTGGGTGTTCGTCATAAGCTGCGCCATGATCAGGCCCGTCGAGGCCTCGTGGGCGCAGGTCTTGTCGATGGGCTTTGGCCCCGGCATCCCCAGGGCCATCACCAGGTCGCAGCCCCGCTCCTCGATCAGGATCTTGGAGGCGACCGGCAGGTCCTTGACGCCGGGGACGGTGTAGCGGACGATCTCGGCGGAGCAGCCCCGCTTCAGCTCCTTGATGGCGGCCCTCGCCATGTCGTATCGGGCGAAGTTGGTGTCGGCGATCCCGATCTTCATGAGGTGGTGGTTGGTCGCCGGGATGTTTAAGGTTTATCGAGGGTTAATCGAAGGTCCATCGATGGTTCATCGAAGTCCATCGAAGGTCGAGCTTTATTGTTGATGAAATGGAGGATGCCCAAAAGAGGAATCCTGGGGGTGGCACAAGGTGGTGGAGTTCACTTCAGACCCTTGTGCTTGTGCCACCCGCAGGACGGTATATCGGAGCGCCAGCGCTAAAATTGCCGATGCATCCTCATATCATCAATATGTGGCATGAATATGTGCTTTTAAGGTCGTATCACCGCTCTCGCTCCAGACGGCCTCGATTTTTAGGTCCAGCGTAAAGCCGGTCTTGTAGCTGAAATCGACTTTATCTCCTTTTTTAATGCCGCTGCGGCTGAAAACGGTATTTCCGCCGTCTTTTGCGGTGATGGTCCAGGTACCATTGCTCGGTTCTGTTATTTCGAAATAACCTTTGATGGTTACTCCCCACGTAGTTTTTTTTGTCTCTCCAGATCCACGTCCATTTGTTATCTTAACCGTTATGTCCTGGTCAACGGTACCGCCCAGATCTAGCGCTTCTTCATGCAGTCGAGTAAGCTTCTCTGCCGCCTCATCACTTATGCCCGCCCTGGAAAGGATGTCGCTGCTCACGGATTCTGCCAGTTTCTCTAACTTTGTGTCTGTCATATTCTGTACCTCTCAAGTTCATCTCGCGCAACTTATCACTATGATAACATAAGTTGCCTGCCCAATTCTTTTCTTAAGCGTATTTAAATTTTTCGATGAACAATGATTTAGATATCAATATGTTTATAGCCATTTTAATTAACCGCGGTTTTGCGATGAAACTCCAGCAAGCGGTGGATCTATGCGATCGAACGACCTCCCTGAAATCCCTCTTTCCACCACATTCGAAGCATCAGAGTATCTATGCTCTAATTGGCCTTTAGAAGTCGATTTTGATAGCTCATGGTCGTAGCGAAAAGAAGCTTTGAGTCGATCCGCCATTACTCAGTCAAGCTAACTTATAATAAAAACGGATCTTAACGTTATCGTATACTATTAGATCCATCTGCCAGGATGTGTCAATAATATAATTTAAATTATTTGTTAGTTAATAACAATCGTTCATTGTTGATCGATCTGCTGATGTCGATCTTTAATAATCGGATCACTTCAAGTCTCACTTAAAAATGTTCAATCTCCAGCGCACTCGTCACACTTCCTGCGATCTCCCAGATAGAGGAGCTGATCCCGGCAGCCGTACCGGTAGACGGTGATCCCCTTGCACCCCAGCTCGAAGGCGAGGGTGAAGATGCCGAGGACGTCCTCGACCGTCGCCTCGGGGGGCAGGTTCACGGTCTTGGAGACGCCGTTGTCGGTGAACCTCTGGAACGCAGCTTGGATCCGGACGTGCTGGGCGGGCGGGACCTCCATCGCCGTGACGAATAAATCTCGCAGATCGTCGGGGACGCCGTCGACGCCCGCCAGGTTTCCTCTCCTCGCTACCTCCCGCATTTTGGCCTCGCCGACGCCCTTCTCTTTCGCCATCCTCTCGAAGAGGGGGCTTGTCACCACCATCTCGTCGCCGATGAGGTCCCGGGAGAAGGAGAGGCCGAATAAGGGTTCGATCCCGGGGCTCGTCCCGGCGATGATGCTGATGGAGCCAGTAGGCGCGATGGTGGTGACGGTGGCGTTTCTCATGGCGTCGTATTCGAGGCTGCTCTCTTCCAGGAGAGGGAACGACCCCCGCTCCTCGCCGAGCTTTTGGGACGCCTCTCGGGCCGTTTTCGTTATGAAGCTCATCGTATCCTCGGCGAGCCGGATCGCCTCATCGGAGTTGTAGGATACGCCAAGCTCGATCAGCATCTCGGCAAACCCCATCACTCCGAGGCCGATCTTCCGGCTCCTGAGGGTCGCCTCCCGGATCTTTCTGAGGGGGAAGCGGTTCACCTCGATGACGTCGTCGAGGAACCGCACCGCGAGGCTGGCCGTCTCCGCGAGCCGGTCCCACTCGACCTCGCCCCCTTCGACGAACTTTGAGAGGTTCAACGAGCCGAGGTTGCAGGACTCGTAGGGGAGGAGCGGCTGCTCGCCGCAGGGGTTTGTCGCCTCGATCGTCCCCGGAAGTGGGTGGCCCTCGTTTATCTTGTCCAGGAAGAGGACCCCGGGATCGCCCCGCTTCCAGGCGTTGGCGGCGATCTCTCGGAGGAGGCCGGAGGCGTCGACGGTCTCGGTGACAAGGCCACTTCTCGGGTTTACGAGGTCGAACTCCTCTCCCAGTCGGGCCTTAGCCATCTGATCGTCGGTGATCCCCACCGAGAGGTTGAAGTTCTGGAGCCTGCCGGGCTTTTCTTTGGCGCGGACGAACTCTTGGATATCGGGATGGTCGGCCCGCAGGACCGCCATGTTCGCCCCCCGCCTCCTGCCGCCCTGTTTTACCACCTCGGTGGCGGCGTCGAAGACCTCCATGAAGGACACCGGGCCGCTGGCGACGCCCCCCGTCGCCCGGACGGGGTCGCCCTTCGGTCGGAGCCGCGAGAAGGAGAAGCCGGTCCCCCCGCCGCTCTGGTGGATCTTCGCCATCTCCTTCAGGGCCCCGAAGATCCCGTCCATCGAGTCCTCCACCGGCAGGACGAAGCAGGCCGAGAGCTGCCCGAGGGCGAGGCCGGCGTTCATCAGGGTCGGGGAGTTGGGGAGAAAGAGCACCCGGCTCATGATGTCTCTGAACTTCGATGCCGCCGCGCCCCGGTCGCCGCCGAACCTCGCCTCGGCGCGAGCGACGGTCCGGGCCACCCGGCTGAACATCTCCTCCGGGGTCTCGGCGACGTTGCCCCGCTCGTCTCTCCTCAGATACCTCTTCCGGAGAAGCTCCGGTGCGTGAGGGCCGAGGCCGAGTTTTTGTTCTTCCAAGGGTCTTCGTCCCCCATCTTCGACATCGTCCTTCTTATTGGCCGCGCGATTTGTCACACTCCACACCTTCTCCCCATTATTTGATCCGCCCATCTGTCAAAGTCTCCAGAAGCGATATAAACTGTGATCTTCCCATATATATCTGAAGATTGAAGTTTTGAGATCGAAGTCAAGTCCAGGAGGTTTTACCATCAAGATTGCCATCTCTGGAAAAGGGGGCGTCGGCAAGACCACCCTCGCCGGAACCCTCGCCCGCCTCTTCGCCCGCGACGGGTACAACGTGATAGCGATAGACGCAGACCCCGACATGAACCTCGCCTCCGCTTTGGGCGTCGCCGAAAACCCCCGGCCCATCACCGACTACAAGGAGATGGTCCAGGAGAGGGCGAGCGCCGAGTTCGGGATGTTCAAGCTCAACCCGAAGGTCGACGACGTCATCGAGAAGTGCGGTTGTGTCGGCCCCGACGGCGTCAAGCTCGCGGTGATGGGGACGATCGACACCGGCGGGAGCGGCTGCATGTGCCCCGAGACCGCCTTCCTCCGGGCTCTCCTCAGGCACGTCATCTTGCGGGAGAAGGATCTGGTGATCCTGGACATGGAGGCGGGGATCGAGCACCTGGGGCGCGGGACGACGAGGGGCGTCGACGTCATGATCGCTGTCGTCGAGCCGGGTCTCCGGTCCGTTGAGACACTGGAGCGGATCAAGAAGCTCGCCAGCGACCTCGGGATCGGGAGGGTGATGGCCGTCATCAACAAGGCTCCCGAGGAGCAGAAGATAATCAGGGAGAAGCTTGCGGAGATGGACGTCCCGGTCCTGGGGATGATCCCCTTCGACAGAAGCCTGATGGACGCGGACCTGGCGGGCAAGTCGCCCCTGGACGTCGGCGGGCCGGGGGTCGAGGCGATAAAGGATATCAAGGTGAAGCTGGAGGAGCTCTTCGGCACGATGGCGAAGGAGGCGGCAGAGAAGGGCGGAAAGGCCGCTTAGGCCGCCTCCAAAATGCCTCCAAAATCCTTCGGCGCGGCTTGAGAAGAGGCAGCCGCGTCAACGTTCCCGTTTTATCGTCAGCAGAATCTCGTCCTGGGTTATGCGGTACCCGCCATCGACCCTGTGCCTCTCCAGGAAGTACCTCTCGATCTCCTCTTTTCTCTCTCTGTACTTTCTATCGAGGAGGAGAAAGAGCCCCAGGTCGACCATATCCTCTATCCTCTCCGCGAATATCTCGTTGACGAAGTATCTGGCCTGGGCGGACGGGTATCCGTAGGTCAGGGTCAGGTTTCGCCAGAGCTCGATGACGGGGACGTCGTGCTCTGAGAAATCCCTGAAGAACTCAGCCACCTCCCCGACGGGAGACTGAAGGGCGATGGCGATCGTCCCGCCGACGGCGAGATGGGAGTACATCTTCTCGATCGTCTTCAGCCAGTCCCTCGCCGGGATGTAGTAGAGGACGTGGGAGCAGAGGATGAAGTCGAACTGGTCGGACCCGAGATCTGCGTCCTCCCACCTGCAGTCGTAGACGCTGAACCGGGGGTACCTCCTCCGGAAGACGCCCGCCTGCCTTTCGTTGGGCTCGACGATGGTGGTCTCGGCAAAGAACTGGGAGACGCTGACGGTGAGGTTCCCGGTCCCCGCCCCGATGTCCAGAAACCTCTCCGAGCTTCTGAGCCCCGAGATCACCTCGCCTATCAACACCAGCTCTATGCTCTTCTCCTGAGAGCAGTCCGAAAAGAGCTTCAGCTGCCTCTGGTATTCCGCCTCCCCTTCCATCTCCACGTAGCGGGATTCGTTATCCGATGGCTGATCCTTCCCGGCCATGCTCACCAACCAGAAATCTCAAAGTTCTTCTCGTTCAAATATATCGTGGCAGGTCGCCTCCGGGCATGGGCGAGGGGCTTGAGGTCGGGGCGATAAAGGGTATCGAGATGAAGGTCGAAAAGCTCTTCGGGACAACAAAGAATGAGGCGGCGGAGAATCCTTCAGCTCTATAAAATCCGAATCAGAACGATCAGGCTTGGGCCTCGATCGTCAAGGCGTATTCCAGGGTGCCCTCCTCGGTGGGGACCTCTTTGCCCCGGGCCACGAGGCTTTCGACGTAGGCCTCGATCGCCTCGTCTATCGTCTTCCCGAAGGTGACGCATCCGGGAAGGGTGGGGACGATGGCGCTATAGCATCCCTCTGGCTCTTTTCTGAGCAGGACTCGATAGCTCAAGGACCTCATCAAGCTAGAAATAAGGCCGGTTTTAGTATAATATCGGCTCTTGTGCGGGTGATGCTAAATCTGAAAAGGTTCTTCTCCTCTTGCTCATCGCCTTTTTTTAGGCTGGCTTCTAAGTCACAGGTTAGGTTCGGTTCTTGGTGGCACTGGGCCTTTCGGAGGCGTTGAGGAAGGCCATCCCTACTACCTCGTCCCTTTCGCGCCTGATTATGTCGTCGTCCTCAGCGAGCTCGGCGTCGTAGGCGTGGCTCGCCTTTTTGAATTTGATGTACAGGACGTTCGCCTCTTCATCGTTAGTTTAGTAATCTGGACCAACTTCAAGAGAATTATTCAGATTCGTGCTCGACCCTGCCGAAAAGTCGGGTAAACATATATTCCTGAGAAAAATAGAGAAGAACTGAAATTATGCTTAAGCTTGTCGATTCGTATTCAGCGATTAGATACGAAATAGAATTACTACGTACCCTTTAGACATGAAAATAGCAAAAAACTTGACATATTAATTGATTGGTACCTTAAATACCTCGCAGTTTGCATATGTCGAGGCGGCATAATCACCAACCCTGATGCCACCATAATCGTGCAACCTAGTTATTAAATTTTTTACATATATATAGATATATTTATCATCAGTATCTGCTTCATTATCGAGATCTACTCCAACCTCCAAACTGATATAATTTGGCGAATCAACATACGCTTTATCGATTATATCTCCACTAAATTTCACTGATTGGTCAGGCCAAATGATTATGCAGGCATCGTATTCATTATCATCTGTAAAGTAATCTTCAGTGGGTTTGGTAGACTGATCAGTAAACCCAGTCCATGATGAGAATATTATATTAGTTGGGATCCACACATTACCCAAACTCATTAAATCGCTTATCAACGGATCTACGTACGTTGGCAATTCGCTAGTTCCTTCGGTAATGACTGAATGATATCTATTGCCTTCGTAAGCATACAAAATTTGTATGTCTTCAACGAACACAGATATATCCTCATCGTATCCAAGAATTACTTGTCCAACTGGAACTGGTTTTAATTCCAAACCCATCATTTCTACTAATGAGGCTCTATTGGGTATACCCCAACCTTCCTGAGGGTATATATCTATACGTAAAATTTCATTTACAACTTCCGCTTTAATACAAGCAGCGATTTCATCATTAATATAGATAAACGAGTTACAATCGTATTTCATCGTATCGGCTGTGTTTTGTCTTGTGATTAAGGTCCAAGTTACCGAATCCTCTCCCATATGCTCATCATATGCTGTAGCCTTAATGCTAAACGTGCCTGGATTTTCAAACGTATATGAAAAACTTGCCTCTCCAGTGGTCTTATCTACGAGGCTTGTCACGTACCATTTGTTATCGATGAACCATTGAACCATATGTAGATCTGCGTCATCATTGGGATCCTCTACTTTGATTCTGAAAGTAATCTCTTCGCCGACAACAATGTCTATTTTATCAGATGGCTCGATTTTAGACGCTTTTGGTGGTTGATTCTCAATGATAGGAATCTTCGATAGCCAATTAAATATATTCTTAACTAATATTGTATTATCCTCTCTATTAATCCAGGTATTGCACATCCAACTTGCATCACCGATCGCCACAAATCGTCCGCTTCCGTACTGCCCAGCTGCCAGTGCAATTAACTTCTCATTTGGCTCATTGCTGTCTTTATCGAATATATTAGTACTTGTTGCGCGGTCATGACGAGCATTTGTATCGCTCCAGGCTTGAGACGTTGTAAAAGCAATAGCCTGTGCAGGATTTGATACATCAAGTGAGCTGCCCCAATTTAATAGGAACGATACGATGTTTGATGTTACATCATGTGAAGAGATGTCTCTGATTATAGGCGTATCATAGTCTCCATCATTGCTCCCAGGATCACAGATCAAATCGTGCCGGAAGTCTAATCCGAGAAATTTGCCTATTTTATTGACGGAAACTCGATGATAATTTCCCAAATCATCGCGCGACAGTTCGCCAATAAGAAACATCCCCCCACCATCGGAGATATAATTGGACAAAACTGATGCTTCAGTATCTGTCAAATATCTATGTCGCCAGAAAGTTGTAAATACTATAACGTCGACATCATTTAAAGTATCAACTGATATCCGTTCAACATTAAGCTCGCTTATCTCAAACCCATCATTTAGAAGTAATTGAGCCAAATCAGAATAACCATCCCATTCTGAATTATATATTGATAGTGTATTGCTAGTTTCATCTCCCCCAACCTGACCATCACCATAAAGAAACAAGACTCTTTTTGCATTAGCTGAATTTGTTGGGCTGCCGGAGGCAGATAACATGCACAAAATTATCACGAGCATCAATAGCGATATTGTCCTGTTCATATCCCAATCCCTTCAGTAAATTCAATATCTTCTCTGTACCTACTTATAATTTCTCATCGACTTAAATGAACATAATCAGATTAACATCATAGTTATTTAAATGCGAATTCGAAGATCGTCAAAGAAGTCGAAAAATAAAGCGCTTACTGTCGCATTTGTGTGCAATAATAAGATCCTCAAAGATTACAGGACTCACTAAAAAATCAGGACGTCTAGGAGATCCTCCAAGCTCGATGGTCGAAGCTCCGTAGGGAGACGAAGGACTACATCCCCCTGGAAGATCTTTAGATGGCGGTCCGGCTTCATCCTCAGGTCAAAAGATAACTCGACGATAGCGGAGAGAAAGAAAGGCTCAAAGAAAGTTTGAGAAGGCTTGGGGAGGACCCTTTCACCTCCAGGAGCTGCGCAGATATCAAGAGGCTGAAAGGCAAGTCCCACGACCTTTATCGGTTTAGGGTTGGAGAGCACAGGTTCGAGTACTTCGTCGAAGACGGAGTCGTCTGGGTCGGGCTTTCAGAAGGGGGAAGGGTTATCTTGTGATCCCCTAAAATTCTCTCGCACCCCGCCTCCCCGTCGCCCTTACTTCAGCTCCATATCCCCGAGCATAAGGCCCGATTCTGTGATCTCGCCGACGAGCTTTCCGTCGGTCATCTTGAGGACCGCGTCCACGTCGTCCTCGGGAAGGACGAAGACCCATCCCATTCCCATGTTGAAGGTCCGGTACATCTCGTCCTCGGCCACGCCCCCCTCCTCCTGGAGGAAGCGGAATATCGGCTGGGGCTCGATGGGGTCGTCGATCTCAAAGCCGAAGCCGCTGATCCGGTGGAGCTTCAATAGGCCGCTTCCGGTGATGTGGGCCATGCCGTGAACATCGGCCTTCTGGATAACTTCGAGCGCCTCCATATAGATCCTCGTCGGCTCCAGAAGCTCCTCGCCGATCGTCCTCTTGGAGTAGGGCATCCGGTCGAAGTAGGTGTAGCTCGACTCCTCGACGATCTTTCTTGCCAGGGTGTAGCCGTTGCTGTGAAGGCCACTGCTTGGAAGCCCCACGATCATGTCGCCTTTCTTGATCTTCTCGCCAGAGATGATGTCTTTCTTTTTGATCATCCCGATGCAGGTTCCCGCAAGATCGAAGCCCCGGATGATCTCGGGCAGGGAGGCGGTCTCGCCCCCGACGATGCTGATGTTCGAGATCTCTGCGCCCCGCTCCAAGCCGACGGCGATCTGAGCGGTCATCTCCGGGTCGACCTTTTCGAGGGCGAGGTAATCGACGAAGGCCAGGGGCTCGGCCCCGATGGCCAGGAGATCGTTGACGTTCATCGCCATGCAGTCGATCCCGACGGTATCCCACTTCTTCATCTCGTTTGCGATCAGGACCTTGCTTCCGACGCCGTCGGTGGTCATGGCGATGGCGTACTCGCCCATGTCGATGAGGCCAGCGTAGTGGCCGATCTCGGTGATGGGGGCGCCGATCCCCTTACGTCTGCCGGTCATGACGCCCTTCATGGCGGAGATCGCCCTCTCCTCCGCCCTGATGTCGACGCCAGAATCGGCGTAGGTCATCTTCTTCATCTCCACACCTCTTTTCTCTTTTGCCCCTTCACCTTTTCGTCACACTCTCAAGCCCGAACTCCCGGTGGAGCTCCTGGACCGCCCTCTCGGCCTCGGCCATGCTGACGACGAAAGATATGTTGTGCTCGCTCGACCCCTGGCTGATCATGAGGACGTTGATTCTCGACCTTCCCATGGCGCCGAAGACCCTGCCGGCCACGCCGGGGGTCCCCACCATCCCGGCCCCCACGACGGCGACGACGGCCACGTCCTTGTTGTACGAGACCTCCCTCACGATGGTGGTGGGAAACTCGGCCCGGAGAGCGATCTCGGCGGCCTCGACCTGAGGCTCGTCGACGACGACGGATATGTTCGCCTCGCTCGACCCCTGGCTGATCATGACGATGTTCACCCCGGAGTTGGCGAGAGCACTGAAGGCCCGGGCGGCGATTCCATGGGTCCCGATCATCCCGGCCCCGGATATCGTCAGGAGGGCCACGTTCTTCGATAAGGTGACGGCCTTGATCACTTCCTCCTTGGCCGCGCCCTCCTTCACGATCAGGGTGCCCGGGTCCTGGGGATCGAAGGTGCACTTGACCCTGACAGGGATCCCGTTTCTGATGGCCGGCTCAATGGCCCGAGGGTGGAGGACCTTCGCCCCGAAGTAGGACATCTCCATCGCCTCCCGGTAGGATATGACGGGGATGTTCTTCGCATCGGAGACGATCCGGGGGTCGGTGGTGAGAACCCCTGTGGTGTCCTTCCAGAACCAGATCTCGTCCGCGTCGATGGCCGCCCCTATGAGGGACGCCGAGAAGTCAGAGCCGCCCCTGCCCAATGTAGTGATGTTCCCCCTCTCGTCCTCGGCGATGAACCCCGTCACCACCGGAACACCCTCGATGGGGGTCAGCCTCTGGGGGAGGAGGTCGTAGGTCTTCTCCAGGGGCTTTGCGTTCCCATACTCGCTGTTGGTGATGATCCCTGCCTCGCCCCCGGAGTAGTGCTTGGACTTCAGGCCCAGGTCCCTCAGGACTCCGGAGAGGATCGGGGCCGCCAGCCTCTCGCCGTAGCTGGATATCCTGTCTATGGACCGGGGCGATAGCTCGCCGAGGTAGCAGATTCCGATGTACGCCTTCTCCAGCTCGCCCAGCCTCTGGATGATGATCTCCTTCAGCTCCTTCACGATCTCAGGGTCCCTGACCGACTCCATCAGGGCCTGGATGTGCCTTTTGCTCAGCCTGTCCACGAAGGTCACGATGTCCTCGACCTTCCCGCCGTTGGCCGAGGCCCTGGCGCACTGGAGGAGGTCGTCGGTGACCCCTCCCAGGGCGGAGGTAACGACGACGATCTCGTTTTCATCGCTCAGGCTCTTCACCAGCTCTCCGACGTTTCGGAGCTTCGCCCCGTCGGCCACCGAGGATCCGCCAAACTTCATTACCAAGCGTGCCATCTTGAAAACCCTGTGAACGTCCCATCTCACCGATATAAGCTTTACTCAGAGTTTTATAAATCCAATTTTATCTTTCGGCATGGCCGTTGGAGCTGGCAAGCAGGACTATCGCCCTTCTCGACTCGGCCATCGCTGAGCAGATCGGGGGTTTTGGCCTTCCAGCAGAGCTCTATATATTCTGTGCCCGGATTGGAAGCGTTTATACAGATGTTGAGCGGCTACGAAAAAATCGATCGTGGCGACCGCTCGAGAGCCCCTCATCGAGGGCCGAAGGCTTATATAGGTGTACGAAAATGGAACCGAGACTCCAAGATTCAGAAGCTTAGATTTAGAGCTTTATCTCAAATTTCGCGAGGCTTGATATGGGTAAGAGGAAGAAGATGGCTGAGCGCGTAACCGCGCTGATGGACAAGCCAGAGAAGATCAGAAATATCGGTATTGTTGCGCATATTGATCACGGCAAGACGACATTATCTGACAACCTGCTTGCGGGAGCTGGCATGATCTCCATGGAGCTGGCGGGCAAGCAGCTATTTATGGACTTCGACGAGCTGGAGCAGGCACGAGGGATCACCATCGATTCCGCCAACGTCTCCATGGTCCACGAGTACAAGGGTGAGGAATACCTCATCAACATGATCGACACGCCAGGTCACGTCGACTTCGGCGGCGACGTCACGAGGGCGATGCGGGCCGTGGACGGCGCCGTCGTCGTCGTGGACGCCGTGGAGGGCGCCATGCCCCAGACCGAGACGGTCCTGAGACAGGCGCTCAAAGAGAACGTCCATCCGGTTCTTTTCGTCAACAAGGTTGACAGGCTCTTAAACGAGCTGAAGGTGGACAAGCAGGAGATGCAGCTCCGTTTGGGCAAGCTCATCGACAACATAAACAAGCTCATCAGGGGCATGAACGAGGAGAAGTACAAGGCGGGCTGGAAGGTGGACGCCGCCAACGGGAGCGTTGCCTTCGGGTCTGCCCTTTACAACTGGGCGATCAGCGTCCCCCAGATGAAGAGCACGGGGATCGGCTTCGGCGAGGTCTACGACTACTGCCAGGCCGGAGACATGAAGACCCTCGCCGAGAGGTGCCCTCTCTACTTGGCCGTCAACGACATGGTCATCCGCTTCCTCCCAAGCCCCCTCAAGGCCCAGAAGGAGCGTGTCGCGGTCATATGGCACGGCGACAAGAGCAGCAAGCTCTACAAGTCGATGGAGGCCTGCGACCCCAAGGGGCCCGTCGCCTTCATGGTCACCGACATCTCCGTCGACCCCCACGCGGGCGAGGTCGCCACCGGTAGGCTCTTCTCAGGAACCCTGGAGAGGGGCATGGAGCTCTCAATCTCAGGCGTTGCAAAGCCGAACCGCGTCCAGCAGACGGGGATATTCATGGGCGCTGACAGGATCGAGGTCGAGAAGATCCCCGCAGGAAACATCGCGGCCGTGACGGGGCTGCGAGACGCCTTCGTCGGGTCCACGGTATCCTCCGACAGAGAGGCCACCCCCTTCGAGGACATCAAGCACGTCAGCGAGCCCGTGGTAACCGTCGCCGTTGAGGCTAAGAACACCCGCGACCTTCCGAAGCTGGTAGAGGTTCTGAGGCAGGTCGCGAAGGAAGACCCGACCCTCAACATCACCATCAACGAGGAGACCGGCGAGCACCTGATGGCTGGGATGGGCGAGCTCCACTTGGAGATCGTCGCCTATCGGATCCAGAGGGACAAGGGCGTCGAGATCACCACCTCGCCTCCCATCGTCGTCTATCGAGAGTCTATCACAGGAAAGACTGACGGAGCCGTTGAAGGCAAGTCCCCCAACCATCACAACCGCTTCTACATCGAGATCGAGCCTCTGGAGCAAGAGGTGGTGGACGCGATCAAGTCCGGCGAGGTCTCCATGAAGATGGAGGAGCTGGAGAGGAGAAACATCCTGATCAGTAAGGGGATGGACAAGGAGGAGTCCCGGAATATATCCGGCATCTTCGAGTCCAACATCTTCATCAACATGACTAAGGGCGTCCAGTACCTGAGAGAGACGATGGAGCTGATGCTGGAGGGCTTCGTCGAGGCGACGAAGAATGGCCCCATCTGCAGAGAGCCGGTCCAGGGCGTAAAGGCGAAGCTGATCGATGTCAAACTCCACGAGGACGCCATACACCGGGGGCCCGCTCAGGTCATCCCCGCCGTGAGGCAGGCGGTCCAGGCCGGCATCCTCATGGCGAACCCCACCCTCCTGGAGCCCTTCCAGAACGTCTTTATACAGGTTCCACAGGAGCAGATGGGCGGTGCCATGTCAGAGATCCAGGGCCGAAGAGGCATGATCCTGAGCATGGAGACCGAGGGCGACATGATCATAATCAAGGCGAAGGCGCCGGTCTCTGAGCTGTTCGGGTTTGCGGGAGCGATCCGGGGTGCCACCGAGGGCAGGTCCCTTTGGAGCACGGAGTTTGCAGGCTTTGAGCCGATCCCACCAGCGGCGATGGTGGAGACGGTACGCCAGATCCGGGGTCGCAAAGGTTTAAAGACCGAGATGCCTAAGCCCAGCGATTACCTGAAGGCTTGAGGCCTTCTCTGAAAAGATTTAAACGGAAGAGACGTAAATACGGAGTTGAAAGTTAACCGGAGGAGATTAAGATGGCATCACAGAAGCCACACATGAACCTGGCGTTCATCGGACACGTCGACCACGGGAAGTCCACTCTCGTAGGTAGACTGATGTTCGAGACCGGCGCGGTTTCTCCACATATCATCGAGCAGTACAAGAAAGAGGCCGAGTCTAAGGGCAAGGGCAGCTTCGAGTTCGCCTGGGTCATGGACAGCCTGAAAGAGGAGCGAGAGAGGGGCGTCACCATCGACATCGCCCACCAGAGATTCGACACCGACAAGTTCTACTTCACCATCGTCGACTGTCCCGGCCACCGAGACTTCATCAAGAACATGATCACTGGTGCCAGCCAGGCCGACTCTGCAGTCCTCGTGGTCGCAGCCCCCGACGGGGTCATGGCCCAGACGAGGGAGCACGTCTTCCTCGCGAGAACCCTGGGGATCAACCAGCTGATCATAGCCATCAACAAGATGGACGCCGCCAAGTACAGCGAGGAGCGGTATAAAGAGGTCAAGGAAGAGGTCGGAAAGCTGCTCCAGATGGTCGGATACAAGGTCGCAGATATACCCTTCATACCACTCTCCGCCTTCGTCGGCGACAACATCGTCAAGCTCGGCGACAACCTCAAGTGGTACAGCGGACCTACCCTCCTGGAGGCGCTGAACAACCTCAAGGAGCCCGAGAAGCCCACCAACCTGCCTCTGAGACTGCCCGTCCAGGACGTCTACACCATCTCCGGTGTCGGAACCGTCCCTGTCGGCAGGGTCGAGACCGGTATCATCAAGAAGGGCGATAAGATCATCTTCGAGCCCGCCAACGTCACCGGCGAGGTCAAGACGATCGAGATGCACCACGAAGAGGCTGAGCAGGCTCTCCCCGGCGACAACATCGGCTGGAACGTGAGGGGCGTCGGAAAGAAGGACATCAGGAGAGGCGATGTCTGCGGACATGTCGATTCGCCGCCCACCGTGGCCAAGGAGTTCACCGCCCAGATCGTGGTCCTCCAGCACCCGAGCGCCATCTCCGCGGGTTACACCCCCGTCTTCCACTGCCACACCTCCCAGATCGCCTGTACCTTGACCGAGATCAAGGCCAAGCTCGACCCCAGGACCGGTGCGGTAAAGGAGCAGAACCCCGCCTTCATCAAGGCCGGCGATGCCGCCATAGTCACCGTCATGCCGACAAAGCCGATGGTGATCGAGAAGGTCAAGGAGATCCCCCAGCTAGGGCGGTTCGCCATCAGGGATATGGGTCAGACGATAGCAGCGGGCATGTGCATGAACGTCACCCCCCGCTAACTCAAATTTTTCTGGTGTTTGAGTTATGCAGAAGGCAAGAATACGGCTATCTGGAACCGACCCCCGCTCCCTGGATGACATATGCAGCCAGGTGAGAGGGATCGCCCAGAGGACGGGTGTGCACATGGCGGGACCTATCCCGCTGCCCACCAAGAGGATGGTAGTTCCCACGAGAAAGAGCCCCGACGGGGAGGGGACCGCCACCTGGGACCACTGGGAGATGCGGGTCCACAAGCGTATGATCGACCTGGACGCCGACGAGCGGGCTCTCCGCCAGCTGATGCGGATCCAGGTTCCCAAGAACGTCAACATCGAGATAGTGCTGGAATCTTAGCTGGACTCGTAGTATAGTCTGGATAACACGGAGGCCTCCGGAGCCTCAGTCCCGGGTTCAAATCCCGGCGAGTCCGCTACGACCCTTTTTTTGTTTTGCCTTGTTTTTGATTTGTCCTGTTTCCGTGTTGCCTTTTTCTATTTTCGGGATTCTCGGCAAAAGGTTCATAGCCTCCGACGATTTTCTTCTTTTTCCAGAGAGAAGAATCGGCGTGGGATAACGATGATTACAGGAGAAGATGTGGATCATATAGGCTGGCTTGCCAGCATAAAGGTTGCCGAGGAGGAGAAGGAGGGCTTCGTCGCCTCGTTCAACTCGGTTCTCGACTATTTCCACCAGCTCGACGAGCTCGATACCGAGGACGTGGAGCCCACCTATCGGGTCGTAGACCTCACCAACGTCTTCCGGGAGGACGAGGTCAGCGAGTCCATGCCCCAGGAGGAGTCGCTTTCGAACGCTCCCAGAAGGGAGAACGGCTACTTCAAGAGCCCCAGGATCGTGTGATCTCCATGTTGAGAGAGCTGAAGGAGGTGCTTGCGGCGGGAGCTTCGGCCGAGGAGAGGGTCGCAGCCCTATTCGAGAAGATCAAAAGGAGCAAGCTCAACGCCTACAACAACCTCTCCGAGGATTCGGCCCTCGAACGGGCCAGGGAGTTTGACAGGGCGCCCTGGTCCGGCCTATTGGCTGGGGTTCCCATAGCGATCAAAAGCTGTATATCGACGAGAGGGATCGAGACGAACTGCTCGTCGAGGATCCTCAAGGGCTACATACCCCCCTACGACGCCCACGTCATAGAGAGGCTGAAGAAGGAGGGGGCGATCGTCGTCGGCAAGACGAACATGGACGAGTTCGCCATGGGGACCTCAACCGAGAGCAGTTACTTCGGCACGACGAGAAATCCCTGGGACCTCGACCGGGTTCCGGGCGGGTCTTCCGGCGGGTCCGCCGCGGCCGTCGCCGCCGGGGAGGCCCCGTGCGCCCTTGGCTCCGACACCGGCGGGTCGATCAGGTGTCCCGCCTCCTTCTGCGGGATCGTCGGCCTCAAGCCCACCTACGGCCTCGTCTCCCGGTACGGCCTCGTCAGTTACGCCAACAGTCTGGAGCAGATAGGTCCCCTCACCCTGAACGTCGAGGATGCGGCCCTGGTGATGGAGGTGATCGCGGGCCACGACCAGCGCGACTCGACCTCCGTCAACTCCGAAGGCGGCTATCTCTCAGGCCTCGACGGCGGCGTCGAGGGGCTCGTCTGCGGCGTCCCCAAAGAGTACTTCGGCGAGGGGGTGGACCCAGCGGTCGAAAAATCGGTCTGGGACGCCATATCGAAGCTCGAGGAGCTGGGGGCGTCGTGGAAGGAGGTGAGCCTCCCCCACACCAAGTACGCCCTCGCTGCCTACTACATCATCGCCATGAGCGAGGCCTCATCGAACCTGGCGAGGTTTGACGGACTCCGGTACGGCCTCCGGCTCGGGGCTGACCAGGACTGGCACACTACCTTCTCCGAGATCAGGGCCGCAGGCTTCGGCCCCGAGGTCAAGAGGAGGATACTTCTTGGGACCTACGCCCTCTCGGCCGGCTACTACGGCAGGTACTACCTCAAGGCCCTCAAGGTGAGGACCCTGATCAAGCAGGACTTCGAGAGGGCTCTCGCAACCGGCGGCGCCGACGTCCTGGTGACCCCCACCATGCCCTTCCCGGCCTTCAAGATCGGAGAGAGGATCGAGGATCCGCTCTCGCTCTACATGGCCGACGTCTTTACAGTCCCCATAAACCTCGCCGGGGTTCCGGCGATATCCGTGCCGTGCGGATTTGCCGACGGCCTTCCCATCGGCCTTCAGATCATAGGCCGCCATTTCGATGAGGTTGGCGTCCTCAGGACGGCCAAAGCCTACGAGGACGCGACGCCGTACCACGAGACGGTCCCAAAGGAGGTGGTCTGAAATGGCCGAAAAAGACGTCATCATAGGCCTTGAGGTTCACGTCCAGCTGAACAAGCTGAACTCGAAGCTCTTCTGCGGCTGCTCCACCGATTATCACGACTCGGCCCCCAACACCCACACCTGTCCCGTCTGTCTAGGCCTGCCGGGAACCCTTCCGGTTTTGAACAGGGGGGCGGTCGAGTACGCCATCCGGGTCGCTCTCGCCCTCAACTGCGAGATCCAGGGAGAGACGCTCTTTTACAGGAAGAACTATTACTACCCCGACCTTCCCAAAGCCTTCCAGATAACCCAGTACGACTTTCCGATCGGCCTTGGTGGCAAGATCCTGATCAAGGGCGATGACGGCGAGGAGAAGACGATCAGGATCACCAGGGTCCACATGGAGGAGGACCCCGGAAGGCTCGTCCACGCCGGGACGATCGACCGGGCCAAGTACACGATGGTCGACTACAACCGGTGCGGTATGGCCCTTTTGGAGGTGGTGACCGAACCGGACCTGCGGTCCCCGAAGGAGGCGAGGTCCTTCCTCGACAAGCTCAGAAACATTTTGGAATATCTGGAGGTCTTTGACGGCGACCTCGAGGGAGCCATGAGGATCGACTCGAACATATCCCTTGTCGGCGGGGAGAGGGCCGAGGTCAAGAACATATCTAGCCACAAGGGGGTCGAGAAGGCCCTCGCCTACGAGATCACGAGGCAGAGGTCCGCCCGGAGGAGGGGGGTCGCCCAGGTCCAGGAGACCCGCCACTATGACGAACTCCGGGGGATCACCGTCACCATCAGGACGAAGGAGGAGGCTCACGACTACCGCTACTTCCCCGAGCCCGACCTGGTGCCCATGAGGATCGCCGACTGGGTGCCGAGGGTCGAGGCGGAGCTTCCGGAGCTTCCTGACGCCAAGAGGGAACGGTTCGTTGCCGAGTACGGCATAGCCGACGATCACGCCAAGTCCCTCACCTCCGAGATCAGGGTCGCCAACTTCTATGAGGATGTGGCAAAGAGATCATCGCCTAGGCTCGCCGCCGCCTGGATAGCTGACGTCCTCAAGGGCGAGCTGAACTACCGCGATGCGACGATCGAGAGCTTCAGCCCCGGCCATATGGTCGAGATCCTCTCAATGCTGGAGGCTGATAAGATCACGGAGAAGGGGGCGGTCGAGGTGATCCGCACTATCCTCGACGCTGGTGGAGATCCGGCTGGAGTCGTCGAGGCGAAGGGGCTCGTCAAGGTCGAGGACGACGCCGTAAAGGAGGCGGTGCAGGCTGCTGTAAAGGAGTGCTCCCAGGCGGTGGCCGACTACAAAAGTGGAAACGAGAAGTCGATCAACTTCATCGTCGGCATGGTCATGAAGAAGACCCGGGGAAGGGCCGATCCGGCGGAGGCGAACCGGCTCGTAAAAGAGGCACTGGATGAGATCTGAGGGGCGAGGTCGATAGGCCTTTCGCCCCGCATATCTTTCATTTTCTTTAGCTCTTACATTTTTTAGGCGCCGTCCTCTGGGCCGTAGTGAATCCCCCAGAGCCATCCGCCCTGGCCCTGGGCGAAGACCCAGATCTGTCCCATCCCATCGGAGACGGCCGTCGGCTGGCCCGAGATCGAGCCCTTCAGGTTCTCGCCCACCACCCAGGATCCGCCGTCGTGCCGGAGGTGGACCAGCTCGTCTCCGAGATTTGCGAAGAGGTCGATCTTGCCCTCCTCGATGACGATGGCGGGGGCTGAATCGATCCTCTGGTTAATCGTCTCGACGGAGGTGCCGCCGGTCTCGGGGTCGATGGTGATGTGCCCGATCCCACCCCCCTGGTTCAGGGCGAAGACGTGGATCTGCTCGCCGTCAGAGGCCGCCGTCGGAGGCGAGGCGAAGGTTCCCGAGAGGGGCTGCCATTCATCCCAGGCCAGGACCTCTCCCGACCCGACGGCTGGGAGGTCGGCACAGTTCCAGACGAGGCTTTTGGAGCCGTCCAGGGCGAAGATGTAGGTCTTTCCCTCACAGAGGACGGCGGCGGGCCTCGATCCGATCTCCCCCTCTATCTGGATCCAGTCTTCCGTCCGGTCGCAGGAGACGCTTCCATCGCAGCCCCAGCACCTCTTATATAGGCAGTGGTTGGTGGGACCCCAGGTGAAGATGTAGTAGTCCCCATCTTCAGACCCCGTCGAGATGGCCGCCAGCTCGTACTTTCTGAAGTGGACCCCGCCGAGGTTCTTGTTGTACGGCGGCGGGCCGAAGACCTTTATCCAATCAGACCAGGTCTCTTGGCCCTGGAGGCGGATGTGCCAGAGCTCGTTGTCGTTTCCACCAGTTAATATGTCGACGATCCCAGGTCCTGGTGAGACGGCCACGGGTCCCGTGGTGAGCCTCACGCCTTTCAGGGTGATCCAGTTGGACCATCCCGTTTCGGTTCTGAACTGAACCTTTTTCACAGAGGGCAAAAGTCCCTGAGGTTCGGTGGATGTTCCGATGACCAGAACCGGCTCTGAGGTGCCGTTACTGGTTTTAACCTTGTCGAATTCCGCCATCTGACCCTCCGACAGGCCCGCCAAGAGGAGGGCCGTCAAAAGGGCGCAAAGGTAGGTTTTTGCCCTCAAAGTCATTTTGCCTCCGGGTCTGACTTGGTCATGATCGTATATCTGATTTCCGAAGGTCTTCCGTGATGAGTTTGCCCGGACTTTCGACGCCTGTCGACGGGATCGACCGCCTTCTTCAATGTTCTCCGAATCGCCTGAGACGATCGATTGATATTTATCGTACAAGAGAGTGAGAGAATTCTGGTTGATGGCCTATGTTTGACTACTGGAACCCGCACATCGAACGCATGCCCGCGGAGGACCTGCGAAAGCTCCAGGAGGAGCGGCTCAAGTCGATGGTCCATTACGTCTACGATCATTCCCCCTTCTACAAAGAGAGGTTCAAAGAGGCTGGGGTGGTGCCCGAGGACATAAAGGAACTTTCCGACCTGACGAAGCTTCCCTTCACATACAAGGTCGATCTTCGAAACACCTACCCTACGGGCATGTTCAGCCTGCCGAGAAACAGAGTTGTGCGGTACCACGTCTCCAGCGGCACCACAGGAAAGCCGACGGTCGTCGGCTACACCAAAGACGACATCGAGATGTGGTCGGATTCCCTGGCCAGGGCCCTCACTTCCATAGGCCTTGGCCGCGGGGACGTGATCCAGGTGGGGTATGGCTACGGTCTCTTCACCGGGGGTCTCGGCCTCCACTACGGGGCGGAGAAGATCGGGGCGACGGTTCTTCCCACCGGGACTGGGAACACCGAGCGGCAGATCATGCTGATGCAGGACCTCGGCAGCACCGCCATCGCCTGCACACCATCCTACTTCCTCCACATAGCAGAGGTGGCGGAGAGGATGGGCGTCTCCATTCGGAACGATACCAGCCTCAAAGTCGGGGTCTTCGGGGCCGAGCCTTGGTCTGACGAGACGAGGAGACGGATCGAGGAGGCGACGGGGATCAAGGCCTACGACATCTTCGGGACGAGCGAGATGAGCGGCCCCCTATTCACCGAGTGCCAGGAGCAGAACGGGATTCACGTCTGGTCCGACATGTTCCTCATCGAGGTGATCGACCCCAAGACCGGAGAGCAGCTTTCCGACGGCGAGACGGGGGAGCTCGTCATAACAACTCTCAGCAAGTGGGCGATACCCCTCATCCGGTATCGGATCGGCGATCTGACGGTGATAAACTCCGAGCCCTGCGCCTGCGGCCGGACCCACCCGAGGCTGATGAGAATCCTCGGCCGGACCGACGACATGATCGTGATCCGCGGCATAAACGTATTCCCGAGCCAGGTGGAGTCGGTCTTGATGACGATCCCCGAGGTCGGCGACCACTACCAGATCATCGTCGACCGGAAGGGGCCCCTGGACATCATGAAGGTGATGGTGGAGGTGACGGAGACCGGCTTCAGCGACAAGATCTCCGACCTGATGTCTCTATCCAAGAGGATCTCGAAGGAGCTGAAGGGCGTCCTCAACGTCGTCGCCGACGTGGAGCTGGTGGAGCCGGGGACGATCCCGCGGTCTGAGGGGAAGGCCGTGAGGGTGATCGACAAGAGGAAGGTCTGAACGGAAGACGGGACAGAAGCGAGAGCTGAAGGCGAGAAAGTAAGGGAAAAAAGGAGGTGCGAAAAATGGTGGCAATTAAGCAGATATCATTGTTCGTCGAGAACAAGCCCGGAAGGATGGCCAAGGTCTCCAAGACCTTATCCGACGCCGGGGTGAACATCAGGGCCCTCACCGTCGCCGAGGCCGGAGACTTCGGGGTCATTCGGATGGTCGTCGACGATCCCGAGCGGGGCTATCAGGTCCTTCACGACAGCGGCTTCACCGTCTCGGAGACGGAGGTATTGGCCGTCGAGATGAAGGACATCCCCGGAGGCCTATACGAGATCGTGAACACTCTCGGGGAGAGCGACGTCAATGTCGACTACGCCTACGCCTTCGTCACCACCAAGGCCGAGCGGGCGATGCTGATCATCCGGGTCGACAACCTGGAGAAGGCGAGGAAGGTCCTCACAGACGCCGGGATCAAGCTGGCGACGAAGGACGAGATACAGAAGATCTGAGTAGGCGGAAAGAGGGGGCGCTTCCACAATAGGGCTCGATCTTTATTACTTGGGGAGCACGGAGGGTCACGAATACCCCGACCTTTAGGTCTGGGATGAAGTGAACCCTCGCCCGGTTTTGTGCTTTTGGTGGTGCTCTTTGATTCGGTTGATATTTCGCATAGAGTTCTTAGAGGTGCTGCATAATAGCGGTTTTGAATCCGAGGTGGACCAAAAGGGTATCCAACAAAATCAGGATCGGTATCGTCTCTCTTTGGATATATCAGCCAAATCCAGGCGTACCACCATCGACTATGGATAGACGCAGTCTCTATAATCATATTTAGAATATTATTATTGATTAATTTTGGGCATGATCAGCGGGAGGATATAGGTGGTAACAAATGGAAGAAGGAATGAACTGATAAAAATAAACATATCTTTAAAGTCGTATGCCCTTTTGCTGGCGCGCATCAATCTTTCTCTTTCATCTTGAAGGAATTCCATCGACTTTAATATATGATCCAGCTTCATATCTTTATTATTATAATCTTTACAAGAGATGGTACTTTGCATTCGCTGATTTTGTTGGTCGTACAGTTCGTTAATGATACTGATATCGCATTCTCGTTTATCTTCCAGGAGTTTATGGATCACATATCGACTCAAGAAGAATAACATCATAGTAAATAAAAATAATATTATAAGGAATATAACTTCTTGATATATAACTGTTTTTGGTCTGATGAAAGTTATAATTGCCAGTGATATGGTGATAAATTGAAACACAACAAGCTTCAAAATTAAGTTTCTAATGGGTCTCAGACCGCCCACTTTATCGATGCTATAAAGGTCTATTTTGATAGAATGCTTGTAAGGATCGCTTTCGAGTTTGGCGAGTGCCCACGAAATGTTTAAGATAATCCAAATGATTGTGGACATCGAGTAAAGTATTAATAATGTTATTATATATCCAAATGTGTCGAGTAAGATGCTCCAAATGGTAGCCTCACGCACGGAAAATAGATAGCATTCTCCACGTATCGGATCGATCAATATAAATGGGGCAATGACTAAAATGACTATTATATAATAGATTTTTGATCCGGTGAATCTCTCTTCGAGTCGTTGATTGAGGTCGATGATTTTTTTTTCATGTTCTGGAGCTGGCTTCATATTCCTGAAGCTGTCTCTCGTGTTATCTATGAAGTATCTGACTCCTGTGGGCTCGCATGCGACTAAAAAGCAGGTAGATATTGTCACGATACTGGTATAGATATCCAGTTCGAAACTTTCGACTCTTTTGCTCAAAAATATATAAATTAGAAAAGAAACGACAAATAATATCAGTGAAACTAGTGGATAAGGAACTGGAACCTTTTTGAACGCCGTTTCAGTCCAGTTCCAGTCCCTCTCTTCTGGCATAATATAGACACCTATCCTCTCGACGTATATTCATCGCCTTTCTTGAACGAAAACGCGGTCCTCTAGGTGAATAAATCCCAATGCCATGGACTGAACCAGAGCCTCTCGAACCAAGACCATTCGATAGGGGTTGGTTCCGACTTGGGCCAAATCCCCGCCTTTGTATCGCCTCGTACGCACATGCACCCTGAAACTTCCCCGCTCATCTCTTCGCCTTCCTTGGCGTAACCCCTGTAGTCCCCTGAGAGGCATCCCTCATCGACGACGGAGACGAGCCGGAGGATCAGGTCCTCTTCCTGCGAGACAAAAAACAGCTCCATGAGGTCTAATTCAAAAGATCCGCCGGCTGTGACCTGCCGAGTCGCGTTGTCTGAGGTCAGGTTTCCGTATCCGAAGATGTTATCGTCGGCTTGATAAAGGGTCAAGTTGGCATACCGACTCACATTATCTTTAAGGATAAGCCTCCAGTCTCCAGTAATGTTCGGTTTCAATGATGCCGTTACCATGCCCTCAGGTTGGGCTATCGATTCAGTTCGGTTATCCGGTTCAGCAGCCGTTGAGTGTATCGAAACGAGCGTCAATATTAAGGCCAACGCTACAATTGACCCATTCCTGAGGTTTATAATCTCCTTTCTGTACACTAGTCCCTCCCTCCAATTTTCCAAGGAAGTATGTTTCTTTTTCTCTATATGTACATTTCTCAATACGTTTTTGCAGACATATTTTATAACTCATTATAAATCAAAATGTGGAAGGTTCTCAGCTTCTGAGTTATACGAATGGTCTCATACATGGTCGATATCTTCACTCTGATAAATGTTGTTCATTCGACCAAGTTTCCAGATGCGTCTGTCTTGATCAACGATACATCTAGCGCACCAGATCCGTAGGGATCGGTCCATCCGGCGACTATGTAGCCGCCGTCGCTCGTCTGCTTTACTGAATATCCGCAATTATTACCTGCTCCTCCGAAGATACTGTCCCATGCTTCGTTTCCATAGGGGTCGATCTTGATCAGCCAGATGTCGCTGCCGCCTGCTCCGCGGGACGTTGTATAGCCTGTTATGATGTAGCCACCATCGCTCGTCTGCTGTACGGAATATCCCCAATCTTGACCAGCACCTCCGAAGATTCTGTCCCATACCTTGTTTCCATAGGAGTCGGTCTTGATCAGCCAAACGTCGTCCCCGCCGAGAGTACCAAGGGTCCTACCTGTTATGATGTAGCCACCATCGCTCGTCTGCTGCACCGAATATCCCTCATCTTGACCAGCACCTCCGAAGATTCTGTCCCATACCTTGTTTCCATAGGAGTCG
>ERZ795048.235-NODE-235-length-61779-cov-13.868495_pt1 | contig 61779 bp, 60 predicted proteins | sample MGYA00375132_ERZ795048 | MGnify/ENA primary metagenome ERZ795048 (study PRJEB30177, sample SAMN05720225) | activated sludge metagenome | isolation source: Anaerobic digester | place: Hong Kong | collected 2014-12-17 ...
TGCCGAAGTTCCTGAGCACGATGATCTTGGTGACCCCGAAGGTGCCCAGGCCGGCAATGGTGGTGAGCGCGCTCATGATGACCGGCGTGGCGATCTGGGCGGACGAGGTGCGGATGTCCCCGGTCTGCTGGTAGCGGTTGTAGATGTGCACGGCATAGTCCGATGCCATGGCCATCATGAGCACCAGCACTGCCGGAGATATGATGTTGAAGGGAAATCCCAGGACCGATTTCATGCCCACCATCCACACGATGGACAACCCGATCACCGTCAGGCAGGCGACCACGCCGGAGGCGGACCGCAGCCCGTAGGAGAGCAGGGCCACGATGAGTACGAAGATGATGGGCACGAGCACGGTGAGGTCGCGCTTCATGTAGTGGTCCATATAGTAGGCGATGGACATGTCCCCGCCGATGTAGTAGGGGATCGCACCCGAGAGCTCGTCGACCCGGCCGATGATCTTTCCCGCCACCTGGATCTCGTCGTGGCCGCTGTCCACGGTGGCGGCCAGGACGGTATACCTTCCGTCGGCCGAGACGATGGAGCCCCGGTACATCTCGTCGGACAGGACATAGTCCCTCAATGCCTGGCCCTCCATCATGTTCCGGGGGATCTCGCGGATGAGGTTCGCCGCCTCGACGCCGTCTTCGGTCTTCCGGATATCGAGGACATTGGTGATGCTGGTCACCTGGAACAGGCCCTCGATACCCTGCACCTCCTTCGTGATACGGTCCATGAAGCGCAGAGCATCCGGGGTGAAGGCCCCGGCGTGTCCGAAATCGAAGACCACCAGCAGGAGGGTATTCGAGGAGAACTCACGGTCGATCTGCCTGAGCAGATCGCCCACTCGGTCGTTCACCGGAAGCCAGGTCTCGTAGTCGTTGTTTATCTTGAGGTCCTTCATCAGGTAGACGGACAGGGCCGTCAGGACGACCATGAGCGCCACGATGAACCACCTGAACCGTATGATACCGTCGATCAGACGCATGAACCGGTTTTCCATATCCTCCTCTTTCAGTGGGCTCCCCGCTTCCGGGCGTTCTTCCGCCCGCCCTGGGACAGGTGCGGCAGGAGCCTGTTCATGACATGTGCAACATTGCCCCGGATCGCTTCCAGGTCGAGGTCCTTGCTGAGGACCTGCCGGACGACGATCCCCTCCATCATGGCGATCATGAGCGTGGCATAGGTTTTCTTGTCGGACACGACGAACTCGCCCGCATTCTCACCGTCATCGAGGAACCCCGTGATGAGACGGTCATAGAGATGGTACTGATCCAGGAGCATCTCCCGGATGGAGGCGTCGAGAAACGAGCTCTCCCAGAACACGACCAGGGCGCTGTAGAGCTCGATGTCCTCCTGCAGAGACCTGAGGAAGAATTCCCCCATGGCTATGAGCTTGTCCCGTGCCGAAGGGATGTCCTCGATCTCGGTGAGGATCCGGTTCATGGTCTCCTCTACCCAGACCTGGAACAGGTCGAGGAGCACCGCCTTCTTGGACGGGTAGTACCAGTAGATGCTGCCCTTGGACATCCGGTACTCGGCTGCGATCTCGTCCATGGTGGTCAGGACGTAGCCCTTGCGCTGGAAACAGCGCTTGGCCGCAGCGAGAATCTGCTGCCTCCTCACCTCGGCGGACGCTCTTGGCCCCCCCATACACCTCCTCCATACATTACATACTGACTGGTCAGTATAGTTTATCCCCGTATGCGGGTCAAGGAGGGAAATCGCGTGTTAGAGCATCTCGATGATCCTGTCCTGGAACTCCTCCATGAGGCTCATGGTGTCTTTCTTCTTGAGGTTGAAGAAGACCGAGAACAGGCCCATGCCCTCCTGGAAGGCCACCAGGGCCATGGCCAGCCGGTCCGTCTCCGGGGAGCTTTCGCCGTCCGCATGCATGATCGCGCCGAGTTCCCGGATCCAGTCCGTATAGATCTTCTTGAGCCGGGCATTGACCGCCGGGTTGTACAGGGCGATCTCCCAGATCTCCACGAAGATGGTCTGGAGGTCCTTGTCCGTGGTGATCTGGGTATTCATGAAACGGAAGACCGAGCGCACGAAATCCTGCCGGGAAATGCCGGCACCCCGGAACTTCTCGATCTGCCGGGAAAACATGGTCCGGTATTTTTCGTGCACGGTCTCGATGAAGTGGAGCAGGATGTCTTCCTTGCTGCGGAAGTAGTAGTGGAGCATGGCATAGTTGATGCCCGCCTCCGCCCCGATGTCCTTGATGGAGGTATCGCTGTACGGTTTCCTCAGGAGGCACCGGTAGAGGGCCTCCAGTATCTCTCTACGCCGCTGCTCGCGGATGGGCCTTCTTCCCATGGTGCGTGCCTTTCGAGTTCTTTGTCTTTTCAATCGGCCTGCCCGTTTGCGCCATCTCCGAAGGAGATGAAGCAAAGGGGCAGGTTCAAACTCCTCTGTGCAAGTTACTTCACCAGCTCTCCCACCAGTTTCCCGATGGTGTCCACGTAGTGATCCACATCTTTTTCCGTGGCAGTCGGCCCGACAAGCGCCATTTCGTGGACCGGGGTCAGCAGGATGCCCCTGTTTGCGCACCAGACGTGGATGAGGGCGTCCAGTGGACCGGTCAGGCCCTCGGTGACGATGTCCACGGCGTTGTAGTCGACCTCTGCGAACAGGGCCTCGGATCCCGTCCTCGGAGGCTTCGGGAGGAAACGGAACTCCACCCTGCACCCGATGCGGGCTACGTACCAGGCCAGGCCGTTGTCCTTGATGATCTTCGCGAGTCCGTCCTCCATGCGCTTCGCGAGCCTGATCATGCGCGTGAAGTTCTCGTCGTTGACGGCGTGCTCGAAGGCCGCACGGATGCCGGCCACAGCCGTTGCATTGCCCGAGAGCGTACCGCCGAAGCCGAAGAAATTGTGCCAGGGCGTTCTGGCTGCCATCCATTCGGAGATATCCCTGCTGAACCCGAGGATGGCGGCCGGATAGCCCCCGGCCACGAACTTGCCCGCCACGAAGATGTCGGGCTTCAGCCCCATCTCGCCGGTGATTCCCCGGGGGCCTGCGCACATGGAATGTGTCTCGTCGATGAGCAGGAGCGTGCCGTACTTCTTCGTGATGGCACGCAGAGCCTCGTGGTAGCCGGGCTCAGGGAAGATGATGCCGATGTTCGTCATGACCGGCTCGGTGATGACGCATGCGACGTCCCCGGGCGCCAGGGCCTGTTCCAGGGCCTCCACGTCGTTGAAGTCGATGACCTTGGTCATCTTCGTGGCATCCGGCACGATGGGCCCGAGCATGCCCGGCACATTGATGAGCTCTCCGAAGAAGTTCACCACCAGGGTCTCGTCCACCGACCCATGGTATGTGCCATTGAAGCACAGGATGAGCTGGCGGCCGGTTATGGAACGCGCCACCTTGAGCGCCATGCGGTTGGCATCGGTGGCGGTCATGAGCACCTGCCAGAAGGGCAGGCCGAATCTTTTCTCAAGCTCCTTGCCCACCCAGACAGCGTCCTCGGTGGGCAGCATGGTCGTGGTGCCGCGGTTCCTCATCTGGTCGGCGAGCGCCTCCACGATCTCCGGGTGAGCGTGGCCGCACAGGCCGCCGGTGTCCCCCAGGCAGAGGTCCAGGTAACGGTGCCCGTCCACGTCGGTGATGTACACGCCCTCGGCCTTGTCCACGAACACCGGGAAGCCGCCTGTCCAGATGCGCATCCACGACATGGGTACGCCGCCCACCAGGTTTTTCTTGGCCTCATCGAACAGCGCCGCGGACTTGGGCCGTTCCCTGACGAACCGTTCCTCTTCCTGCCTGAGCAGGGCCTTTACCTTTTCCAGTGAGATCGCAGCCATAGTCTCCTCCTTCAGTCATGGGAATAGATCAGTTTATTTATTTGTCGACCATTCAATTTATTATCACGGTTCTCCCCGGCGTTTCAAGATCTTCATGCACCATAACTCAAGGGGCCCCTAACCAGCCGTGAGGGGGGAAAGCTTATGCGCCTTTTCTCGATTTCAGGTACGCCTGGAGAATCGCCCTGATGGAATCGAAACCCACCTGATCGAGCGGTATCTCTGAAGGCTTGAGGAGCCTGACCTCACGGATCTCTTCGGAAAGCTTCTGGGGCGCGAAGGACTTCACCGTACAGGTAAAGGCCTGGTCAAGGGTACGGTAGGTGACGCCGTCATAGGGGTACGCATTGGGGAACGATCCCAGGTATCTGAACGAGCACCGCTGGGCATCAAGGTTCAGCTCCTCCCTGATCTCCCTTGCCAGTGCATCCTCGGCGGTCTCGTCGGGATCGACGAACCCCCCCGGGAGGTCGAGCATGCCCTGCATGGGATCGGAGGCACGTACGGTCAGGAGGACCCTGCCGATATCGTCCTCGATGAGCCCGGCCACGGCGGCCGCCACGTTGAGGTAGAGGTGGAATCCGCACCGCTTGCACTGCACGGACCGGTCCGCACGGATCGTTATGTTCTTCGATCCGCAGCCCGGGCAGACCCTGACTGTGTTCCATGGATACGGGTGTTCATTCGTGCCGTGCATGATCCTCTCCGCCTCGATCAGCTTTTTTTCGCAATGCCCGCCCTCTCCCAGTACATATCCTTCTTGACCATCTCCCGCAGGCCCTTGAGGGTGAGGAACGGCTGCTCCTTCTGAAGCATGTTCGAGATGAACGAGGGTATGTACCCGGCAGGGTCTGCCTTGACCGTATAGACCACGCCGGTGGTGTCCTGGTCGACACGGGTCAGAACTGCGGATCCGGCCATATCGGTCATGCGGACGTACTTACCCGTCCGAGGCACATAATCCTCCTTGAAGGCGGTCATGACGATGGTCGCCTTTCCGGCCTGGAGGTCCTTGGTGTCCTTGGTGTCGATCACCATGTCCCGGTCCTTGACCGGACCGGTGGTCTCCAGCACGAAGTAGATGATGCGGTGGTTTTCCGCATCCTGCTTGAGGAGCCTGATCTCCTTGCAGAAGCCGTACCACTGGGGAAATGAGGGGATATCCTTGAAGACCTCCAGGATTACCTCCAGGGGTGCGTCCACCTCGGCAACGCCCTTGAATTCGTTCGCATCGGAACCCGGCACCGGCCTCGTGTATACCTTGATGTTCTCGGCATCCTTGGCGAGCTTCCACGGTTCCTCGGCATTAAGGACCCACGTGAACGACATGACGATTCCCATTACAATCCAGAATAACCTCTTCATCACCGGCCCCCTTATTGAAGTATCTTTTCACCACCATGCTGAGAATACAGACTTATTGTATCAGATCATACAAGAGGAATACAAACATAACCACCGAGGCCAATGCCCTTGTCGCGGGAATCCACGACCGGATGCCGGTCATCCTGGAGCCCGACCGCCGGGGGTTCTGGCTGAGTGCGGCACCGGTGTCCGGGGAGGAGCTCGCCGGATGCCTGAAGCCTTTTCCCGCAGGTGCCATGGAGGCCTACGAGATATCCAGGCTCGTGAACAGCCCTGCAAACGACTCTCCTGAATGCATCAGGCCTGTGTGAGTTATCCCGCCCGGGGTCCCTCGCATCCATTGACAAGCCGGAGCATCCCCTTACAATACAGAGTGAATCCTGAAAAAGGAGATGCCCCATGTTCAAGAAGATCCTCTTCCCCACGGATTTCTCGGATGTCGCCGCAAAGGCTCTCCAATACGTGAAACAGCTCAGGGAGGCAGGCGGCAGGGAGGTCATCGTTCTCCATGTCATCGACCAGTCCAATCTCGAGCTGCTGAGCTCTTACAGCACCATCCAGGACTACCTGTCCATCGAGCATGAGATCGAAAAGCGCTCCACCGACGAGATCGGATTCATCGGAAACGAGCTGAGACAGCTCGGTTTCACCGTTACGGAGCGTATCGAGAAGGGCATCCCCTTGCGGGTGGTGCTCAAGATCGCCGAAGAAGAGAGCCCGTCGGTCATCGTGGTGGGGTCTCACGGCAAGAGCAATCTCGAGGAGATGCTCCTCGGCTCGATCTCCGAAAAGGTGGTGAGAAAGGCGAAACAACCGGTTCTGGTGGTGAAGCGGTAAGGCTTGCACGAAGGGTGCGCCTGCACGTGCAGGCGGTCATGTCACGGACTTTCTGCCCTTGTACGAAGATGATTTCTTCCTGATGATCTCCAGGAGGTCGACTTCGTAGATCACCCTCTTGCCTGCCAGGGGGGCATTGGCATCGATGAGGACGGAATCTTCCATGACCCTGATGACCACGGCCGGGATCGTATTCCCGTCGTCATCCTCCACCTCGAAATCCATTCCCACATGGAGGTCCAGGTCTTCGGGGAGGCTGTCCGTGGGTATCTCAATGACGAGCTCCTCATCGTACATGCCGTAGCCGTCCTCAGGCTCCACCACGAACGTCTTGTGCTCACCGGGGACCATGCCGACGACGGCATCCTCGAACCCCTTGATCACCTCATCGGCGCCGATGGTGAAGACAAAGGGTGCCAGACCCACCGAGGATTCAAAGACCTGTCCGTCTTCCGATCTCCCCGTGTAATTGACCTTGACCTTGTCGCCGCATTTTGCCGCCTGCACGAGACATTGACCTCCCAATAGGTAACCACCTAATAGAGAAACGTCCCGTCCGAGTCAAAGGTTTTTCACACACGTCGCGATACCCGCACACCTCTTCTCCCGGCAGCACCTTGATGGTATCCGGAACGCCCGTGCATACCACGATACCCCGGCCTCATCAACCGGGTGGGGAGCGATCGGGGGTTCGGACATGCGAAGGCAACGATCCGTGCGGGACACAAAGATCCGGTGACTTCAGAAAGGCTGTGCTCGCCCGGAACCTATCCTCGAACGTGTACCGATACGCGGTTATCCCTTTTTACGCCCTGATGAGGGAGGCCGGATCCCTCTCCGTCCGGAAATCGCGAAGGGCCTGTATTCGCCTCGAGCCACTTCCTGAAGTGGATACCCACGATCATGAGCCTGACCACCTCTCCGAAGGCCCGGGGACGGGTGAAGAGGGTCCAGGACAGAAGTCTCCAGTAGTACCCCCTGAACCCGCCGTCGTTTTTGATCCCGATGCGCCAGATGCTCTTGAGAAAGGCTAAGATTCCGTTCATGCTGATCTTGGACACGCTCCCTATCCTGCAGGACCGGAGGAACGCCACACACCTCCGGTAGTATGCCGCCGGAGAATAGAGCGATTCAAGAACCTGGCGGTACCCATGGACCAGGGTATCCCTGTTCATCCTGGGGATGAAATTGAGTATCCCGTCGGTGTTGTCACCGGACGCGTCCATGAGAAGCCTTCCCTCCGACTGGAGACGCTTCCAGAGCCTCGTCCCCTTCAGGGCCTCGAGCAAACCCACCATGGCCATGGTGATCCCGCTTGTCTGGATGAACTCGATCTGCCTCGAGAAGATGTCTTCAGGGTCGCTGTCGAACCCGATGATGAACCCGCCCATGACCTCGAGCCCGTGAGCCTGGATCGTATGCACCGACCGGAGGAGATCCCTCTTCATGTTCTGGGATTTGCCCGCCTCCTTCAGGCATTGGGACTCGGGGGTCTCGATGCCCACGAACACCTTGTTGAACCCGGCCCTGACCATGAGATCCATGAGGGCAGGATCATCGGCCAGGTTGATGGACGCCTCGGTGAAGAAGTGAAACGGCCTGCCGTGGGCGTCCATCCACCAGGTCAGGGCCTCGAGCATCTCGCAGGCCCTGGATTTCACCCCGATGAAATTATCGTCCACGATGAAGACCGACCCACGCCATCCCCTGCGATAGAGCGCATCAATCTCCCGGATGAACTGAACCGCATCCTTGGTGCGCTGGCGTTTGCCGTTGAGCCTCACGATGTCGCAGAACTCGCAATCAAAGGGGCACCCCCGGGAGAACTGGAGGAGCATGGACTCATAGTCATGGAAATCGATGAGGTCCCAGGCCGGCTGAGGCGTACGCCTCAGGTCGGGTTTCTCATCGGAGGCATAGACCCTCCGCGCACACCCCTGCACCAGATCTTCAAGGAAGGGCTTGAAGGTAACCTCGGCCTCCCCGAGAATGAGGTGATCCACCCCGGTGAAGCCATCCTCGTCGGCGGTGAAGAGAGGTCCCCCAGCAACCACCTTGACGCCGTTCTCCCTGCAGCGTTCAATGACCTCGATGCAGGATTCCCGCTGAACATTCATGGCACTGATGAACGCATAGTCGGCCCAGAGGAGGTCTTCACCCGTGAAATCCCTGACATTGAGGTCGATGAGCTTACGATTCCACCCCGCCGGCGCCATGGCCGCCACTGTCAGCAGACCCAGGGGGGCAAATGCGGCTTTTTTGGAGAGGTAATCCAGTGCATATCTGAAACTCCAGTATGTCTGCGGTATGCGCGGATAGATAAACAGTGCGTTCATCCCCGTCTTCCTCCTCAGGCTCCACGAGATCACGGCGAACCGGGAATGACCATAGCACAGGGACGGGACTTAAGATGCAAAACTACCTTAAAAGAATCGTCAATGTTCTGAAAAAAAGACTTCATTGTCCCTGCATGGGGGCCGGACAATGAAGCCAAACAATAAAAATCTATACCCTCCTTTACATTCATGTGTAATGCCATAGTTGGGAAAAATGATAAATGCCAAAAATAAAATAGTTAAATGACAGGTTCATCCTGACGGTCTTGCCAGGGTTCCTGTTGCTCGATGGCTGTGAGGTATGATCTCAGATTCTTCTTCGTGTTGAGGATCCCGCATTTTCTCCTGATGTTATTGCGGTGGAACGACACGGCGAATGGAGAAACGTTCAGCATCCCGGCCATTTCCTTGGTTGATTTTCCCTGTTTGATGAGGTCGGCTATCCTCATCTCCATGGGCGTGAAATCGAGGTAGTGCTGCGAGAGGGGATTGGTGTAGGGTGCCAGGAGCTCATCGAGGTTCGTCCTGATGATGTTCAGGTAGGTACGGGACTCCTCGTCCAGGCTGCCGGCCTCGATCTTTTCCAGGTAGGGATAGATGACCTTGCGAGCCCTGGAGACGATGGTCTCCCGGGCATGCCGCTTCTCCTTCTCGCGTGAATCCAGCAGGACCCTCAGGGCGATGTTCATCTCTTCCAGGTAGCGGGCCTGACCGGCGAGCTCCTTTTCCTTTGCCTGGAGAAGTTCTTCGGACCGTTTCCTCTCCGTGATATCCCTGGCAATGCCGCACAGACCGGTTATGCGACCCGTGCTGTCACGCATCGGGACCTTGATGGCATGGAAGGTCAGGGTCTTGTCGCCGATGGTCCTCGAGTACTCTCCTTCCACCACCTCTCCGGAGAGGACGCACAGGTCGATCTCCACGGACTCGGCACCCGACCCGTCCGTATAGATCTCCTCATTCCTCCTGCCGAGGATCTCCCCTGAAGGGAACCCGAAGACCTTCTCCATGCAGGGGTTGACGAAGACATACTCGAGCTCGGTATTCTTGATGAAGATGCAGTCCTGGGCCGATTCGAAGATCGCCCTGAAGCGCTCTTCGCTCTCGCGCAGGGACCGTTCCATCTCTACCCGGTCGGTGATGTCCCGCGCCACGGAGATGACTGCCTTCGCCGTTCCGTCGCATACGAAGGGCACGCCGCTCACCTCTCCGTACTTCACCGATCCGTCCCTGGTTATGAACTGGTACGTGGAGGAAATGATCCGCTCACCCCGCAGGACACGCCGGATCTCCCCCATGGCCTTGGCGGCGTATTCGGGAGGAATGACTCCCACCTCCCCAAGGGACCTTCCCATCAGCTCATCGGCCCGGTACCCCAGAAGCCTCTCCACGTTCGGCGACACGCTCGTCAGGATAAAGTCCCTGTCGATGGTATAGATGACGTCGTTGGCCAACGAGAAATGGATCTGGTACCGCTCTTCCGTTTCGAGATAGGCACGCTCCCTGCGCACCCTTTCCGAGACGGCCTTCTCCAGATCACGTACCCTCTTCTTCAGCTCCTGATAGATCGACTTTTCACCCATTCACTGCTCTCTGCGGGAAATCTGCATGGAGGAGGAATAGAATCAATACATTATATATTCAATTGTAGTTGATTCTGTTGGTTCGGGCAATTCCTATTTTAAAATTCATGGAGGGATCACATACCCTGATATGCAAAAAAGGCCGGATATGACCAGGTTGCGTGAAAACCTGCCTGATCCGGGATTATTGCCGGAAAATCCGGCACGGGGTCTCCCCACGGATGGATGTGCTCCCTATGGTTCGGCAAGGGTCGGGTGACACGGATACCGTCTCCCCGGTTTCTCCTGCAGGCTGGATCAGCAGACGAACATCCCGTCCTCATAGATGGTGATGCGTTTACCCCCGGCGAGCTGGGCGATGACGCGTTTCTTCTCGGTGTTGACCAGGTCCCAGTGCAGGGCCGAGTCGTTGAAGCCGAGATCCTTCTTCTTCTCCGGGGTGAGGTCCGAGGCAGCGCCGTCGTAGGTGTCGGAATAGGACGCCCCGAGGGCCACATGACAGTTCCCGTTCTTCCCCCCGTAGTTCTCGTCGTACAGGGTGTTGGCCATGAAGGTCGTGATCCTTGAGAAACGCTTGTCGGTCAGAGAGAACTCGCCCAGTTTCCCGGCCCCCCTGTCCATGGCGATCTGTTTCCGGAGAAAGTCCTCGCCGTGTTCCGCATTCGCCTTCACCACCGAGCCGGCCTTGAACTGGAGGCTGACGCCCTTGACGTAGTTGCCGCTTCGATAGGTGGGCTGGTCGGCATAGTACAGCCCCTCGGTGCCCCGCCAGTCAGGGGAGAGGAAGAGCTCGAAGCTCGGGATGTTGTGTCCCGAGATGCCCACCCATTTTCTCTTCAGCCCGGGTGTGATCGTGAGCTCCGTACGTTCCGATTCGATATGGTACCGGCTCACCTTCATGCCGTTGAGCCATCGCTTGATGTCCTGTGCCTCCCTGTAGATGGTCCTCCACGAGGCCACCGGGTCGGCCTTCTTCAGGAAACAGGCCCTGATGATCTGTGCGGCATACGCTTCCGGGGTGAGCCCTGCATGGCCGGCAAGCTCGGGGGTCGGATAGACGCACAGGGTCCAACCGAACTCACCCTCGGCCTCACGCCTGTCGAGGATATCGTTGATGTACTTCCTGGCCACGGTGGCCCTGCCTATCTTCTCGGGCCTCACATCGCTCAGGTGGGTTATGGAGTCCGGGGCGCGCAGCGATATACTTCCGTTGAGCGAGGCGAAGAGCTCCTCCTCCCCGGGAGTACGGAAGACGAGCTGCCGCGCATTGGAAAGGGCATAGAAATCATGCTCCATCTTCGGAGACTGCGCCACACGCTGGACAGGCTGGAGACCCAGCTCCAGGAGCTTCGCATAGACCGTTTCGGCCAGCGGCAGGGCCGCCATATCATAGCGGACAAGGACGATGTCTCCCTTGGCGAACCGCTTTCCCCGGGCCGTCTTCAGACCCCAGATGAGTACATCGGCGTATCTCTGAAGGTGCGTGGCTGTCAGCATCATGCTCTCCTCTGCCGTAATGCCCTCGGTTTGTAACAAATAACCCCGAGGTAACACAAGGGATACCTTCCCCTGTCATCGGTTTTTTGATTACGGAAATAAAGGGAATGTCATCCTTGGACGATGTGCCTGCAAACCTCTTCCACAACCTCCCCGGTGGTGCTCTGCCCGCCCATGTCCGGGGTCCTGACGACCCTAGCCGCAAGGACCTTTTCCAGGGCGCCCATGAGCACTGCGGCCATGCCGCCCAGGTCGAGGTGCTCCAGCATGAGCACCATGGACCAGATCATGCCCACAGGATTCGCTATGCCCCTGCCCGCTATGTCGGGGGCCGATCCGTGGATGGGTTCGAACATGCTGGGAAAGCGCTTCTCGGGGTTGATGTTCGCCGAGGGCGAGATGCCGATGCTGCCCAGCATGGCGGACCCGAGGTCGGTCAGGATATCGCCGAAGAGGTTGCTGGCGACGATCACGTCGAAGGTCTTCGGTTTCATGATCATGAGCCCGGCCAGCGCGTCGATGTGCATGCTCCGGGATTCGATCTGCGGGTACCCCGCCCGGACCTCGGCGAAGATCCTGTCCCAGAACACCATGGAATAGTTGAGCGCATTGGATTTCGTGGCGCTGATGAGGCTCCTGCGGGAGTGTGCACAAGCGAACTCGAAGGCGTACCGGATCACCCGGGTCACGCCCTTGAGCGTGAACCGACCCTCCTGGACGGCGGTCTCTTCCTCGGTCCCTTCGTTCAGCAACGCCCCCGCCCCGCAGTACTCGCCTTCGGAGTTCTCCCGTATCACCACGAAATCTATGTCTTCAGGAGATGATATCTTCAGCGGGGAATCGAGGCCAGGCAGCAGCCTGATGGGCCTCATGTTGATATACTGGTCGAAGCCCTGGCGGATGGGAAGCAGGAGGCCCTGGAGCGAGACATGGTCCGGCACCCCGGGAAAGCCCACCGCTCCCAGCAGGATCGCGTCGCACTGGGACAGGATCGTAAGGCCGTCCTTGGGCATCATGGAACCGTGCCTGAGGTAATGCCCGCAGCTCCAGTCGAGCTCTTGGCAGGCAAACGAGATCCCGCCGTGGAGGTCCTCGACGGCCCGGAGTATCCCCAGGCACTCGTGCATGACCTCCAGGCCGATCCCGTCACCCGGGATGAGATTGAGCGATATCTTTCTCATGAGTTTCCCTCCACGGGGATAGATATCGGGTATGCTCCCGGATTGCAAGGAGATAGAGAGGTTTCAGCGCTTGATGACGAGCACCGGTCCGGAGGCCTTCCTCACCACGGCCTCGGAGACCGAGCCGAGGAGCATCTCCTCGATATTGCTCTTGCCGTGGGAACCCATGACGATGAGGGAGGGTTTCTCCTCCTCCTCGATCCTGAGGATCTCCTGGGAGGGGATTGCGGTCTCTATGCGGACCCTGACGATGAATCCGGCCGCCTGCAGTTCTTCGACAACAGGGCGGATGTCTTTGCTGGCCTTCCTGAACAGCTCGGTCTCCGCCTTCAGAGACCGGTCCGTGTCATAGAACAGGGTCTTGCACGCCCTGCTGTCCACCACATGGAGGACGATCACCTCATCGGTTCCTGCCTCCCTGAGCTTCTTGATATAATCGACGGACTTCCGTGATACACCGGAAAAATCGTACGGATAGAGGATTCTGCGGAACATCCGGATTCCTCCTGTAACGGATCCCCATCGGATCGGGCTTCCCGCCTTATTCCTTCCTCGGCTTCGACGCCTCGGGGAAGTACTCCCGGAAGCACTCGGGGCAGAGCCCGTGGCTGAACACCGCATCCGAGTGCTCCTCGAGATAGTTCTCCAGCTGGTTCCAGTATCCCTTGTCGTCCCTGATCTTCTTGCACGCGGCGCAGATGGGGATGAGACCGCTGAGCGTCTTGATCTGGTTCAACGCCTCCTTCAGCTCCCCATTGAGGCGCTCCTTCTCCTCCTCCATCCGTTTGAGCTCGGTGATGTCCTGCAGCGTCTCCACCGCGCCCAGGAGCTCTCCGTTCCGGTGATAGACGGGGGACGCATCGAAGATGAGATAGCGCCTCTTCCCTCCCACGGCCGGATACCAGCTCTCGGCATGCAGGCCGTTCGGGATGAGCAGGGAGGGTCCGTGCTGGACGTAGAGCTCCTTCATCCTGTCCTGTTCCTTGTCCACGATGATATCGGAAAGGGTGGGACGCCTGACCTCGTAGAAGGGCGTCCAGTGGTCGGTCGTCCCGAGGATTCGAGAACAGCTGATGCCGGTGAGCTCCTCGCAGGCCCTGTTCCAGTGGATCACCCGGTGCTTCGCGTCGATGGCGAAGATAGCCACGGCGCAGTTCCGCACCATGTTCTCGAAGAGTTCGATCTGGATGAGGGCCGCCTCATGCCGGTACGAATCGTCCGCCCCGCCATCCACGGTGCAGGTTACATATTCGAGGAGGTCATCGTTCGTCTTGCCGCTTTCCATTCCCGCTGCCTCCTATACCCGTAATAATACCCGGGAGGAAAGGTTTCAAGATGCACTCAGTGGTAATCGGCCTCCCGATATCAGCGCCGTTCACTCTTCCACCGCGAACAGATCGAGGGCCTTCTTCTCGTACCACGTGGGCTTGAAGACACCCTCCAGAAACCCGTTGTGTCCCCCGTAGTCATGCATGATCAGACGGGTGGACGGACTCAGCCTCAGACCGGGGAAATCATCCGATGGTATGGCGGGGTCATCCTTCGCGGCCACGATGGTGGTGGGGGTGCTCACATCCGCAAGGGTGTCTCTCTGTATCCCGTACATCCGGAAATAGGTTTCGGGGTCGATCTCTGTCAGGTACTTCTCGAACAGGGCCTCCGTGAGGGACCTGACGGTCCCCCTGGTCATGATGTCACGGAAGTCGTACAGGTGGGGGAAGGCCTGCTGCTTCAGGGCAAGGGACCTCCTCCACTTCTTGAGGAAGTAGTAGCGCAGCAGAGAGCTCCGGTCGATGGCATCGGTGGCCCTGCTCGGGTTGATCACCGGGCTCACGGACACGATGTGGCGCAGGTTCTCGATGGGCCTCTCCGTGCACCTCCCGGCTATCCTGAGAACGAAGTTGCCCCCCAGGGAAAAGCCCATGAGGAAGCACGGGGCGCTTCCCGCCAGCGCTGAGGACTTCTCCACGGCGTTGAAGACCTCGTCGAGCAGGATGGCCCGGAAGATGCCCTCGTTCAGGCGGTGGGTGTTCCCGTGGTCCCTGAGATTGAGCCGGAACACCGAGTAGCCCTGTCCGTAGAAGAACCTGCCCGAATGGAGGATGTAGGTGGATTCCGCGCTGCCCTCCCACCCATGCAGGAGGATCACCAGCCCCGCCGGAGGCCCCCCGTGCCGGGGCGAGAAGAAACCCTGGAGCCGCACGCCTTCGCCCGCATCAATGATCATTTCGCGGGAGGCCTCCCTCATGGGATTTCTTCCCGCGGCCCGGATCTTCGCCGAGGCGAGGACGGTCTGGGTATAGCGGTTTCTCAGATACCTCGGCGGGAAAAATCTTCCGGAATCATACATGTCTTTATCCTGCCGGAAGGGCTTTCATCATGCTTCCCGCCGAAGGATCCCTACGAGACCATGAGGTTCAGAGGCTCGATGTAGACCGGGTCTTCCTTGTCCATGATCTCAACGATGTGCTTGTTGAGACGCCACTTGTGTTCCTTGAAGATGGTCCTGCCCTTGGTGAAGGTCCTGGCGTATGCGACGGCCTCCTTCATGAGCTCTTCCTCTCCCTCGCAGGCCTTGATCACCATCCTGCACTCCTCGAGCTCCTTACCCGTCGCCTTCTTGCCCGAGTACACGCACTCCTCGAGCTTGTAGTAGGGCATGGCCTTCTTCATCATGGCGAGCATGCCGGGCAGGAAGGGGATGTTGATGTCCACCTCGGGGAAGCAGAAGTACCCGCGGTCGCTCCGCATGAACCGGAAGTCGCAGGTGCAGAATATGATGGCGCCGTCGCCGAAGGCATGCCCGTTCATGGCCGCGATCACCGGCACGGGGATGGTGAGGATGCGTTTGAAGAGCTTGTTGAGGTCGTACATGAAGGCCTTGATGTCCCCGGTCCGGTTGTTGTTCACGGCATCCATCATCCAGGCCAGGTCGATCCCCAGGGACCAGTTCTTCTTGTCGCTGCTGGCGAGCACGACGGACTTGACCTCCTGGTCGGCCTCGATCTCGTCCAGTGCCTGGAGCATGCCGGAGGTGAACGACGGGTTGTGCCTGTTCTCTGCGGTGTTCATTGTCAGGATGGCCACTGTCCCATCCTTTTTCCATTCCACAACAGCCATGGTAGCCTCCTCTGATGTGTTTTCGTTCCTGTAGTTCATACCACAGATAGTCCGGGATGTGAAAAACTTCAGGCAAAGGGGGGAGGTTGGAACCGTCAGGGACCGGGTATGACGCTGTTGAAATCCATATACACTCCTGTGCTTACGGCACTCGTGTCAGCATCCTGATACGCCTTTCCGGCGAACTGTATCCCGTCGGTGATAATGAAATCCTTGCCGAAGAGGATGTTAGTGATCATGGTATCGGGAGTCTCCCAGGTGGAGAGATACACGAGTTCGCCGATGCTCACGGCGAATCCCCATTTGGATGGATGGGGCTGATACTTATCGTTCCTCCAGTATACATTATCCTGCTTGGGATCGCCGTACTGCTTTGCGAGCGCACCTCTGTGGGATTTGTAGTCTTTAATGTAGTCATCTTTATTGGGATGCACGGTGGTGAAGACATACTTCGCCCGGACGAGCTTTCCCTGGGAAAACAGATAGATCAGGTCGGCGTCCGAACCAAGGAAGCCGACCTGATAGGTCATGGAGTCGGCATCCTCGTGAAGAGGCTTTCCATTTTCGGAAGACTTGACCTGGTCCTTGCCCATGCCCCAGTTTACCTTCCTGAAGGCATAATCATCACCCCATAGTCGCGCACTGAGGATAAGGATTACGAACATACCCATCGTGACGGATCTGAGACATGTCTGCTTCATCAACGACCACCCTCCCCCAATAATACTACTATAATAACATTCTTGTCTTTCTGGACAAGTACCGGCGGCACAACCTCTCAATCCTGTCCGCACCCATGTCCTTCCGGGTAAGTGTGTCATACGGTCTAGGGTTCAAGGATGGAGATCTCGACCCTCTCTTTGCCCCTGCCTATGTTGTCCCGCTTGAGTCTTATTCGCCCCACCTCACCTGTCCGCCGCAGGTGCGTCCCTCCGCACGGGACACGGGCGAAGTCCTGGATCTCCCAGTATCGCGTCTCCTGTTCCCGGTTGCTGAACCCGCTGATGATGGGCAGGTCCGCCTCGATTATCTTGCTTGCCTGCTCCATCAGACCCGGAAAGGCATCAGAGATCCTGCCCTCCCAGGCAAAGTCGAGCCGCGCCTTGTCCCGGGCGATATGCGCCCCGATTTTCTGAGGCCTCCCATAGAGCCGGTAGACGAGCTCCAGGACGATCTCGGCGGCAAAGTGGAGACGCATGAGACGGTAGCGGCGGTCCCAGTCGATGCGGACGGATGCCTCATCACCGGTCCTGAGCCCGTGGGCGCTTTCGAGGGTGTAATAGATCTCCAGGCCCCTCTTCTCGGCATGGACGACCGTGAAGCCTCCGATGGTCCCGGCATCGGACTCTTGCCCGCCTGATTCCGCATAGAAGATGGTCCTGTCGAGGGTGACGACGGCACCATCGACTCCTCTCACCCCGGCGGTGAGCTCAGTGAGATAGGGATCCTCCCAGAATATCTTCTCTACAGGCACGGTATCCCACTATTGACAGGGAAGACCACCTCCCGTCAAGGACTGCGAACTTCCTCCGCCTTGATTCGAGCCATCAAATCTGGAATAACCGGTACTGAGAACAGGAGGACCGTATGCCCTTTGTCGATGCACTCCGGAAGATCGAACAGCTCAGAGAGCTTTACCCGGCCAAGTTCCTGGGGCCTGAGGACATATTCCGACGCATCCGCCGGGGTGACCGCATCTTCGTCGGCACGGGATGCGGAGAACCGAGGCACATGGTAGGGGCCTTCATGGAGTACGCCCGGGCCAACCCCAAGGCCTTCTTCGACGCCGAGCTCTCCCACCTGCTGGCCCTTGGCCTGACACCCAGGTCTTTCGAGACCTTCAGGCCCAACTTCCGTCAGAACTTCTTCTACATCGCAGACAGCACCCGTGATGCCGTCAACAGGGGCGAGGCCGACTACACCCCGCTGTCGCTGTCCCAGGTCCCCCGCCTGATCCGGCGCAGGCTGCTGCCCATCGACGTGGCCTTCATCCAGGTCTCGCCCCCGGACGACAGCGGCCGCCTGAGCCTCGGCATCAGCGTGGACATCATGAAGGAGGCGATCAGGCAGTGTCCCCTGGTCATCGCCCAGGTGAACGCTCACATGCCGTACTCCCACGGGGACAGCCTCATCGATCCGGAAGAGGTGGATTACTTCGTTCACCAGGATGAACGGCTCCTGGAATACCGGATACCCGACGGGGGCGAAACGGGCGCCAGGATCGGAGCCCATGCGGCCAGAATCATCCCCGACGGCAGCACGCTGCAGGTCGGCTATGGCCGGATCCCAAATGCTGTGCTGAGCCATCTGCACGCGAAGAAGCACCTGGGCATCCATACCGAACTGCTCGGAAGCGGCATCATCGACCTCATGAAGAGCGGCGTGGTGGACAACTCGAGGAAGAGCTCGGACACGGGCAGGACCGTGGCATCACTCTGCCTGGGCACGCAGGACATCTACGACTATATCCACGACAACCCGGCCGTCGCCTTCATGCCCGTGGACTACACCAACAACCCTGTCGTCATCTACCGGCAGGCGAACATGGTTGCCGTCAATTCCGCCCTGGAGATCGACCTGACCGGACAGGCCACGGCGGAATCCATCGGCGAACGCTTCTACAGCGGCATCGGTGGAAGCACGGACTTCATGAGGACCGTGGCGGCCTCGCCGACGGGCAGGACCATCCTCGTGATGCCGTCCACGGCTCACGGCGGCACCGTGTCGAGGATCGTGCCGTTCCTGTCCCCCGGTGCGGGGGCGACCTACAACCGGGCGGACATCCATTACGTGGTGACGGAGTACGGCATCTGCTACCTCCACGGGAAGAACATCCGGGAGCGGGCCATGTCGCTCATCGCCATCGCCCACCCCGATTTCCGGCCATGGCTCATCGAGGAGGCCAAGAGGCACCGGCTCATCTTCCCCGACCAGGCCTTCTTTCCAGGGGACAAGGGGGAATACCCCGGCGACCTGGAGACCCACCGGACCACGAGGACCGGCCTCACGGTGCTCCTGCGTCCCATCAAGATCAGCGATGAGCCGCTGCACAAGGAGTTCGTCTACTCTCTTTCCGACAGGAGCCTCTATATGCGGTTCCTCGTGCCCCGCACCGAGGTCCCCAGGCAGGACAGGCAGAAGCTCGTGGTGATCGACTACACGAGGCACATGGCCATCCTTGCCGTGGTCGAGCACGACGACAGGGAGGAGATCGTCGGCGTGGCCCGCTACGCCATGGAGGACGACGTCCACCGGGCGGTCCTGGCCATCGTGGTGCGCGACGACTTCCAGAACCAGGGTGTGGGCTCAGAGCTCCTTGACTACGTGACTTTCCTGGCCCGGAAGCAGGGACTGCTGGGGTTCACGGGCGAGGTCTTCGTGGACAACCGTCCGGTGCTGAGCATGCTGAAGAGGTTTCGCGAGCGCGGCTTCGATGTGCAGCGGACCATCAGCGAGGGCGTGCTGTCGATCAGGATCACCTTTTCGGACGCAGGGTAGCCCCGCGGTCAAGGCCGCTGCCCCGGGCATGACGGTTCTTACACCGGCCTGCTCAAACTTCCTCCCGGATCATAGCATGCCTCTCCCATCACCCGTTCGCCTTATATTCCGGCAGATGGATGGTGAAGGTGGAGCCCTTGTCCGGTTCGGACTGCAGGCCGATGCACCCGCCGGACTGCTTCACGATGGTGTATACGATGGTCAGCCCCAGCCCGCTGCCCTTGCCGAGAGACTTGGTGGTGAAGTACGGGTCGAACACGTGGGAGACGGTCTCCTCGGACATGCCCGTGCCGTTGTCGCTCACGACCAGTCTCACATAATCGCCCGGCCGGAGGTCCACATGCATGCCCGCCGATTCCTCGTCGATGGGGACAAGCTCGGTGGTGAGCCTGAACTTGCCTCCCTTGGGCATGGCATCCCTGGCGTTGAGCGAGAGGTTCATGATCACCTGCTCAAGCTGGCTCCTGTCGGCCAGCACGAGACACTTCTCCTTTGCCAGGGAGATCCCGAGGTCTATCTTGGCGCCCATGACCGGCAGCAGGAGCTCCTTCATGCCCGTGATCACGTCGTTGAGGTCCACCGGGGCCGGTTTCGCAGGCTGTTTCCTGCTGAAGGAGAGGAGTTGCTTGATGAGCGAGGAGGCGGTGACCTTTACGTCCCTGATCTTGCCGATGTTCCTGGTGACGGCCTCCGCACTGCCGATCTTCAGCAGGGCGAGCTCGCAGAACCCCTCGATGGCCGCGAGGTAGTTGTTGAAGTCGTGGGCAATGGTGCCGGCCAGCCTCCCCACCGCCTCCATCTTCTGGGTCCTCAGCAGCTCGTCCTCGAGGTACTTGTACTCCGTGATGTCGCGGCCCCACCCCAGGATACACTCCTTTTCCCCCAGGGTAATGGGCACCGCAGACCAGAGGACATGGCGCATGTCCCCGGACTTCGTCCTGAAGCGGACCTCCTCGTTGCGCACCATGCCCTGTTCCCGGATCTTCTTGATGAGCCTTTTGCGGTCCACCTGCTTTTCCCAGACCTCGATGTCCAGGGAGGACCGTCCCAACACCTCGTCCCGGGAATATCCCGACGCCTTGAGGTACCCATCGTTGACATCGATATAGATCCCGCCGTCCATCGTGGTGATGGAGACCCAGTCGGGACTCGCCTGGAAGATCCTGACGAACCGCTCCTCGGTCAGTCTCAGCTCCTCCTGGATCCGCATGTGCTCGGTGATGTCGAAGGCGAACCCCTCGAGGAACATGAGCTCTCCTTCGGGAGAGAACACGCCGGTTCCGTGGTCCCACACCCACTTGACCTTCTTCTGTGCGGTGTTGATGCGGTAGGCGATATGGTAGTGATCCCTCTGCTCCAGGGCCTTGTGGACCTCGTTGAAGACCATGTCCCGGTCATCCCTGTGGATGATCCTGCCGTAGGACACCTTGCGGTTCCCAAGGAGCTCCTCCTCGGAGTACCCCGTGAGCTTGAGGCACCCCTGGCTGAGCGCCTCCATGGTCCAGTCGCGGTCGTTGGCGCAGCGGTACACCATCCCAGGGAGATTGCCGATGAGGGTGTAGAGCTCCCTGCTCCGCTCCGAGAGATCCGCCTCCATCCGGATGAGCGCCGTATGGTCCGAGTAGACCTCCACGAGCTCATTCGTGGGGAGCCGGTAGACAAAGCTCTCCCGCCAGCCCGATATCCTCTCGTCCTGATAGTAGTAGATCGGGAGATACTCGCCCTCCCCGGTCCGCCATACCCTGCACAGGGCCTGGTAGAGACCCGATTCCCTGGAACCGGGGAAAGCCTCGAGGAGGGTCCTGCCGATGACCTCTTCCTTGGTGATGCCGTCGATTCTCTCTGCCGCCCTGTTGAAGGCCAGGTACTCGAAGTCCTCGCAGTCGCCGACCACCCGGAATATGGCCACCCCGCTCAGGGTGTTCTCCACCATGGTGCGGTAGCGGGCCTCGGCGGAGCCCAGCGCGTCTTCCGCGCGCTTCCTCTCGGAGATATCGATGGCCATGGAGAGGAAGTGGGGCCTGCCCTCGTAATCGAAGATCTTGGTGAAGAAGAGGCAGTCATGGATCTCTCCCGAGGAGTGGCGGAACTTGACCTCCCGGTTCCTGACCACCCCTCTCTCCACTCCCTCATCCATGACGCTCTTCCGCTGGGCCTCATCAACCCACAGCCCGATCTCCCGGAGGGTCCTCCCGATGAGGTCCCCCCTGCTGAAACCGCTCAGTTCGCAGAAGGCATCGTTGGCATCCACGATAATGCTTTCGGTGATGGTGGTGATGGCTGCAGGGATGGGGTTGAGATGAAAGCACTGGGAAAAGAGGTCATTGTTATTCGTCATGAAACGCGTCCCTGTTCGATGGTGGAGCGGATATCCTCAACTGGTTCTTCCCGCCCTCTTTCCCTTTCATAACGCAATAGCACTGACAGTCAATAGCGTCCGATCGGTCAGACGGTGTTCTATGGTGTATAGCTGCGGGTATCGGCGAGACATTCATCGCAGAACATGATGGTCGAGCCCGTGTCGATGATCTGTTGGGCGAAAACGACAAGGGATCGCCAGTCCGACTGCCAGTACATGTCACAGGCCTCGTTGACGCAGTGATGCTGATGATCAGGGTCCTCATGGTCGACGACCATGGGAACGCCGAGATTCACCAGCCCCATGCCGTGCGCCAGCTCGTGCACAAGGGTCGACTGCTCAATGATGGCCTTGTCGAATGAGGAGAAGTAGGGGGACGAGGCAAACACATCCTTGAAGATTGCAATGATGGGTGACCCCGTGATGGAAACACCCAGGATGTCTTCCTTCACCTCATCGCCGTCCTGGAAGTACCCTTTGAGAAAGACCACATAGAAGTCAGTGGTTCCCGGGACCTCCGTCATGTCCCAGAGTTCGTCGGCTGTGTCCATAATCTGGGATACCGTCCAGGCTTCCCTGTCCGCCTCGGGGATCGTTTCCATGTCGGAAAGCTCGTAAGGGACAACGATGTCGGGCTCAATGACACGCCCCTGAAACAGGGCCTGCAGGTTCGTCTCGGTCACGGACCAGTAGGGGAAATGGAAGGCATCCTGGGTGTACCCGGCAAAAGGCTCGGCCCCGGGTTCATACCCCGTATGCACGGTGACGATGTCCACGGCCGAGTACAGCGCGGGTATGTCGACCGAAGGGTACTCGGGCTCTTGAGAGGATCCGCCGCCACCTGAGGAACAACCTATGAGGACAAGGAGCAGAATAACCAGTATGGAGGAAGATGTCGTCTGTGAAAAGATATATCCCCTTCTCATTTAACCTCCCAGAACATATTGATTCTATTATATTAAATTACACGTACCCCTTGTCGCACCGATTGTCAAGATCCATCCGGGTATCGGGTGGATCCTCTTGGCGGAACTAGCCAAGAGGAGGCGTTATCCTGTAGGATAGGTCCATGAATCCGTCAGACAGATCACATCTGAAATTCTTCGGCCTGTCCCTGGCAGGCACATGGGTGTTCGCCATGTTCCTGCCCGTGGACAGGTGGCCTTATCTCGCCCTCGGCACGCTCAGCGCAGGCCTCGCCATGCTCGGCATCGCCTGGCTCAATACGAAGGGCATCGCCATGAAGGGCACTGCCGATCCCAAAAGCGTCGCCTCGGGGGCCCTCGGCCTCCTGCTCGGCACCGTGCTCATCTACTTCTTTTCCCGATGAAGGGTCCGACTAAAGATCAAGAGGCCTGCCCGTGCGGTGCACCAGCCCCTGGCCGTGGGCGACAAGGTCTCCGTTCTGATCCTTTACGAGAAAGCGGTAATTCCCGGTGCGTTTCGTCAGATCAACCTCACCGGCCTCCGCGACGAGGGTGTCCCCCGCCTTGACCGCCCTGAGAAAATTCAGCGTGATGGACAGCGCCATGGCCGCGGTGCCGTGGGAGTTGCTGGCCAGTTCGAAGGCTGCGTCGACGACGGCGAACACGATGCCCCCGTGGGCCGTCCCGTGGAGATTGAGGTGCTCATCCAGAACCGCGAGCTCCACCACGGCATGCCCGGGTCCCACCTCCAGGGCATTCAGACCCAGCATCCGGGCAAAGGGCTCCTGCCCGAATGCATCCCGTATCTTTCTGTGAAAGGCCTCTTCCATGAACCATCCTCCCCACCTGAAACAGTTCCATGACCTTGAATGTGCCATAAAAAGGATCAGATCCACAAGCAGGCCATGGCATTCTTTTCCCCCAAGTGCTATGCTTTCCGCAAAGGCCTGAGAGGACGGCATGGAACCTATTCCGGAGAGTCTCGTGGAACGGACCTGGCATGAGGTGGCTGATTACAGCCCGGACCAGGCCACCGACGAGATGAAGAAGATAGGGGAGGATCAGCCCGAGCTCCTGGCGTTCATGGTGGAGTTCACCCAGGACCTCGAGCCTGCGTCCATAGACATGGGCATATACCTGTTCTTCGTCGTGTATCGGATCTTCGAGAAGGGCTATGCCGGGAAGATCGGCCAGGTAACGGCCGAGGAGATCGTCGAGTGCTACGAGGCGAACGCGGATCTCATGGAGAGCCTGGAGTCGGCCCATTACCGGTTCCTGGAGCGGGCAGCCGAGGTTCAGCTCGCCAGCCAGCCCTACGTGATCAAGTATGTGGTGGACGCGTTCTTCGAGGTCCCCGAGGACGACGAGCTGGACCCCTTAAGCGACGAGGACATCGGCTACCTCTTCCTGCTGCTTAAGACCGTCATCGACGTGCTGAACAGGAAGACCGACTCGTGAAGTGACATCCCCTTCATCCGCAGGGTTGCCGGTCCAGGCCGGATCCAGGTCGAATGCGCCGGTCACGCCGGGATCGAAGGTGAAGGCCGTATCAAGGTACACATCGGGGTGGTCGTCAAGAAGTTCCATGAACCCCTTGCATTCAAACGCCCCAGCACCTTCCTGAAGTGTGCAAACCCCACGAATTCGTTGCTCACCGGTCCGGGAAAAGGTGAGCATGAGAGTCGATGATTCCCCTCGGACGGACCTTTTTTGAAGAACATCCCCTGCAGGCTGAAAACCCATGCAGCTCTTCACCGCCACAGAGGGATTGTGATTGATTATTATAGACGACTGGTCTACTATATTCCCCATGTCAAAATTCACCTCGCGGGAATCCATCATCAGGCACGGCGCCCTTCTGGTTCATTCCAGGGGATACAACAACACGGGCCTCTCCGATATACTCAAGGCGGCAGGTGTGCCCAAGGGTTCGTTCTACTTCTATTTCAAGAGCAAGGACGACTTCGGCCTGGCACTCGTGGACTATTACTGGGAATTCATCCGGAGTATGGCCGAAACCCACTGCTCCGAGAGCGGCATACCACCCCTAGAGAGGCTTGCAGGCTTCATGGATGCCTATCACAGACTCTTTGACGCCATGGGGCTCAAGGGGGGCTGTCCCATCGGCAATCTCATGCAGGAGATGAGCGATCTCAGTGAAGACTTCCGGGTCAAGGTCGGAGACGTTTATGCGAGCATGAAGGGATTCATCGCACAACTGCTGGTCGAAGCGTATGACAGGGGGGATCTTTCCAAGGCGATCGACCCCGACCAGACGGCCCAGTTCATCCTCAACAGCTGGGAGGGTGCAATCATGCACATGAAGCTCACCAAGAGCAACGAGCCGCTGAGGCTCTTCAAACAGATGGTCTTTGAGCGGATACTACACTAACACGCAAGAGAGGTGCTGATATGGGTCAGTGGCATAAGACGGGATGTGTGCTGTGCGCCCAGAACTGCGGACTCGAGGTCGAAGTCGAGGACAACCGCATCGTGAAGGTGAGGGGCGACAAGGGTAATGTCAAGAGCGAGGGGTATGTCTGTCGGAAGGGCATGAACATCGCCAATCACCAGCACAACGCAGACCGACTGAAGTACCCGCTGAAACGGGTCGGCAACACCTTTGAACGCATCTCCTGGGATCAGGCCGTCGACGAGATCGCAGGGAAACTGAGATCCATCGTGGACACCTACGGCCCGCGCAGCTTCGCCTACATGGGCGGTGGAGGCCAGGGCTGCCACTTTGAGGCGGCCTTCGGGGTCCGTTTGATGAGGGGCCTTGGTTCACGTTACCACTACAGCCCCCTTTGCCAGGAATTCTCGGGCATGTTCTGGGTCTTCGGCCGCATGTTCGGCCGCCAGCCCGTCGTCCCGGAGATCGATGTGGACGAGACGGACTTTCTCCTGACCTTCGGCTGGAACGGCATGCAGAGCCACCAGATACCCCAGGCGCCCAGACACCTCCTGCGTATCGCCAAAGACCCCGACAAGACGCTCGTCGTCATCGATCCGCGTCTTTCCGAAACGGCCAGGATCGCCAACATCCACCTTCGCATCCGTCCCGGCACGGATGCCCTTCTCATGCGCGCCATGATCGCCGTCATCCTCCAGGAAGGCTGGGAGAACAGGGAATACATCGAGAAGCACACCTCGGGCATGGATGACATGAAAGACCTGTTCATGCATTTCAACGCACGGGCCGCGGTAGAAACCTGCGGTCTCGATCATGCACAGGTCCGCGAAATATGCCGCCAGTTCGCAACGAGAAGGTCGTGCCTGCGCTATGACCTGGGCATCCTGATGAACCGCCACAGCGCCGTGTCATCCAGCCTTGCGATTACGCTCCTGGCCATCTGCGGGCGGATCGGCGTCCGTGGCGGCAATGTCTTCCACGGCATGTTGATGCCCCTGGGAACCCACTGCGATGAGCGTGATCCCAAGACCTGGAGGACAAAGGCCACCGACTTCCCGGCCATCATGGGCTGCTTCCCGCCCAATGCCATGCCGGAGGAGATCCTTTCGGAGCATCCCGAGCGTCTCAGGGCGGTCTTCGTTGCCGGTGCCCATCCGCTGAGGTCCTATGCGGATACAACCGCCTACGAGAATGCCTTCAAACGCCTGGACCTTCTCGTGACGGCGGAGCTCGCCATGACGGAGACGGCTGCCCTGTCGCACTATGTCTTGCCGTCCCGGTCGGGCTATGAATCGTGGGACGGGACCTTCTTCCCCATGACCTTTCCCGGAATCTTCTTCCAGATGCGGCGCCCCATCATCGAACCGGAGGGGGAACCGCTGGAGCTGGGAGAGATCCACCTCAGGATTGCCGAAAAGCTCGGCATGATACCGCCCATACCCGACAGCCTGTACAAGGCTGCCGAAGAAGGCCATGCAGCCTTCGGCGCCGCCCTCATGGACTACGCCATGAAGGAGCCTGCTGCCATGGGGGCCATGCCGTTCATCCTCGGAAAGACGCTAGGCAAGGCCATGGGATCCGTTCACCTGGCGGCCCTGTGGGGCATGATGCAGACCGTTCCCAAGCCCTTCCGCAAGAACGCCGCCCGCGCAGGATTCACGCCGGGCCTGGACATGGGCGAGGAACTGTTCCAGAAGATCATGGACCATCCCGAGGGGCTCTGGATCGGGCTGGTGGAACCTGGGGAGAATCTCGCCAATGTCAGAACGGAGGACGGCAGGATCAATCTCGTGATCCCTGAGATCAGGGCCGAGCTGGAAGTCCTCGACCCGGAACACGAGGAGGCGGCATTGAGGCCGGATCCCGAATACCCCTTCGTGCTCATGGCGGGCCGTCACTTCAACATGAACGCCAACACCCTCATGCGGAACCCTGCGTGGAACGAGGGAAAGAGGGACTGCACCTGCATGATGCACGCAGAAGATGCACGATCCCTGGGAATCGAGGATGGACAGACGGTGAGGGTTACGACCGAAGCCGGCGCCGTGGAGATCGAAGTGGAAGTGACGGACATGGCCCATCGGGGTCATGTGGTCATCCCGCACGGATTCGGCCTCCTCTATGACGGCAGGGAGTACGGGGTGAACGTGAACCGCCTTACGAAGAACACGAATCGCGACTGGCTGGGGACGCCCATGCACAGGTATGTGCGCTGCAGGATCGAGCCGGCGTGATCCATGCCTTGAAGGCGGGGCATCCCGTAAACAGTGTCTGATCACGTCAACGATGAGGGATAACGCGCCGCGAGTGGAATGCTTGCTTCACCGCACGAAAACAGCCGTGCGCGGATCCGACTTCACTCCGCCCTTCTCAGGGCAGCGTTCCATGCGGTGTACATGCCCCGTTCTCCGGCCTTGTTGTCTTGCAATGCCCTGACAGATAGGAGTATCAATGAGACCTGAGAGGACCCGTCTGGCACCGGCGTCGTGCCGGGCCGTTCACGACAGGGGAAACATTATGGCCGGAACCCGGAAAAAGAAGATATCTGCGGAGGCAAGGGATGAGCAGCGCCTGGCCAGAAGAATGACGATCATCGACGCCGCCGAGAGGGTGTTTGCGACAAAGCCCTTCCCCAGGGTGAGCATGCGGGACGTCGCGAAAGAGGCGGGCATCTCCCCCGCCCTCATATACCGCCATTTCCCGGACCAGCAGCACCTCTTTGCCGAGGCCTTCCTGCGGGGCTCGCAGCGGCTCATCCGCCGCTTCAGGGAGCTCGGCACGGAAGATCACAAGGCATCGCTGGAAGAAACGACGGAGATCTTCATCACCTATCTCACGGAGCACGAGAACTACTTCAAGATGATGACGCACTTCATGCTCGAAGGCAACCTGCAGGAAACGCTTCTGGACAAGATCAACAGCGCCGAGAGGTCGCTGCTGGACCAGTTTGATAGCCTCTTCTCGACGCAATGCGCACCATCGAACACCAGGATGCTCTCGTACTGTTTCTTTGCAGCCCTCAACGGGATACTCATCACCTTCCGGAGGCATCCCGGCAGGAGCCCAGACGAGCTGAAGAGGCACATGGACGACATCGGCCGGGTCATGGCCCGCCTGTTCATCAACGCCATCAGATGCAAAGATCCCGACCTGTTCGGCTGATGCCGAACGGCCGCAACCGATTACTCCCGCCCTTGCACCTCCCTGAGGGCGCAGTCCTGATAGACATGGTAGAGCCTGTGGCAGAAGCCGTCCCACCGTCCGCATACGTCCATGGTCGCATCATCCATGCCGAACAGGCTCGGGTACGCGACCAGTTCCTCCATCTCGGCACCCAAGGAAGCGATGAGGGCGTCATCGGCACCCGCGAGGATGTCCCGGACGAACGTCCCCGGAGCGTACCAGCTCCGTGCGCGTTGGAAATCACGGTGGATCTGGGTCAGGAGAACGTTTCTCGGACCCTCCCAGAGCTCGTTGATGGCGGAATCCCTGAACAGCCTCGGCAGGCACGAGAAGTCTTCCATCACGCCGTGGCCGCCGAAGACCGACATGGCGGTCCTTATGACATCCGTGCAGTCCCATGAGGTTGCCATCTTCTGGAGCATGATGAGCTCCCTCACGGCAAAGCGCTTCTTCTTCATGTCCTCTTGCTCGTTCGTGATCAGGCCGCCCTTGAGTCCGCCTTCGAGGCCGAGGAAGTCCCGATAGAGCCTGAATGCCGCAGCCGTGGTGCGTCTTGCGCTCTTCTCGATGTCCCGGATCTGGCCGGCCAGCATGGGGAACTGGGCGATCCTGAGTCCGAAGGCATCCCTGAATTCGGCATATTTCTTCGCTTCCCTAACGGCCCTGGTCATGAACGCCGCTGCGGAAAGGCCCACGGTGAGCCGTGAGTAGGTGAGCACGATGCCCACCACATTAGCGACTCCCCTGTTGAGAGGCCCGACAGGGTAAGCCGTCGCCCCGTCGAACGTGATCTCGGCCGTGGTGAGTTCGCTGGTCCCCATCTTCCACTTGATCCGGTCGATGGTATAGCCGTTGCGTATCTCCTTCTCCTTGTTTCCGGGAAGCCACGAGGGAACCACGAAAAGGGCGACGTCCTCTGATCCGGTGGGTTTCGCGGTAACGACCGCATAGTCGGCATGGGTTGCCGAACAGAAGAATTTCTTGCCGAACAGGCGCCATGTATCACCCTCCCGGACAGCCTCCAGAACGTTCGACGGGACGTCGGAGCCGCCCTGGATCTCGGACAGGTATTGAGCACCGATGGCGAAGTCGCCGTCTTTTCCCTCCTTGCAGTGCTCGAGGATGTCCTTCGTCTCCCTGGTATCGGCGAACTGATCAAGCAGGGCCACCAGTCCCTCGGTGCATGTCATGGGGCAGGCGATGCAGGCCTCGCCGTTCTGATAGATGAGATACATCTTGGCAAGCCTAAGCCAGGGTGAAGTCCTGCGGGAAAACAGCGCCTGGGAGAAGATCTCCTTCTCCATGATCTCTGTCTGTGCGGGCCTGACGATCCTGTCTATCCGGTGGTTGTGCCCGTCGAAGTGCATCATGTACGGCCGCTTCTCGGGCCAGGCTATGGCTTCGGCGAAGTCCCTCCACCGGTAGGAGACGAGCCCGGACATCCTGGAAAGCTCCTTGTCGACATCCTCCCATCCGGCCCCGGTGAAATACCGGACCACCTGCTGGAAGAAGGCATCGTCAAGATAGTAGTTGAAGCCCTTCCTCCACTCAAGATAGTCATCGAAAGAGTACGGATTATTCCTGTTCGGCAAAGACATGGGCTGTCCTCCTTGGGAGCGGATCTCTCTTCAATCATTACTGTAAACACTGTTTACACTAATGTCAACCGCGAGGATCCCGGGGGGCGTCGAAGCCGCACTCGAGCCTCTCCCCGGTGAACGGGCAGGTGAACGCAATGCCGCAGGCCAGCAGCCGCATGGGCCTGCCGTCCCTGTTCCCCCTGCCGTACCGGGGATCACCCATGACCGGGTGACCGATGAATGCCAAGTGGCGGCGGATCTGGTGGAGCCTGCCGGTGTCGATGTGAACGGTAAGGATCGAGACGTTCGCTCCGGGGTCGAACCCGATCACGGAGTACCTCGTCCGGGCAGGCTTTCCGTCCAGGGGCTCCTCGACGATCCCGTCCCTCGGCTCCATCTCGCCGCGCACCTCGACCCGATAGGTCTTGCGCACCTCGTTTTTCTGGAAGAGCCGAGACAGCTCGGAGGCGGCCCGACTCGTATGGGCGACCACCACGAGCCCCTCCACCTCCCGGTCGAGCCGGTGCACGGGCAGTGCCGGTCGGCGGGGACTGAAGGCGGTCTCGACCTGCCGCATCAGTGAGCAGTGGTCGCCCCAGTCGGTGCCCTGGGTGAGGAGACCAGCCGGTTTGCGCCAGACGGAGAAATGCTTACTGTCTGCGACGCACAAGGCTTCAGGAGGCTCCACTGCCAGAAGGCCGGGATCGTAGAAGAGCTCCACCGTGTCCCCCCGCCTGAGTTCCCAGGTTGCCCTGCGCAGGCGCTCCCGGGCCCTGCCCCTCCTGCGGAGCCATACCGCGCCCTTGTTCATGGCGTCCTTGATCCGGACCTTGGACAGCCCCGTTTCACGGGACAGGAGGGAGCAGGCCTCCTCCGGCTCATAGCCTGCGCTCGTGGTCCTGAAGGTAAGCTTGCCGCCGGCTTTCATGCCTGCAGGAGAGCCCGGATCTCCTCGCCGTCGATCTTCTCCTTCTCCAGGAGGATCCTGGCGCCTTCGGCGAGCACGTCTTTCCTGGCCCCCAGGATATCCAGGGCGACCTTGTACTGGGCGGAGATGATCTCCTTCACCTCGGAGTCGATGGCCTCTGCCGTAGCCTCGCTGTAGTCGCCCCTGGGCTGCTGCCCCAGGTCGAGGAACTGGGTGCGCCGGTCGTGGGACAGGTAGACCTGTCCCAGCACGCCGCTCATGCCGTACTCCTTGACCATGCTCTTGGCGATGTCCGTGGCACGGGACAGGTCGTTGTGCGCACCGGTGGACACGTCGCTGAAGACGAGCTCCTCCGCTGCCCTGCCGCCCAGGAGCGTGGCCACCTTGTTCATGAGCTCGGTCCTGCTCATGAGGAACCGATCGTCCGTGGGCACCTGCATGGTGTAGCCCAGGGCCGCAATGCCGCGCGGGATGATGGAGATCTTCTGGACCGGGTCGGTCCCGGGCAGGCTCATGGCCACAATGGCGTGGCCCATCTCGTGATGCGCAACGATCTCGCGTTCACGTGCGTTGATGAGGCGGTTCTTCTTCTCGAGGCCGGCCACGATGCGCTCCACCGCCTCCTCGAACTCGCTCATGCCCACGACGTTCCTTCCCCTGCGCACTGCCAGCAGGGCCGCCTCGTTCACGAGGTTCGCCAGGTCGGCGCCCACCATGCCCGGCGTCATGGCCGCGATCTTCTCCAGGTCCACGTCGGGACCGGCCTTGACGTTCCTGAGGTGAACCCTGATGATCTCCTCCCTGCCCTTCTTGTCGGGCCGGTCCACCAGGACGTGGCGGTCGAACCTGCCCGGCCGCAGCAGGGCCGGGTCGAGGATCTCGGGTCGGTTCGTGGCGGCCATGAGAATCACGCCCGCCTTGGAGTCGAAGCCGTCCATCTCCACCAGGAGCTGGTTGAGCGTCTGCTCGCGCTCGTCGTGCCCGCCCGTCATCCCCCCGATGCCCCTGGCCTTACCCAGGGCGTCGAGCTCGTCGATGAAGATGATGCAGGGGGCCTTCTGCTTGGCTTGCACGAAGAGGTCCCTTACCCGCGCCGCGCCGAGGCCCACGAACATCTCCACGAAGTCGGAGCCGCTCATGGAAAAGAACGGCACGCCGCTCTCCCCCGCCACGGCCTTGGCGAGCAGGGTCTTGCCCGTGCCCGGAGGCCCCACCAGGAGGATACCCTTGGGGATCTTGCCGCCCAGCTCACCGAACTTGCCGGGGTTCTTGAGGAACTCGATGACCTCCACGAGCTCCTGCTCCGCCTCGTCCACGCCCGCCACGTCTGTGAACCGTACCTTAAGCTCGTCCTCCATGTAGATCTTGGCCTTGTTCTTGCCCAGCGACATGAAGCCCGGCTGCTGGCCGGCCATGCGCTTCATGAGGAAATACCAGACACCGATGAAGATCAGGATAGGCAGCACCCAGGACAGCAGGTCGCGGAGGAACGTGGGTTCGACCTCGCCCTTGAAGGTGACCTTGTACTGTTCGAGCATACGGGACAGCTCGGGATCCACCCGTACGGCTTTGAATGCCTGTTCCTTCCCTGCCTTCTCCTTGTACTTGCCCTGGATCTGGTTTTCGGTGATGGCTACCTCGGTCACCTGTCCCGCCTTCAGCAGGTTCAGGAACTGGCTGTAGGGGATGGTCTTCACGGCGATCATGGTGGCGATGATGTTCTGGGCGATGAGGACCACCCAGATGCCTATGAGCACGTACCAGATGGAGAACTTGTGGTGCCTTTCCAAAGACATACCTCCTGTCATGAGACGGCTGCGGTTCGAGCGTATTGTACTCTAATAGTACTCCTGTCTGCAAATTCAAGAAACAGGACTTTACCCCCTCCTTGCCTTCGAACCGTCCTGGCCCTACTGCCATCTAAGAAGATAAGGGAGGCAGGGGGAGAAAGGAGAAACCGGGATGTTCAACAAAATCATGAAAGGAATGCTCGTCATGCTTATCCTGAGCCCGTTCACCGGCTTTGCCGCCGATGCGAAATACGACGTCGCCACCTTTGCGGGTGGCTGTTTCTGGTGCGTGGAATCCGCCTTCGAGGGTATCCCCGGGGTCGTCAGCGTTGTATCGGGGTACACGGGCGGCACCAAGGAGAATCCCACCTACGAGGAGGTCTCCTCAGGGACCACCGGCCATGCCGAGGCGGTCCAGGTGACCTTCGACCCGAAGAAGGTCACCTACAAACAGCTCCTGGATTTCTTCTGGAGGCAGATCGACCCCACGGACGGCGGGGGTCAGTTCGTCGACCGAGGTGCCCAGTACCGCAGTGCCGTCTTTTACCACTCCGACGAGCAGAAGCGTCTCGCCGAGGAGTCGAAGGCGGCCCTGGAGAAGTCCGGGAGATATGACAAGCCCGTGGTCACCGAGATAACAAAGGCCGGCACGTTCTACCCGGCCGAGGAGTACCACCAGGACTACTACCGGAAGAACCCCATCCGGTACAAGTTCTACCGGCACAATTCGGGCAGGGACCAGTACCTCCGGAAGATCTGGGGCAAGGAAACCGTCGGCTCGTTCAAACTGCCCCGTTATACCGCTGAGGGCTATCGGAAGCCAGGAAGCGAGACCCTGAAGAAGGTCCTCTCTCCACTTCAGTACGAGGTTACCCAGGAGGAAGGCACCGAACCGCCCTTCAAAAACGAGTACTGGAACAACCATGACGAGGGCATCTACGTGGATGTGGTGTCCGGGGAGCCCCTGTTCAGCTCCCGGGACAAGTATGACTCGGGGACCGGATGGCCGAGCTTCACCAGACCGCTCGTTCCGGGCAACATCGTGAAGAAGACGGACTCGAGCTTCTTCATGACCAGGACCGAGGTCAGGAGCGCTCACGCCGACTCGCACCTGGGACATGTCTTCGACGACGGACCTGCGCCCACAGGGCTGCGGTACTGCATGAACTCAGCGGCCATGAGGTTCATACCCCGGGATGACATGGAGAAGGAGGGGTACGGTCAGTTCCTGAAGCTGCTGGAGAAGTGAGGCTCGCAGACGAAGGCCCGGCGGACCATGAGGGGCCGCAGGGCCGTCACACAGCCTCTTCCCGTTTCTTCCGGTCCATGTCCCGCAGCTCCTTGCGCAGGATCTTCCCCACGGCGCTCTTGGGCAGCTCGGTCATGAACTCGATGTCCCTGGGCACCTTGTAGGCGGCAAGCTTCTCCTTGCAGAAGGCGATGACCTCGTCCTTCCCGAGGGTCTCACCGGGCCTCGGCACCACGAAGGCCTTGGGTGCCTCGCCCCGGTAGGCGTCGGGGATGCCGATGGTGCAGGCCTCGAGGACCTTGGGATGGGTGAAGAGTATCTCGTCGATCTCCTGGGGGAAGATGTTGTATCCGGCCGCCACGATCATGTCCTTCTTCCGATCCACGATGGTGAGGTAGCCGTCCTTGTCCAGGAACCCGATGTCCCCGGTGGAGAGCCAGCCGTCGCTGAGGACCTTCTCAGTCTCCTCGGGCTTCCCGTAGTAACCCCTCATGACCTGGGGTCCTTTAAAACAAATCTCGCCGGACTCCCCCTGCTCCATCTCCCGGACACCTGTCTCCACGTCCACGATCTTCAGGTCTGTGCTCGGAAACGGCACGCCCACCGTACCCGGCTTGATGTCGCCCTTCCAGGGCGAGGCCGTGCCCATGGGCGAGGTCTCGGTGAGGCCGTAGATATTGATGAGGTCGCCTCCCGTGAGTCCCTTGAGGTCGTTGATGGTCTCCACGGACAGGGGCGCCGCCCCTGCGATGAAGCCCTTGATGAAGCGCAGGTCCATGTTCCGGAACTCCTCGTTGTTGAGCAGGCCGATGAAGATGGTGGGCACGCCCGGCATGAAGTCTGGCCGGTACTTCCGAAGCAGCTCCATGATGACCAAGGGCTCGGGCCTGGGCACCAGGACATCCGTCCATCCTCCCCAGACCGAGAAGTTCTGGATGCCCGTGAACCCTGCGGAATGGAAGAACGGGAAGATGCCCAGGATGCTGCCGTCGCCGTCCTTCACGTCATAGAACCAGACCTTGAGCTGCTGGACGTTGCAGGACATGTTGGCGTGCGTGAGCATGACCCCCTTGCTCACCCCGGTGGTGCCCCCCGTGTAGATGAGAGTCCCCAGGTCGTCCCATGACGCCTCGTTCGCCACGGGTGCATCGTCATACCGTGCCATGAGGTCGGTGAACAGGGATACGCCCTCGGCGGGCTCCACCTTCCGGTACATCTGCTTCTTCACCAGGGGAAAGAGCTGTTTCTTGGGGAACGGGAGGTAGTCGTTGATGTGGCAGGCGATGATATGCCGGATCTTGGTATCTGGTCTGACCTTGAGCGCCCGGGGCAGGAGCAGATCCAGGGTGATGAGCACCTTGGCGTCCGAGTCGTTGAGCTGGTAGGCGAGCTCCCGCTCCGTATACAGCGGGTTGTTCTGAGCCGCCACTGCCCCGATGCGCCAGGCGGCGTAATTTGCCACGACCACCTGGGGTATGTTGGGAAGCAGCATAGCGACGGTATCTCCCCTGCTCACGTCCAGATCCTTAAGTGCCCGTGCAAAGGTGTTGACCATGCGGTCCAGCCTTTCATAGCCGATGAGCCTGCCCATGTAGTTGAGGCCGGCCTTGTCCGGAAAGCGTCTTGCCGTCCGGGCAAGGGCCTCGGGCATGGTGGTGCGGTCGAAAACGATCTCCCTGGGAACGGCCTGCGGATAGTTCTTGTGCCAGATCCTTTCGAAACTCATAGAGCCCCCCTCTTGAATCGGAATTGTAAAACCCGGCCCCTCCGCCGGGAACACCGCAATGTATTATAGTATTACAATAATAATCGTTCTCCCTCCCTTGTCAAATGCTCAAATAAAAAGGGCGGGTACCCTTCGGCGCCCGCCCGTTCCTCTTTCTGTCCTTCGTGGATCAGTTGCCGTCACGGCCTCCCTTTCCGGAACCGCCGTCACCTGATCCGCCGGACGAGCCTGACCCGCTCCCGGAATCAGACCCGGATCCGCTCCCCGAGGAGCCGCTACCGCTTCCCGACGATCCGCCGCTGCCGCCGGAGGAACCGGACCCGTTCCCGGAACCCGACCCGGATCCGCTGCTCGAGCCTGTCCCGCCACTCGAAGGCCCGCCGCTGCCCTGCTGACCTGAGCCGCTCATGGAACCCTGTCCTCCGGAACCCGACCCTGCGTTCCCGAGGCCGTCAGCACCGACCCCGCTCCGGATCTGATTCGCGTACCGGGCGGCCAGGCCACCGGGATTTCCCGAGCGGGCCTGGCTCATGAAGGAGAGCCTCAGGCGTTCCATCTCGCGAACGTTCCACGAATGCTGGAGCGCCTGGCAGACCACCTCCGATGCCGCCTTGCCCCCGGCGCCCCTGCGCGTCATCTCCCGGGCCGCCATGTAACTCTCCAGGGAGAGCTGATGGAGCTGGTCGTGGGTCATGCTGCGCTGCCGTGTCTGAATGCTGAGCCTGACGGCATCCACGTCGGCCTTGGTCATTCCCGCTGCCATGCCCTCGGCTATGATGTTGCCCAGGGGTGCTGCGGCAGTGTCCTGCCCTGCTATGACCCCGGCCTGCCGGTAGGCGTACGAGTAACGCGACCTCGTCTGCTCCATGGCCCGGATCGTGTTCTGCGCCCTGACCTGCTTTGCCATGCCTTCAAAGGCCTTGTCCATGGCAGGCTTTCCGGGCAGACCTTCCCGGACCATCTCCTTGACCACGTTGTGCACCGCGAGGATTTCCTGTTCCCGGTATCTGTTCCGAACCATCTGGGAGGTGAGCCTGAGGGCATCGTCCTCGGGCACGCCGAGCCTGATCATCTCCTTCGTGCTCGTCCTTATCTGCTGCGTTGCCTTCTCTCCGAGGGTATCGTCAACGACATCGGCCCGGGCAAGGGTCGCAATGAAAAGTATCGCCGCTATCACACCGACTGTTTTCTTCATGAGTTCCTCCTGCTGTGGTGATTACCTTACAACGCTTCCGGTGGATCATGGTTACATATCCGGCAGGTAAACGCAGTTGCGGGACCCGAAATCATCCGGCTCCGAGAACATGCACTCCGGTACGTACACCCTGCCGTCCACCAGGTAGAAGTAGCTGAACGGGGAGTCCGGCCGCACCCTCACCTCCCAGGTCGACCCGCCGACATGCCGGGCCGGCTGCGGTTCGAAACCGTTAAGGGATGAGACGAACAGCACGTCCCCTGCCCCCGGCACCCTCAGGGTCAGGACGAGGCCCTGCCCGTCACGGTGAAGCTCGTGGTGAGCGCAGCCCGCGGCAAGCAGCAGGAGTCCTGCGGCCATCAGTCCCAGTGTCCTCACGCGCTGCCCCCGGCCACGACGATGGAGTTCTCGCCGCCGAAATCGTCTTTTTCCCGGGCAAGGGAGGTGGGGTCGGCCATGCGTTTGTCCCCGTCGAGGATGAAGACATACCGGTGCTCTCCCGGCTTGAGGTCCAGCGAGATTTCCCAGTAACCGCTCGCACCGATGCGTTCCATGGGAAGACGATCCCAGCCGGTGAAGTCGCCCGTTATCTCGGCCTGCATCGCCCCCGGCCTGTAGATGACGAACCGGTAGGGTTCGCGGACAGCTGCCTGTTCGACCGGCCGGTGGGCAGGCCAGAAGAGGACGACCATGACGGCCGCCGCTGCCGCCGCGGTCACCGCGGCAAGATACAGGGGCCGGCGGCGCCTGACGGGCAGTGCCCTGGCCGCCGGCACCGCCACCTCGGGGACCTCGTCCACCACCTCGGAGCGCAGGTCTTTCTCCAGGTGGAGGAATTCCATCACCCGGTCCTTGAACGGTCTCTGCGCATGGACGAGCTCCACGAATTCTATTTTCTCGTCCAGGCCGAGTTCGTCATCGATGAACAAGCTGATCAGTTCGTCCTTCATCTTCGCCTCCCTGCAGGATCTCTCGTATCCTGCACCGTGCCCTGTGCACCTTCACCTTCACGTTCGCCTCGCTGATCCCCACGATCCGGGCGATCTGGGCATAAGTCAGGTCGCTTCCGGCGGCCAGCGACAACACCTCACGCTCGTCGGCGGCCAGCTGTCCCATGGCGTCGAGCACCCGTGCATACTCCTCACGGACGAGCACCCGGTGGTGGGCGTCAGGGGCCTCATCCAGGTGATCCCCCTCGAGGGGGGAGTTCCGGCCTCCCTTCCTCACATGGTCGATATAGGCGTTCCTCGCTATGGTGTAGAAGAGCGAAGACGACACCTCCCTGCCGGCATACCGTTCCAGGTACCTGACAAAGGTCTCCTGGAGGATGTCCCGGGACAGCTCGTAGTCGCCGCTGGTGCGCATGAGGTAGGAGAAGAGCCTGCCCTTCATCCGCTCGAACATGGAGGTTTCGTCTTTCATCGCCTGTGCCTTGAACGTAAAAATAACCCCGAGGTTACACGACCGCAAGCACGGGTGACGCAATGGATGCGTACGCCGGCAAGCGGGTCAGCCATTCAGGAAGGCCTTCCAGACCGCTGTCAGCTCCGGGAAAGGTCCTCCCCTGGCCAGGCTGTCGAACGCCCCGTTCACGTGCGCCCCCGCACTGCTCCATTCATATTCCTCCGGGGCCCTGACGAGGCGAGCGCGGACAGGATTCATCTCGATGTACCGGGCTGTCGCCAGGACCGCAGTGTCATCCACGGGGGCGGACGAGAACCTCCCCTGCCACAGGTGCCCCTTCCACCCGTACCGGGCATTGACCATCCTGGAGTAGCGCCGGTGCGTCTCGCCGAAGGCCCGCGCCAGTCCGTCCCAGGAACAGGGAACCGCCAGGAGGTGGACATGGTTCGGCATGAGGCAGTAGCACCATACCTCGACCCCGTAAAAGGAGCACCACCGCGCCAGCAGCTCGCGGTATGTCCGGAAGTCCTCTGTCCGGAAGAATACCCTCTGTCTCCGGTTCCCCCGTTGCATGACATGATGGGGGGAACCGGGCACCACGACACGCGACGACTCGGCCATGGCCCTTGGAACGACCTCCTCACTTCATAGCATGAACAACCGGCTTCCCATTATACGCGATAAGCCCCCCGCGCGCCAGATGGAGGAACGGCAGAGAAAAACCTCTTGTTTTGGGAGAAAATACCTGTATGATCATTCCAGGCGTATTGAATTCAGTGCGTGGAGGCCCACTCAGGCACATTGACCTTTTTCCTGCGAGGGGGGTATGCGATGGACGGTTCTGTTCATGGTGGAATGAATACCCGGGACTATTCACTGTTCGAAAACCCTTACCTTATTCCCTTCAGGCGTTCGGACCTGAAGCGCCTGCCTTTTTTCTCCTCGATCATCGATCAAAAGCAGTTCATCAACGCCATCAACCTGAGGAACTTCGTCGATGGGCAGATCTTCGCCCACATGGCCTACCCTCACTCCAGCGAGGAATTCCTCTTTCGGGTGGTGCCCGGGCCGTGCGACGGGTCGGAGGTCACCTTCTCCCTGCCGGAGGGATCGGTCCAGAGCTTCGAGGACTTTCTCTGCAAGGGCATGGTGATCGACAGCGGGAGATCGGTGATCATGATGCAGGCCGACCCTGTGCTCACCACGCCCGACACGCTCACCGTACGCCTGCGGAAGACCGGTGTCATCTACCACACGCGCCGCAGTGCGCGGTATGTCTGCCGGAACGTGAACGCCCGGATCTGCCACGGCGACTTCGAGTACGCCGGGATGCTCTATGAGTTCAACCCCGCGGGGCTTCGCATCGAACTCATCGGTATCGCATGGATACCATCCGGGTCCGAGGCCGACGCCGGGCCGATCACCGTGGAGCTGACGCGCGACGGCAGGCAGGTCTTCTCGGGATCCTCACGGCTCATCCGTACCGAGAACCAAGGCAGGACCATCGTGCTCGAACCGCTGAACACGCCCCGGAAGCTCTACAGCGAAAGGAAGAACAGGAATCCCCGACTGAACCTCGTGCCGAGCCCCGAGGTGAAATTCACCCATCCCCTCACGGGAACGGACGTATCCTACGACATCGTGGACATCAACTCCTCGGGCTTCTCCGTGATGGTCGAGACCGACTCGTCGCAGCTCATGCCGGGCATGATCATCGAGGAGGCCTCCATCGAGTTCGCCGGCGGGCTGAGCCTGAAGTGCCCCGTACGGATCGTCTATGGGGAAAAAAGGAAGAAGCACTCCACCCGGTACGGCTTTCTCATCACGGACATCGACGTGCAGTCCTACAACAGGCTCTTCGGCGTCGTTTCGAGGGCCGATGACCCCTATGCCCGGGTGTCGTACGACGTGGACATGTCATCCCTGTGGAATTTCTTCTTCGAGTCCGGCTTCATCTACCCGGAGAAGTACACCGGCATCGCCCGGTACAAGGACGACTTCAAGGAGACGTACAGGAAGCTCTACCACCAGTGCCCCGATATCTTCGCGAGTCTGACGTACCAGCGCAACGGCGTCATCTACGGCCATGTCTCGCTGATCAAAGCATACGAGCGGTCCTGGATGGTCAACCACCTCGCCGCCAAGGACATGGGCATGAAGATGACCGGGTACCAAGTCCTGAGCCAGGTCCTCAACTACTTCGACAGCATCACGCGGATGCCCTCCATCGGCATGGACTACATCATCATCTACTTCCCTCCCGAGAACCACTTCCCCAACGACTTCTTCGGCGGGGTGTACCGGGCATTGAACGATCCGTCACACCTCTCCATGGACATGTTCGCATACCTGACCCTCGACCTCTCCGGGCAGATACCCGCCCTACCCAGGGGCTGGGCGATCAGGGAATGCACCCCCAGGGACCTCCGGGATCTCCACGCCGCCTACCGGCAGCACTCCAGCGGCATCCTGGCGGACGCCCTCTGCCTGGACGGGCCGAGGACCTTCGGCGAATCGATCGGGGTTACCTACGGGAAGTACGGGCTCCAGCGGGTATGCCGCACATTCACCATACTCCACGACGGAGTGCCGCATGCATACCTGGTCGCGGACCGGAGCGATCCGGGGATGCACCTCTCGGAGCTGATCAACGGCATCAAGGTCATCGTGCCCCGGGAAAGTTCCATCCCGTGGTATGTCCTCCATGCGGCCCTGGGCGAGTGCGCCCGGGAATACGGAGCTGATTCGGTGCCCGTCCAGGTCTTCCCCTCCGAATACATCGAACGGGCAGGCATCCCGTACAAGAAGCGCCATGTGATGTGGGTGCTGGACACCCGGTATCTCCACTCCAACATCGACGTCATCAAGACCATGGCCCGTTCCACTTCCGCAAACTACCTGAAGGGGGTGCTCGGCAGTTTCATGAGAGGCCGCTGAAAATCTGGGGTGGGAACCTTGCCGGCTGCTCCAGCGGCGCCTTCTTCAGACAATCTCTTTCCCTTTGTCCGCTTTCTCTGGTAAAAATGCACTGCCTTTCCCGCATACAGATCACGCTGAGAGGGTGCATCCCATGGACATCAGGAAACTGCTCATCGCGAACCGCGGCGAGATTGCCGTCCGCATCTCCCGTGCAGCTGCCGAACTGGGTATCGAAACCGTTTCGATATACTCTGAGGACGATCACCTTTCCCTCCATACCCGCAGGACTGACAGCGCAGTGCCGATCAGAGGCCGAGGCGCAGCCGCCTACCTGGACATGGAGCAGATCATCAATGCGGCCAGGACCACCGGCTGCGACGCCGTGCACCCGGGGTACGGGTTCCTGAGCGAAAATGCCTCGTTCGCGCGCCGGTGCTCCGAGGAAAGACTCCTGTTCATCGGACCCGATGCGCATGTGCTGGAGCTCTTCGGCGACAAGGCACGGGCGCGGTCCCTCGCCGGTCAGCTCGGCATACCGGTGCTGCCCGGTACCCCCGCAGGGACATCTCTCGATGAGGCAAAGGCCTTCTTCGCGTCGCTGGGAAAGAACGCCCGCATCATGATCAAGGCCGTCTCCGGCGGCGGGGGTCGCGGGATGCGGGCGGTCCGCCACGCGGAAGACATCGAGAAGGAATACGCCCGCTGTGTCTCCGAGGCTCGTTCCGCCTTCGGAAACGGCGATGTCTATGCAGAGGAGTTTCTCCCCCGGGCGCGGCATATCGAGGTGCAGATCATCGGTGACGGGGCCGGAGGCGTGAGCCACCTGGGGGAGCGCGAATGCTCGCTCCAGCGCCGCCACCAGAAGCTCGTGGAGATCGCCCCGTGCCCCTCGCTGGCACCGGAACCCAGAAAGGAGCTTCTCGACGCGGCGGTCCGCCTGGCGCAGGAGGTGAACTACCGCGGCCTGGGCACCTTCGAGTTCCTCGTGGATGCGTCCATGCCAGGAGAGCATCCCCGCTTCGCCTTCATGGAGGTCAACCCCCGCCTCCAGGTCGAACACACCGTCACCGAGGAGGTGACCGGCCTCGACCTGGTGAAAATCCAGCTCTGCCTCGCCTCGGGCGACTCCATCGCATCGCTGGGCCTGGAGCAGGCGGAGATCCCGGAGCCGGTCGGTTATGCCATCCAGCTCCGCATCAACCTGGAGTCCCTGGACGCCGGCGGCAACGTCGTCCCCTCCACGGGGCGGATCACCGCCTTCGAGCCGCCGTCCGGACCGGGTCTGAGGGTGGATACCTTCGGCTATGCCGGATATGCGGCAAGTTCGAGCTTCGACTCGCTGCTCGCCAAGCTCATCGCATATTCGAGCTCAGCCGATTACGGCGATGTCGTCCGCAAGGCCTATCGTGCGCTGTGCGAGTTCCGCATAGACGGTGTGGAGACCAATATCGGCCTGCTTCAGAACCTGCTGCAGATGCCCGAGGTCGTTGCCAATGAGGTGTACACCCGATTCACCGAGGACAACATCGAAGCCCTCATCGCAGTTCCGGAATCGGGCCACCGGAAGCTCTTCTTCGGCGGCATCCTCGATGCCGCCCTGGACGCGGTTGTAGCATCGGCCCTCTCTGTCCCTCCGGGGACGGTTCCGGTGCCGTCCCCCATGGCAGGCAGCGTGGTGGGTATCGCCGCGGCCGAGGGAGAGGTCGTACGGGCAGGCCAGACCCTGGTCTGGCTCGACGCCATGAAGATGGAGCACCATGTCTGCGCCAAGGAAGGAGGCTTGGTGAGGCTCATCACGGTCAGCCCGGGCGCCACGGTGGCCGAGGGCCAGCCTCTGGCGTTCATCGAACCCATGGAGGTCGAGGACATCGGGGACGAGTCCCTGGAATCCACGGACCTCGACGCCATCCGTGCAGACCTCGCCGAGGTCCGTGCACGCCACGGGGCGACCCTGGATGAGGCCCGTCCAGATGCGGTGGAGAGGCGCCGGAAGACCGGCCAGAGGACCGCCCGTGAAAACGTCGCGGATCTGCTGGACCCCGGCAGCTTCATCGAGTACGGCGCCCTGGCACTGGCCGCGCAGCGCCGGCGCCTGTCCGTGCCGGACCTCGTTCGGGTCAGCCCGGCCGACGGGCTCATCGCCGGCGTCGGCTCGGTGAACGGAAAGCTCTTCGACGAGGAAAAGGCCCGCACCATGGTGCTCGCCTACGACTTCACCGTCTTCGCCGGCACCCAGGGGGGGATGAACCACAAGAAGATCGACCGGATGCTGCACCTGGCTAAGCAATGGAGCCTTCCCATGGTCCTGTTTGCCGAGGGAGGCGGAGGACGGCCCAGCGACACGGACATCCCCTGGGTGGCCGGGCTCGACCTGGCGAGCTTCCATTCGTTCGCCTGCATGAGCGGGCTTGCTCCGATCGTGGGCATCGTCTCGGGCCGGTGCTTCGCGGGCAACGCCGCCCTGCTCGGCTGCAGCGACGTGATCATTGCCACGGAATACTCCAACATCGGCATGGGCGGGCCGGCCATGATCGAGGGCGGGGGGCTCGGCGTGTGCTCCCCGGACGAGATCGGCCCCATCGGCGTGCAGTCGCCCAACGGGGTGGTGGACATCCGGGTTGCCGACGAGGCAGCAGCGGTCTTAGCTGCGAAAAAGTACCTCTCCTACTTCCAGGGCACGCTTCATGACTGGACCTGCAGCGACCAGCGGAGTCTCCGGTCGCTCATCCCGGAGAACCGCAAGCGCGCCTACGACGTCCGCACCGTCATCGAGGCCATGGCGGATACCGGTAGCGTCCTGGAGTTGCGCAGGGAATTCGGCATCGGCTTCTTCACGGCGCTCATCCGCATCGAGGGCAGGCCCATGGGGCTCATCGCCAACAACCCGTGGCACCTGGGCGGGGCCATCGATGCGGACGCTGCGGATAAGGCGGCCCGCTTCCTGCAGCTCTGCGACGCATACGACCTGCCCGTCGTTTCCCTGTGCGACACCCCCGGCTTCATGGTGGGGCCCGAGGCGGAAAAGACCGCGCTCGTGCGGCACATCTCCCGGCTCTTCGTCACCACGGCCGCCTTGAGCGTCCCGCTTTTCACCGTGGTGCTGCGCAAGGGGTACGGCCTGGGCGCCATGAGCGTGGCGGGCGGGTACTTCCATGCGCCGTTCTTCACCGTGTCGTGGCCCACCGGGGAGTTCGGCGGCATGGGCCTGGAAGGCGCGGTACGCCTGGCCATGAAGAGGGAGCTGGCGGCCATCGAGGACCCGATCAAGCGGGAGCAGACCTTCCAGCAGGCAGTGGCCATGTTCTATGAGCACGGCAAGGGCATCAACATGGCGTCCTACCTGGAGATCGACGGCGTGATCGACCCCGCCGAAACCAGGAGGTGGATCATGCAGGGCCTGAAGTCGGTGCCGAAACCTGAGAGGGCACAGGGCAAGAAGCGCCCGTTCATCGATACCTGGTAAAAGGTGTCCGTTCGTTGATACCTCATGCGTCACGATGAGAAAGAGGGAAGTTCTTTGTCTTGACAAATATACCGATTGGTATATTTTAGGAAGCGATCATGAGCAAGGCAGACCTGACGCGACAGCATATCATCGAGAAGGCGGCCCCCATCTTCAACAAGTACGGCTACGAGGGCACGTCCATGGCCCTGCTGACCGATGCTACGGGCCTCACCAAGGGGGCCCTGTACGGAAACTTTACGAACAAGGACGAGATTGCGCTTGAGGCGCTCGAATACAACATCTCCAGGATATCGAACCTGATCTCGGAGGCCGTGACCCCTCAGAAGAACTCCTGCGACAAGCTCATCGCGTTCGCCGGGTTCTACCGTGATTTCTTCGCCACCATCTCGCAGCAGGGAGGATGCCCCATCCTCAACGCCGCGGTGGACTCGGACAACACCGGCCTCCCCCTGCGTGACGTGGTGATCAGGTGGCTGGATGTCTGGATGGGCACGATCAGCTCGATCATCCGGAGCGGTATCGAGAAAAGGGAGATCAGGAAGGCCATAGACCCCGTGGCATACGCCACCCTCTTCGTGTCCCTCATCGAGGGCGGCATCATGCTCTCCAAGGTCATGGGATCGAGGGTCCACCTGGAGAGGAATGTGGCGTTCATCATCGACACGGTCAACAACAAGCTGAGGAGATAATTTTTTCCGCTAAAATATACCGTTTGGTATGATTTAAAAAGAGAAGGAGACTCCATGGACAAGGAAACCATCCGCCAGTACTGTCGTGACCTCGGCGCCGACGCAGTCGGATTCGCCTCCATCGACGATTACCGCTCGGAGCGGTCCGCCGACCCGAAGACCATGCTCCCCGGCGTCCGGTCCATGATCGTGCTGGGATACCGCGAGATCGACGGCGCGGTGGAAAGCGCCAACGTGCGCGCCGGCATATCCGCGCGACTGGGGAACATAGACCTGAACAAGAAGAACGGCTACCTGATCTCCCGGTTCGTGGAGGACACGTTCCGGGTCAAGGCGGCTCCGGTACTCGTCTCGTATCCTTTGGACATGATGCCTCCGTCCATGGGTCTGTTCGCCGACGTGTCGCTGCGGCATGCAGCCGTGGCCGCCGGGCTGGGGGTGTTCGGCCGCCACAACCTGGTGATCAACCCCCGGTTCGGGACCCGGCTCCTCTACTCCGCCGTTCTCACGGAACTCCCCCTGGAATCTGACCCTCCCATAACCGATGACCTCTGCAACGGGTGCGGGCTGTGCGTGGAGGCATGCCCGGCAGGGGCGCTCGACGAGGAGGGCAGGACGGACCAGCTCAAATGCCTCGGGGTGTCGCAGCCCAATGGCATAGGCGGGTTCATGGGCTTCCTGAGTAAGTTTCTCAAGGCGGATCCCGACCAGAAGAAGGCGCTCATCAGGGACCCTGCCGTCATGAGCCTCTACCATGCATGCTCTATGGTGTTCGAGTACCGCTGCTTCAGGTGCATGGCAGCATGCCCGGCCGGCCGGTAGACCATGAACCGCTTCATTCTTCCATGAACATGACTATGCAGGGGAGCACTCATGCAAGATGATTCGTCATACAGAATGCTGATCGAACGATACCGCACCTGGATCTTCGATGCACCTCCGTCCGACCTGTTCCTGCTCATGATCAAGGCATCGTGCACACCGGAAGATGCCCGGTTCCTTTCCCGCTTCCCGTTCCTGCCCCACACCCTGGAACAGCTCTCCGACCGCATGGGCCTTTCCATGGACGAGCTGACCGCCAGGATGGCGCCGCTCCTGAGGAGGGGTCTCCTCTACGAAGCCCAGGGCAAGTCCTCCGTGCGCTATTGCCTGAACGACTCCGTGTTCGGGAGCTACCGCATGCCCGGTTGGGCAGGGGTGGACGACGAATGGAACAGGGCATATGCCCCGCTCGCAAACCGGTACTATATCCAACACATGGGTGCGGACTTCCTGGGACATCAGACCAAAGGCCTCCGCGCCATTCCCATCGAGAAGACCATCAGGGATACGCGGCAGATCCTGCCCTATGAGGACGTCATGGCATTCGTGGAGCTGGAGGACTACCACACCGTTTCCACCTGCGCCTGCAGGCACCGCCACAACCTGGACCCCGACTTTGCATCGTGCAGGCACGAGACGATGAACTGCCTGCATTTCGGACCGCTGGGCCGTTATATCGTGAAGTACGGGATGGGTAAAGAGATCTCCAGGGAGCAGACCAGGGAGATCCTCAGGAACGCCGCGGATGCAGGACTGGTGCACGGCATCAGCAACTACAGATCGAAGATGGATACGATCTGCAACTGCTGCTCCTGCTGCTGCCTGTTCCTGGAAAGCATTGCCATCGCCCCGCCGAACCCGCGCGGACACCAGCGGTCCAATTACTGCATCGAGCACGACCCCGGGACCTGCAAGGCTTGCGGCCTGTGTGAGAAGCGCTGCCCCGTGGGCGCCATAAAGCAAACCGGACACACGGATCCACCGGGTGATGAGAACAGGAAGAATCGTGAGAAAAAAGAGGTGGTCTATGACCCGGACCAATGCATCGGCTGCGGGGTTTGCGCGCACAAATGTCCGACCCAGAGCCTGAAGCTGGTGAGGCGGAACGGCCCGGAAGAGGACATACCGGAAAGCCCCTCCGATGCGGGAAGACGCATGCTCCAGGAGCGGCAGCGGGATTATGCAAAAATCTTCTAGGCAGAGGATCCTATGATCGGGGCTTCCTCACCTTCCCGATCAAGAGAGGCCCTGCTCTACCCGGCCGGCGTCAGCTCGCTGTATGGCTGCCGTCCATCCCGCGTGGTTCCGCCGAGCTCTTCATAGAACCGCGCCACGCTCACCATGAGGTAAGGGCCCACCCAGATGAACCCTATCCCGCAGGTGATGATGCCCAGCAGTATCCACCAGGTGAACCTCCCCACCAGGCAGCACAGCCTCCACCGGTGGCCGTACATCATGGCCTTGCTCCTCCTTATGGCCTCCAGCCCGTCGAGATCCCGGTTGTCGGCAAGGATGAAGAAGGTCATGGAGTAGGAGAAGGCCGCCATGACGCCCGGCACGAAGAGCAGCAGGCTCCACAGCAGGATGAAGATCGTGGTCAGGATATAGGCCACCAGGCCGTTGGCGAAGAAAGAGAAACCCTCGAAGAGCTGCCCGGTTGCGATGACCCGGTCCCGGACGACGGAAAGGGAGAAGATATGCAGCCCCGCCAGCAGGGGGCCTGCGATGAGGAAGCTGCCGATCCATCCGATGACCGGAATGGCGTTGAGCACGAACGACAGCACCATGTAGACGAGGAACGTTGCCGCCGCAACACCCCATTTCCCCCTGAGCCGATCCCTGGCAAAACCCATCAGGTCGCGATTGTCCATGGACTATCCCTTTCTCCCTGCCTGAAATGTGACAGCGCCTGTCGCGGCGCGCCCCGGAGCGTTCGTGGAAGAAGATACCATGATGTTCGTGTCCAGGCCCGGTCTCATTGTAGCAGACCTTGCCTTATCTTCAAATAACCGAATATCCCCGGGCAGATCGGATCACGGTTGACACGGGAAAGGATTTCGACTAATTGACTATATGAATCAATTATTCAATTTTTCATCAATGCCATGAAGAAGGACCATAAGCAGAACGATATCTTTCACGCCGCCCTGAAGCTGTTCGCCCGCTTCGGGTACCAGAAGACCACAATGGAGGATGTGGCCGCGGAGACGGGCATGTCCAAGGGGAATATCTATTTCTACGTATCCGGCAAGCGGGACCTCTATGAAAAGACCGTCAGCAGCGCGCTGCAGCAGTGGAGGGAAACCGTGGCCGAGGCGGTGGCACGTGAAGGTGATGTGGTGGAAAAATTCTCGGTCATGGCGAGGCTGTCCTTCGAATACCTCGTGGATCACGATGACCTGCGCTCGATCCTCATCAAGGACCCCGGCATCTTCACGCTGACACCCCGGGAGGACCGCTTCTCCGAGATCAACCTCGGCGCCATGCAGCTCGTGAAGAACATCCTGTCCCAGGGCATCGCCGAGGGACGCTTCCATCCGGTGGACGTGGACCACACCGCCGAGCTCTTCTTTTCCATCTACATCATGTTCCTCATCAAGAGGTATGTGAAGTCCGAAGGGGTCTCCGCTGCGCGCATGTATGACGAGGGCATGAAGATCATCCTGCGGGGGATCTGCACGAACCCTCAGGAGCCGAGTGCATGATTGCCCATTGGGGCATGGAATAAAGACCATACAGAGGAGGGTTATCTATGACAGAGGCTACACTGCAGGCACTCAACGGACTCAGGGACCTGACCATGATCAAGTGGTACGTCATCCCGCTGCTGGCCATCGTGTTCTACATCTACACCAAGGAGATGAAGCTGGCCAAGGAGACGGGCAACTGGAACGCGGTCTTCGCGGGCGTCACCATCTTCGGGGTGGACTTCTTCAACGAGACCTGGAACGGCTGGGTGCTGCACTTCACCCAGCGCAGCGCCTTCTGGACCACACCGGGCGATACGGCCCTGCGCACCATGGTGGGGTGGAACATCGAGATCATGTTCATGTTCGCCATCGTGGGCATCATCTTCTACAACACGCTGACCGTGGACAGGAAGGTGAAGGTCCTGGGCCTTCCCGAGATGTGGTTCTGGGCCATCGGCTATTCGGCCTTCTGCGTCTTCGTGGAGTGCCTGCTGAACATTGGCGGCCACCTCGTCTGGGAGTATCCCTTCTGGTACCTGTCGCCGGGGGGCATCCCGCTCATCTTCCTCATCGGGTACTTCCACTTCTTCTGCGCCGCCATCTGGGTGATCACGCGCAAGACCATGAAGGCCAAGATCAGCATCCTGGTCTTCATCTATGCGGTGCCTGTCATCATGAACGTGCTGGCCTTCGGATTCTTCGGCTGGAACTACTGAGCACCGCGCGCATCAGAACGCATATCTTCGGGAGATCCCTCCCCCTCGACACCGGGGAAAGGGATCTCCCGGTTCATTGCATCATCCCCTGCCGAGATGAAGAGAGGACGCACGTGCCTTTCGAACTCCGTCAGGTCCCGGCAAGCGCCTGTCCGATATCCGCGATGATGTCGTCCACATGCTCGATGCCGATGGAGAGCCGGATGAAATCAGGAGTAACGCCTGTGGCGAGCTGCTCCTCGGGCGAGAGCTGCTGGTGCGTGGTGGTGGCTGGGTGAATGGCCAGAGTCTTGGCGTCCCCTATGTTGGCGAGGTGGGAGACGAGCTCGAGGCCCTCGATGAACCTCCTGCCCGCCTCCAGTCCGCCCCTGATGCCGAACCCGACGATGGCCCCCGCCCCCTTCGGCAGGTACTTCCCGGCCTTTTCATACTCGGGGCTGGACTGAAGCCCGGGGTAGTTGACCCAGGACACCACGGGATGCCTCTCCAGGAATCCGGCAACGGCCAGGGCGTTTTCCGCATGCCTCGGCATCCGCAGGTGGAGCGTCTCCAGGCCCTGCAGGAACAGGAAGGCGTTGAACGGGCTCAGGGCCGGGCCCAGATCCCGCAGCAGGGTAACGCGGGCCTTGACGATGTAGGCCTGGGGTCCGAAGGCATCCAGGAAGTTGAGCCCGTGGTAGCTCTCGTCGGGCTCGGAGATGAGCGGGAACCGGCCCGAGGACCAGTCGAACCGACCTGAGTCCACGATGATGCCGCCTATGGAGGTGCCGTGGCCTCCGATGAACTTCGTGGCCGAGTACACGGTGATGTCCACCCCGTAATCAAAGGGTCTGAGCAGGTATGGGCTCACGGTGTTGTCCAGGATGAAGGGCAGGCCGGCGTCATGTGCGATGGCGGCCACCGCTTCGAGGTCGGTGACATCGAGCTTGGGGTTGCCGATGGATTCGGCATAGACTGCCTTCGTCTTCGGGCCGATGGCCCCTCTCAAGGCCTCGAGGTCGCCGGAGGATGCGAACCTCACCGTGATGCCCATGCGGGCGAAGGTGTGGCGGAAGAGGTTGTAGGTGCCCCCGTAGAGGTTGTCCATGGACACGATCTCGTCGCCTGCTTCGGCGATGTTCATGATGGCGAGGGTGATGGCGGACTGCCCACTGGAAACCGCCAGGGCGCCGATGCCTCCGTCCGCAAGGGCCATGCGCTTCTCCAGCACGTCCGTGGTGGGGTTCATGAGCCGGGTGTAGATGTTGCCAGGCTCCTTCAGGGCAAAGAGATCCGCGGCATGCTGCGCGTCCCGGAACCGGTAGGACGTGGTCTGGTAGATGGGAACTGCCCTGGCTCCAGTGGCGGGATCGGGCTCCTGGCCGCCGTGCAGCAGCAGTGACTCGGTCTTCAGCCGGGTGTCTCTCGTGCCCATCGTGTTCCTCCTCGCGTGCCTTCCATGAAGGGATGTCCCCCTGTTAATGGTTGTGCCCCCCGCATCCGTCGTGGGCGGCACATGCCATTCCCGAGTCGCGCAGAGAACCGTTGAGCCATTTCTCGACCACCGTGCGCACGTTGCCGCTGCACCCGCGGACGACGTCGATCCCGTGGGAGGCCAGCACGTTGACCGCACCGGCCCCCATGTTCCCGGCAAGCATCACCGTGACGCCCATGCCCGCGAGGGTCCCCACGATATTGGACTTGCATCCGCAGCCCACGGGCGGTTGGACGATTTCCTGATTCACGATCTTATTCTGATCGTCAACCGTGACCACGGTGAAATGCTCACAATGTCCAAAATGGCCATCTACCATGTCGCCTCTCGAAGGCAGCGCAATCTTCATATCGTTCTCCTGTCATGTGGGTTATATCCTGAGTCTGGCACACCGCCTCTAACGTCTTATCCGGGAACATTCCGGACCGTGCGCATGACATCCCGTACGTATTCCGCACGCCAAGGATTCTTATCTCCTTAGCCCGAAAGTTCGCCGATATCAATCCTGACTTGTCGTGCGCGAAGAGAGCATATACTCTCACTCCGTGGCGTCTTTCAGGGACCTTGATCAGAGAACATATATTTCCGGGAGAGTCGCATCACGAACATCTATCGAAGAAAGTTCCGGCCCTGCCGGATCTTAGCGATCGCAACAGAAATCTTGATCGATGGATCATATAATGGTACGGAAGTATGGAATCAGGGACTGAAAACTCATAGGGGACGATTGTTATGGATATTAATATCACCACATGTGCGCCGGACAAGTTGAAGGCAAAACCGTCGGATGAATCCAAGCTGGGCTTCGGTCAGATCTTCACGGATCATATGTTTACGGTGAAGTACATGGACGGCAAGGGATGGTATGAACCCGTCATAGTCCCCTACGGTCCGATCGTCCTTGACCCCACGTCCATGAACCTCCACTACGGCCAGCAAATCTTCGAGGGTCTGAAGGCCTATCGGGGAAAGGACGGAAGCATCTACCTGTTCCGGCCCATGGAAAACATCAAGCGGATGAATGCCTCGGCAGAGCGCCTCTGCATGGCCACCATCGATCCGGAGCTGTTCATGGAAAGCATGAAAAAGCTCGTCCTTCTGGAAAAGGACTGGATCCCCCGCGGCGCCGGGACATCCCTGTATATCCGCCCGACCATGATCGCCACGGAGCCGGCCCTGGGGGTTCACCCATCGAACCAGTATCTCTTCTTCATCATTGTCGGTCCCGTCGGGGCTTACTATCCGGAGGGATTCAGCCCTACCAAGATCTACGTCAGCGAGGAATACGTCCGCGCCGTCCGCGGCGGTGTCGGAAACTGCAAGAATGCGGGGAACTATGCCGCCAGCCTCTACGCCAGCCAGCAGGCCAAGGACATGGGGTATACCCAGGTCCTCTGGCTGGATGCCATTGAGCGGAAATATGTGGAAGAGGTGGGGACGAGCAATGCCTTTTTCGTAATCGGCGATGAACTTCTCACACCGCCGCTCTCGGGTTCGATTCTCCCCGGAATCACCCGGGATTCCGTCATCCGGCTGGCGCGGAGCTGGGGCGTGAAGGTGACGGAACGGGCACCGGCCATGGACGAGATTATATCCGGGATTGCTTCCGGGACAGTGAAAGAGGCCTTCGCATCGGGTACGGCGGCCATTGTCTCCCCCATCGGCCAGATCTACTATCAGGGGAAAGAGCACGTCATCAACGGCGGCAAGACAGGGACTCTGACGGAACGCCTCTATAACGAGATCCTGCAGATACAGTACGGAGACAAGCCGGATCCCTTCGGCTGGCGAGTGAAGATATCGGACTGAGCCCGTAAGGGTTGCACTTCATCGTCGGGCGGGGCACTGACTCCTGTCGGGACGGAGCAACTCCTCTCAGGTACCGGTCCGCTCTTTCCGGAGCATTTCCCCCTCGACGGACCTAGGCAGTTAATCGCCGTTTCACCCCCATCAACCCGGAGGAGGCCACCCCAGAAAAGGGGCTTGCATCTTCATTCCTCAACAATCATAATACTCAAGGCGGGATGCACTGCTTCGTTGATCTACCCTTTCCGCCCAGCCGTCATTGCATATTCGAGGGAGGGATCCATGAGAAAGATACTTGCTTTATCCGTCATCTTCCTGTTCGCCTTCACCCAGGCCGCCTTTGCCCAGTGGGGAAAGGGCGGGCCGGGACCAAGGTTCCGGGGCGAGTTCAAGCCCGTGGTGGGCGCCTGGTCCGAGTACCAGATGAAGGGCGCCGGCCAGGAGCAGACCAAGATGAAGATGGCCGTCGTGGGCAAGGAGGGAAGCTCGTACTGGTACGAGACCGTGACCGACACCCCGCGCGGGCTGAGCGTCATGAAGATGCTCGTGACCGGGGACCCGGACGACGAGAAGAGCGTCAAGCGCATGATCGTGAAACAGGGCAAGGAACAGGCCATGGAGATGCCGGTCATGGAAGGCCGCCCGCAGCCGGGTTCCAAGCCGGGCTCCAAGGGACCCGCCGGCAAGATGATCGACAAGGGCATGGAGAAGATCACGGTTCCGGCCGGCACCTTCACGGCACGGCACTTCCAGTACCAGTTCGACAAGGATGTGGTGGATTCATGGATCTCGGAGAAGGTTTCCCCCTATGGCATCGTCAAGTCCAAGGGCAGGGACTTCGAGATGCAGCTCCTTGGGTATGGCAAGGGCGCCAAGACCCAGATTACCGAGACGCCCAAGAAGTTCCAGATGCCCAAGATGCCCGCAGGCATGCCCAAGGGCATGATGCCCCCGGGGATGGACCTGCCGCCCGAGGATTAGGGCTCGGTACCTTGACCGCCCCTGACGGGAGAAGGTCGGGATGACAGATATGTCGGTCACTTCAACCCTCCGAGGTGCTGTGATGAAGCTGAGGAAACCCCTCATACCTGCGTTCGTGCTTGCGGCCTGTCTGTGCCTGGTGTTCTGCCAGAAACCCGATGCCGGCCATGACCCCGGCCAGACAGCCCGGGCCGTCAAGGAACAGGATTCTTCGCAGGCCGCCGATGCCGTGCGGCTGAAGAAGTTCAGCTATGTGGACGCCAAGGGCATCGGCTGCGAGGCCTTCAGCCTGCTCATCCCGGCGGGATGGCGGTTCTCGGGGGGTGTTGACTGGGTCCTCGACAACCCGGGCATGCCCGCCACCGCGCGCTTCACGGTGAGGAACCCCTCGGGGTCCGAGGAGCTCGAGGTCTTCCCCAACCAGGCCATGTTCTGGACCGACAACCAGATGCTGCTGGCCACCTTCCCCATAGGGTCCCGGTACTTCGGTGCCGAGGTGAGGCCGGTTGCCGGACCCGCCGAAGCCCTCACCGCCATCGTCGTCCCACGATTCAGGGGCAAGATAACAAATCTCAAGGTGGTTAATACCAGAAACCTCCCCGAACTTGCCAGGGCGCTGCATGCCGGTGCACCCCAGCCCGGCGTGCAGACCTTCGGCGATGCGGCCAAGGTACGCATCGAGTATACAGCAGCAGGCGTGCCCATGGAGGAGGAGATCTTCGCCGTGGTGGAAGGCTTCTCGTTCTCCATGCAGGGCATGCAGGGGGTCATCACGAACACGAACTGGTACGTGGACTACATCTTCTCCTTCAAGGCCGAAAAGGGGAAGCTCGACAAGGCCGCTCCACAGTTCCAGTCCATGATCGACTCCTTCAGAGTGAACCCGCAGTGGTTCAGCAGATACAACCAGCTCGTGGAAGCCCTCATCCAGGCACAGATCCGCCAGATCCGCTCCATCGGCGAGCTGAGCCGCTACATCAGCCGCACGAGCAACGAGATCAGCGACTCCATGATGCGGTCGTACAACGACCGGCAGAAGGTCTATGACCGCATCGGGGAGAACTTCAGCGAATACGTGCGGGACACCGAGCACTACGTCAATCCCATCGAGGGCTCCGACGTCGAACTGCCAGGCGGGTACGACCATGTATGGACCAATGCGAGCGGGGAGTACATCCTCACCGACAGCCCGGGCTACAACCCCAATGTCGAGTCGAACAAGAACTGGCAGGAGCTTGAGAAAAAATGAACGACACCGTCGTGACCCCACCTGACCTGGTTCGTCGGCTGTCGCACAACCTCATCCGCCTGGGCGTTGTCCTGCTCCTGCTGGGTCTCGTCACGGGCCTGGCCGTCCAGGACCTGGCAAACCCCCGGATGGCCCTTGCCAGTCATATGGAAGGGGTGATGAGCGGCATGCTGCTCATGGTCATGGGCCTCATCTGGCCCAGGCTGAGCCTCGGGACGGGCACGATGAAGGCGGCCTTCTGGCTCCTGGCGTACGGCGCCTTCGCCAACTGGGCCAATCCCCTGCTGGGGGCGGCCTGGGCCGCGGGATCGTCCATGATGCCCATGGCGGCCCTGGGACACCGGGGCACTCCCGTGCAGGAGGTCATCATCGGCATCCTCTCCGTGACCCTCGCCCTGTCGCTGTTTGCAGGGACCATCCTCGTGCTGCTGGGCCTGAGAAGCGGAGGAGGAAGGGCCTGACGTGAAGGAGGTCGTCCCGGCATGGTGAAGGCTGTCTACTGCTCCGGGCCCCTGTTCTGCCCCGAAGAGATCGCCTCCATGAACGCCATCGCCGGCGTGCTGGAGGAGGCGGGATTCGACACGTTCCTTCCCCACCGTGACGGCCTCGAGCGGTTCGTCATGCCGTTCCTGAACACACCGCTGAGCGCCGACATCCTGGGCATGCGTGAAAGGATCGACCGGGCCGTCTTCGCCCTGGATGTCTTCCAGATCGTCAGACGCTGCGACGCCTTCGTCCTCAACATGAACGGCAGGGTGCCGGACGAGGGGGCCGTGGCGGAGGCGGGCATCGCCTTCGCTGCGGGCAGGACCGTGGTCCTGTACAAGGATGACTACCGAACAACCTTCGACGGCCGCGACAACTCCATGATAACCGGCCTGTCCGTCCTGGAACCCGTGCGAGATAGGCGGCACCTTTCTTTGGCGCTCCATCAGGCCGATGAGATCCTCCGCTCCCGGCATCCCTGCCCTGCCCCAGGGCTGTCCGGCCACCTGTCCGGGGTCGCTGAAAAAGGTGAGAGGATCTGGCGGATCATCGGATCAAACCCCCTGAAGAACCTCGGCAGGAGAGAAATCATGCCCCTGTTCAGGGAGATCGTGGATCTGGCCGACTGAGGGGAATATATACCCCTTCTCTCCGAGGGAAAACCCCCATCCAGGATGTAAAATAACTGTAAAACCGGCTGGTTGTGGTCCCAGGGCGATTGCTTTTCCCCCCGAATAAGCCTAGAGTCTCCCTCGATCAGGGTGTGCCGGGAGACCGGAGCGCCGTACCATGAGCGTCCCCTTTTCCGGCCTGTAATATTCCAACATCACATGAGAGGTTTCTTAACTATGCTGAGTTTCCTTCCGGCAACGGCACGGGGAATCATATCCATATCGCTCATGGTCCTGAACACCATCTTCTGGGCCATACCGTTCCATGTCCTGGCCCTGACGAAGGTCATTGTAAAGAACGAGGCATGGCACCGGGTCTGTACCCACATCACCATCCGAGCCGGCAACTGCTGGATCAGGGGGATAATTGCCGTCCTGAAGCTCACCCAGCCCACCGTCTACGAGATTTACGGTCTGGAAGGACTCAGCAGACGCCAATGGTACTTCGTCAACTGCAACCACCAGTCATGGGCCGATATCCTGGTGCTGTTCTATGCCTTCACCGGGCATATCCCGTTCTTCAAGTTCTTCCTCAAGAAGGAGCTCTTCTGGGTTCCCCTGCTGGGCATCTGCTGGTGGGTCCTGGACTTCCCCTTCATGGAGCGCTTCTCCAAGAGTTTCCTGGAGAGGAATCCCCACATGAAGGGCAAGGACATGGAGACCACGAGGAGGGTCTGCGAGCGCTACCGCCACACCCCGGTGTCCATCCTCAACTTCATGGAGGGGACCCGGTTCACCCCGGAGAAGCACGCGAGGCAGGAATCCCCGTACCGCCACCTCCTGAAGCCCAAGGCCGGGGGCTTCGCCTTCGCCCTGGCCGCCATGGACGGGAAGATAGGAAGCATCCTGGATGTGACCATCATCTATTCCGAACGGGGTCTCTCCTTCTGGGACTTCATCTGCGGCCGCATCGGCAGGATCAAGGTGATCGCAAAAAAGCTGCCCGTGTCGGTGGATACGCTCACCGGCGACTACCAGAACGACGATGCGTTCAGGGACCGTCTCCAGACATGGGTGTGCGATCTCTGGCAGGACAAGGATGCGCTCATCGAAGAGCACCGCAATGGACGGCCCGTCCTGTAGAGGGACATCCGGAGATGGCCTTTCCCGGCCGGAACGTCCCCCTGGACGGAAGGCCATGGGCCGTGATATTCTGTCGTCAGAAAGGATACGGCCATGATACCGCACCTGCCCCCCGCCCTCCGGGGAGTCATTGCCATCACCCTCATGACCGTCAATACCATGATCTGGGCGATCCCCGTCCACCTGCTCGCCCTGACGAAGCTGATCGTCAGGAGCTACCGCTGGCAGGTCACCTGCGCACGCCTGCTCATGGACACCGTGAAATGCTGGATCTGGGGTATCCTCGCCGCACTGCGGCTCACTCAGGACACCGTGTACGACATCAGTGGATTGGAAGGGCTCAGCACCAGGCAGTGGTACTTCCTCAACTGCAACCACCAGTCATGGGCCGACATCCTGGTCCTGCTCATCACCTTCAACGGGCGCATCCCGTTCTTCAAGTTCTTCTTGAAAAAACAGCTCTTCTGGGTCCCGCTGCTCGGGACCTCATGGTGGGCCTTGGACTACCCCTTCATGGAGCGCTTCTCCCGCGAGTTCCTGGAGAAGAACCCCCACATGAAGGGAAAGGATCTGGAGACGACCCGGAGGGCGTGCGAACATTACCACCACACACCGGTGTCCATCCTGAACTTCATCGAGGGAACCCGGTTCACCAGGGAAAAGCATACCAGGCAGGAATCTCCGTACCGTCACCTCCTGCGTCCCAGGGCCGGCGGATTCGCCTTCGCCCTGGCCGCCATGGAGGGCAGGATCAGGGACATCATCGATGTCACCATCATCTACCCCCACCGTTTGTTCACCTTCTGGGACTACCTGTGCGGGCGTATCGCGAAGATAACGGTGCGGGTGAGAAAGATGGAGGTGCCACTGGAGTTCCTGGACGGCGACTACGAGAACGACAGGAATTTCCGCGAAGAGTTCCAGTCCTGGGTATGCGACCTCTGGCAGGACAAGGACCGGATCATAGAAGAACATTCGGGAAATACCGGCATCTGACCCTGCGTCCCCCATCTTCCTTTGAATCGAAACCCCTACTCATGGTACACTGGGTCATTGATTGTATTCATGGGGAGGGCTTATGCACCATACAGGATCCGGCTCACGGCTGTTCCGTTCCCAGGCGTTCCACTACCAGGCGTTGAGGACCATGGGCCACTCGGTCGCCTCCGGGGCGAATCCGGGCGAGTGCCTGGAGGCGATCCGGAGGATCCGCGACGAGGATGCCGAGAGCTGGTACGCGTCATGGCATGCCTTTGGCGAGAAGTGTGAGAAGATGTCCGTGGCCGAAGGCGACGCGGTGAGCAGGGGCATGGACCTCCTGCGGGCCTCGAACTATTACCGTGCAAGCGAGTTCTTTCTGTCCCCCTCCGATCCCAGGCGCCTGGAGGCGTACCGCCGGAGTTCCGGTACCTTCGTCAGGGCGCTCCAGGTCCTGAAGATCCCCCACAAGCTCTGGAAGATCCCCTATGATCGGGTCTCCCTGCATGCGTACTATCTCCCCGGAGACGATGACAAGCCGCTCATCCTTGCCTGCGGCGGGTATGACTCCACCCTTGAGGAGCTGTTCTTCTGGATCGGGAAAGCCGCCCGGGAACGGGGCTGCCCCTGCATCATGTTCGAGGGTCCGGGACAGTCCCACATGCTCAGGGAATACGGCGTGAAGTTCACCCACGAATGGGAGAAACCCCTGAAGATGCTCCTGGACTATGCCGAGTGGGAAGCACCTGAGCTGGCAAAGCGCAGGAAGGTGATCCTGGGCGTCAGCATGGGCGGCATGCTGGCACTAAGGGCCGCAGCGCGGGACAAACGCATCGATGCCGCAGCCTGCTTCGGGGGATTTTTCAACATGCGCGAGGCTGCACTGGCGCAGCTCCCGGGACTCGGCAGGTGGCTTTTCCGGCTCGGATTCGAGGATGTCTTCAACAGGCTGGCCCGTCTCAAGGCGGCCCGGGACATCGGCAGACGATGGGCGCTGACAAACGGTTGCTGGAGCATGGGGGGCCAAACACCCTTCGAGCTACTCGTGAAGACCGGGGATTACAGCGTCGCGCCGGTGGCCGAAGAGATCACCTGCAACGTGCTCATCGTCAAGGGTGAACGAGACCACCTCATCCCGTCGAGCGACAGTGCCCTGTTCAGGAAACACATCACCCGGGCCCGGACCTACAGGGAGCACACCTTCACGGCGGCCGACGGAGCGGGCGAACACTGCCAGGCCGGAGCCGTCGAGCAGTTCCACCAGGTGTTCTTCGACTGGGTGGAGGGCCTGGCCGCCGGTCGGTACTGACTATCCCTGGTTGCAGAGCTCCAGGTTTCTCCCTATAACAGACCGGACAAGCTCGGTGAGCAGGTCCCTGTCCTGCTCACCATAGCCCGATGTGTCGATGGGATCACCGATGATGATCCTCATGAGACCGGCCTTGATCGAGACTGCGTTTTTCGGCAGGAGCCGGTGACTGTTCACGATGGTGATGGGCACGATGGGGAGCTTTGCCTTGAGTGCCAGCATGACCCCGCCCTTCTTGAATGCCTGCAGCCGTCCGTCGACGCTCCGGGTTCCCTCGGCGAAGAAGATGGCGCTGATGCCGTCCCTGAGGTCGGTGATGGCCATGTCGATGGTCCGGCGCGCCCCATGCGAATCGTCCCTGTCGATGAGGATCATCCTGGCGAGCCGTACCGCACTGCCGAACAGGGGCACCCGGGCAAGGGACTTCTTGCCTATGAACCGCAGCTGGTTCTTCAGGGCAAGCGCCACTGCCGGGGGATCGAGGTTGCTCGCATGGTTGGCGATGAACACGTAGGACCGGGAACAGAGGACCTTCTCAAGACCCTCCACCTGCATCCTGACCCGGTTCGTCTTCATAAGGAGCCACGCCCAGGTCCACCCGAGACGGTAGGTGGCCTTCCCCTGGGGGCTGAACGGGGCGACGAGGATGATGGGTATGCAGATGATGACCGTGTAGATGACCGTGGTGACGATGGTCCATGCAGCCTTTATCGTGGATGATATCATGCTGGTTTCTATACACCACCGGAGACCGTCCATACAGCCGTGAAGGGTAAAACTACTGCAAAAGCATCCGTCGGGGGATGACCGCCCCGTGTCCTCCTGCGGCCCATGTTTCGCTTGACACGGCAAAGAGTATGCCTGTATCAACGCTTCAAACAAAGCGCACAACACGGCAAGGAGGTCCATTCATGTCTGCAGAGAATCGCGAGAACACCCTGGTGCTCATCAAGCCCGATGCCCTGAAAAATTCGCTGACCGGATACATCCTGTCCATGCTCTCCGAGTTCCACACCGGCCTGCACTTCGCCGGGGCCAAGATCGTCGCGGTGAGCAGGATCCTTGCCGAGGAGCACTACGAGGAACACCGGGGCAAGTTCTTCTACGAGTCCCTCCAGGAGTACATTGCAGGCCGGCTCCACTATCCCGACGAGCCCTGGAAGCGCAGGGTCATCGCCTTCGTCTACCAGGGCCCGGGCGCCATCAAGAAGATCCGGGACATCGCCGGACCCACCAACGCCCACGATGCACGTGTCCAGAAGCCCGGGTGCATCCGCGCTTTGGGAACCGTGGTCCCCGTCAAGGACGCCTCGGGGAAGCCAGTGGGCGACCGGGTGGACAACCTCATCCACGCCTCGGCCAATGCAGCCGATGCCGAGCGCGAGATCAAGCTCTGGTTCAGGCCCACCGACATCCCGCCGTTCATGCGGGACTATGCCACCGAGGTGTGCGACCAGCACTACTACTACAAGGACAACACCCTCTCCACCACCTACACGCCCGGCAGCGTCGCCTTCCTGGCCATGGGAGACCTCGCCTGGAAGTCGGACCTCGATGCGCTGCGGGCCAACCTCAAGGGTGAAAAGGCCCTGTGCTCGGTGAACGCGGTGGCGGCGAAATATCTCATCAACATGGAGACCGAGGCCGACTAGGCTTCGTTTCCACTGCGGAGGTGCATCATGAAACGCCTTCGTGAACTGCTGCTCATGGGTGAACATGTCTGCCCGTGGTGGCTCGCCTACTCCTTCGACAACCCGTTCAGGCGGCTCATCCATCCACCCGAGAAGGTCCTTGCAGGCCTGGTCCTGCCCGGCCGCACCGTCCTGGACATCGGGTGCGGCATGGGGCACTTCTCCCTGGGAATGGCCCGCATGGTGGGCAGCGATGGACGGGTGATCGCCCTGGACCTCCAGGAACGGATGCTCGCCCGGGTCGGGAAAAGGGCGCGGAAGCACGGGCTCGCCGACAGGATCACCCTCCACAGGGGCACGGTGGAGAGCCTCGGAATCGTGGGCGGCGTGGACTTCGCCCTGGCGTTCTGGATGGTCCACGAGGTGCCCGACCGGCCGTCGTTCTTCCAGGCCGTCAGGGGCATCCTCGGGGAGAACGGCCGCTTCCTCGTGGCCGAGCCCGTGATCCACGTGAGCGCATCGGCCCTCCGGCAATCGGTGGAGGCGGCCCTGGCATCGGGGCTGCGGGTCCATGCCGAGCCGCACATCCCCATGAGCAGGTCCGTCCTGCTCGGTGTCTGAGCACGGGACGACTCACCACCCGCGGAGGAGAAACACTCATGGCAGGACAGAAGGTCACCCGCCGTCAGAAGGACATCTCCCGGCTCATCAAGGAGCGCAGCAAGGTCCGGAAGGACAAGGCCGGCCGTGACAGGGGCAGGGGCAAGCCTACGAGGTAGGGGCTGGGTGAAATACCGAAACCGCGCCCAAGAGAGCAGGCC